>Ga0123356_10000877_pt1 | contig 33378 bp, 31 predicted proteins | sample TergutEmb28metaG_2_FD_92546 | JGI IMG/M metagenome (GOLD analysis project Ga0123356, IMG submission 92546) | Embiratermes neotenicus P3 segment gut microbial communities from Petit-Saut dam, French Guiana - Emb289 P3 | ecosystem: Host-associated > Arthropoda: Insects > Digestive system > Gut ...
AAAAACGAAATAATCGAAGGTGCAAGCCACGGAATACAGGGCGGCGGTTATGCAAAAGAGCTTGCAAACGTTGACCCGACCATAATTGACGGAAGCATAACAGTCACCCACGAGGAGGCAGTTGAAATGACCCGCAAGCTGGCAGAGCTTGAGGGCGTATTTGCAGGCTACTCATCAGGTGCAAACGTAATGGCAGCTATAAAGCTCCTGAGAGGTCAGGAAAAAGGCAAAAAAATATGCATCGTTATAAACGACTGCGGACTAAAATACATGAGCACCGATTTGTTTTAACGCGGTGGGAGCATTTCACCACCGTCATGTCATCTTGTCAAAGAATCATATTAACAAGCTTAATGTGCCTAAAACAATCAGCGCAAGGCCGAGAATAGATAGCTTTTTAAGCTTCTCTTTCAGAACAAAGTAACTAAAAGCTATGGTAACAACGATGCCAAGCTTATCAATAGGGATAACAACACTTACAGGTCCCTGCTGCAGAGCGCTGTAGAAAAACATCCAGGATAACCCCGTAGCAAGCCCCGACAGACCGATGAAAATCCAACTTTTTCTGCTGACCTGTTTGATCTCTTTATGCTTCCCTTGGATAAAGACGATCATCCATGCCATACATAAAACAACAATAGTTCGAATCGCCGTGCCAAGGTTAGACTCAACACCTTCGATCCCTATTTTACCTAAAATAGCGGTCAGGCTTGCAAACACTGCCGCAAGCACGGCGTAAACTATCCATGTAAAACCTTTTGCTTCTCTGATCACAGACTGCTTCCGCTCGATCATTAAGTAGGTACCAACACCAATAAAAATCATAGCGCATATCTTAATGAGCGTAATACCTTCAGCGAGAAAAATCATTGATAAAATCATCGTAAGAACAGTACTTGACTTGTCAATAGGCACAACCTTATTAACATCCCCAAGTTGGAGCGCTTTAAAATAACACAACCACGAACCACCGGTAGCAAAACCGGAAAGCACGAGAAACACGATGCTCTTTAGCTCAACATCAACGATTGTAGTAAAAGAGCCGACAATAAAGACCATTACCCATGCAAAGACTACCACAACGACCGTACGCAAAGCCGTGGCCAAATTTGAATCCGTATCCTTTAGACCGATTTTAGCTAATATTGACATTATCCCGGCAAAAAAAGCCGACCCCAACGCAAGTAAAATCCACATAATTAGTTAATCATCAACACTTTCAAGATAATATTATCAACATACTAATTATACATGGACTGTCAACGGGCAGCAACACGAGGGAACATGCTAAAAGATCTGCGAAACATATTTAATGGAGTAGTATACGGAGCGACACTTATCGTCCCAGGCGTTAGCGCGACCGTTTTTGCGATAATGCTGGGCTTCTACGACGAACTGATCGGCACGATAAATCACTTTCGTGAGGATTACCGCAAGAATAACAGATACATCGCCGCTTTCCTATTTGGCATAGCCGTAGGCGCGGTTGTTTTTAGTTATGTTGTGCTATTCTTTCTGGATAGATATCAGTTCCAGACCATGATGCTTTTTATGGGGTTGCTTGCCGGTATCGTCCCGCTGATCGCACAAAAAGCCAATTTGCCATTTATTAAAGGCTTACCGATGACAGGAAAGTCGTTGAAAACCACAAAAGATGAACCCGGCGAAAAAAAGATATCATTGCGTGAGATTTTATTAGCGCTGCTGTTTATGTCAGCTCTTATTGCTGTATCTCGTTTTACATCTGCCACGGAACCGGAACAAACCGACCTAAACGGCACCATGAACATGTTACTTATTCTCTACGTGCTCCTTGCGGGTATAATAAACGGCGCAACATTAGTTATACCGGGCTCAAGTGGTGCATTCCTCCTGCTAATAATGGGAATCTATCCTCTGGTGATTGGTTCGATATCTTCCGTTGGTATATACCTGGCAAACCCCGGGAACATGACGCTGCTTACGGAAGTTGCTGTAGTATTGCTGCCGTTTGGAGTTGGAGGGGTTATTGGACTGCTTTTAATGGCAAGGTTGATGGAAAAGCTTATGCGGGATTATCATGAAGCTGTTTATGCTTCGATTTTGGGTCTTGTCCTCGGGTCACTGGTTATACTGTTTTTGGACTTTGCAATCGCGGGAAGAGGGTTGCCAACACCATCGCTTTTGTTCGGCGTTGCATTGTTCTGTGCGGGATGTATAGCTGCGGACATCCTGGGAAAGCGCTGCGACCACTAGGGAAACTCGCAATCTTAGAAATCCGTTTTAATGGACACTAAAATATGGCATAATAATAGCAACTAGATTGAACTCATGAAGGCGGTTACATATGCATTTTGGCAAGCGTAGCAAGGATGCGGAGCGCACGCATGTATGGCAAGGATGCCATACTTAAGTGAAAAAGAATGTATATGTAATCGGCTTTATGAGAAGAAAGGTTCGGTCACTATTATGCCAAAATCAAGAAACCAGAAAGCAAAAATACTGTATCTTATGCAAATACTGCTCGAGCAAACCGATGAGGCACACATGCTGACAGGCCATGAACTCATTGCCAAACTTGCAAAGCTGGACATCAAAGCCGAAAGAAAGACCATCTACGCCGACATTGAAACACTAAGAGACTTCGGTTTGGATATAGTCATGGGAAAGTCAAAGTCCTACGGCTACTACGTTGCGTCACGTGACTTCGAACTCCCGGAGCTCAAGCTCCTTGCCGACGCCGTTTTGTCCTCAAAGTTTATAACAGAGAGAAAGACAATGCAGCTCATCAAAAAACTGGAGAAACTCATGAGCAAGCATGATGCAGGTAAGCTTCGTCGGCAAGTCTACGTCCAAAACCGCGTAAAAAGCATGAATGAAAGCATATACTACAGTGTCGACACATTGCATGAAGCAATCTCCGAAGATAAAAAAATAAGCTTTAAATACTCCAACTACAACATTCAAAAAGAACAAGTTTTCCATAACGATGGAAAACCCTATATCGTAAGTCCTGCCGCACTCACCTGGAGCGAAGAGAACTACTACCTTATAGCCTACTCAGACGAGCGTGAAGGAATAACACACTTCCGTGTTGACAGAATGAGTTGTGTAAAAAAACTAAAGGACACACGTTGTGAAAAAGCTTCAGGATTTAAGCTTGCCGAGTACTCAAAAAAGGTGTTTGGCATGTTTGGCGGCGAGGAAACAAACGTAAAGCTACGTGTAAATACAAAAATCATCGGTGGTGTAATTGACCGTTTCGGGAAAGAGATCATAATGGTACCCAACGGAGATACACACTTCACAATCAGAGTGAACATCGCTCTGTCACCGATATTCTACGGGTGGTTATTTCAATTTGGTGACTTATGTGAGGTGCTTGAACCCCAAAGCCTCAAAGACGATTTAGTAAAACATACAAAAGGCTTCCTTGCACAACTTGAAAAATAACGGACTCGTTCAGTTAAAGGAGTTGGATTAATAATGGAACAAATCATAGAGAGTGTCATGCCATATCTGATCATAATCGGCACATCTGCAGCTGTGTATATATTTCTGATATTCGCAATCAGACTGTTCGGTAAAAAAGAGTTCTCTCAACTATCCGTGTTCGACATCGTTTTTATATTGCTGATAAGCAATGCCGTGCAAAATTCAATGATAGCGGCGAACTTCACCTTTTGGGGAGGAGTGACCTCAGCCGTTACGCTTTTTGCAGTCAACTATATATTCAAAAACATAATCTACAAGATTCCAAAGATATCAGAGTGGATACAAGGGCATCCGGTAATGCTCATCTACGATGGAAAACCACTTGCCGAGAACATGAGCAAAGCAAAAGTCAGCCTTGCAGAACTTGAAGAAGCCACAAGAGAACACGGAATAAAAACAATTGATAATGTAGACTTAGCCGTACTTGAGTTGGATGGGACTATAAGTATAGTAGCTGAAGACTACACAAACCTGATAAGAAAAAGAAAACGCCGCTACAGCAATGAGGTATGACTTAAAAAAGCCATACCTCATTTAGATTCAACTATAGCACCCGATATCTACTCCGGAACATATCCGGCTTTACGAAGCGCCTCCCGCAGCTTCAGTAGCGCGGGGAACACCGCAATGTGCAATACAATTAGAATCCCGAACTGAGGAAGTCTTGTCCAAAGAAACGGTAAATACGGACTGCCAAAAAAGAGTGACAAACCAAGCGTAGTCAGACCCATGCCACATATGACTTGTGTAACACATGCATTTGTTATAGCGTGAGGCAAAATCCTTAAGTTCTCACGGTGTAGAAACAAACCAAAAAGATAGCCGTTTACAATTCTTGATAAGAGTATCAGAGGAATCGGAGTCAGCCCCATGATTGGCCAGCCAAGTATATCTGCTACTCCATAAGCAACTGCACCCCAGGCGGGACCAAAAAGCATTCCTGCGCACATTATCGGAATAAACGATAGAGTGATTCGAAAGGTTGGAAGGTTAACGATGGGTGTCAGACGCTCAAGCACAAACGCAAGAGCAATGAGCATCCCAACCTGACACAGGACGCGTAAGGATATCCTGGCGCCGATATAAGATGCAATGGTGTTGTCCTTAGAATCATTCAAAAGCAAATACCTCCTTTCTGGCTTAAGCCACAAAAGAGGTTTTTCTTCGTGGCAGCGGATGCGAAATCACATCGCGAGCTCTTGCACTCCATTGCGGAGAACAACCAACTCTTCGTCCGGCAGCGACTTCCCATCAAACCGGCACTTAACGCATGATCTCTACTCTGTCAATTGATTTTTCAGGAATCGTACATTGAGTATAACGGAAAATAATTAAATAAGCAAGTGTAAAAGAGCAACAAAATTCTACATTATTTTAAATTTCAAATCCTTGAATGATGAGAAGCAAGTCCGGCAAATCCGGACTTGCTTCTCTTTGAGAGAGGGAGAGGTTAATTCTGGTTTTGATTTCCGTTCTGGTTTTGATTACCGTTTTGATTACCGTTTTGGTTACCGTTTTGGTTTCCGTCTTGATCTTCGTCTTGATCTTCGTTTTGATCTTCGTTTTGGTCTTCATTTTGGTCTTCGTTTTGATTTACGTTTTGGTCTTCGTTTTGGTCTTCATTTTGATTTACGTTTTGATTTTCGTTTCCTTCGTCCTGCGCGTACGCCCATTTGGCATAAAGTATAATATTTTCATTAACTGTATTATTGAAGTCCCAAGCATCGCCCCTAAACCAAGGATCGGGATACCAGCCATCAAAAATCATATTACCGCGAGTTGGATCATCCGGGCGTTTAGCCTGCATATCTTTCATTATTTCTTGAGATGGTACAGGTGTGCCGCCGTTTGAGTTAAACGATACAGTAAACGATTCGAGATACCCGGTACCGAGTCCGCCCCTGACAAAAATAACGTTGACATCAAGCAGCAGTGCTGTGTTTGTGTCGAATGGAGTGCGTCCGGTATAGCCGATTTTCTCTACTCTGTTGACCTTAGTTCTTGAAGAGAAGGAAGACAAGGAGAAAGAAGAACCGTTATCGTTTATAAAACTAAATGTGGAATCTGAAAGTCTATCATATGGTATCGTATTGTTTCTCCAATAAGACACATTGCTGACATTATTATAATAAACATTAATAGTATCAGCCTTTGAAGTTGCACCTATACTTAAGCCGTTTGTACCGGATGATCCTCCGCTACTGCAATGCTTTGATCCGGATGAGGTTGCTTTATTCGTTGCGCTGTTGTAAATGAATAACTGCTCGGGATTATTGATTCTAAGCGCGCTTGTTTTGGTAGTGAAAAGAACTACAGGTTCTTTTACGGTGTTGCCGGTCGATATGAGGTTAACGACTGCATTATCGTTTACGGTCATTTGGCCCCCTACCTGGAATATACCATAGTTCCCTTTGAAGTTACCGTTAGTTATTATATGTACTTGTGCGCGCTCGCCGATAAAGACCTCCTTGACCTCTTTGTTTTGCTGGAAAAGGCCATTTCCGACAAAGTTAAAGAATGAGTCATTTTCAAACCTTATGTACCCATCGGGGTTTTGGAAATTAACAAATCCTGCTCTTTCGGACTTGCACTTATGCTGGTTAAGAGAGACATTTACGTAAGCCCCGCTAGCAACAGTCACTCCACCTCCGGTACGCTCGATTCTGAAAATATCGTCAGTACCTTTAATGTCCTTATATATCGTGACATTACCTTCAAGGCGGACATGCATTGCCACCGCCAACTCATCAGTCTTGCTGCAAGAGCCTGCACTAAGAGTATAATAGCCGCTCCCTATAACTACATTACTGTCCTTGGCATTAACAAGCTGCGGACCGTTAAAGTTGACATCCCTGAATGTCACTACGACTTTTCTCATGCTCGACCCGTCAGTTATATTAATGAAACCCCATGGGTTATTACTTTTGATCGCAGAATTGAGCACAGTGATATCTGTAAGCTTTCCGGCTTTTGAATATCGTAGTGTGTCAGACTTGTCATTTGATGAATATGCTTGTATTGTATAACCATTACCATCAATAACAAGTTCAGCTTTGTTCGGATTGATATCAACACCTTTTTTTGAGATGTTGATATTATTGGTCAACTGGATGTGTGTGATTGTCGGACTTTCTAAAGCCTTTTTAAACTGGTCAAATGTTCCTACTGTTGTCCACGTAGTGGTTGCTAAGACTGTCATAGTAAAGCCTACGATCATTGCGATTATGACGATAAGTGCAAGCAACCGGGTTCTCTTCAATGTCCTTTTCATGATTGTGTCCTTCTCTCTACTTGAATTTTACGCCTTATTGTACTATAATTATGATAAAAAAAGTGTTGCCGCAGCAACACAAAATGAAAAAATGTTTCAGGAGATCACCGCTATGGATGTGGGGCACAGAGCAGTTCTTCAAAAATCTACTTTGTTTCAGGATATGAGCAATGAAGATTATGAATCATTGATAAATTGTCTTTCGCCTATAGTAAAAACCTTTACTAAAAACGAAATTATTCTTATGTCCGGCGAAACCATTAAACATATCGGGATATTTCTTGAAGGAAGAGCCTCTGCTTATTATGAGCATGTTGACGGAAGCCGAACATTAGTAACAAACCTTTCGCCTATGAGTGTCCTGGGAGAGATTCTTGTAAACACAAAGACGCAAAAAAGCCCTGTTACAGTCTATGCGGTATCAGATGTAGAAATTGCATTTATAGAACATCACAAGGTATATTCGATGTGTGAATCAGCTTGCTCCAAGCATAGAGTATTCATTCAAAATATTCTAAATACTATAGGTGATAAGTACTTCTTCCTGTTTGACAGGGTTTCTATTCTACGTGAAAAAAAGCTAAGGTCGCGAATTATGGCATACCTTAGCTCACTAAAGAATAAGGAAGGTTCTACCTCAATAACCCTGCCTTTTTCAAAGACGTTTCTTGCAGATTATCTGATGGTAAACAGATCTGCACTATCGAAAGAGTTACATAATATGGTGGAAGATGGTGTTATAAAAGTCAATGGGCGCAAAATCGAAATCATTGACAATGAAGTGTTCTCGGCGTAAAAATAATGATACTGAATATATAGTTTAAAACAGCATCACTTCCGATAATACAAAATACCAACACAAACCGGACCGCAGTGTGTTGAAATCACACAACCTGCCCTTGTACAAATGACCTCGTCGAAATCCTGCAGGGACTTCACTTTAAGAGCAATCTTTTCAATAAGCTCATCAGACATCGTAGGCGGATATGTTACAAATATCCGCTTTGTGTCGATATCGTCACGCCCGGAAAGTCTGTCATCAACATATTGCAGAATAATCTTCTCAAACTTACCACGGTATTTCTTTCCGACATTCATTTTCCCGTCCACTACTTCTATACATGGATTTAATTTGAGCAAGTTAGCACCCAAAGCGGCAAGACCGGAGCAGCGTCCGCCCAGTCTGAGATACTTTAGTGTACCAATAACAAAACTGGCATCGACTTTTGGAGCCAGAAGCTCAAGCTCCTTGACGATCTCCTCAGGAGCAAGACCGCTTTCCGCCATGATAGCAGCATCCAAAACTATATGCCCACTACCGGTGGATAGATTGAGGGAGTCTACTATGTATACATTGTCGAAATCCTCAGCAGCTATCCGTGCGCTTTGATTACACGCAGAAATATAGCTGCTTAGATTAATATGTATGATTGCATCGTTTTCCTTAAGCCACTCTGCGAAGTACTCATGATACTCAGATACATTTATAGCGTTGGAGCGGGTGATACCCTTACCGCTTTCAACATAGTCAAAAACATCATTGACTGTGATCTCCTGCATATCTTTGTACGGCTTTTCATCCTTTATAATAAATAGAGGCGTGATGCCGATATTATATCGCTCAATCAACTCCGGTGTTAGGTCGCAAGTGCTGTCTGCAGTGACTTTAATACGCATACTGTAAATCTCCCCTCATGAAAATCGGCGTATAGACGCAAAATAAAGCTGTGGTAAAGACCAATATTATAGTAAACTGTTACTCCAAATATTGCAACAGTTTTGACACTTCGAATAGTTTGACATGATATAATAATCATACTATAATGTAGAAAAGCTACGGATGCAATGAAATGGAGGGCGTATCATGAGCGATAACAATAATGCTGAATTGTCTGAAACTCCACGGGAACCGAAAAAGAAAATAAAATTCTCATATTTTGAACCGGTCGTTGGAATTTTAATAGCACTGGTAGCCTCAATAATTTTCTATTTCTTCCCACAGATAATAGCAATTGTTTTTGTAAGCGGTCCTGTCATCCCCACATTCGACATTAACGTTATCAATGGTCCGGATTCAAATCTATGGATCCCGATACTTCTGTGGGCTGTCTTACGTATCGGTGTTGAAATCGTATACCTTATCGAGCGAAGCTATACAAAAAGGCTGGCAATAATAACAATGATAGGAAATACACTTGCTTTTATTTGTACCCTGTATGTGTTTTTACCATTTACCATTATGAATCCGGAACATGTCGAATGGGTACGGACACATTATTCGAGCATATCTGTGTGGTTTGGAGAAATACTTGCCAGAGCTAATCTTGTTGTTATTGCGATAATGCTGATTAGTTTGCTCCTGGACTCTATAACAGTAATAAAAAAAGGTTTTAAATCAAAAAAAGTCCGTAAAGACGATAAAGCAGACGATATCTATGTTGAGGAAGTCAAAAACGAAGATATCAAATAAAAAGGCATAAGACCAAAGAATAAAAGCCTCAAACGACGTAAAAACCCCGTTCCACAATGCTTCTGCTGCGTGAAACGGGGTGTTATGTATTAAACAAACATTTACTCGGGAGCAAAAACTATAGAGTTTCCGCCTTCTTCTCTTGCGTTTACATATGCATCGATTGCTTTATTGATAAAATCAATGGGTAGCTCCGTGTGCTCGGGAGCATGGTCGCAAACACCTATTGAAACAGTTGATTTACAGCCCAGTTCAGCAAAACCGGGGATACTCATGTGCTCCATTGCATCGCGAATCCTCTCCGTAACGATCGTTGCTCCGCCTTCGTCTGTGATCGGCAGCAAAACAGCAAATTCCTCATCGCTCCATCTTGCAACAAAGTCGGTGGAACGTTTGATAGTAGATTCAAGTGTTTTTGCGACGAGTTGCAGCATTTTATCATGTCGTTTACTGTCTTTACATCCATCAAGGCAATCCATTCCAAATATCACGAGACCGAGTGCTGATTTATCTCTGGTAGCTCTGTTCCATTCCAGTATCAGACGGTTTTCGAAACCATGTCTGTTTGATAAACCGGTAAGAGGATCCTTCATGCTGAAAGCCGCGATCTCCAGAACATTATCGGCTGTAGCCATGTAACCGTCCAGGAACATATCATCTGTGCTGCCGTGGTCTTTGTTGCCGGTTTCCATTTGAATTAACATTATATTGACATTGTCTATGAACTTCTGCATGACACCAACGAAATTCTTAATATCCGAAAGTCCCATTTGCGGCGCATCGGCACCATCGCTCATTCCCTTGTGTGAACCGCCGAGTTTTTTGCTGTGTTCTTCATTATGCATTTTATCCACAGCGTTTTTTAAGAGGTCTCCAATCATGTCTTGGATTTGATTCATAATGTCGCCGGATTCTGCATGTCCCGGTACGTTTGCTTTATCGCTCATTTATGCTACCTCACATTAAATTAGGATATTGATAGATTACCAAAAATATATGTATAAAGCAAGTAGACTTATGACGGATTTTGTCATAAGTCTACTTATTATTTTAAATTTTTGTAACTATGCCGGTTCCATTTCTGCGTCATCTATCTCTTCTTCTGTTCTCATCTTACGTATAGAGTGACCAACAACAGCCGCAATAAGAGTTGCAAGAACCAATCCTGTGGTGATAAATCCGGCGACTTCGCCTAAATCAGGAGGTGCGGTAAGCGGAATATTATTTGACTCTATGTTAGTAAACTCGATGAAATCCGGTGTGTCGGTTGCAGTAAGTGGTGTAGCACCATCAATTATCACAATGTCACTTAAATCCGTTGGTGCAGGTCCCGGTCCCGGTCCGGGTTCGGCTGGTGGTGTGAATCCGGGGTCGGTAGGTGTTACATCTCCACCGGGAGGTGTGGGTCCGGGATCAGAAGGTGTTGAGGTTGTTCCGGTTGGTGTTACTGGTCCGGGATCGGTGGGATCGGTGGGATCTGTGGGATCGTCCGGATCGTCGGGATCGTCGGGATCATCGGGATCATCGGGATCGTCCGGGTCGTCGGGATCATCGGGATCGTCCGGCTCTTCGATGACGATATCAGTTTTGCCTATGATCTCAGGAATAACCGGGGTGTCAAGTCCATCAAGATCGGATATCGTTAGATCCGGCGGTAAATCAAACTCGTGATTAATAGCATGCTCGGGAAGATCCGGCAGATCACTGCCAACATGATCGGGAGTAAAGCCATCAGGAGTATAATCATTATCTGGGATGTCTTGTAGTGTTAATGTCGGCATTTCCGGGGCTTCCGGCTCATCACCGCGGGGCTCCGGAGGTTGCAGATCCGGCTCATCTGGTCTTTCAGGTCCATCTCCCGGTCCGCTCGGTGGTGTCAAACCAAATACAGGCATACCGTCGGCGGTATAGCTACTAACTCCAAAACCACTGATATCTGACTGGCTCAAAGGATGGCCATTTGCGTCTGTAAATGTAAAGTCATGAGAACCTGCGCCGGTAATGGTAAACTCATATACGTCACCTGTCGATCTGCATGTGATAGTGAACGTTCCCTGTGAAGCACTATCTGTAACATGAAGTGTAAATGTGTTGTCCGCTCCTCTTGATATCGAAACTCCGGGAGCAATTGGATATGTTCCGTTGCCATTAAAATCATTACTGCAGTTGTTTTTGCCAACATTACCCTTAATATTTACATCAAAATCTGTGGCTGTACCATCAGCGACATCTTGTTGATGTTCTTGCCAAGCAGCCATAGCTGCTTCATGTTCAGCGAGTGCTGCTTCGTATTCTGCCTGCGCTGCCTCGTACTCTGCCAGTGCGTTATCATAATCTTCACGAAGAGCATAATAATCTTCCAAAGACATGTCGTAATCAGCTAATGCCTGCTCAAAAGCAGCCAAAGCATCAGCATACTCTTCGTCATTCATGCCAGCATCCCAAGCTTCTTTAGCAATAAGGTATGCTTCCATTTCTGATTCAAAATTAGCCATTGCGGCTTCATAATCTCCAATAGCTGTTGCGTTTGCAGCCTGTACGTCTGCAACCGCTTGTAAATGATTTGCAGTTGCAAGAGCTTCTGCAAGGTCCTGCTCGGCGTTATGCAAATCAAGTAGAGCTGAATTTAATGCTTCGATCGCATCATTAACATCACCTGTTGCGCTATGAGCATCAACTTGAGCTTCATAGTATGCAACTTCTGCGGCGTTTAGTTGGTTAACAGCTTCTTGTGCTGCTGCAAAAGCGTTATCAAAGGTCGTTTGTGCAGATTCAACCGCTGCTATTGCTTCTTGCGCTGCTGCGTTAGTGCTTAAACTAAGTTGACTTAATGCATCGAGATCCACATCTGCATCATAGGCGTCGAGTAATGCCTGCGCTGCATTTACAGCATCTCGAAGTGCGGCTGTATCTGTTACGCCGTTGTCGATCGCATTGGCAACTGCTTCGATTGCGTCATTAACACTTTGCTGAAGATCATTACGGTCTTCTACTGCTTTGACATGTGCATTTGCTGCATCATTTGCTTCTTCTACTTTGCTGTTTGCGTCGGAAACAGCATTATTTAAATCATCTCTTGCAGTTTCTGCAGCTTCACGTGCTGAGTCGGCAACTTCCTGTGCATCGTCGCGTGCAGTCAATGCAGTCTGTACTGCGGCTTCTATCTCATTAAGTGCTTCTCTTGCTTCGTTTAAATTGTCTTCTGCTGAACTGACAGCTTCATTAAGCCCGTCTGCTGCGTTGTCAAAAGCTTCTTGTGCATCGTCAGCATTTTGTCTTGCATTGTCAGCAACTTGCTGCGCTAGATCGGCTTGTTCACGTGCTTCTGTTGGGGTTGGAGGAGTCGTGTTGTTTTCATTGATATCCATAATGTTCACCTCTTCTAGTTTACAGTGTTTTTTCCCTCTAGTCACGTTATCGTTACATTATACAGGAATATTAAGTATTTTGAGGCATTCTTAACAAAATGTTTCAAATTGCGCTACAACATGTCGCAAGTGGCGATAATGTGACAAAAACCGTGACAAACGATGTGACTTAATCAAGATATCCTCTCGCATTGTTTACTTTATTTATAACGGAAAAATGTGTAAAAAGCAACAATTACCCGCAAAAAATCAAACTTTCTTGTTGAAAATTATTTTTCCCGCAAAAAATTAATAACCGGAATCTGCTTATTTCGCCGTAATCTTTTCAATCTATCCGGCATAAGTACATTTGCATAATTATATAAAACATGTTATTTTACTTTTTGGAAAATTGCAATATTTGGGGTAGAAAATGATTTGGATTTATACAGGCATAGGGTTGATAGCATTACTGATGGTGGTATTGACTTACTGTGTTGCACCCGGAAAGATGACACCTGAAGCTAAAAAAACAGCCGAAGCCTTTTATGGGCTTAATTGTGCACATCGTGGTTTACATATGGAAGACAAGCAGATACCGGAGAACTCATTAGCTGCCTTTATTGCAGCACGTGAGGGAAGTTATGGTGTTGAGCTTGATGTCCGATTAACAAAAGATGAAAAGGTAGTTGTTTTCCACGATCCCTGTTTGAAACGTGTCTGCGGTGTCGACGCGGATGTAGATAACATGGACTGGAGTGAACTGTCGGAGCTGCGTTTATTTGATACTCAGGAGCGCATACCACTTCTGAGTGAAGCTCTCGAGGTTTTAGGCGACACACCTCTGATAATAGAAATAAAAACAGCCGGAGAAAAAAACGCAAGGCTCTGCGAAGAGACCCTAAAGATAATGCGTACATACGCTTACAGTTGGTGTATTGAAAGCTTTGACCCGCGTATCGGAGCATGGTTTCGAGAAAATGCTCCCGATGTTTTGCGAGGTCAATTGGGCTGTCCTCCCTTAACTATAACCGAGCTATCCAGATTTCTGATATTTCTTGGAAAAAACATGCTAATGAACTATATGTCACGTCCGCATTTTATTGCTTACAGCAACACCCCGCGCCCGCTTGCTGTGTTGCTGTGCCGCGCCATGGGATCAATGAACTTCATCTGGACAATTCTCCCGCATCACAATATAGCAAAATGTGAAAAAGAAAACGACACGATCATCTTCGAAAACTATACCCCGGAACCAAGATTTAAATAGAGATAAATATTATTAGTGACATGTAGACAGTGATAAAAGAACATGATATATTGCTAATATAATGCTATAACGTAGTGTTTGTTGAGGTGTTAATATGAAAGAAACACTTGATAAAATCCTCCAGGTCGAAGCAGATTCTGAGGATATCAAAAGAAACTCAAAAACCGATGCTTTGAGAGTAAAAGATGAGGCTGTCAACTCGGGCAGAGAACTCATCAGGGACAAAAAACGCGAAGCAAACGAAAAAGCGCACGAAATCATTGTTAAGGCACATGAGAACGCCGACACGATGATTGCCGGTGTCAGGTCGGATATTGACATCGAGTATAAAAATCTTACCATCATTGCGGAACGTAACATAGAAAAAAGCGCTGAGTTTATTGTCGAAAGGATTATCAGCGATATATGATCGTAAAAATGGAACGCCTGTCCGTATTCGGGATGATCCGGAATAAGGATGAAATGCTAAACAAGTTGATCCGCAAGCAGTGTATACAGTTCATAGACCCTGAAGAGTCGCTTGGTGAGCTTGCTTTATCCGCTGACCTTGGCAGAGTGGAAACGTCTGCTTATAAAGAGAGGTTAAGTCGATATGAATCCGTTTTGGATGAAATGAAGCCATATTCGGACAAAATCGGCATGTTCCAAAACCGTCCGCATCTGACGTATGATGAACTGGAATCAAGTGAGATTGGCGAATCCGCTGAGTCATTGTGTTGTAAAATAGAAAAACTGATCAATGAGCTCGATTCAATAAATCTAAAAAAAGAATCGGATATAGGATTCGAGAAATCGTTGATGCCGTGGGAGACCAGCGATATCCCGCTTGAAATAAAGTCAACAGCCAGTTTGGATGTTGCATATTTTGCACTGCCTCCTGATACTGATAAAGTCGAGTTACAACAAACCCTGGAGAGAGACACCCCACCGGCATGTATCGAGTTTGTCCATAAGGACAAGGAGCATATATATGTGATTGTCATCAGCCATAAGGAACACTCGGATTTAACATGGGAAGTATTACTGGGCTTTAACGCCAATCCGATCCACTTCGGTGCAGACGTAAAGGGTCCGCCAAAGAAAAACATTACTGATGTTGAAGCCAGATTAGTAGAGTATGATAAAGAGGCTGAAAAGATAACAGAAATGCTAAAGGACTTTGGCAGCGATCTTTCTGCCTTAAGATACGGATGCGATGCGCTGTCTCTAAAAATACAACGGGAGGAAGCCAACGATCAGCTGGTGCTGACAAAAACAACGTTCGGATTTAACGGTTGGGTCCCGGTGGACAAGAAGCCGGATGTTATTAGCATACTTGATGAGTATAACTGCGAATACACATTTGAACCCGCAGTGCAGGAAAATGAAGATGATCCGCCGGTTCTCTTTAAAAATAAACTGATTCCGAAATCTTCCGAGGCTGTGGTCCAAATGTACTCGTTGCCAAGCTACTACAGCGTTGACCCTAACTATGTGGTCGCGCCGTTTTTCAGCTTGTTTTTCGGCATGATGCTCTCTGACACCGCATATGGTTTGATCTTGTTTATTGGCGGCATTCTGGCTTTAAAGAAGCTGGATATGTCAAAGACTATGCAAGGAGTTGTCAGGACGCTGATGTTCGGTGGCTTTTCGGCGATTTTCTGGGGCATGTTTTTCGGGAGCTGGTTCGGTGACTTTGCAACAGTGGTGGCAAAGACATTCTTTAACGTAGACTTCGCCATGCCGGCATTTATTAACCCACTCCATGACCCCGTTACAGTCCTTATAATGTCCCTTTCTTTCGGAGTGATACATATCATGGTCGGTATGGGCGTCAAAGCGTATTTACTGATCGTTCGCGGACGTTTCTGGAGCGCCGTTTTTGATGTCGGGTTCTGGTATCTGGTCATGATCGGCATTGCATTATTTGCACTGGTTGACAACTTGTCGACTATCGGCATGTATATAGCTATTTCCGGTGCAGCCGGGCTGGTACTGACACAAGGGCGAAGCAAAAAAGGTTTCTTCCCGAAGCTGATTGGCGGTGTCGCAAGCCTGTATAACTCGATCGGGTATTTCTCCGATATTTTAAGTTACTCTCGTATCCTTGCACTTGGTCTGTCAACTGCAGTAATAGCGTCTGTTTTTAATACGATGGGCAGCATGTTCGGCGGCGGTATTCTGGGAGCGCTGATCCTGCTTGTCGTATTTATTGTTGGTCATGTGTTTAATATAATGATAAGTTCTTTCGGTTCTTATGTTCATACGGCAAGACTTCAATATGTTGAGTTTTTCGGTGAGTTCTACGAGAGCGGCGGCAGACCGTTTGAACCTTATCAAGTTGTTACTAAATATTGTCATGTAGATGAGTAGGGGGAAGATAGCGTGATACATCACGCTACCGGGGGAATGTACCAATTGTTCCCCTGACGGGAACCACAATTGATGCACAAAAAGTCCATTCCTTTTAATGGGCTGCTTGTGACTAGAGTGTAACGAAAGGAATGGACTTTATTTATGGAATTAGAAGTTGCAAGAGAAACGTTTTTAGGTTTGAGCGGGAATGGGTTTGCATATCTGGCAATGGCTTTTTCCCTGTTTATGACTTGTATCGGTTCAGCTAAAGGTGTCGGTATGGTCGGTGAAGCTATGTCAGGGGTCCTGATCGAAGACCCAAACCGGTTCGGTCCATTGATGATTTTACAGGTCATACCGGGCACAAACGGTATTTATGGATTCCTGATAACATTCATCATCCTCACAAACAGCGGATTGATGGCAGGCGGAGTAAATCTGCCGCTCAACACCGGTATGTTGCTGTTTTTGTCAAGCCTGCCAATCGGTATCGTTGGCTGCATATCCGCAGTTTACCAGGCTCGTGTTGCAGTCGGTGGAGTCAACCTCGTAGCAAGACGCCCCGATCAACTTTCTAAAGCGATGATATCTGCTGTTATGGTAGAGACATATCAGATACTTGCATTGTTGATTTCAATGCTGATGGTGCTTGCTGCACTGGGTTAATACTCTGCGCTAGGTTAATACTCTGCGGGAATCACAATTGATGCACAAAAGTCCATTTTTTGTTCATGGACAACTTGTGAACTGAATATACAAAAAGGAAAGGACTTTATAATGAGTCTTGAGTATATTACACAAAAGATAATCGATGAAGCTAATGACTATGCTGACGATGTAATTGAGAAAGCAAAGGAAGAAGCGAGGACCACTTCCGAGGAATATGAGTCACTCGCTGAAAAAGAATATAATCAAATCATTGATTTGGCATATGAAAAAGCGAACGAAATCCTTAACCGTGCCACGGCGCAAGGGGTTAAAGAAAAACGGATAAACATCATTTCGGCTAAATGGGAATATCTGGACAACGCATTTTCGTCTGCAATAAAGTTGATGTGCAAACAACCAAACGATGTACAAGTACGCTTTATTACGAGTCTTGTCCTGAAATACCAGCGCTCGGAATCAGAGCTTATATTCAGCGCTGCAGATAGAGACCGCCTTGGCAATGACGTAGTTGTCGCTGTAAATAAAGCCCCCGGGAGTTTTAAGGTCAAGTTGTCAGATATCGTCGGCGATTTCTCCGGAGGGGTGATCCTCAAAGAAGAAAACATTGAAGCCAACCTCACGTATGATGCGATAATCGCAAGCGAACGTGAGCGGTTGGAAGAGGAAGTTTCAGCAATCCTTTTTAAAGAGTCTGAAATCCACGATGATTAGTTGCCGGGCAGCAATTAACTGTTTGATGAATATCCAGAACGGAGCACCGTCACTATGCGAGCAAGAAAAATCAACTCATATGATTACCTTTCTGCATCCGCAAGAGTGCGTATGTTGAGTAATAATATATTAACAAAAAGCAAGCTTCTGCAGATGATTCACGCAAATGATCTGAGGCAGGCATTTCAAATACTCAATACCGTTGGTATCGGCATAGGTACAGATCCTGAGGAGTATGAGCAAGCTCTCATCCACGAACTTGCTGAGACATATGAGATCGTCAGGGAAATAACAAAAGGTCTTACCTTGTTCGAGATTTTTCGTTATAAATACGACATTCAAAATATAAAGTTTGTACTCAAAACCGGAAAATCAGATTATATACCCCATCGCTCGATGACAGAACTCGGAACGGTGCGTAAAGAAGATATAATCGAAGGAATCAAAAAAAGCGAAATACCGGGGCTTCCACCGGAGATATCAAATGCCGCTATTGAAGCGCGGGAGTCACTGGTTCCATACCACGACCCCCAAAAAGCTGATATTATCATTGATAAAGCTGCTCTCAAAGCTATGCTTCGAGTCGCAAATGAGTTCGGTAACTCCTTTATTATTGAGTATACACGCTGCAGGATAGATATAGAAAACATCAAAAACATTACCCGTTGCAAGCATGCGGGTAAGGATATAAAGTTCCTGGAGAGCTTACTATATGAGGGCGGATATATTGAAACCGGTTCATTTATCAGGTTCTACAAAGCTAACACACGTGATCTCGCCGCATTTTTAAGAAATACACGATATGGAAGCGTTTTAGAGGTCGCACTCGACGGGTTGGATGATGAAACCGGACTGCCGGTTTTTGAGAAAATGTGCGACAACTATATGCTATCGTTTATCGGCAAGGCGAATCGTATCGTATTTGGTATTGAGCCGATTTTAGGTTATATCCTTGAAAAAGAAAATGAGATTACGTCTATACGTATGATCATGGCAGCAAAGATGGCAAAGACACCGGCGAATACGGTGATCGAGAGGTTGAGAGAGCATGTCTGGTAATATCGCAGTGATCGGCGACAGCGCAAGCATCATCGGCTTTAAGGCGATCGGCTTTAAAACAGTCAAAGTTGAAAGCAGCATAGAAGTAGAAAAAGCTGTTGAAAAACTCATCAGCGATGATTGTTTTGTTATTTTCATAACAGAGCATGCACTTGAAGGCGCCGAGGATGTGCTTAAAAAATACAGTGACAACAAAACACGTGCCATCATTCCGATACCCGGGAGGTTCGGAAATACAGGTTTAGGTAAACGAAGCCTCGATGGATATGTTGAACACGCATTAGGCACGAATATTCTGGATAGAAAAGACGACTGAGACAAGACGACTGAGACAAGACGGTGCCGGGTACCGGCTGAAAAGTTAGTAAAGCATCGTTTTTACCGGAGGAGTAACTGAACTTATGAGTACTGGGAGAGTTATAAAAGTAGCCGGACCGCTGGTTGTGGCGGAGGGTATGCGTGAAGCTAATATGTTTGACGTTGTCCATGTCGGTGAGCAACGATTGATCGGAGAGATCATCGAGATGCGTAAGGACAAAGCGTCTATTCAAGTATATGAAGAGACGTCGGGTTTGATCCCCGGAGTTGAAGTGGAGTCAACAAACTACCCACTTTATGTGGAGCTTGCACCGGGACTCTTAACCATGATCTATGATGGGATACAACGACCGCTTGAGCATATTCGACAGATGGTCGGGAGCAGCATCACCCGAGGAGTGAAAGCCAGCCCTCTCGATCACGAACGGCTTTGGGCTTTTTCTCCCTCCGTAGGAAAAGGCGAGTATGTCAAAACGGGCGATATTATCGGCACTGTACAGGAAACTTCTATAATCGAACACCGCATTTTGGTTCCCGAGGGAGTCGAAGGTGTAGTTACCGATATACAAAAAGGCGACTATAATATAATAACTCCGATAGCAAAGGTCAGGCGCGAGAACGGCAAAACAGAGGATGTGATAATGCTGCAGCGCTGGCCGGTCAGGAAACAGCGGCCATACACAAGAAAAGTCAAGCCGGACTCCCCGATGGTTACGGGACAGCGCGTTATAGATTCGTTGTTTCCGATTGCAAAAGGAGGCACGGCAGCAATACCGGGACCGTTTGGCAGCGGAAAAACTGTCGTACAGCATCAACTGGCGAAATGGGCGGATTCCGATATCGTAATATACATCGGCTGCGGTGAACGCGGCAACGAAATGACAGACGTGCTTATGGAATTTCCGCAAATAAAAGACCCGAAAACGAACCTTTCTGTCATGGAGCGCACGGTTTTGATAGCAAACACCTCAGATATGCCGGTCGCTGCTCGGGAAGCCTGCATTTATACGGGGATTACTATCGCCGAGTATTACAGGGATATGGGCTACTCGGTAGCTGTTATGGCGGACTCCACGTCACGATGGGCTGAAGCGCTCAGGGAAATGTCGGGAAGGCTTGAAGAAATGCCGGGCGAAGAAGGATATCCCGCATACCTTTCATCGAGACTAGCACAGTTCTATGAGCGTGCAGGAAGAGTCGTCTGCCTCGGGCAGGACGGCAGAGAAGGTTATATCACTTCTATCGGCGCAGTATCACCCAGCGGAGGAGATATGTCCGATCCTGTCGTTCAATCAACTCTGCGAACAGTTAAAGTCTATTGGGAGCTAGATGCGTCGCTTGCGTATAAGCGACACTTCCCGGCGATAAACTGGCTTTCGTCTTACTCGTTGTATCTAGACGAGATATTTGCGTTCATCGATAGTAATGTAAGTAACGATTGGAGCAAGATGCTCGTGACAGTTCAGCGCATCTTACAGGAGGAAACAGAACTCGAAGAAATCGTACAACTTGTCGGATACGACTCGCTCAGCCCACAGGATAGATTGACATTGGAGACTGCACGTTCGATACGGGAGGACTTTTTGCAACAAAACGGCTTCCACGAGATCGATACTTACTCTTCACTCGACAAGCAAGTCGGAATACTGGAATCGATCCTGGATCTTCATACAGCTGCAGGTCAAGCTCTGAAGGACGGCGTAAAAATAGACTCGATACTTAAAATGGACGTCCGCGACAAAATCGCCCGGATAAAATACGAGCCGGAAGAAGACATAAAAGGATATGTATTGGAAATAACGAAGCAAATAACAGACGGGATAAGTGCACTGATGGGAGATGCCAATGATTAGGGAATATAGGACGATCGACGAAATCGCAGGTCCCCTTGCACTAGTACAAGATGTGGTCGGGGTAGCGTATAACGAGATGGGAGAGATCGAACTGCCAAATGGCGAGATTCGACTCTGTAAGGTTCTTGAAGCAACGGAAAGTAACGTATTGGTGCAATTGCTGGAAAGCAGCGCCGGACTGAATATTGAGTACAGTAAGGTTCGCTTTTTGGGGAAAAGTCAGCAGATCCCTGTTTCAATGGATATGCTTGGACGTGTTTTCTCAGGTAGTGGCGAACCAAAAGACGGTATCGTAAAGATCATACCTGAAGACAGACTGGATATAAACGGACTGCCGATGAACCCTGCGGCACGGCTATACCCATCGGAGTTTATACAGACGGGCATTTCTGCCATCGACGGTTTGAACACACTTGTCAGAGGACAAAAGCTTCCGATTTTCTCCGGTGCAGGTCTGCCACATGCAAGGCTTGCAGCGCAGATAGCCAGGCAGGCTCGTGTTTTGAGCGCGGAAAGTAATTTTGCCGTTGTCTTTGCAGCTATCGGAATCACATTCGAAGAATCGAACTTCTTCATCGAGGATTTTAATAATACAGGTGCGCTTGACAGATCGGTGTTATTTATTAATTTGGCAAACGACCCGGCGATCGAACGTATTTCAACACCACGTCTTGCTTTGACCACTGCGGAGTATTTTGCGTTTGAAAAGGGTATGCATGTGCTTGTTATAATGACAGATATGACTAACTATGCCGAGGCACTGCGTGAAGTGTCTGCTGCACGTAAAGAAATACCCGGCAGACGCGGCTATCCGGGTTACTTATATACCGACCTTGCGACCCTATATGAGCGCGCAGGCCGGAGGGTCGACAGTGAAGGTTCAATCACGATGATCCCAATTCTCACAATGCCGGAAGATGATAAAACTCATCCTATTCCCGATCTTACAGGGTATATTACAGAAGGACAGATAATCCTTTCCAGAGAGCTAAACCGGAAGAGCATATATCCGCCGATCGACGTACTCCCGTCGTTATCGAGACTTAAAGATAAAGGGATAGGTGCAGGGAAAACGCACGAAGAGCACGCAGATTTAGCGAATCAACTCTTTGCAGCATATGCACGCGGTGTCGAGTCCAGGGAACTCATGAGTATACTTGGAGAAGCAGCCCTTTCCGAAACAGATTTGCTGTATACAAAATTCGCGGAGCAATTCGAGCAATTATATGTCGGACAAGGCGAGCGGGCGGACAGAAGCATCGAAGAGACCCGGAAAGTCGGTTGGCAACTTTTGCGGATACTGCCGCAAAATGAACTTAAAAGAATCCGTTCAGAGTACATAGATAAGTATTACACGACAAATGAGTAGGGGGTCCGTTCCGTGGCAGTTTTACGTGTAAACCCGACCCGCATGGAACTGAATAAGATAAAAAAGCGTTTGCGCAACTCGATCAGAGGACATAAGCTGCTCAAAGACAAACGTGATGACCTTGTTAAAAAGTTGGTAGCTATGGCAACACGTTGCAAAGAAATCAGAGAAGCAATGGAAAATGAGATTGCAGCAGCCTACGAAGGAATGAATACGGCTGAGGCATTGATGGGCCCCGTAGCTATGGAGGTGGCGTTAATGCTGCCAAAGCAATCGATCTCATTGGATATGAGTGTGCAGAATCTTATGGGTGTTGAAATACCCGTATTCGATAGTAGCATAGAGTGTACAGACGATATATATCCCTATGGATACTACGGAACATCCATCGAACTTGATACTGCCCTTTTGGCTCTTAATAAATTACTGCCCCAACTTTTAGAGCTTTCCCAAATCGAAAAAAGCGTTCATTTACTGTCTTTGGAAATCGAAAAAACACGCAGGACCGTTAACGCACTTGAGTTCGTTCGTATTCCAAATCTTCAACAGACGGCTAAATACATAAGGATGAAGCTGGACGAAAATGAGCGCGGCAATATATCCAGGCTAATGAAGGTAAAAGACTCAATCACCGATACGTTTAACCCTGCTAATTAAATTGCAGCTCCGCAGCGCAACCAAGGAACCATGACATGTTGATCAAAATATATGTGAAGGACCGGAGGTTTTGTGAATGACTGTAAGATCTGACAAGAGATTGTACTTTAAGCCCTCAATACCGGCAGTGATAAAAAGCGGGGATAGAACTGATAATGTCGTCTTAACTAATATCAGTCGTACCGGGCTGGGTTTCCAAACTGATGAGCTATACTACAAAGGCGATAAACTGCTGATTGAGCTGAAAAGAGATGAGAAAAACCTACTTCCGAGGAGAATTAAAGCTAGAGTTATAAATGAGTATGGACTCACGGAATACGGTCGGAAAGAGTATGGAGTCAGATTCTTCCGCATCTCGTACTGGTACGAAAAAAACTGCATTCACACCTATGTTTACTCGCTGCAGACCGAAGAGCAGGTTTCCTCTTACCTCAACAGAAAACAAGATGACGAAAAAATATAGAGCATTCGAAGTGCTTTTAAACATAGCGGAGGAAAAAACAGATTATGATCAACGTAAGCGGATTAACAAAGAGTTATGGTAAAAATCGAGGAATCGATGATATAACATTCACTATTCCCGAAGGAGAAATAGTGGGCTTTCTTGGTCCAAACGGTGCGGGCAAAACGACTACGATGAATATATTGACAGGTTATCTCGCAGCAGATACAGGGAGCGTTGAGATTGCCGGTATAGATATGCTGAAGCAACCTAATGATGCCAAAAAGCATATAGGCTATCTTCCCGAACAGCCACCGCTGTATCAAGCAATGACAGTTGAAGAGTACCTGAACTTTGTATTTGAACTAAAAGGAGTCAAATCTCAGGAACGTGAGCCGCACATAAATAGTATATGCGAGATAATCGGTATCACCGACGTATATAAACGAGTTATCGGACATCTTTCAAAAGGGTACAGACAACGTGTCGGACTTGCACAGGCATTGATCGGCGATCCCGATATACTTGTACTTGACGAGCCGACAGTTGGGCTCGACCCGAGGCAGATCGTAGAAATTCGCAATGTCATTAAAAAAATGGGTAAGAAACGCACAATAATCCTCTCAACACATATCCTGCCTGAAGTCTCTGCGGTTTGTGAACGAGTCCTGGTGATTTCCAATGGCGTTATAGTCGCCGATGATAAACCTGAAAACCTCTCAGGTTCTGCAATAGGGGAGCGGTCGATGATAGTCCGCATTGCAGGGCCAAGTGGCATTGTTCGAGAACTGTTGCAAAACCTTGAAGGTGTTAAAAGTGTTAAGTCTCTGGGTAAAATCGAGCCGGACAGCAGCGACTTCTTGATGGAAAGCAACAAAGGTGTTGACATAAGAAAACCAATGTTTGGGGCTCTTGCGAAAGAAGGCTACCAGATATTGATGCTTCGCCCGCAAAACGATTCTTTGGAAGATATATTCCTAAAACTCACAGAGGAGGTGAACTAGGATGCTTGCTATATTCAAACGAGATTTTAATGCATATTTCACATCACCAATCGGATATATCTATCTTGGTTCTTACATCCTCGTTCTTAACCTGATGTTCTACCTGTCTAATACATTAGGCTCAAGCTCTTCTTTGTCGGGGATGTTTGGCTTCATGTTATTAGTGATGATGTTTATATCACCTATACTTACAATGCGTGTGTTTTCCGAAGAGTTTAAGCAAAAAACCGACCAGTTACTTCTGACATCTCCCGTCGGAATGACAGCGATAGTAGTAGGGAAATTTCTCTCGTCATTAGCTGTCTTTGTATGTTTGCTGGCACTGACACTCTTATGGCCATTTACCATATCCATGTTCGGTGAAAATAACACAGCCGAAGTCATCGGTAATTACGCCGGCATGTTGTGCATAGGTGCCGCGTACATCGCCATGGGTGTGTTCATTTCAGCAACAACAGAGAATCAAGTCATTGCAGCGGTTGGTTCATTAGCTCTATTTGTAGCACTTTACATTCTTGAGACAGTGGCACTTTTCTTTTACTCAAGTGGAGCGCTGCCTGTATTTGTAATGCGGATTTTCCTTTTCATATCGATTTTCGGTCGCTACAGTGAAATAACAGGAGGACTTTTATCGCTGGATAGTATTGTTTTCTTCCTGTCTGTTTGCGCATTCTTCCTTTTCCTGACTGTACGGGCACTTGAGAAAAGGAGGCTAGGATAATATGAATCCGGATAAAATAAGAAAAAGCGGATACTCCATACTCATCACTATCATCTTCCTTGTTCTTCTTGTATTACTCAATGTCTTCACAAGTATGCTGACCGAGCGGTTTTTCTTAAAAGTTGACATAACCGATACAGGTCTCTACACACTGTCCGACAATGCTGCGGAGTTCTTGGGAGGTATTAACGAAACGGTTGATATCATTGTATTGTCGGAGGAATCGACATGGCGGGCAAACACCAGGTTTGAAATCATCTTAAACATTCTAAAAAACTATTCGGCATCATCAGGAGGCAACTTGCAAATACAGTTTGTTAACCCGGATCTCAACTCATTTGTTGGCTCTAAGTACAATAACTCGTTGTCTGACCTCAAAGAAGCTTATACAGAGCTTGAAGACATGGGTCGCAATGATATCATTTTCCTTAGCTCCCGAAGAGCAACACTGGTGCAGACCTTTAATCTGTTTGCACAAGGTCAGGACAATTTTGGACGTTCGTCAATAACAGGCGTCAGAGCGGATCAGGAGTTTATCAGTGCGCTCATCTATGTACTTAATGAGCAAATTGCCCGCTTAGTTTTTATCGATAACCATTTTGAAACCCCAATGGATTATTTTAAAATGGTTTTTGAAAGGAGCGGCTATATAAGTTCTACAATCAATCTGGCACTTGAGGACATACCGGAAGATACTATAGTACTTGTTTCCGCTGCGCCAAAATATGATTTCCTGAGTGAGGAGATACTCAAGCTGGAGCAATATCTCGCATTGGGCGGCAACTTGATAATTCTTTATGATACTCAACTGACATCCTTGCCGCTTCTTGATGGATTCTTATCTCAATGGGGTATTGCCACGGAAGACAAACTTATATTTGATGAGGACTACACGTTTATACCGCAATTCGGAGTTATTGGAACACATGTTGTAGCCGGTGCCTTGCCATCAACCATTAATGCCGAGCTTCTTACAACCAATGTTATCCCTGTAGGCATATTTAACGCCCGACCGCTGCGAGAGGAGAGTATAAGGGGAGGATTTAATATTTATCCACTGGTTCAAACTTTTAATACATCCTCATACGCAAAAGACATCAGCAGTGGCAGTATTACAACACAGGAACGTGAAAGTATCGATGAATCAGGCCCGTTTGTTCTGGCTTATAATGTACGATATATCACTCGCAACGCAGGTGGCGACCAGGCTTATGCGAACTTGATCTACACAGGAGTAGCGATGTTTGATGATGCATTTTTAAGTATGTTTGGCGAATCATTCTATAACAGTTACTTTATATCTGATTTAGCAACGGACATGAACCCGTTTGGTGATCGTGTATTTTTCCCGGCGAAAGAGTTTTCAGATGACACTATGCTTGTAAGCGCAGCAGGTGCACGCGCGGTATTGCTTATACTGGTAATCCTTGTACCGATTTTGATCATAACCACAGGGATAGTTATCTGGCGCAAACGGAGGCATAAGTAATGAGAAAATCGGCAGTCATAGCAATAATAATCGCCGGCGTCACTCTATCAACGGGTATTTTATTATTATATCTATGGCCTGAAGCCGAACCTGAGACGGAATCATTGCACCCCGTTTCTACACCCTCATATACATTGGCTGACCTGATAAATGAATCACCTGAAGAAATTTCTGCAATACAGTTTATACCGCGGGAAAATGAACCATATACACTTAGTCTCGATCCGGCGAATGGAGATGTTGAGCTGGATTCTGCCAATGTTATTTTCCCTACGTATCAATATGTGTTGCGTGCTATTTTTATGAATACGATATCATTACTGAATGTCAACAGAGTAACAGATGCAGCAGATGATGTTATGCTTGCCTCATGGGGATTTGATGAACCGGAGATGACCATATGTTTAGAGCGTGTCGATGGTACATCGATCGAACTGGTACTGGGCACAATACAAGCAGCAGGACAGGGACGATATGCTCGTATTCAAGAAAGTCGTGAAGTGTTTTTGCTTGATGAGCGACAAGGTATCATGTTAACTCATCAACTTGAGGATTTATATGATTTTTCTTTCTTTCCGATAGAAATATTTCCTGATGCGGAAGCAGTGATATATACAATAGATCACATCCTGCTGGAGGTTGGAAATGAAGTTCTTGAGATTCAAAGGCGTGAGGATGAGGAGCTGGAAGGATTACCATTCGGCAGTTCAAGATTTCAAACCTTAAAACCTTTTGCTGGAGAAGGAAATGATCATGTTATTCAATCGGTTATACTGGAAAACGCCGCATTGATAATGCCTGGAAGTATCGAAGCAATTAACCCGACTGATTTATCTGTCTATGGGCTTAATGATCCTGTCCGTTTGACACTGTCTTCCGGGGACTGGAGCAGTACAATCTTAGTGGGCGACCGCAGCTCCGATGGTGAAGGTCGCTATGTGATGATTGAAGGATATAATGCAGTTTTACTGGATTCTTACGGGGACTACTCATTTATATCAATTGATTCAAACCAACTCAGACCAAGCACAATATGGCTTCATTTCATTGGCGATGTATCTTCGGTTACGTTTGTCCTCGACGGTGTAACCCGCATACTGAGGTTTGAACACGATCAAAACGAGGACTCTTTGCAAGGCTGGCTTGATGGTGTTGAGCTAAGCGATGAAAATGCTCGCAGACTGTACATAGGTGCACTCAACATTATTGCCAGCGGTGGCACCGATGAGCCTGTCCCGACAGATATATTGCCTGTATATACGTTTTTGATGAGTTTTGAAGATGGAGGAACAGACAGGGTCGATCTATATCCAATCGGTGACGCGCAATTCCTGATCACACGCAACGGGGAAAGCACAGGACTATTCATTACAAGGATGTCACTGCAGCAAAATATCTTAAGACGATTTGAAATACTTGATGCAGGTGGAGACATTCCCAGTATGTAAAAATAGAACTCAAATTATTATAACCCCTCATGACAAAAATCATGAGGGGTTTTGGTATTGAGTAAATCCGCCACCTTTGCCGGAATCACCTGGATTCTATATCATCTGCCTATATCATCGGCATCGGGAAAAACCTTGTAAATAATAGTATGATCATATAATGCACCTTTTAAAAGAACCGGAGAGGGGAATGCAGCATGATTCAAAGAGTTCGGATAATACTGCGGTTCCAAACACAAAGCACTTCGATGACCGTACCTGACACCCTCCTTACCAACCTCGCTGCCACTTAGGTAATTGCCACTGTATACCTGCAGCCCCGGCAAATCGGAGAGTACCTGCATACCAATACCGCTGCTTTTTGATGTCAACTCGCAAATCGATACTAAACCTTCATCCCAACCGTCGATTACCCAATTATGGTCATAGCCTTCACAAATACGCAGTTGTTCAAAATCAGCACCGATCCGATCACCGATCGTGTAGAAACTGCGAAAATCTAAAGGAGTACCGGCAACATCCGATATAACTCCGTTTGGAGAGCAATCCTTCGCAACTTCGGTATATTTTTGCGAATTAATACGTAGCGAGTGATCCAAAATTGAGTCGGAAGTGTGTCCGTCAAGATTAAAGTACGAATGATGCGTCATGTTCAACACAGTGTCTGCATCACTTTCGGCGACATGTCGAATGACCAGTTCATTATCAGGTGTCAGAGAGTATGTGACACGCACATTTAAATTGCCGGGATAACCTTCTTCACCATCAGGACTAAGGTACGTGAGTAACACAGCATTCTCAGATTCCAGAACCTGACCTGTGAACAATCGCTTGTTGAATCCAACCTCACCACCATGTAGGGAATTCCCATGATCATTTATAAAAAGTGAATATGTTTTATCTCCCAGAGAAAACTTGCCGTCATTTATCTGACCGGCATAACGGCCGATCGTTGCTCCAAGATAAAGACCGGTTTTTTCATATCCCGACACATCATCAAATCCGAGTATGATATCCCGACAGTCTCCGTCTTTACCCGGCACAATAATAGACACAGCCGTTGCTCCATAATCAGTAAGTATTACAGTAACACCGTTATCATTTTGCAAAGTAAAAAGCGTAGCTTTCCTGCCATCACGTAAAACACCAAAACTCCCGGTTTTAATTTTATCACTCACAAAAACACATCCTTAAATTTATTTATATTTACGCCGAGAACACTCGTGATTTCAATCGTGAGATGAATCGGCATACCATATTTCCCTGTAACATCCGCCGCCCCCTGGTGACTTAACGCAACCTTTTTAGCCGCTACGCCCACCATCTAATACTCAATCGTTTTTTTTGTCAAGCTCGGGGCACAGGTCAGCCCTGGTTCTTTAATACATCTATCATAGCAAGTACGTTTTCCGGTTTTGCATCTCTTGGTATATCGTGAGCAGGGGCTGCTATATAGCCGCCGTTTTTACCGATTTCCTTAAGCAGCTTTTGTACCTCTAAAACTGTTTCCTCTTTTGTACCGTACGGAAGTAATCGTTGGGTGCTGATCCCGCCAAAAAATGAGAGTTTATCGCCATAAATCTGTTTCATCTCATATACATCCATGACTTCCGGCTGGAACGGGTTGAATATATCAACTCCGCACTCTATGATGTCGGGGAATATCTCCTGGACCTTCCCGCATGAGTGGATCATTACAAACTTATCTTTGCTCTTAACATACTCATATATTTTCTTTATGCAGGGCTTAATGAACTCTCTCCACAAATCCTGACCCATGATCAGTCCTGTCTGCTGCCCCCAGTCATCACCGAATCGCATGCCGTCTATGTTCAGTTCACAGGCATTTTTTACCACTCGAAGATTATAATCCGTGATCCTTTTAAAAAGCTCGTGTACAAAGGGTTTATTAAGAACCATGAGTTCCAGCAGTTCCTGTATCCCTGTCAGCGACCATGCACGTTCATATATCATAAACCCGAAGCCGCCAAGGATTATCGTGTCACCTGCTTCGTCTATAGCTCGCTGCGCACCTGCGTATAGAGCTTCGTCATCAGGGTCAGGGAACTTGTAGCTTTCAAGAGTTTCTTCTGTTATAAGTTTATTGCATATCACTCCTATATCCTTATCGACCGTCCTGTCCCATCGCACACCGAACCTGTCTTCAACAATGCCCGAACTCACTTCAGGTTCATCGCCAAACAGGTCAAAACCAACCGGTGTGAAACAATTTCCAATTTTATCAAGGAAATCCGTCCCGCCGCAGTATTCAGTCATGTTTTCAAGTGCACCTTTAGTAAATGAGATGTGATACGGGGTTATGTCCGGCTGTTTATGTGAGACTGTCCGGAAAAAGCATTCTCTTTTAGTCATTGCCTTTTGCTCCTTATTTTTTTTTGGAAGACGGTTGTCATAGCCCAAGCAACGATTCTGCGTTTTCGTAGTAGATTTTCCTGAGAACATCATCCGTAAGTCCTATCCCGTAGATATTCCAGTCGCCCAGGAAAAGACCCTTGTCCGTGCAGTATTTGAAATACTCATCTTTTGTTTCCAGGAACCGGAAATGTATCGGGTAACGTTCTGTGTCGTACGGCATGAGGTCTGTACCAAACAATACGCGGTCTGCATATGTCGTGAAGAGTTTTTCTGTCGAATATGGCTGACGCCCCAACTCACTCATACGGTCAGCAAAATCAATGTACATATTCGGGAACCGATCCAGCCAGCTGCCAACTCGCTTCAGGTTCTCGCCACTCCCTCCAACATGCGGGATGATAAATTTTGTATTCGGGTTCAACTCCAACAGATTTTCCTGCATTTGCATCAGCTCTGAATACGAGTATAAACCTGGGTCGCTAAAGCCCCATTCAGGGTGCTCCTCCAGGGTTTCCCTATACTCGTTTTTTTCATCCGGCGGCAGAAAGAAGGCGATCGGATCAGCTATGTGAAAAAGTACCGGCATATTGAGTTCGGCAGCTGTCTGCCATATACAGCGTAGCCTTTCGTCATCAGGACGAAGATAAGCGCCTGCTTTATCACGAATCGCGAGTCCTATGATTTTCCAGAACTTCATCCCCTTTACACCGTTTGCATGAAGATCTCTGATCGTCTTGTATACGAAGCTTTCAAACCCGGGTTCTTCAAAGCGTTCTACAGGCAGTTGACCGAAGTGAATAAAGAAGTCACTCTTTTCCTTTAGTTTGTCCTGCATACGAAGGAACTCGTCGCCCCATCCACCGTCTAGATTAACAACTTTTTTGATTCCGTAGTTCTTGATTTTCTCCACAACATCGGCTGTATCATAGATATTAAAGTAATCTTCCCTTCCCGTAAATGCTCCCAATAGATTGCCAAAATGTGTATGGAAGTCTATAGCCGGAAATTTTGCCTTCTGTATGTCATGTTGTTTAACGACCAACTGGGTCTCCCGATCTATCAGTCTAAGCATCAATACAACCTCCTGCTAATTATCTTAAAATAGTATAGTATCTGTATAATAACCTGTCAACAAGGCTTTACAATGACCGGGTACTCGTTCAAATCATATGTTGTCCGGAGTTGCCGGTACCGGCTATGTTTCTTTTTAAGTTACGCAATTTGCACGCTTTGTACGACTTAAAAGGTATAGAACAAGAGTAACAGCAGTTGCTCCCGTTGATACCACCATTGCTGCCCTTGCCCCGGCAACACCTGCAACAGCCCCCATTAATGCGGGAAAAGTCATCCCACCGACGGAACCACCCATAACCATGAGCCCTCCTGCTGTGCCACTGTAACGGGTGAAAGCCTGAGTGCAAAATGCCATAAGCAATGGCCATACAGCTGAAAAGCTAAGTCCAAGCAGGAAAAATAAAACCATACTTATAACCGTTTGAAACTTAAACTGCAGAAGCGACGAAAATACCACACCGGTAATAAGGCAAATGATCATAACCTTGTCTGAAAGTTTATGCAGTATTCCGGCAATAAGGCGTCCGATTATCATGCCTGCCCAAAATAACGATAGCACGATCTCACCTGAAATAACGGTCTGTCCGCCTTCTGAGAAATAACCAGTTATAGAAAAAGCTACACTGACTTCCGCGCCAATGTAAAACAACATTGAGAAAAAGAATAACAAAAACTTTGCATTTTTTATCAGAATCAGGCTATATGCCTTGTTTTGAGTGCTTGGTTCAGAAGATGCTTTTTTATCGCCCGGAATCCAAAACAATGATATTGATGCCGGCATGAAAATCGCTGCAACAATAAGCATGATCGTCTGCCAATCTGCGCCAAGTGATTTCATAAAAAGTGCCAGCATCGGTCCTGCAACAGCACCGACACAAAAGAAGAGCTGCGAGAAGTTCATCAACTTCTCTGACGACTGCGGATTTTCGTCGGTGATTTTTGCTGAGAAAATCCCTTCTATAGTACAGCTTCCGGAACCTATAAGAAAGATTCCTATGCAACAGGTGATTATACTCCCTGATTGTGATACAATAGCGATACCGACAATAAACACGACACAGGATACCATCAGCACTTTTTTCTTTCCTACCCTGTCACTAAGCTCGCCTGCCAGCGTAGGCGTGATGAGTGAACCGAGGCAGTACAATGCTATAAACAAACCGGTGGATGCTCCGTCAAGACCGAAAAAAGTGTTAATGTCTAAGATTATTGATTGATATACAGAAAGGTTTATGCCGAGCAGTAGCATAAACATAAAGCAAATCACATAAAACCTGCGCATGATAACGGACAAAATCAACACCTCCGGTTCGGCATTTTTAGAACTTTGAAGCACCATGATCGCCACAATAATATCATCATTTCAAAGCTTGTACAATGGGTACTTATTGCTTTCATATTTCAAAAAAGATACATTACTACTAGGAGGAAGAATAACTATGCCTATTATATCCATGAGTGAAATTCTTAATGCTGCAAAGGCCGGTAAGTATGCAGTCGGCTGTTTTAACAGCATCGATCTTGCGATGGCTCGCGGAATCATTCGCGCTGCAGAAGACGAGAATGCGCCTGTCATTTTGTGCCATGCCGAAGTCCATTTCAAATATACTCCTTTAGATACGGTCGTGCCGATTTTACTGGAAGAAGCAGGCAATGCAAAAGTTCCGGTGGCGTTACTTTTGGATCATGGTAAGGATTTTGACTCTATTGTCAGAGCAATGAGTCTTGGGATGAACTGTATCATGTTTGACGGTTCCGAGCTTGATTTTGAGGACAATGTCACTAAGACAAGGGAAATCGTTAAGTTCGCTCACGCTCTGGACGCAACAGTCGAAGGTGAGATTGGTCGTGTTGTCCGTCCGATAGATGGTGGTGCTGATGGTAGCGACGATGCTTCGCTTGTGGATGATACATCACTCTATACCGACCCGGATCAGGCTGCTGATTTTGTACAGAAAACCGGGGTTGACGCTTTGGCTTGCGCATTTGGTACTGTTCACGGAGTATATCGAAAGGAGCCGA
>Ga0123356_10000878_pt1 | contig 33374 bp, 29 predicted proteins | sample TergutEmb28metaG_2_FD_92546 | JGI IMG/M metagenome (GOLD analysis project Ga0123356, IMG submission 92546) | Embiratermes neotenicus P3 segment gut microbial communities from Petit-Saut dam, French Guiana - Emb289 P3 | ecosystem: Host-associated > Arthropoda: Insects > Digestive system > Gut ...
AGTCGGTGCCTGAGTCAGTACCTGAGTCAGTGCCTGAGTCAGTGCCTGAGTCAGTGCCTGAGTCAGTGCCTGAGTCAGTGCCTGAGTCAGTGCCTGAGTCAGTGCCTGAGTCAGTGCCTGAGTCAGTGCCTCCATCGAGGCATGCCTCGTTGCCTCCATCGATGCCAGTGTCGGTGCCAGAGTCGGTGCCAGAGTCGGTGCCAGAGTTGATGCCTCCATCGATGTCAGCGTCGTTGCCAGCGTTGTTTCCTCCATCGATACCGGCGTCGGTGTCCGCGTCACCGTCGCTTCGTGAAGTGTTGGATCGCGACGTTGACAGTCGTCGTTATGGATCCACGCCGATCCCGGTGTTGGCGTCTGATATTTTGCGTGCTGTGGTTGCGCCGGTGGCTCCGTGGAGTGGTGCGTTGCGGGTTTGGGATGTGGTGTTTGGGGTGATGCTGCTTATGATTGGTGGTGGGGTACACTTGGGGTTGGTGCGGTCTTCATTGGGTGGTTGGTGGCTTTCGTATGTGTTGGGTGGGTTGGTTTTGGTTTGTGGGTTGGTGCCTGGGTTGTATGCGGTTCGTGGTGTGGTGTCGCTGGTTGTTGGGTTTGCTGTTGCTGGTTTGGGGTTGTGTGGTTTGGGGCCGCTTTGGGGGTGGGTTCCTGTTGGGGAGTCATCGGTGTCGATAGCGTTGTGTTTTCCGGCGATGGTGGCGTTGCCGGCTTCGTTGCTGTTGAGGAACAAGTATCCGGAGTACATGGGGGCGAAGGTTGCGCTGTTGGTGGCGATTGCGGTTGCGTTGCCGTCGGTGGTGTTGGGTGTGTTGTGGGTGGTTGATGGTCCGTTTTATTTGGGTGTGGCTGCTGGTGTATGTGTGGCTGTGGTGGGGTTGTCTTTGGTGGGTTTTATGGGAGTGGGTGCTACTGGTGTTTCGAAGTTTTTGGCTTTTTCGGTGGGTGTTTCGTTTGGTTTGGAGAGATTGGTGAGGGTGTTGGGTGCGGAGGATTTGTGGGCGGGTGTGGTTGAGGTTCAGGCGGGTGTTGTGTTGTTGATAGCTGGAGGGCTTGCGAGCAAGGGGCTGTTTGCTGTGCTCGCGTCATCGTTTGCATCGGGGGCGAGGCGTGTGGATGTGCTAGCGGCGCGCAGGTATTCTATAGCTCCATCGCGTCCGCTAGATCTGTGATATGGCGGGATTTGTCGTGTGGTTTGATTGTTCGTCGAGGTCATTACGTTGGTAGACGTCATCGCGAAGGTGACGAAACTGATAAGATCGGTGTAAGTTTCTGGACCTTCGTGAGGATTTGGTTCACCTTGGTGATGTTTTGTTTTCTGTTAGTCTTCGATCCGACGTCGTTTGACTATGCTGTGAGGAGTTCGGAGCGGAGATGGTAGTTCACGGGCAACAGTATGCATTTAGTATGCGCCGGAGGCGCGGAGGTTGGGTAAATGCCGCGGATCGCTAGAAAAATTGCAGTCGCGTGTGCAATAGCTTCGTTGACGCTCGTTTCGTGCACCAAAAAGCAGGCGGAAGCCCCTGAGGTAGATCCGTTTGCCGATATGGGGCACTATGAGGCACCGCCCAAGGCCCCTGAGGCACCTCCCCCACCTAAATGCGAGTCATTCGACGAGGAATGCACGGCCAAGTCAAACACATGGCTCAAAGTTGGCGAGCTCGCTGAATTCCAGCCTCCCGAAGCTTGGATTTACGCCAAGCTCGAGGAGGTGTCAGTGGCAAAAATCGGCAGCGATGCTGCGATCGCGTATCGCGTCATACCACTGCCAGTAGAACCGAAAAAGAATCCCAACGACGCAATTGCTGCGTTGGCACCGATATTCCAGTCAATGGGGGTTGAGGTATCAGCGAACACACTCAAAACCGCCTTCCGCGGAAAAGTGTCTGTGGATAACAATGGGCCGTTGTCCCTCGACACCTGGGAAATCAAAACTGGCGGCAAGATAGACGGTGCCAAAGCCTACATCGTCGTCGTCGCGTCTACCCTCGGCTCCGGTGACGGTCTCGTCGGCGCTGTCGCGCTGAAAGAATCTGCCATCCAAGCGCATGTTGAATCGATAATCACGTCCTATAGATCTGTGAGGAGTCTCCCGTGACAGAGCAGCAGGGCCGGCTTGGTCCCGGTCATCGCGTGGCGGGCCGATACCAGGTGGCTCGCCTGGTCGGTGCTGGCGAAATGGGTGAGGTTTACGACGTCCGCGACATCGCGTCCGGATACGCCTACGCCCTCAAACTACTAAAACCCGAAGCTGTCCAAAGCCAAGACGCATGGATGGCGCTATGCAACGACGCTAGGAGGGCGTCGGCACTGGAAACCGACGCAATCGCAAAAGCCTACGAATTCCAGATCGAGCCATCGCTCGGAGTCCCGTACGTGCTCGGAGAATACGTCACATTCCCTTCCCTATTCTCGCTCGTATCTCCGCAAATGCCGATGGGGCTCGAGGACTTCGAATCACTACTGAGAGTCGTCGCGCAAGCTGTCGAACTGGCGCACTGCAACCGCCTGTACCATCGCTCCCTCAAGCCACACAACATTTTCGTCAATCATTCGGGACCACGGGCCTGGCAAGTTCGAATCACTGACTTCGGAGTCGGCGCGGCGCGAGCTTGCACCCCGCCGCCTCCTGGATGGACCGCAACGCCGGGGTGGATGTGTGCTGAACAGGCCGACCCAAGCAGCCCGCCATCTGCTGCCATGGACGTATACGCCCTCGGTCTGGTCGCTTTCTACGCAATGACTGGGCGTTCGCCGTTCAACGCCTTCCAAACAGCACGCCCAGATCTGAACATGCTCTGGGGAGAAATGACTGCGCCGATGGGGCCGGCATCGCGACGGGCAGCCAGTCTCGGAGCTACTCTCTATCCATCCCTCGACCCATGGTTTGACAGAGCACTCGCAGTAAGCCCATCGAAGCGATTCTCGAGTGTTCTCGAGATGAGCAACGCCTTGTTCGCAATCGCGGGTTCGACCACCCGATCCCACTCGATCGTGTCGCTTCCGCAGCCGGTGGTTTCGGCGAAACCGCCCCAAGGCATGGGCGCAGCAGTTGCCGTGGCAACTGGACATACTGCCCAACCTGCTCAGGGCGATGCCATGCCGCAATCGGCACCATCGGTTCAAGCTGCAACTGCACAGCCAGCGGTCCCAGCCCGTGCTCCAATGGAAACACTTCCGAGTGCATCTGCTGCTTCTTCGGGTTCAAGCGGGAAAACAATCGCAGTGGTTGCAGGCGTTGTGGTGGTGGCTGCGGTGGCGGCTGGGGGAGCACTTTTGTATTGGTCCGGGGCTTTCTCCCCGAAAACCCCCGTTGCAACCGCTGGTTCTGCCGACGCGCCTGCTCAAAGTGCTTCGACAGATCCGGCCACATCTGCTGAACCCGCTGGATCGGCAGCAGCTCAGGACACGAAGCCAGACGAGCCGAAACCGGATGAACCAAAACCTGATGAACCAAAGCCTGAGGAGAAGCCGAAAGACGCCCTCGTGACATTTGCGTGTTCACCGGCTTGCGACGAGGTCATGTGCGATGGGAAAAAGGTTGATGATCCAGCCGCGGGGGTTCGGCTCGAAAGTGGTAGTCACTCATGTACGGCAAAAGCTGCTGGTCACAACCCGACAACTGACAAGTTCAACGTTACTGCTGGCGAGGATGTCAAGCGTGAGTTGAAGCTGACAAAGAGAGTAGCAGGACCGCCGCCTAAGGCACCGCCCAAAGCTTGTGTGCCAACCCTTCTCAATCCCTGCAAGTGATCTAATAGCCCACAACGCGCGTTCGCTGGCGTGGTGAGCAACTCACCATTCGCCAGCTTTTCGCTCGTTGTCGCCAACTTCCGCAACCTCAGCAACATCCCCAATCTCTGCAACCTCGCTTGGTGGCGGTTCCTCGCTATCTGGATCTGGTGTCGGCCCAGGTGGAGCAGATATTCTGCTAATCCATCCCACTTTCCGCATCTTCGCCGGGATGTGCAGATTCCGAAGCCACTCGGGTGCGGTCGGGGCGATGGTGAGCCGCGTTCCTTCTATTTGCAGGTTAACCTCGGACCCCAAGAGTACGAGAAAACTGACAATCCACAGCCACAACATCAACAACGCGACCGCAGCCAAACTGCCGTAGAACACCGGGTATCGACCGATTGTGCGAGCGTAGAGGGAAAACCCCCACGACACTGTCACCCAGGAGGCACCGGTCACGAGCGCGCCCGGCCAGACTCGTTTGCGGATCGATGAATCTGTTTTGATCATCGACAGTCTGAAGAATGCAGCGCAGCCCAATACTGCAACCATGGTGCTCGTGGGCAAGGATGCGTATTGCCAAATGGTGGTGAAAGTGTCTTCGACTTGGACGCCTCGGATCACTTCTCGCCAGGTTGGTGACGCAACGACGTGCAATGTGGTTGAGCTGATGGCGGCCAGCATGAGGGCGAAAACAAAGCCTAGGGCGAGGGCTCGGTTGTAGATCCAGCCGCGTTCGCGGCCAGTTTGTGCTTTTTGGATGGCATCGATGGCTGTGTGGATTCCTCCCGATGCAATCCACAAGAACCCAAGCACACTCAAAGGCGCAATTGCTTCGGTGCTACCTTCGAGCCGTCGCATTTGTTCGTTGACCAGCTCGAGGGCGGGTTCTGGAGTCACGTGAGTGATTGAGTCAATGATTGGCTGACGGAACTGGGTTCCTGAGTATTTGGCGAGGGACCAGCCCAGGATTGCGACAAGGGGAACCAGTCCGAGGAACAGCCAAAATGCCATTGCGCTGGCGTGGTGAACCGCTTCGTGCTGGATCAGCGCAAGGATGATGGATACCAGTCGTCGGCGCAATCGGGTGAGGAATGCGGTGGATCGTGCGATCAACACACCATCTTTGTACACGTCATCGCCAGCGATCCCAACAGGAATCGGTGCGAGTTGGGAACATGACCGTGACCATGACCTTAACCGTGGCCGTGGAGGGTCGGTGTTCTCCCAGGTCCTCTCTACGCCCCGCGACCTGTGCTATTTCGCCGACGTTGTGCTGGTAGGCAAGCTATGTATGTAGATGTTCACACTCATCTGACCCATCGGGAATTTCGCGAGGATATGGATGCCGTAGCTGTTCGTGCTGCCGCGGCTGGTCTTGACTGCGTGATTGTCAACGGGCTTGAACCGCGTTCGAACCGTGCTGTGCTTGATTTATGTGCGCGTCACGCCCATTTGCACCCTGCCCTCGGGATCTATCCTGTTGATGCGGTAGCTGGTTTGATTGATCGGGCTTCGTGGACCCATGGTTTCGGGCCGCCCGAGGTTTTTGATGTTGACAGTGAGATTGACTTCATCGGGTCGATGGCTGACAAGCTCGTTGCGTTCGGCGAGTGTGGGCTGGATCAGTATTGGGTGCGCGACCAGGCGGCGGAGCAGGAACGGGTGCTACGGAGGTTCTGCGAACTTGCGCTTTTGCACAACAAACCGTTGATCCTTCACACGCGAAAAGCTGAGGAACGCACGTTGGAAATTCTGCTGGATATGGGAGTTAGTCGGGCAGATTTTCACTGTTTCGGCGGCAAGCTCAAGCTCGCAAAGAAAATCGCAGCCGCAGGTTACTACCTTTCCATTCCAACCAGCGTGGTTCGTTCCGATGCATTCACTCGCATCGTCCAGGAGGTGCCCCTCGATCGATTGCTGACGGAAACCGATGCACCCTACTTAGGACCAGACAACGGGGTGAGGAATGAGCCTGCGACAGTGCCTCGAGCAGTTGAGGCGATGGCGCGCGCTAAGGGTTTGTCGATCGAGCGGGTGCGGGATGCTGTGCGTCAGAATTGTCGGGATTTGTTTGGTGTATGAAACTGAGATGGACCCCACCCACGAGGTTCTTCTGTCTTGTGCCAGACATATGCGTGCCGCGCTAGCATGGGGTTCATGTTGATTCGGCGGCTTGCCTTCATAGCTTGCGCAGCGCTTGCGGTAGGTTGTGGGTCGCCCGGTTCACTGGCCACCGACCCACGGACCGCCACAATCAGCAGCACTCCATCTGCGAATCCAACGGCGATTCACGTCGGCCCATCGCGCTGGATTCCTGACACCTATGGTGCTGTTCCCATAAGAGTGCAGCCAGACGGAACCAAGCTCTGGATGGAAAACCAGATGCGGATGACCGAAGAAATTGGGGGCGCACTGCGAATGGCACCCGACCTGGTCCCGAAGGGCAACGGCCCCACCCGTGTCGTACCAATGCCATCGCGACTTGGGGGCGGCTATTTGTTCATCGCAGCGACAGACGTCGCCACTCGTGTTTGGCGAGCCAAAAACTGGCTAGCCCCGCTCGAACCTTTGTTGAAACTAGGCGGCAGATACGGCGAAGCCATTGCTGGGTTTGATCGCATGTACGCATATGAGGACCGTGGCAACGGCGGTGTTGTTGCGTTTGATCCCGAATCGGGAGCGCTGATGGATCTCAGACCATTGCCGATGCCATTGGGCAGAGGCCCCATGGTTTTCGCTGATGCCTGGACAGCAGTAGCCACTGCGGACATTCGGGGCGCACTCGCCACTTTTGACGCCGGAGCCAGTTGGATCCCCCTGGAAACACCTTCGAGAACACCCTCGGGAATCCCCGAGAGAGTAACCGCGCTGCGATTGGAGAGTGGATCAATCATCATCACAACAACGTCGCCGAAGCAAAGCAACGAAACCGATGCAACTCGGTGGACAGCCCCTCGTGAAGTCGGCACCGCAGGTTCAACCACCTCATATGCACTGGACCCGTCGGGGCGTTTGACGCCGTATTCAGCCAATCCCGTTCGCGAACAAGCTACCGCTCGTGCCGCCGCTGCTGATCGGGATGGGCCTGGAATTCTGAGAACGCTCCGGCATGCAATTGAGCGTGGCTTCCCAGTTTCGTCCTCTCGGGTCTTACTAGCTCATTCGGGTGAGTTGCTTGACGTTGATGTGGCTGATGGTTCGGTTCTTCGACGGGTTCCTGATGCATATCCGCGGCGTTTGGCTGATTGCCATGGAATTGCCCTGGGATCGGGGATTGGGTTTGTGTGTGGAGCTCATAACGGGCCCACCGTTGTGTATGCCTACAGCCCGCCTGGAAATCTCCGAGTTGTCCTCGAGTTTTCGGAACCGAAGGCCGTGTATTCGAGCGGCAACGGCGCAATAGTGGTGCGTACACCCTGCCCTGAATCCGCCGTGGCGGATGGGCTTACTCAGTACTGTGTTCTCAGCACTCACGGGAACACTCGCGAGATCCGGTTTGAGGAACGTGGCACCGCAAGAGTTGTTGGTTTGTCCGACGGGAGGGTTGTGATTCTTGTCGCGCCGCACTTGGCTGATCCACCGGGGGCTGGGGCTCGTTTGGTTGTGGTTGACGGAGCCAAGACAGAGACGCGTCACATCGTGTTTGACGGCCTGTCTGACCAGCAGCGTGCGTATGCGCAAAGTGGTTTGTGGCTGCATGGGGTGATTGAGATTGAACCTGGAGTGTTGGGGGTGTGGGCAGAGGGTGGCGATGCAATTGTTGGGTTGCGCATCCGGCTAGATGGCACCGCGACGTCGGGACCTGTGCAAATCGCCACCAGTTCAGTTTATGTCTCGGGTCGGGTTGGAATCGTGTGGAACCGCGGAGGAATTGGTTTCGAGACTGTGGATGGTGGGATGACCTGGTCCGAGATCGCGCTACCGTCCTCAACTGCAAACGCAACAAGCCCATCCAGCGGTTGTTCATATGTGGGTTGCGCTGCAAAAGGGTGGCTGCGCGTGGGATGGGGGCTCGCATCCGCTGACACCGGACCTCGAGGAATGCTTCCCGAAGCACCTGAACCCCAGTACGCGCACCCGCCAGTCCAGCAGCGTCCTCCAGTCAAGTACACCTGTGCTCCCACTGGACGGGTGTCATCCAGTGTTGATACCTCCGTTGCCAATCGGCCTCGAGGACCTGGGGTCACCGCGCCATCAGGGGGAAGAGCAAATCCTAGAATCACTATCGTATCCAACTATGATTCCAGACAACGACGCGAATGGGGCCCATTCGGCTCGCTGCGTGCTCCGGTGCTTGCGCGGGGTGAAGTTGGAATCGTCGATGGGCTGGACTACGGTGATTTTCGATTCCGCGTGTTCGTGTGGGGGCCATCTAGTTCCGACTGGATGCGCGCCGGACGATGGATGGTGGCAATTGATGACCCGTACGACGCTGTTGGTTTGCCAGCGGTGTCATCGCGTGCTTCATCGCCGTGGCCTGATGCAAATGTTGCATCGTCGGCGTTGTATTCCAACGCCACCGCAGTAGCCGATGCTGGATGGCGTTCCGCCGTGTTTGGGTGGTGTACATACCGTGGTGGTCAATGTCGGATGTTTGGGATCACGGATGGGCAGGAGCCGATTGAGTTTGAGATTGAAAGAGGTACACCATTCCCGACTGTCAGATCGGTCGTGAAGGTGCATGACGGGTGGTTTCTGCTGGGGCGCGATGCCGGAGTGGCGGAGCTTCGATCAGCGGATGCGTCGGGGCGGGTTCGACTGGTTCGACGCTATCCGAGGTCAGATATTGGGCGTAGCGATGAGCTTCGTTTGGTTCGACGTTCCCAAGGGTCGGGGATTGCCTTGTGGTTGCCTGGTGCTGGTTCGGATGTTGGACGTCGTGTGACTGTCCTTCCGATCGACGGTGGAGTGGAATCGAGCTCGGGTGATTTGCTTTCGGTTCAGGATGGTTGGCACCCTGGGGATGGTGGAAAGTCTCCCGCTTTGTGTTTGCCTGGTGAGGATGGTTGGGTGGTTGACGTGCCGTTGTCGACTCGTCCTCGGTTGCCGAATGGGGTAGAGTTTGGCAGCAGCATGAGAATGCGTATGAGGGTGGATGGAGCGCGAGCTTGTGTGGAAGCTATGACTGGGCGCGCTGCTGAAGGTGAGATTCTGTTTGAAAAGAGTAAGCATTGGCTTGCGGCCAATGCGAAGAGAGCAATTCCCATGGTTGTGTGGGATCATCGGGTGAATCGAAAGACTGAGCTTGCTTGTGTTCCGGGGACTGAGTGAGTCGAACTGGGTGGTCGGCACCCGCAGTAAGTGCGAGAATCACTGGCGTTGCCCTGGAGTTCGTGGTTGGTTTGATGCAAACGTCGGCAACAGGGTCGGCAACACCCTCGACGTCGATGACTGGTGATTGCTCGATCGTATGTGCTGTTTTGTGAAACCGTATGGCTTGTGGCTAAGGTGTTGAACCGAGGTGGATGTTGTACTGAGGACTGACTGATGGAACGCGAACGACCGAAAAAGACTTGGCGAGAGCTTGATCAGCTCCGTGATGCCTCCGCGCACCGGAGAAGGCGCGATAACGATCACGAACGGGAGGCACTAGCGCGCGCAAACGCGGCTGCGAAACAGCATCGAAGCGCATTGGAAGCATTGTTTTCGCCCAAGCCTCCACCAAGCGAACAGAAACCGTCGGCAAAAACAGCAGCCAGAATAGTGTTGCCCCCAAATCCCGATGCGGATCCGCGAAATGCGGAGCGTCGACAGCTACTCGGAAAGTTTCTGACAGCCACCGGCTCAGCATCCATTTCCCACGCAGCGAATGCGTTCCTCGCCGCTGGTTTCGAGTTTCCTGTGGATCAGGAAACTCATGTGCAGATGCTCGAGCATTCCGACGAGCACCTCGTGCTGGAGTCAATCAACAAGCTAGTGTCGATACTCGCTGGAGAACTGCCGAAGCGTCGACCAATCATCGAGCAAAGGTTGCGTAGAATTGAGGACCAAGCTGATGGGGAGAATACAAGGCTTGCGGCAGCAGCGTTGCGTCGGATGCTCCACGGTCATGGAACTGGCTCTGTTGGTCCAAGGAATCTGTAACGCGAGTGTGCAATGAACAAGGCTGATTTTGAGTCCCGGTTTAGGGAGTTGGTTCGTGTTTACGCCTCTGTGCGCGACAACACAGGTTGCATTGACTGTGTTGGTTGCGAGCGGTGTTCTTCCTGTACTTTTTGCCGTGCTTCGAAGGGGCTTGTGCGGTGTCATTATTGTGTTGACTGCGAAGACTGCTCGGACTGTTCGCATGGAAGGAAATGCACTGGTTGTTTGTCTTGCCACCATTGTTCTGGATGCGAGCGCTGCGTGCAGAGCGCTTATCTAATCCGATGCGTCGGAGCCACTTCCTGCAGTTATTGCTTTGGGTGTGTCGGGCTTTCGCATAAGGACTATCACATACTGAATGAACGCTACGATCGGAAGACCTACTACGAAATCACGCAACGTCTTTCGAAAGAGCTAGGTTTCGGTAAGGCGTGATGGCATGCGAGCTGTGGTTCAGCGGGTGAATTGTGCGAGGGTTGAGGTGGATGGGTGTGTCGTTGGCGAGATTGGTCGTGGTTTGACGGCGTTTATTGGGGCTGGTGCGGGAGATACTGAGAATGATGCTCGTGTGATTGTGTCGAAGCTGGTGGGGCTCCGGGTTTTTCCTGATTTGCAGGACAAAATGTCGTTATCCATTGCGGATGTCCAAGGATCGGTACTGGCGATCAGCCAGTTTACGGTTTTCGGTGATGTTCGCCGTGGGCGTAGACCCAGTTTTGATGGGGCGATGGAGCCTGTGGAGGCGCAGCGGTTGTTTGATATGGTTGTCGGCGGCATTCGTGATATGGGAATTAACGTAGAAACTGGGCGGTTTCGCGCGATGATGCGGGTTCTTGTGGATAACGACGGGCCTGTGACCATACTGATAGACTCTCGGAAGGTGTTTTGAATTGGTTGGTGTTGATGGCCGTGATGGGCTTGATGAGTTATGGGGGAGTGTTCTTGTTAATTGGGACAACGGCAAACTGCACGATGTGTTTGTGCAAACGGCGATGGCAAGGGGAGAGCTAGGTTGCGTAGCAGCAAACTATCGCGCGCAGTTGGAAGATCCGAATCGTCGGGAGATGGCGCAAAAGAGGCTGGATTCGGCTATGTTTTTGGCTGTCCAGATGATGGAAAGTGAAAAGTCCGTGCGAGTTCGCGTGCCGTTATGGTGCTATGTTGCTGCGACGGTGACGTGCGTGGTTGCTCTTGCGATTTTGGTTTGGTCAATTCTGACATAGGTCAATTCTGACATAGGTCAATTCTGGCATAGTCAATTTTGGCATAGGTCAATTCTGGGATCGGCGGGAATTCGGAGGGGCGCGCAGTTGAGCCAACAGCAAAGCTCCAGAACAAAGCTGCGTTCGCTGGAACCGCGGCCCTTGGTGCATCGGGATACCCCGGGCAGCGATGCTACGCCCTAAAGTTTAGCAACTGCGTCAGTTGGATGCATCCCTACGGGATGCTAGGTCATAGCTTATCGCATTTTCTACCGAGCGATGCATCCCTACGGGATGCTGGGTCATAGCTTATCGCATTTTCTACCGTGCGATGCATCCCTACGAAATGCTGGGTCATAGCTTAACGCATTTTCTACCGTGCGATTCCCTACGGGATGCTGGGAGTCTGACGGCTAAATCCGATATGCCTTCACGGTGACCCATGTTTCGCCCAGTTTATTGCCATCCCAATCATGCGAACCCTCATGGTCTGCATGTGTGTTTTTCTCAAAAATCCTCTGTTTTCCCACACGCGCCTAGGTTTCGCGATTGGTTCAATTGGTCCCCCCCCCAAAACTGGCACCGTGAATCGTCAGCGTGAATGGGCAGCGTGATTTGCCAGCGGGAATTGCCAGCGCGAATGGGCAGCGTGATTTGCCAGCGTGATCTGCCAGCGTGATTTGCCAGCATGAGTGGGCAGCGGGAATGGACAGCGTGATTGGGCAGCGTGAATGGGCAGCGTGATCTGCCAGCGGGAATGGGCAGCGTGAATTGGCGGTGCGACGGTTCCCAGGTGAACCGACATTTTTCTGGCGATGCGTCAGGTGTTCCGGTATAGTCGGCGCATGCGTCGATCGATCTTTGCGTTGGCTTCTCCTTATGCCCATCGACTTGTCTGTGCTTCGGTGGCTGTCCTATTCGCTGTTGGGTTTGTGGCGATTTTCCCAGTGTCGAGCGCTGCGGACCAGGTTCCCCTTCCCCCGGATGCTCCGGTTGTCCTGCATGCTGGTGACTCGTTTGTTCATGTTGGTTTTACCCAAACCTTGGCACCCAAATTCAAGGCGTCGGGGGTTAGGTATGTGGTTCGGGCTCAGCACTCTCTATACATTCCGACTATTTCGCGCGCTTTGCAGCTTCCCGATTTAATGCGGCAGTACAAGCCATCGCTTGTTATTCTCAATATTGGTGGAAATGAGATGCAGATGCCCAAACCATCGGATCATGCGCCTGCTGTTCGACGATTGAGTGCTGTTGTGAGTGCTGGGGGCGCGAGTTGTGTGTGGGTGACTCCGCCGCCGCCTGCGCATGGTGAGACTGGGATAATTGGGGAGATACTGCGGGAATCTACTCCTTGTCGGGTCTATGATTCCAGGCCGATTGCGCCCAGTCTTGATCGCGAAAAACATGACAAAGTCCATCCAACCCGTCCAGCAGGAGCAAAGTGGGCAGAGGCGTTTTGGGTATGGTTGGAGCAGGAGCGAGAGTCGGGTTCCAGTTGGAAGCTGAAGCCGCGACCTGAGCTGGTCCCCAGTTCGGAAGCGCCGCCTGCGACCAGTGCCCCTGCTCCGACAACGTCTGCTCCGGGGGCGTCAAGATGATCATATGCGTTATGGTTCCCGATGGCACTGGGTGCAATCGTGATTCCTACATACTTGGGTGTTCGGTGAGCAAGGAATAGCATGACTACACTTCCGCACATTCTGATGATTCATACGGGTGGGACGCTCATGATGCGTCATGGTAAAGATCCGAACACCCTTGAGCCAGCTACTTATGCACGTGATTTGTTGGCTGAGCTTCCGGCGCTTCGTTCGATTGCATCGATTGATACGCGGATTCTGTTGAATATCGACTCTGGCGACATGCTACCATCGCATTGGGTGGAAATTGCGAGTTCTGTTCATAAATCCTTGGACGATTACGATGGAATTGTGGTGATTACGGGAACAGACACGATGGCTTTTGCGGCGAGTGCTCTTGCGTTTTTGCTGCCTGGGCTTGATAAGCCGGTGGTTCTAACCGGTGCGCAGCGTCCTTTGTTTGAGTATCGTACGGATGCGCGCAGTAATCTGATTGACGCGTTTCAGATTGCGACTTTGCCGATTCCGGAGGTTGGGATAGCTTTTGGACATAAGTTCCTTCGTGGGTGTAGAAGCAAGAAGATGGATGCGTGGGCGCTTGATGCGTTTGATAGTCCGTTATGTCGGCCGCTTGTTGAGTTTGGGTTGGGGGTGATGATTGCGCCGCATGTGTTGCGTCCGAGAGCATCGGGGGGGTTCGATCCGCGGATAGATCCGAGTGTGTTGTGTTTGCGGGTGTTTCCTGGGTTTGATGCGGCGGTGATTGAGCATGCGTTGGATGCGGGGGTTCGAGGGATAGTGTTGGAGGCGTTTGGGACTGGGAATGTGCCGGCTGCTAATGGTTCGTTGATTCAGTCGATACAGCGTGCGACTCAGCAGGATGTTCCGGTTGTTGTGGTTAGTCAGTGTCCGATTGGTGGGATAGAGTTGGGGCGGTATGTTGGTTCTGCGCAAATTAAGGAAGCTGGTGCGATTTCGGGTGGAGATATGACGGTGGAGGCTGCTATTACGAAGCTGATGATATTGTTGGGGCGGTCGGTGGAGGGGCGACGTCGTGGGTATGTGGAGTATTGGTTTAAGCGTGCGCTGCTCGGGGAGATGAGTGAGATGGTGGCGCATGCGTAGGCTGTTGGTTCCCGGTGCCACAATGGCACATTTAGCGCCACAATCAAGTGGCACAGCTGGCATTTGCTGTCACATTCCGTTGTCTCCCTGGCGAATTTGGCTGCATTTTCCACACCGCCGCCATCGGCACGCTTTGTGCATGTCGCCCGCGTGCCAAGCGGCGATTCCTCAACACAGGTGATCATATGAAACACAAGAGTTTATCAAGTCTTGCTCTTCTCGCTCTTAGCAGCCTCGTAGCATTCGGCTGCTCCACCGAAGCCAAAGATCCTGAATACGGACGATCCAGCGCGCATCTCAAGCAGGCGATCAACTGCGACGACCTCCTCACAATGCTCAAGGACGACGCCCTGTCCAAAATGAACCGTAGCATCGATCTGCAAATCGCGATGCTAGAGCAGTACGGTTACTACGGCGACGATGATTACTACGATTCGGAAAAGGGTGCTCCACCAGCTGCCGACGCTGGCAGCTCCGAATCCTGGGACTCTCCTGGATCTAGCGGCAATTCTGGCGCAGGAGGAGGCTCATCTGGCTACGACGGCCCTGGCAGCGGTGCTGGAGGGGCCAGTAGCGGTGCTGGCGGCAGCAGTGCTGGCAATAGCCCGCCACCGGATACCAGCGATGGTGACAAGGGCGAAATGGCCGAGGAAGATCGCGAGCATTCTGGCACCAACACGCAGGTCGCGGATGTTGACGAGGCGGATATAGTCAAAACTGATGGAAACTATATCTATCTCCTCCACGGACAAGAATTCCTTGTGCTAACGGCCTGGCCGGCAGTCGATCTAGCTCAGTTTTCGTCACATGCTATCGAAGGTACTCCCACCGAGATGTACGTAACCGATAGCGGCAAAGTTGTAGTTTACTCGACGGTCCCCGGGGATTCGATTTATGCGGGAGCAGGGATAACCCCTCGCAGAAAGTACAATGATGGCTACGGCTACGATGGTTCCGATACAAAACCGGTGGGTCCTGGAGGTGATTACGGTTATGGTTCCTACACCTGGCTAACCAAAATCACCGTTCTCGAGCTTCACAACGCCCAACCGTCAATTTCAAGCGAAATGTATTTCGAGGGAACGTACACTTCCTCAAGGCGCGTCGGCCCTCACGTGAGAACAATTCTCCAGGGCGCTGCCTATGGTCCGAATATCTCCAATTATGCGGACTACTACTACGGTTCTCTATCGCAAATGAAAGCGGCGTATGAGCAGCTTCGTGCACAGAATGCCGCTGCAATCAATAAATCAACCATTGAGGACTGGCTTCCGTATTACATAGTTCGTACGGATGGTGGTCTTCAGGCGGGGATGTCGGCTTGTGACGAGTTCTATGTTCCGACGGCTGGAACCACCGAGTATGGAATGACGCAAATTCAGTCGATTAATCTCGACGCGCCCGAAAACCTCCCGGTGGGGGCGAGCATTGTTGGGGCAGTGAGCACTGTCTATTCAAATGCGGACACGCTAGTCCTTGCCGCCCGCGCGTGGGTCGACTACTCGGAAATCGTGACCGGCGGATCGGGTTGGGGAGTTGGTTCTTCCGACCCAGTTGATACCCCACCTCCAGGCGGAATGGGCGGAGGTTCTGGTGAGGGATCCGCTGGATCCTCCCAGGGCGGCGAAGAAGTATGGATGGATGGAGGCACAGCCACGCCCGACAACGTTCCGACCGACGAAATCGGCTCTTCGAGTGCCGCACTCTCAACTTCAATAAGCCTAACCCACACTCACCTGCACACTTTCGATTTGGTCAATGACCCAGCCCACCCGCAATATGTCGCCTCCGGGACAGTGCCCGGCTACGTCCTGAATCAGTTCTCCATCGACATTCACAACGGCTTTTTGCGAGTTGCGACAACTGATACTCGAGTGACTCCAGAAACCTATTACTGGTCCGAAGACACCTACAACCACCTATTTGTCCTAGATACTGTCGACGATGATCTGGTCGCGATCGGCAGCGTTATGGATTTGGCCCACGACGAGACCATTCACTCCGCAAGATTCATGGGTGACCGCGGTTATCTCGTGACGTTCCGTCAGGTTGACCCCCTGTTTGTGTTTGACCTCTCCGATCCCACGGCACCCAAAGTCCTGGGTGAGCTCAAGATCCCGGGTTTCAGTGAGTATATGCATCCGCTCGGTGAGAACCATCTCTTGACAATTGGGCAAGACAACGGGCTTGCGTTGCAGATCTTCGACGTCTCCAATCCGGTAAACCCGGTGCAAGCGCACAAGTACGTCTTCGATAATAGCGTCTACGGCTATTCCGAGGCGCAGAAAAACCACAAGGCGTTCAACTATTATGCCTCGAGGGGAATCCTTGCGTTCCCGTTCTCAGGGTACAGCGCTGTCGGTTATGATTACAAGCCGGTGTCGTCGCTTGAGTTGTTTGATATTGACGTTGTCAAGGGGATCTCCCCGCGCGGTTCGATTGACCACACGGATTTATTGGACAACAGTGGCCCGTACGGATACTGCGGCGGGTATTTCAACTTTGATGTGCGTCGTGGCTTGTTTATTGAGAATTATGTGTATTCCATTTCGTATGGTGGGATAAAGGTGCATCATATTGATGCACTGGGCGATTTGGTGTCCGAACTGCCTCTCGAAACTCCGAAGAATGACACCTACGGGTGTTCATATTATGACTGAGACTGTGCGTGTTCTGACGGGTTTGTTCTAGTCTAGTTTGGTCCTTCCTTCGGTGGCGGGCATTGTGGCGCGTCCAGATGTAGCTGCAATGCTTGCTTTTCAACAAACTGCTTCATGGACATTTGCGCAAGCTTATGGCAGCTTCTGGCGTGGAATATGCATAAGGGCAGCGCATTCTGATGGCCCCATCAATGGTGTAAGCTCTATGGTCACAAAGTCATTCATCACTAAATCTACGCTCGCAAACTCTATGCGCACAAAGCCTATTTCGGCAATCCTCTTGATGGCTTTCTCCGCCATCGGGTGCTCATCGGACAAGGAAGAGGCGGAACACCGCACGAATCCCAACGAGTCCGCGTCGGCGTTGGTGCAGGCTGTGGATTGTGATCATTTGTTGTCGATGCTTATTGCTGACGCATTGGCCAAGGTCAATTCGGTAATCGATATTAATGTGGCGGTTGTGACAAAGTGTGGGATTGAGTACAATCGCTGTTGGGATTATCCGGGAGCTGATTCTGGATCGTCGGAACAAGACGCATCCGGTTCGCCTGATACTGGTGGGTCATCCGGCGCAGGTTGGGGCGGTTCGTATCGTTATCCTCCAGATGGTCCTATTGTCGGGCGCGACTATTCCAGGGTAGATGGTTCGGATGATGGAGTTAATGCGGGGGCAAACGAGGACATTGTGGACACCGATGGTGAGTATTTATATTTGCTGCATGGGCCAGAGTTTATTAGAATGACAGCGTGGCCAGCTTCTGATTTGGCTCAGCTATCATCCTTTGCAATCGAGGGGCTTCCGCTTGATATGCATGTCACTGATGACGGGAAAGTTGTCATATACTCTTCTGTGTATGGGATCCCAATATACTCTGAGGCTGGAATTCAGTATCGTAGCAGATATGCGAATACCGATGACTATTTCGTGGCAGCCACTAACCCGGGAAATGCATACAATCCGGCAAGTAATTCTCGCAATCTGACAAAAATCACTGTGTTGGGCATTGCAGATTTGGTTCCGACGATCGAAGCGGAGTATTATTTCGAGGGTCATTATGCATCTTCCCAAAGGGAGGGTCAGCATGTTCGTTCGGTGTTGGGTGGGGTTGCGTTGGTACCCCGGCTCGATAGTTTTCCCATTGCCGACATTAATAGTCGAGAAGAAATGCTCGCAACGTTGGAATTGCTTCGCAGTATGACTGTTAACATGGTTTTGGGATCCACTGTCGAGGATTGGCTGCCGTATCGTATGGTACGCCGCGGGGATTCGATACACGCAGAGTTTGCCAAATGTGAGGAATTCTATGTGCCGACGCCTGGAACCACCGAATATGGGTTGACGCAGATCCTGTCAATTGATCTTGCGTATCCTGAACTGCCACCTACCGGTTCGAGCATAGTTGGTGCTGCGGACACACTCTATTCCAATTCTGATAAACTGGTAATTGCGTCGCGTGGATGGGTCGATATGTCACAAGTTTATGCTCAGGCCTATTCGGGGGAACCATGGGAGGATGATGACTCAATCGACCCAAATCCGGGTGAGCACAATCCTGACGAATTGGACTTATTGCGGGCTACGGCGTCAGACGATCGCGGAATCGGAACCTCTGAGTATCCGCTTGACGCGCCCATAACGCGTAATTTCACTCATCTTCACGCGTTTGACTTGGAGGGTTGGCCAAATCAGCTTCGATATTCGGCATCTGCGACAGTTCCTGGCGACGTGCATAATCGGTTATCCCTTCAAGTTTCGGGAGATACTGTTCGGGTGGCTACAACCGAGGAGCGGTTTACAGACTTGGCGCATTTTGCTACCGAGCGGATAAATCATCTCTTTATATTTTCCGCCGATGGCGGGAAATTGCGCGAATTGGGGGCCATTAGCGACCTGGCGCGTGGCGAGACTGTATCATCTGTAAGTTACTTAGGAGATCGAGCTTATGTGAATACGTATCGTTCGGTCAACCCTTTGTATGTCGTTGATTTGTCAAACCCAGCTTATCCCGTGGTTCTGGGTGAGACTACGATTCCGGGGTTTGACTGGTATGTTCACCCATTGGGTGAAAGTCACGTATTGACTCTCACGCGTGATACAGCGTTTGCGCTCCAAATATTCGATATTAGTGATCCAATCCTCCCAATTCTGGAGCGTAGGTATGATATTCCCGTGTACCCGTCGGGATATGGTATCGATTGGTTTGCCACCAGCGCGTTTGCTTATTTCCCCGCAAGAGGGATGCTCGCGGTCCCCCATGCAATAACTAAGAGTTTTGGGACAGTGGTCAGGTCGACCCTGGAGTTGTTTCACGTTGACGTTGATTCTGGGATTTCGCATATGGGGTCAATTGATCACTCGGATCTTTTGATATGGGAGAATTCTGGTGAGCATTGTCCAACTGATAGTGCCAAGCTGGTACGTCGTGGTTTGTTCATTGACGACTATTTGTATTCGATTTCATATGGTGGCGTCCTTGTGCATGACATGAGCAATCTGGTGGAATCTGCCGCTGTTGTTTCCCTCGACATCCCGCCCAACGTGTATTATTGGTGTGACGGAGGGTGGTGAGTTGCGGATTGTCGGTGTCCCATTCGAAAGCCCCGCCCACTGTGCCATATCGCGCCAACACAGTTGTCACACGCGACATTTCCTGCACGCTGATTCCTGCTCTGATCCCCAAATTTCCGCGATTTCGCTGTGCCAACTCCTGGCACGCTATTTGCACGCGTGCCGACGCGCATTATCTGCTGAACTACAATGAGGTGATCTCGTGAAAAATAGTAACTGTGTTACTGCACTAATTCTTCTTATGACTGCTGGATTGCTGATCAATGGGTGTGGGGGAGACGGGGATGAAAACCTGAATATCGGGCAATCTAGGGCCTATCTGAAGCAGGCTGCTAATTGCGATGATCTCCTTGATATGTTGAAAGCAGACGCGCTCGCTAAGATGAACGCGCGCATCAACCAGAAGATGACGTGGATCCTGTATGAAGACGAGCAGAACGCGAACAGCGGGTGGGGTTGGAACTGGGGTTATGGTTCGTCGGCAGACGATGCGTATATGGCCTCGGAGCCGGAGTCGAGGTCGAGCGATGGCAATAGCAAACAGTCCAGTCAGCCTCCCAGTGAAGACTCAGGTGGCAACAATTCGGGGGATTCGGACCGCGACTATTCGCGAACTAATACTCAGCACGACGATGTTGACGAGGCTGATATTGTCAAAACAGACGGCACGTATATTTATCTCTTGCACGGCCAGGAGTTCTTGGTTCTTACTGCATGGCCTGCTGTGGAATTGGCGCAATATTCGTCTCTAGGTATCGAGGGTAATCCTATTGAGATGTATGTTACTGATACTGGAAAGGTCGTGGTTTACTCAACAGTGAATGGCGCGCCAGTGTATTCCGCGGCTGGTCTCTCCCCGCGCGACACATACTCTGACTGGGGCAATTCATACGATTCGAATTCCGGACCGTCTGATGCGAAATACGGATATCCCGAGAATTCGTTAACAAAAGTCACGGTACTCGAGCTCGATAATGCCCAGCCTTCTGTTACGAGCGAACTCTATTTTGAGGGCAGGTATACGTCGTCGCGTCGCGTGGGACAATTTGTGCGAACTGTTCTTGAAGGAGCGTCGTTCGGGCCCAAAATGAACTATTACGTCGCGTATCATGGGGATGTTCAATCTGCGATGGAGGCGTATGAGAAATTGCGCGCGGAGAATGTGCAAATACTCGCTGATTCTACGCTTGCGGATTGGCTTCCGTATTATATGGTCAGAAGTGACAGTGGAGTTGATGCATATTTATCGAGTTGTGAGGGTTTCCATGTGCCCACTGCAGGGACTACCGAGTATGGGATGACACAGATTCAGGCGATTGATCTTGATTCCCCGAATTCGCTTCCTTATGGTATCAGTGTTGTTGGGTCTGCTGATACTGTTTATTCTAGTGTGGATATGATGGTATTGGCAACTCGCGGCTGGATTGATCAGTCGGCTTTGAATTATGCAACCCGAGGTGATTCTGGTGGGAATTCCGGGCAAATTTCCACAAGTTACACTCATCTGCACGCTTTTGATCTGGCGGCTGATCCGGCACGGCCTATGTATACGGCTTCTGGTTCGGTTGCGGGAACAGTACACAATCAGTTTTCTATTGATGAGTACAATAATCATCTGCGGGTTGCGACAACGGATGATCGTTTGATTTACAATTACTATTGGCAAACTGAAAGTGCCAACAATGTGTTTGTGCTGCACGCAGAGCAAGGGGAGTTGGTGGAAGCTGGCAGCGTGCGTGATCTGGCCCCCACCGAGCGAATTTACTCAGCGCGATTCCTGGGTAATCGTGGTTACCTCGTTACGTTCCGTCAGGTTGACCCATTGTTTGTTATCGATCTATCGAATCCTGCAAAACCGGTGGTGTTGGGCGAGCTTAAGATCCCTGGGTTTAGTGAGTACATGCATCCTCTTGGTGAAAACCATCTTCTAACAATCGGGCGAGACGGCGGACTTGCGCTTCAGATCTTTGATGTCACTGATCCTGTCCATCCAGTGCAGAAACACAAGTATCAATTCTCTTCGAGTTCGTATGGCTACTCCGAAGCAGAGTCTAATCATAAGGCTTTCACGTATTATGCTTCTCGGGGTTTGTTGGCATTTCCGTATGTAGGACATACGAACTGGAACTACTCGTCCAGATCATCGCTTGAGCTATTCGATATTGACACTGACAAGGGGATTTCTCCTCGCGGATCGATCGATCACACAGACTTGCTGTCCAAAGCCAAATCGTCTGGGTACTGTAATGGCTATTACGGAGTGGAGGTACGTCGCGGGGTGTTTATTGACGACTATGTCTATTCAGTTTCCTACGGCGGTATTAAGGTCAATCACATTGACGATTTGGATGAGCTGATAACGTCGGTGGATCTCGAGGTTCCGAAAAGTCAGTATTATGGCTGTTACTGATTTGTGTTGCCCGAGCTTATGATCATCCTAATACCAACCCCCTTGTCAAAGGCTTTCTGTGGAACCTGATTCGGAGTCTTCCCTTCCAGATGGCCTGCCTGCCGATTCTCGATCGGCTCAGCAGGTGAATTCTCATCGAAAATCCGGCAAGAAGAAATTCGGCTACATTGCAGACGGGGAATCCGAAGTCGAAAGTCCCGACGATTGCTGCGAATCGCCCACGCGGGCTTCTACGCATCGGATGCTTCCAGAACAGGGCAATCCTAGGCTGAACCGAATAATTGGAATTCCGGTCGGCATTGCTATTGTTGTTGCCGCTGCGTTTGCGATTCTCGACAAGGTCGAAAATACTCGGGAGAGAATATTCGGCGCGGAGCGGATTCCGAATCACTTCATTGGGTATATTGAGGAAAACGCAGCATCACGGGCTTGTTATGAGCGGATGCTGTCTCAGGATCCGGACCTGGAAGTGCAGATGTTCGTGCTGGTGACTGTGGCCCGCGACGGTTCTGTCGTGTACGTAAACGAATTTGGTGATCTTACTGAACATCGGGAGATGGCCGAATGTGTGTTGGAAGAGTACCGTCGGATCCGGTTCCCGTCGAGCCGAAAACGTGCATCTTACGGGTATCTTCAGGTGGATTTCACGCCTGATGTGTATCGGGTTCGAACGATGCTCGATGATTGGACTAATCGCGCGGGGCCGCCTGGTTGTTCGGTGGGGGTTCCTGGGTCTTGGTGGGTTGGGCTGCGGAACTGAGTTCTTGACATTGTTCGTTTGCTGCGTTAGCGTCGTGGATCGGCGTAATGGGGACTGTGACGCGATGATTACTTCGGTGAGACTACAGAAATTTCGCGGATTTGACGATGTTACAATCCCGCTGACGAGGGTAACGATGCTTACCGGGGCGAATGGGATTGGTAAGACGTCGGTGCTTGAGGGGTTGTATTGCTTGTTTTCTGAGACGCGGCTGGATGTTCGGCCGTTTTGCAGGTACGATCGCATCGAAACGGGGAACGAGTATGCGCCAGGGCCAGCGGAGTTTCCGGACCGCCGATTTGACTATGCGTTCTTTTGGGATGATTGCATGGCGTTTGGCGGGCGGTCTTGCAGTGTGTCGGCTGAGTCAGACGATGGGACATCGAGAACGTGGTCGTGCGCCAAACGCGGAATGTTCGGTTTGGACGACGACATGAAGGCAGAGGCAAGGCGGAGCAGGCGCGCCGATTCGACTAGCAGGTTCGCAGTATTTGATTGGGAGCTCCGTTGGAAGCACGATAACCGGGACCCCATCAGAATGTCGAAATCGCAGATCCTTTCGTCGCGGGGCGGATTGCTGTTGCTCCCGGATGATGCTCCTGAAACGATGCCAAGTGCGTGCGTTTATGTGGACTATTCTTCTGTTCGAGTTCCGGCGGCTGGGATGCCTTTCCTAACCGCGCGCAAACTGGCGGGATTGCTTCATACCATCGACAAACGGGTGTCGGACATCCGTGTGACCTTGGTTGGTCGCGGCCAGAGCGTGATTCTTAATGATTCGCATGAGATCTCGCTTGCGGCGCTGGGTAGCGGTGCGGTTTCGTGGATCGGCACGCTCGTCGCGGTGATGGATGCAGCGGAAAGATATGATCAATACGACCTGTCGCCTGCCGGTTCCGCTCCTGTGTTCGTCCTTGTCGATGAGATTGGTGCTGGTATGCACCACAAGGGTATGGAGGACATTTGGCGATTTTTTCGCGACTTTGCTGACGACCACCCCTACATCCAGTTTGTGATCACGACCCACAGCAACGACTGCGTGCGCGCGTTTTGCAACGTCTTCAACAAAGAGGGAGACTCTGCCAGTGTGGTGACGATGCACAAGAACTTTCTTGGCGAGTTCGGGGTCATCCAACTCACACATCCCGATTTTGAAAATATTGTATCTGGAGATTGGGAGGTTCGCGGATGACAAGCAGCGGGAAATCGCGATCAGCTTATGAATGGTTGATTGTAGTCGAAGGAACGTCCGATTCCGACACGCTAAGCGTGTACCTTGGCCAGAATCATTGCCGTTTCCTGCCTGCGAGAGGGAGGGCCTGCGCCCTGAGCTGGCCCGATCACGTTGTCAAAGAGGTCAAAATCGCAGCAACGCGCAGGGAGTTCCGGGGTGTGATAATTGTGGTCGACATGGACGACAATTCCGAGTCTCCATTTGGCGGCTACAAGCGATTCCCCGAAGAGTCGTTGCCTCGCGAAACGGTCAGTCCGCCGAATCAGGGCATGGACCAGTCTGAGTCATACTTCAGTCTTGACGTTATCAAGGGCGATTATGGATGGCTTCCCGTAAGAGGAATAACCGTGCCTGCAAGCTCGGATGGTTGCCTCGAGACGGATCTGCTTGCCGCATACGGTTTCCCGCTTCCGTCACAAGACGAGTATGCTCATTTCACGAGCATTATTAAGAAGGCGACAGAATGCTGGGGGATTGCGGGTAGAAACGACGGCATGCCATGGTGGTTAGATAATGAGCAATCGAAGCTGGACAAGTTCATGTTCGCAGCGCTTGCTCACGGTTTCCTTCGGTGTTGTTGCGTTCGGGACAGGAAGTCATTGCCTGCTCCGCGTGATAAGCCTCGCGTAATAACGCGTCTTGAGATAGCCATGGACGCCTGCCTACCGATGCCGGCGACAGATTGACTTCAGACCCTCCGATCCATGGCATAGACTGAGGTGTTGACATTGAATTTCGCATGCATTAGCACCGCTGGATCCGCGTAATGGAGACTTTGACCGCATGATTACTTCGGTGAGGCTACAAAAGTTCCGTGGGTTTGATGATGTTACAATCCCGCTGACCAGGGTCACGATGCTTACTGGTGCAAACGGGATTGGTAAAACCTCGGTGCTCGAGGGGCTGTACTGCATGTTTTCGGAGACGCGGTTGGATGTGGCTCCGCTTCGTCGATATGATCGCACAGGTGGTGCGTCGGAGTGGGTGCCAATAGTGCCGCGTGAGCATGATCGTCGCGGTTTCGACTATGAGTGGTTTTGGGATGAGTGTCTGGCGTTTGGTGAGGAATCATGCAAGGTGTCAGTTGAATCCGACGATGGCGCGTTAAGGGTCTGGAGTTGCACCAGGTGCGCGATGTCAGGTCTAGATGACGCGGCGAGAACGGCAGCGCTACGGAGCAATTTGGCCGATTCGAATAGCCAATTGGCCGTATTCAACTGGACGCTTTCCGAGCCGGGTCAGGATGGCGAACGCGTTGGGATGTCGGTATCGCAAGTTCTGGGGCATGTTCCTGGGCTACGGCTTGTTCCAAACTCTACTGCTGACATGCCCAGTATGTGCTGTTACGTCGACTATGCTTCCGCGCGTGTGCCGCCGTTCGATCTTCCTTATCGGCAGAATCGTAAGCTGCTCGAATCGGTCAAATTGCTGGACAAGCGGGTAACGGATGTCCGACTCACGCGTCCTCGGCGTGGTCTGAGCGCGATTCTCGATGATTCTCAGGAGGTGTCCCTTGGCGCGCTTGGGACAGGAACCATTGGGTGGGCTGCGACTCACATTGCGCTCTTGGAGGCTGTTGGGGCGTACGAGAGGCGTTTCCGGGGTTCTGGTGGTGCAATTCCGGTTTTCGTTCTTGTCGACGAGATCGGGGATGGTTTGCACCATTCGGTTATTGACAGGACGTGGGCGTTCCTCCGAAGCTTTGTCGATGAGCACCCGTACATCCAGTTTGTGGTTTCGACGCACAGCACAGATTGCGTTCGTGCTTTCTGCGATGCGTTCGATGACAACGGAGAGTGTGCTAGCGTGGTAACGATGTACAGGACTTTCGATGGCGAGTTCGTCACGATCCCGCTCATGCAACCGCAATTCGAGCATATTATTTCCGGACAATGGGAGGTTCGCGGATGAAATCGGCTGGGAAACCGCCTGATGACTACCAGTGGCTGGTTGTGGTTGAAGGCGAGTCCGATTGCGACACTCTCAAAAGATATTTTCCAGCACCTCAGTACTGTTTCGTGGCGGCGAGAGGAAAGCCCAACGCGCTGAATGGCAAATGGGAGGGTGCTGCTTCCGTGCTGTCCTTAGCTGCAACGCGAGAGAGTTTCCTGGGCATGATTATCCTGGTCGATAAGGACGATGATACGGTTCCTCCGTTCAATGCCTATAGACGAATTTCTAGTCCGCTCCTGCGGTACTGCTCGCCCGAGCTCCCAACTCCCACACCGGATCAATCAAATTCCCACTGGAATTTGGATATAATCAAAGGCCGACATCGATTGCTCGCCGTGCTGGGAATCACCGTGCCTGCCGCGCAAGACGGGTGCATGGAGACGGATATGCTTGAAGCGTATGGGTTTCCAGTTCCGTCGCAGGGCCAATACCATGACTTCAAATCTATCGTTGTTGAGGCGACCAGGCGTTGGGATATTAGGGGTGGGAAGGATTGGTGGACCCCAAACGAGCGTTCAAAGCTGGACAAGTTCATGTATGTAGCGCTCACTCAAGGTTTCGCCCGATGTTGTTACGGGAGCAGAGAGGAAGACTTGCCTGGTCCCAAACATGAGCCTCAGATTATAGTCAGTCTTCGAACCGCTGTGGAGGCTTGGCTGTCAGAACCGCAATCAAATTGACTTGCGATCACCCGATCGAAAGCATCGAACTGTACTCTTGACACTGTTCGTCGCATGCATTAGCACCGCTGGATCTGCGCAATGGAGACTTTGACGACATGATTACTTCGGTGACACTACAAAAATTTCGTGGGTTTGACGGTGTTACGATCCCACTGACAAGGGTAACGATGCTTACCGGGGCAAACGGGATTGGCAAAACGTCGGTGCTTGAGGGGCTGTACTGTCTGTTTTCCGAAACGGAGTTGGATGTCGGTCCGCTTTGCAGATATGATCGAACGGTGATTGCATCGGAGTGGGAAGCGGAGAATCCTCCTTTTGTCTCTCGCAGATTCGGTACCACGTGCTCTTTTGGAACGAATGTCTGGCCTTCGATGGCCGATCATGCTATGTTTCCGCGGAATCCGACGATGGTGCTTCGTGGATGTGGACATGCACCAAGTGCGTTATGTCCGAATTGGACGATACCCTGCAGTATGAAGCGCAGCGGGTTCATGCTTCCGCTTCGACGTGCGATTTCGCGGTGTTTTCCTGGGCGCTTCGGCGAATGGCCAGCGGCGGCGAACCCGTCGAGTTGAAAATGACGAAAGCGCAGTTTCTCGACCCGACTGTGTCGAGGCCCATGTGTTCACACATTTGTGACATAATCCCGCGTGCCTGCTGTTACGTTGACTTCGCTACGGTCCGCGCATTCGCGTGGGACGATGCTCTCACATATACGAAAGAACTCGCCCAAGCGCTCAAATTGTTCGACAATCGAATCACCGGCGTTAGTACGACCGGATTCCCGAGTAGCCTAAGCGTCATTGTCGACAATTCCCAAGAGATATCGCTTGGAGCGCTGGGCACAGGAGCAGTTGCGTGGACAGGCACACTGATGAAAATGCTTGGCACCGTGGAAAGGCACAGTGACGACAATCATGCATCTGATCTTAATACCCCCATATTCGTCCTCATCGACCAGGTAGGCGCGGGAATCCACCATTCGGCCATGGACGATATCTGGGCCTATTTCCGCCGCTTGGCGGATATGCACCCGCATGTACAGTTTGTAATGACGAGCCATGGCGACGACAGCGTTAGGGCGTTTTGCAAAGCGTTCAATATAGACGGAGACTCCGCAAGTGTTGTGACGATGCACAGAACTTACGACGGCGATTTCGTGCGCACCCAGGTTGAACAGCCTAAGTTCAAAAACATTACTTCTGGACGTTGGGAGGTTCGCTGATGGCATCCAGCGGGAATTCGCGCGACGACTATGGATGGCTGATTGTGGTCGAAGGGAACTCGATTTTCACACGTTGGAGCGCTATCTGGCACTGAGTCACTGCCGTTTCATGCCAACGGAGGGAATAGAGTCAGCCATGAGATGGCTACCCCCCGATGTCTCGGAAGTCAGTGCCGCCTCTTGACATTGTTCGGCGTATGCAATAGCACCGCTGAATCTGCGCAATGGAGACTTTGACGACATGATTACTTCAGTGAGGCTACAAAAGTTTCGTGGGTTTGATGATGCTACAATCCCGCTGACAAGGGTAACGATGCTCACAGGCCCAAACGGGATTGGCAAAACGTCGGCGCTCGAAGGGCTGTACTGTCTGGTTTCCGAAACGCGGTTGGATGTGGCTCCGCTTTGCCGATATGATCGAACAGTGGGATCGTCGCAGTGGAAGACAATGACGCTTCCCGAATATGCTCACAAATTCACTGACTATGAGATCTTTTGGGAGGAATGTCTGGCTTTCGATGGACGATCATGTTCGGTATCAGCTGAATCCGACGACGGCGCGTCGAGGATGTGGACATGCACAATAAGCAGGATGTCGGAGCTGGACGACACACTGCATTCCGAAGCAGAACGGATAAGCGCCGCCAATTCGACAAGCAAATTCGCCGTGTATTCCTGGAACCTCCATCGAATGAACGGCAACGGGGAACCCATCGAGTTGAAAATGACGAGAGCGCAATTTCTCGAACAGTATGTGAATTTGCGCGTCTTCCCAAACGGTCGTGACATTATTCCGAGCGCTTGCTGTTACGTTGACTTCGCTGCGGTCCCAATGTCGCTAATGGACCTGGATATCGCGTATAGCAGAGAACTCGCCCAGGCGATTAGACTGATCGACCGTCGAATAACTGACGTTCGCATGACCGGGCGTCGGCGTGGCATAAGCGTGGTTATTGACGGTTCCAGGGAAATCTCGCTTGGTGCGCTAGGAACCGGCGCTGTTGCGTGGTCTGGCACACTTACGAAGATGTTCGACATCGTGAATGCGCACAAGCGCGACGGTCTTGCATCTGATCAGTCCATCCCGGTATTCGTCCTCATCGACGAGGTGGGTGCGGGCGTATACCATTCAGCTATGGACGATATCTGGACATATTTCCGCCGCTTTGCCGATGAGCATCCGCATGTCCAGTTTGTTATGACGAGCCACAGCGACGACTGCGTTAGGGCGTTTTGCAACGCGTTCAGCGACGGCGGTGACACTGCGAGCGTCGTGACGATGCACAGAACCTATGATGGCGAGTTCGGAGTCATTCAACTCACACATCCCTATTTCGAAGAGGTCATATCTGGAGAATGGGAGGTGCGCTGATGACATCAAGTGGGAAGTCGCGCGAAGACTACGAATGGTTGATTGTGGTCGAATTGGCGTCCGATTACGACACCCTCAATCGCTATCTTGGACAAAATCATTGCTGTTTCCTGCCAGCAGGGGGAAAGGCTAGAACCATGGACTGGCCAGACCACGTGAACCAATTGCATAATCGCTGTATCCGGATGGGGACACATCGCTTGGCAGACAAAGAAGCCAATTGCATAGGAGGCGATGATTCGGGCGACAACATACGTGGCTATGATTCGGGCGGGTTTGAAACCCGCCCCTACGGTGCCGTCCGTTATCACAATAATATAACGAAACGGGATTACTCTGACGGCGTTTGGCGGAATTGACAGATGTGTCGGTTTGTCGTTGGTGCCACGAGCCCGTGTGGTAAACTGCGCTGGTCCGGGCGACAACAGACGCGACAATAGTCGTGGCGATGGTAGGGGCGGGTTTCAAACCCGCCAGTACGGTGCCGCTCACATGGTTTCCCTGGGCAGCCATGCCGCACCACATGGTTTCGCAATTGGCTCACGTTGTCAAGAAAGTCAAATACGCCGCACTGCGTAGGGAGCTTCGATGTGTGACAATCGTCGTCGACATGGATGATTATTCCGGATCGCCGTTCGATGGCTACAAGAGAGTGTCCGCGTCGTTGCTTTACGAAACGCCCAACACACCTAGCTTGTGCAGTGTTCTGTCTGGTTGTTATTGGAGTCTCGACGTCATCAAAGGCGCGCATAGATCGCTTCCTGTAAGGGGAATAACCGTGCCAGCCAGTTCAGACGGATGCCTTGAGACGGATCTGCTTGCGGCATACGGATTCCCACTTCCGTCGCAAGACGAGCACGCTCATTTCACGAACATTATCAAAAGGGCTACCGAAGGCTGGGGAATTGCGTGTAGGAGCGATGGAAAGCCTTGGTGGTACGACAACGAGCAATCAAAACTGGACAAGTTCATGTTCACTGCGCTCGATCAAGGTTTCCATCGGTGTTGCGCGCGGGACAAGAAGTCAGTGCCCCCTCCGAGGGATACGCCTCAAATCATAAAGCGGCTCGAGATGGCCATGACGTGACCTTCACCAAAATCGCCACCAAATCGACTTCCGGTCATCCACACCATCTCCCGGCTTTTCCGCAACAACACTATCGTTCACCGTGTCATGCGCTGGATCCTGCTGACGCACAGTTTGCAGCACAATATCCGAATCCAGCTCGAGTATCGGCGCAATCTTGTCGACCAACAACTCCACCTGGGACTCATTGAACGCACCCATACGCTCAACCGCATTCATCAAATGACGCGCCACTGATCTGAACGCCTCGGGATCAACCCCGCGGTTCCGCACCTGCCCCAACTCATGCTGCATCGCCTGCAATCTACCGTCAGTTCCACAAGGCTTCCGAATCTCCCGCGACGCTTTCACTAGATCACGCATCATCAATAGATGCAATTCGTACTCATCGACCCAAAACACGCCGCCAAACACCGCTAGAAAATACGCTACTGCTTGGCTCGAGGCTACCTTGTTGTGCTCGACAAATGCGTCCACGGCACCCAAGAACCCCGGTAGAACCTCGGTGTCGCGAACGCTGAGGGTGGGTGGTGAATCGGACAAATCCGACAACATCACAAACAGTTCAAGCCCGCGTTCCGCATAGGCTCGCTCCCTATTGAGTTGTCCCGATGCGCAGGTGAGCAGATCTTTTGTGATCTGTGGCTCGATCCCGAGGGCTGGCGCAAGCTTATCGCGCATGAATGCCGATTCCTCTTCCGATATCGTCCCGTCGGTCATTGTTGCGGAGATGCTCTCTCGCAGGATCTGGAGTGCTATTTTGCGTCTTGCACCTGCGGGGACGCCTTCGAAGAGCTCGCGCAGGTCTTTGACTACCCTGCCGGCTGCCTGGGCTAGTCCATATTGCTCGATGGATCGCGCGAGTTTCATGATCGGTGCGGCGTTTTCGGGATTTCCCACGCTTCGCAAAGATAGTGTCATTCGCTCATCTTGGGACAGGATACCGTCGCAGTATGCCAGAATTACGTGTAGTTCGACGATTGTTTTTTCCCAGGCGTCGCGCTGGGCTTGGGAATTCGCGCAGTGCTGTCGGACTAGAAACGCAAGAGACATTCGGGTATCGGTTTGAAGTGGCTGATCGTGCGGGTTGGATTGTTGGTATGGATCCCTTCGAACTAGGCCGGAGACTTCGAGTACCGATGCTTCATCAACCGCACTCAGTTCCATGGTTTCGGTGGTTTGTGCGGCGGTAAGGTTTGGGGATGGATACACAGCGCGGGGGGTTTATCGTGTCCGTGCGCTATTTGCAAGCGAGAGCGTAAGTATCCTGGGCGATCATTAGTTCTTCGTTGGTGGGGATTATGAGAATGCGTGAACGCGACTGCGGTGTTGCGATATCGAGTTCCACGCCTCGTGCCCCATTGTTTTTCTGCGTATCGATCGAGTACCCCAGGGGTTCTAGGTTTTCGCATACGAGGTTGCGGACGGTGTCGCTGTTTTCGCCGATTCCTGCTGTGAACACTAGGGCGTGGACGTTGCCGATTGCTGCGGTGTAGGCCCCGACATATTTCTTGATTCGGTAGCAGAACATGTTGAGAGCGAGGGCCGCGCGTTGGTTGCCGTCGTCGGCAGCTTTCTCGATTGCGCGCATGTCGTTCGATATTCCGGACACGCCCAGTACGCCGCTCTTTTTGTTGAGCATTGTATCGATGTCCGCGACTTTCATGTCTTTGGCTTTTGCCAGGAATGGGATGATGGCGGGGTCGATGTCGCCGCTCCTGGTTCCCATTGCGACGCCTTCGAGTGGGGTTAGGCCCATGCTCGTGTCGATGCAGGTTCCGTTTTTGATTGCTGCCAGGCTTGCGCCGTTGCCGAGGTGTGCGGTGATGATGTTGGTTTCTTCGAGTTTTTGCCCCAGGAGTTTCGCTGCGCGGGCTGCGACATATCTGTGGGATGTTCCGTGAAACCCGTACCTGCGGACCCGATAGTTTTCGTACAGCTCGTATGGGATCGCGTACATAAACGCGTGGGCTGGCATGGTCTGGTGGAAGGCGGTGTCGAATACGGCGACTTGCGGAACGGTGGGTAGGAGTTCTTTGGCCACGACTATTCCGAGCAGGTTTGGTGGGTTGTGCAGCGGGGCGAGCTGGATGTGGTCTTCGACTGCTTTCTGGACGTGGTCATCGATGATCACTGTTTCGGAGAATGCTTCGCCGCCGTGGACCACGCGATGGCCCACGGCACCGATCTCGGAGATGTCTTTGAGGCCGCCGTTTTCCCGATCGGTTAGCGCTTTGACGATTAGTTTGAGGCCTTGACCGTGGTCCGCGACCTTCTCGTCGATGATCTTCTTGGTTTCGCCGAGGGTGTAGGTGAGTCTGCTTTGGTCTTCGCCGATCCTCTCGAGCAGTCCTCTTGCTTGACGCTGTTCGGATGGCATTTCGAAGAGCTCGAACTTGATGGATGAGCTTCCAGAATTGAGAACTAGGACTTTGAGCGACATTCTTTGCGCTTAGCTCCTTTGTGCTTGGATTGCTGTGATAGCGATTGTGTTGATGATGTCGGGGATTGTGCAGCCGCGGCTGAGGTCGTTTACGGGTTTTCGTAGCCCTTGCATGACGGGTCCGATTGCTGTCGCGTTCGATACTCGCTGCACCGCTTTGTAGCCGATGTTTCCAGAATTGAGGTCCGGGAAGATGAACACCGTTGCCGCGCCCGCGACCTTGCTGCCTGGCAACTTGGTTTTGGCAACTCCCGCATCGATGGCGGCGTCGTACTGAATTGGGCCTTCAACCAATAGGTCGGGCTTGCGTTCCTTTACGATCTCGACTGCTCGACGGACTTTGTCGACTTCCGCTCCAGTGCCTGAGGCTCCTGTCGAGTATGAGAGCATCGCGACGCGGGGTTCGACGTCGAAGGAGGCTGCGGTTTCGGCTGAGGCAATTGCGATGTCGGCGAGTTGTTCTGGGGTTGGGTTTGGATTGACGGCGCAGTCTCCGTAGACGAGGACTTGGTCTGGGAGGCACATGAAGAAGACGCTGGATGCGATAGAGCATCCTGGTTTGGTTTTTACGAATTCGAGGGCTGGTCGGAGGGTTGCGGCTGTTGTTGTGATGGATCCTGACACCATTCCGTTGGCGAGTCCTTCTTGTACCATCATCGTGCCGAAGTATGTGACTTCGCCCATGAGATTGAAGGCGGTTTCCCAAGTTGGGGTTTTCTTTGGGGATCGCAGTTCGATGTATCGTTTTGCGAACTGCTCGCGTAGTTCCGATGTGGTTGGGTCGATGATTTTGGCGTCATCGAGTTTTAGTCCGAGGGTTGTAATCTGGGCGCGAATATCCTCTACGTTGCCGAGGAGTGTGAGGTTGACGATTCCGCGGTGGAGCAGTGTCTCGGCGGCTCGGAGGATTCTGGGTTCATTTCCTTCGGGCAGTACGATGTGCTGCTTGTTTCTCTTCGCGATGTTCATCATGCCGTTGATGAACTGCTTGGGTGTGCTCTTTGCGGACTTCGTCGTGGAAGTGGCGCGGTCAATGATGGGTTTGACGTTGATGTTGGCTTGCACAACGTTGGTGGCCCCTTGGATGCGTTGGGCGTGGTTGGGCTTGAGTACGGGATGGATGTTGTTGACGCGGATTGCGGTTTCGTAGGTGCCGGTCTGTACTTTGAGCAGCGGCATCTCGCCTTTTGTGATGTCAAGAATGATGCGCATCACGTTTTTGCGAGGCTCGAGCCCGCAAGCGAGAACCACT
>Ga0123356_10000879_pt1 | contig 33342 bp, 13 predicted proteins | sample TergutEmb28metaG_2_FD_92546 | JGI IMG/M metagenome (GOLD analysis project Ga0123356, IMG submission 92546) | Embiratermes neotenicus P3 segment gut microbial communities from Petit-Saut dam, French Guiana - Emb289 P3 | ecosystem: Host-associated > Arthropoda: Insects > Digestive system > Gut ...
AACTCGCGGTCAAACGAACATGCTGTTGCAGCCGATGTCGGGAAGCATACAGCGGGCACGCTTTTATTAATACCGAGATGGTCACCTGCGTCAGCTTGTTTGCGTAACCCGTGCGGCCCGTCTGTTACCATTATACTTGGCAGACCTAGTCGCTCTATACTCTTGAGATACCAGAAGTTTAGACCGGACATTAGTGATGCTTTTTCTTCAAGCGTCATTTGTGCAACTAATTCGCGCGCTTTCTCTTTTAAGCTCATTATTACGCCTTTCCCTTCATTATTTTGGTATGGATAGAGTCTTTATATCTTCTCGAAATGGTCGATCGGGAGGACAAATATCGTTGCCCCTCCTATTGTTACGTCTACAAGTGCCGTGTCGAAAAATCCGCCCATTCCCGATTCCGGTATTGATGGAACAGCTCTTTTGCGGCTCTCTGACATTTTGCGGATAACTTCTATTACATCGTTGACAGACTCGTCTTCAACACCAATTATTATGGTTATGTTGCCAGACATCAAAAATCCGCCTGTTGTTGCAAGCTTAGTAACCGAAAATCCTTCATTTGTGAGGCTGCGAATAACCTTGTTTGCATCTTCGCTGTTTACTATCGCCAAGACCAGTTTCATATCTCGTTAACTCCCTTTGTTTTAACGTTCTATATGTTGTAAGTATTGTGTCGTGTATTATAACAAGATTTTTGCGAAAATGGAATCATGAATTAATATAAGTCACTTTATTCGTTTGTCACCATTTGTGTATACAATATAATAAAGAAACGTTTAATGAAATGTAGTTATATATACTGCACAAGAGATTGAGCAAAACACTGTATGTTCTAGACAAAAAGAGCTTTTTTACACGATTTTTACTTGTTTTTTATTGACATTTTGTGTGTACTTTTGTACACTGAGTTCATAGAATGTTCATAATTTGTGCAGAATTTGACGTATGGGTAAAAGATTTGTCGAGGTATGTCAATGAAAAAGATGTCTGAACGCATAATTATAACTGATGATTCGTTGCGCGCAAGAATGCTTGTTGCCCACCATTTAGAGTACTCCGTTGCGCTTCACGAGCAGGGTGACTTTTTAACTTATTCCGGCAGTTATAACGGTGTTCCGCTTGTTGTTGCATCTACCGGATTTGATAGATGCGATATTCTTGATTGCATCCGAAAGCTTAAGGATCTTGGTGCCACAGAAATCGTTTATATGTCAACATGTGTCTCGACCTCAAGGCGCTACGACATTCGTTCGTTGGTTTTAGCACATACCGGCAGGAGCAGACTGTTTGACCGTACTGTTGAAATTGCAGAACGGCACGGCATAGCCACACATGTTGCAACAGTGCTACACCCTGATGATTCGCATCCCGAGGAAGGTTGTATCTCTTGCGATATCACGGGTGCGTTTTATAATCTTGCAAGAGAGAATAATCTTGACGCACTGGCTCTTTTGACCGTTTCCGAGAATACTTTCAGCGGAACAAAAATGGATACATTTGAGACACGAAGCCGGTTATATCCGGCATCAAATCTTGTTTTTGAAATAATGTCACAGGCTTAGCGCTGTTGTTGGGTTTTTATTTTTTTTGTAAACAGAGAGGAAATTATTATGACTAAAAAGATGATGAGGATGTCAAGAAAGACTCTGGCTATGCTCTTGGCACTTATGATGATATTGGGGGTTTTATCGTCTGTTATACCGGTGTTTGCTTCGGCTGAGGTCGAGACGATTGCGGGTTGGTCAGCCCCGACAAGTGCTGCAACGTCTCATGATGCGACAACCGGAACGGGGGCACTAACGCATTCTACAGGGTCAAGCATAAACCTGAGTTCGACCGGATATAATCCAACTGCAGGCGGTTCATGGTCGTGGGTCGGAGATAATGGTCAGTACTGGCAGCTTTCCGGTATTCTCGCAGGAGAGTTTGCAGACCTTTCAATATCGCTTGGTGCAAGAAGTTCTGCCACCGGACCGAGAGATTTTAAAGTTTTCTACAGCACCGATGGTTTATCATTCCTTCCTGCTACTGACGCGGAAGTGGATTATAGAGCAGGAAATGCCGGCTGGCTCAACAATCAAACTATTTCTCTTCCTGCAGGAGCGTCTAACAGCGCATCCTTATCTCTGCGTTTTGTGAATATAACAAACCTGTCCGCTCGTGCAGGAACCGGAACGTTTTCGGAAACTGATACTGTGGCTTCCACGGGCACAAGCCAGATAAACAATATAATAATCACAGGCATAAAAGGCGGAGAAGTTCTTACACCCGCCGCCGCTCCGACAGCGTCTCCTCCCGGAGGAGAGGCAATACTGGGTATTACTCCAATCACTCTGGCAACAACTACAGAAGATGCTTCGATCCACTTCACTCTTGACGGCTCAACACCTAGCTCACAATCGCGTCAGTATACAGGACCGTTTACAATCGACTTCACATCCGGAAGGTCTGTTACAGTCAGAGCTATCGCTATTGCTGACGGGTATGCAAACAGCAATGTCGCTTCATTTGTATATAGCATGGCAACGAAGGAGATACCCTTTACAAGTTGGACGGCACCGACAGAAGCGGCTATCTCGCACGCTGCGACGACCGGAACAGGAGCACTAACGCATTCTACAGGTTCGAGCATAAACCTGAGTTCGACCGGATATAATCCATCTGCAGGCAGTTCATGGCAATGGGCGGATGACGAAGGTCGTTTTTGGCAACTGACCGGCATAAATGCAACCAAGCTTACGAACCTGTCGATTTCTGTTAATGCACGCAGTTCGGGAACAGGTCCGAGAGATTTTAAGGTGTTTTACAGTACCGACGGTGTAAACTACCACCCGGCAACTGATAATGATGTGGATTATATCGCGGGAAATGCTGCCTGGAATTATGGTCAAACGATCCGCCTTCCATTTGATGTTTCTTATAGTTCGTCCTTGTCATTACGTTTTGTTAATATAACGAATCTTTCTGCACGAGCAGGAACCGGAACGAATTCACCAACTGATGCTGTGGCTTCCGGAGGCACAAGCCAGATAAACAACATCATTATCTCAGGTACTCATGTTGATGGTTGCTTTGATTGCGGATTTGCAGAATGTGAGTGTGAGCCTGCTGACTGCGATGAGTGCGGTATTTGTGATGATTGCATTGATTGTGGTGAATGCGGCATATGTGAGGATTGTATTGACTGTAATGAATGTGGCATATGCGAAGATTGCCTTGATTGTGGCGAATGTGGCATATGCGAAGATTGCACCCCTGATGTCGGGCCTGTTGTAGTGCCGATATCGGAGGCAATTGAGCAACCACTTAGTACTGTTGTTACTGTTGAGGGTGTTCTTGTTTATAATATTCGCAATGCTGCAGGTGCATCAGACAATGGTGTGTATATGCAGGATGATAGTGGTGCGGGTATAAATATACGTCCCGGATCAGGATCATTATCAAGCACGGCGGTTAGAAACCTAATCGGCCAGAAAGTCAGAGTTACAGGCGAAATTGGCAACTTCAGCGGACTTGTGCAGCTTCAAAACCGCCAGAATTCAAGCCCACAGTTATTTCAACTGGAGGTAATCGATGCAAACCCGATTATTCCTGAGCCTGTTCCGATTTCTATTCAAGAAATAAGCGCATTTACAAATCCTTTCTCTTTGGTATCTCTTGAAGATGTTCAATTGATTTCGAAAAACGATACATTTCCGTCGGGTCACAGCAGTTACACTATCGAGCGCGATGGTGTAAGAGCACTGCTGTACGGCCCTGCCACTTTGTGGAATAATCCGGCAAATCCTGACTCAGGCCCGTTTAGAGCAGGTGACTGGATAACTATTACAAGAGCAGTTATGTCGTCAGGAGGGTTTACGGCAACCGCAAATACCAACCACATATATATGAACCCGGATAGTTTGGGAGATATCATTTTCGGTGTTGAGCCTCCACCTCCCGGGGAGAGAGAAGAAATCGCTGCATGGAGATCTCCGACAGCTACCGATGTTATCACCGCTACCGGTGGTGAGTATCGTGAAGATTCTACACTAAGAATCGTCGGAACAGCAGCTACAAATCTCAACTGGGCTAACGCAGCTATAAATCGAGCAGGTGGATTCGATGGCAGAGAAGGTTCTGCATATTGGCTCTTTACCACAAGCAGTGAAGATTATAAAGACATACGGATCAACTTCAGCTTACGCTCATCAGGTACGGGACCCAGAGATTTCCTTGTGCAATACAGCACGGATGGTGAAATCTGGAGAAATGCACTAAACCCCGATGTCAGGGTTGGTAATGCTCTGGGAATAAATGACGATCGAAGTCATTTTTCAGCTACCCTGCCGGTCGGTGCAAACGGAGCGGAGAAACTTTACATTCGCATTGTTCTGGCTTCAAATATTGCACCAAATGGTAGTCCTATAGGGTCCGGCGGCTCAAACTCCATAAATAACATTTTTATTACCGGCGAGTATGTACCGAATGCAAACCAGCTTGCACTTCCGAGAACAAACACACTTTCGGGCGACGTTCCTTTCGGATATGTAATAACCTTTACACGTGATCCAAGAGATGTTGATGTGGAAGGATATACTGTTATGGTCTCCGAAAACGGAGGTGTAACGTGGAAAGAAGCGACCGACGGAAAGTACACACTGACTGTTCTTCCGACCACAATCCATGTAAGAGCGGAAGCTCCGGATATGGATCCGAGCCGTACTATTTCATTCAATTTTGAACACGCAAAGCTTCCACTGGTCACAGCCAGTAGAAACTCCGGCGCAGTTATACCCGGTGCAACCATAAGGCTTGATAACGAGGTCAACGAAGTTGTTATCAAGTATCAAATCAATGATGGCGAAGTGCTGGATTATACTGAGGCATTGGTGCTTGCAGACGTGCTGTTTGTAGGAACCCCGGCAACACTTTCCGTTAGAACCTGGGCGGAAAAACCCGGCTATATAACCGGTGATGCTTCTGTTTATGCTTATACAAAAGCGACGGTTGGTGGTGAGGGTATATACTTTGGACAGATCCACAATCATACTACCCTTTCCGACGGCAGAGGTGAGATCGAAGAAGCTTATGCATTTGCCCGTGATGTTGCCGGACTTGACTTTTTTGCAGTAACAGATCATAGTAACAGCTTTGTACATGTAGATCCTGTCAATACAGACCCGACTCTCATTGATTTGAACACACATAACGCAACCAGTCCGTCGTGGGTAAGAAGTCTTGCAGCAGCGGCGGATGCTTACAGAGAAAATGAGTTTATAAGCCTTCTGGGCTTTGAGATGACATGGAGCGGCGGCCCCGGGCATATAAACACATATAACACCGGTGGGTTTGTCAGTCGAAATAATACTTTTCTAAACAATAAAGTCGATGATGCAGGATTAAGGGCATATTACGAGCTCCTGAAAAGGACACCGAACTCGATTTCATTGTTTGCACATCCCGGTCCGACTTTCGGTAACTTTAACAACTTCGCATATCATGATCCTGTACTGAACCAAAGAATCACACTTATAGAAGTAGGCAACGGTGAAGGACCGGTCAGTTCAGGCGGATACTGGCGTTCATATGACCAGTATATTCTTGCTCTTGACAAGGGATGGAAGCTTGCTCCCGTAAACAATCAGGATACACATAACGGTATTGTACTGGACGCAAGCGGAAATCTCGTAAGTGGATGGGGTGATTCAAATACCACACGTACGGCCATTTGGACAAATGACCTTTCTATGGCCGGAGTATATCAGGCTTTCCGTGACATGCGTGTTTATGCAACCGAAGTTGAAGATCTGAGAATCGAATACAGTGTAAACGGGCAACCACTGGGAGAGACACTCGACGTTGTGCCACCTGTTGCAAACTTCGTTGCAAACATAAACAGCCCAACTGCCGGTAATGTAATCAAGTCGGTTGCTTTGGTCACAAATGGTGGTGTCAGGCTCCTTGAAGAGTTCCCGAACTCACAGAATCATGTGTACAACAAAACAATCGACACCCCTGCACCCGGATACTACTTCCTATGGGTTGTTGTTAGTACACCAAGAGGTGACCGTATAGCTGTAACGGCTCCTGTTTGGCTTGGTCAAGGTAAACTTGCCGGATTTAATGATGTATCAATAAACACTGAGATGCCTGTTACTACAGAGAAACTTGATTTGACTGCAAATCTGTTTAACAATGAACCGCAGGCTGCCACAATACTATCCTTAAGATATGTCGATCAAACAGGTACAATTCTCTTTGAGGATGATAACTTTAACACAGTACTCGCTGCCAACAACGGAGCAGTATCTCACACAATAGAATATACACCGACGGCTGCAGGTAATGCGACAATATCTGTCACAGCACGAATAGAGTTTGCCGATGGAGAAATCCACACATTCAGGGCAGATAGTTCATTTGTTGTCAGAGATATAAACAGGCTTGTGTTCATAGGTGTAGACGCTTCTCATAATAATGCATATGTTGCAGGTCAGTATCGAGATGCAATAGGTAACTTTATTAACCTTGCTGCCGACCATGATGTGCGTACAGTAATACTCAGAACCGAAGCAGAGCTGATCGCTGCAACAGAAAATGATAAGTTTGTAATGCTTGCACTCTCCTCTCCCGACAGACATACTTCAGTCGCAACACACTTATCATACTCTGAAGCGGTTGTCGAAGCTGTCGCCAAGTTTGCTGCTGCAGGCAACACAGTGCTGATAAACGGGCTGGGTAACTGGAATGAGCAAAACTCACGACTGGCTCCCATATATGAAAACACCATTGCAGGAAATCAGAACAGACTTCTTTCCGCGATCGGTTCACATATTCGTGTTAGTGAAGACTCTGCGTACGACACTGTCAAAAACAGAGCCGGACAACACACACCACTCCTTAACGAACCGGATAACTATGAGCTTGACCACCCGCTGCTTACCGGTGTAATAGGAACACAGACATACAGTACATTCTCGGGATCCAGCTTATATATTGTTGATGGAAGTGGAGCAGTCGTAAGACAGTTGGAAGATATTCCTGCCAGTGTTAGTCCGATGGTTTGGGGTAATGCAACGACATTTTCCAGTAATGAAAATCAAAGATCCTGGTCTCAACAAGGCGGAATTCGTTATGGAAGTCAAGCTGATGAAGGGCGAGGAACAGGAAGATTAGTTCTTGCTGCATCTGAAGAAGTGAAGTTTGAAAACGGTAATACAGCAACTATAATAGTGACAAATGCTGTAATACACAGCGATTTCGAGGTTAGAGAGCCGGATAATGCGGCGCAGCTTCCAAACAGCAACTTCAACATCAGCAGAAATATCATTAGGGGTATCGCTCCCGAGCCGGTGATCATCAGCGTTCCCGATGCAAGGGAGTTGCAGTTAGGAACAAGCGTTGTTGTAGAAGGTATAGTAACCAGTAATGTTAACGCTAACAATAACGAAATAAATACAGGTTTCTTTGACAGTATATATATTCAAGATGACAACGGCGGAATAAATCTGTTCCCGGTTTCTGAAGGTGTTGAACTAGGCCAAAAAGTAAGGGTTTACGGAAGTATCTCGGAATTCATGGGTGAGAGACAGATTGCCGTAGAGCGAATAATAGTGATCGACAGTTCAATCAATCTTGTCGCTCCTACCGCTGTTTCTACAGCTGAGGCAATGAGCTCCGAAACTATTGGACTGCTTGTCAGTATCAGCGGTGTTGTTTCGAATGTAGTGACCGGGAATGATGGAACAATAAGCCAGTTTATTGTAACAGACGAGTCGAATGTGGGTGCGTTAGTCTTTATTAATGCGTATATAACCAGCCTAGTAGACCTATCATTTGTGGAAGCAGGAGCTACCGTAAGTGTTGTCGGACTTGCATCCTTCGGTGAAAACGCAAGCGGAGACCCGGTTTCACGAATACGTGTACGTGACAGAAATGAGATAATTCTTATCTCCGCTCCTACGACACCACAGCAACCGGGAACAGGAAACGGTGGTACCGGAGGTGGTAGAGGTCCGGGTGCCGGGGTTGGAAACACAGGCGATGCGGGCACAGAAGGCGGAGCCGTTGGCGGCACAGGCGCAGGCACAGGTGCCGGGGTCGGTGCAGGAGGCGGAGCCGTTGGTGGCACAGGCGCCGGAACAGGTGCGGGTACAGGTGGCACGGGTGCGGGTGCCGGAGGTACAGGCACCGGAACAGGTGCGGGGAATGAAACAACTCCTCCGCTTGCTCAGACGCCAACCGAAGATATAACAGATGATGAAGATCAACCGGAAGAAATACCGGCTGAGCTACCGGCAAATCAAGGCGCAGCGAACCAAGGAACCGGGGATGATCTTGAAATCGGTGACCAGGAGGTACCTCTTGCATCCGGTTATGAAAATCCAAGTGTTTCACCATGGATCTTTATTACCATCCTTGCTGCTTCTTGTCTTGCACTCTTTATCGGTTTACGCGGTTTATTACTTCGAAAGAAACGCGACGATTAGCTTTGCAGCGACAACAAACATCAGGAGCTGTAGCCGGTAAGCTACAGCTCCTTTTTGTCGAGTCACTTGTAATAGAAACTCCTTTTTGCTGTTTTTCGAGAGTGCAAATAGTTCTTTGAAAAAAGATGGTTTTTGTGGTATTATTTTTACAGCAATCCCGGGGGGTATTAGATATGCAAAACAGACAACACGGGCAGCCTCAAAGATCCGATAATTACATTCAACGGGCCGATAACTACACACGGAACCCCAATAATCACAACAGAAGCCCCAGTAACTTCAAGCAAAATAACTACGAACCGCCAAATTCGTTTTTGTCGGGATTGTTATGTTTTCTAACAATTTTGCTGGTTATTGTTTTTATTTTTTTGATGGTGTTCAGCCCGGCAAATATGAACCATATAATCCATGATTTTAATATTGCAGGGATACTCACTGATATTGATGAGGAGTTTTACATTCTCCACCAGATAAATATGCTTCCGTTCAACAACGCAAAGATAGAGTATGTAGATTTAGAGGAGTTTATTAAAAGCGATGCTGTTTCCCATGAAATAGGGGCTGTTGTTGCCGGTTATGCAAGAGCGATCCAGCAAGGGGATCTTGACCATCACTTATCTACTGAAGACCTTGTGGGTATAGTAAGAAATCTGGAGCCGGAACTCTATGAGCTTTTTGATCATAGAATGACAGAAGAACAATATCAGCAAATTGCGGAAACAATAGATGATATCGTTGATTTTGGAGGGATCACTGCAGGGGATGTTATCAATGATGTTGATTTTGATTTGACCATCCCGGCTTTAATGTTTTCTTCTACATTGATTTGGATCGTCGGTACCGCTTGTGTTGTTTTGCTTGTTATAACATTTTTGATACGCAGAAAAAATATAGTTGATGCTTTTCTCTTTGTCGGAATTCCGATAGCGGTTGCCGGATTTATCTCTTTTGCGTTAGGTTTATGGATAGGCACATCACCACAGCTTCTCGGTGAGAGAATATATCTTTACTTGAGATTCTTTATCAGTCCGCTTGCGCTGTTAACACAGTACGGTTTTGTTTTTGCCGCTGCAGGTGTGACGATCATTGCGATTTCGTTTATGTTTAAGAGCATCGCACCGAGAAGGATCTAACCCTCCAAAACCTCCATAAATGATATGGAGTAAAGCAGACTCGGGCCATGCCCTTGCTCCCATTGGCTCGGAAAGAGCAGAATGCTTATGAAGAAGACTCCTCCTTTTCCGTTATCCCGCACAAACTCTCTCATTATGTTCCCCTCTCCGCTTGCAACGTACTCTTCGAAAGCGTAGTAGGGGAATTCTGCTGTCGGACGACTGTATTTATAAGGCACTTCTTCTGTTCCGAACTCCAAAGCATGCTCTATCACCCACTCTTCGGGTGTTTTGCCAATGTTTGGTTTTTGACTTATCATCATCAGCCAGAATCCCATTTCATCAAACACTCTGTAGTCTCCAAACTCGGGCTCCCAGGATTCCAGAGTGTAGCTTTCATCCAGATAAATCACAAAACCTGAAAGACCATCAATATCTATTTCATGTACGGGTACGGCGTGACGGCGCATCCTTGATATATCAAGCTCACCGGATGGACCGAATAACTCAATATCGTCTGCTTGATTTTCCTCCTGTAATAGGCTTTCGTTTTCCTCCATGATTTCTTCTACATCCGGAGTTTCCGTAACATCCGGATTTTCTGCATCCGAAACTTCTGCTTCGACAGGTGGTTCCGGTGACGGTTCCGCTTCATCGCTTCCTCTTATGAAGAAGAACAAAAACGCCGAAGTTATTATTATCATTAATGCAATTAAAACAACAAATACAACTTTCATATTGACCTCGTTATACCATAAAAGTCACAATTTATAAAGCCCATATTTTTGCTCAAATTTTTACTCATTTATTTTTGGATTTACCACTCATTTATTTTGGGATTTTAGACTCATCTATTTTCTCATGAAGTATGTGTTAATTTTGTGTTAATAAACTACGTATTTACAGTTATTTTCTCGACTTCAAGGCTTATGTATGCTATAGTTTGTGTTTGATGAATGTCATTGAACAGGTGGATATTTTATAGTATGAGTATACGTAAGAGAATCCTTCTTCCTATGATAGCGCTGACTGTCGGCGGCTGCATTGCCGTTCTTATTTCATCCATGCTTCTTTTCAGCAGAGAGCTAAGCGATGCAAAGTATACAAAAATCGATGTTGCAGCTCTTGTTGTGCAAAATGAAATCGATGAGCTCAAACGCAAAGGAGAGGTTGCGGCATACGCTATCGCACATAATGCAGATCTTATTGAAGCACTCAAAGAAAATGACTTTAATAAGATACTCACTACACTAAATTCTCTTATATACATTGCTCAGGTTGATTTTTGTACGCTACTTAATCCCGATGGTCTTGTGTTGGCAAGAACACACGAACCCACAGTATATGGTGACAATCTTTCTCATTTACCTCATGTTAAAAATGCATTGACAGGCACTATCTCATCATATATCGCACAAGGAAATGTAGTTAATCTCGGCGCATATGCAGGTGCGCCTATTTATGATGAAGATATGACACTTATTGGTGTAGTCTCCCTCGGTTCCAGACTTGACTCTCAAGACTTCGCTTACAAGTTGAGAGATTTGACCGGATGCGAGGTTTCTGTTTTTTTACGAGACATACGCATATCGACGACACTCACAGACGTGGATGGATCGCAAGTAATCGGAACATCGGCACCGGAAGACATAAGTGAAAGAGTGCTTGCCGGCAATTACCATATAGGTGAAATACAGATTTTCGGCAGAAACCTTCTAACCAGATACTCTCCGCTTTTTGGAGTCAATGATGAAGTGGTCGGTATGGTCCTTGTTGGTTATGATACGTGGGAAGATGACAATAAGGTTTTGTTTTTCATCTTGAGCGGTGCACTCATTATGCTTGTTGTGCTTGCGGTATGTGTCGCTCTTGCTATGTTTATTTCGGGCATCATGGAAGGTCAGCTTGGAAAAATGATGGTGCAGGTTGACAATGCACAGTTAACTATTTCCTCCATGTTTGAATCGAGCCCTCACGCAAACATTTTATTCGACAAGGAATATAAAGTGATCGACTGCAACCCTGCAGCTTTAGTACTTATGGGATTTGACACTAAACCCGATATGCTTAAAGGTTTTTATGAGCGCCTGAATGCAGGAATTCCGGAGTTCCAGCCGACCGGTCGCCGCAGCCTTACTTTGGAAGCGTGGGCTGCAAGAGCAGTTGAGGAAGGGTTTGTCAAGTTTGAAACAGAGCTGAAAATACTCGAAAGAAAAGTGACTTTAAGTGTTGAGTTAAGAAGGATCCCGTACGAAGGGACATATGCAGTTGTCGCATATATTTTTGATATGACTGAACTACATGAGCGTGAAGTGGAGATTATCCGCGCACAAGAAGTTAATGAGCTTCAGCTTTTAAAAATGGATCTAATGGTAAAAGCGACAAAGATCGGCTTATGGGATATGGAAGTCGCTGATAAAGAGCCGCTTAATCCCAGGAATCCTTTTGTCTGGTCTGAAGATTTCAGGCGTATGCTCGGTTATGAAGATGAAAACGATTTTCCAAATGTCCTAAAAAGCCTTCTTGATGTGATGCATCCCGATGACAGGGATAAAACTGATAGAGCTTTTGTGAGTCATTTACTCGACTACACAGGTAATACGCCATTTAATGTTGAGTATCGACTGATGAAGAAAAACGGTGAGTATTCGGACTATCGTGCTATGGGCGAAACTATCCGTGATATAGAAGGTGTCCCTTTGAGTATCGCCGGTGCTTTGATCGATATCAGTGAATCAAAAGAATCTGAAAGAGCTATAAATGAAAGCAATGAACGTCTTCGCCAGGCTCGTGATGCTGCGGAAGCGGCAAATAAGAGTAAAACTGTATTTCTTGCGAATATGAGCCATGAGATAAGGACTCCGATGAACAGCATCATCGGGTTTTCCGAGCTGGCACAAGATGATGAAATCTCTCCTAAGACCAGACAATACCTTTCTAATATTTCAGACAACGCAAAATGGCTTTTGAATATCATCAATGACATTTTAGATAATACTAAAATTGAATCGGGTAAAGTTGTTCTTGAGAGTATCCCCTTTGATACTCAGGATGTTATCGCCCAGTGTCAGTCTGCTATCTTACCGAAAACGGTTGAAAAGGGATTCTCGCTGTACTGTTACTCTGAACCGATTTTGGGTAAAAAAGTGATCGGCGATCCTATAAGGCTGCGACAGATCCTGATGAATCTGCTTTCAAACGCCGTTAAGTTCACATCTTCGGGAGCTGTAAAACTTCTTGCTTCTATCAAACATCTTGAGGATGATAAGGCAACTATCAGCTTTGAAGTCAAAGACAGCGGTATCGGCATGAGTCCCGAGCATATCGCAAACATTTTTGATCCTTACATGCAGGCTGATGACAGCGTTACCCGCAGGTTCGGTGGTACAGGGCTCGGACTTCCTATTTCAAAGAGCCTTGTTGAATTGATGGGCGGTGATTTGAATGTTGACAGTATACCCGGAATCGGAAGTACATTCAGTTTTGATTTATCGTTTGATTTGATTGACGACGCTGAAGTAATTCCGTCAAAAGACATCGTACTAAACAGTATCTCAAAACCTTACTTTGACGGTGAGATCCTGATTTGTGAGGATAATCACCTAAATCAACAAGTCATCTGCGACCATTTGGATCGTGTCGGCATTCGTACCGTTGTCGCAAATAACGGGCAAGAAGGTGTCGATATTGTCGCTGAGCGTATGTTAAGTGATAATGATCCGTTTGACTTGATTTTTATGGATATACATATGCCGGTGATGGATGGATTGGAAGCCGCATATAAAATCACAGGTATTGGTTCCAAGACTCCAATCGTTGCTTTAACGGCAAATATCATGTCAAACGATCTGGATCTTTATAAAACAAACGGAATGAACGATTTTCTCGGCAAGCCCTTTACATCACAAGACCTCTGGAAATGTCTCATGAAATACATTCCCGTTACGAATTATGTCACTGTAGACAAGCAAAAACATGAGTCGGAAGAAGACAACTCGCTTAAGCAACTACGTGCTTATTTTGTTGAAAGTAATCAGGATACATTCAAAAAGATCATGAATGCATTAGAGTCAGATGACATCAAGCTGGCACACAGGCTTTCGCATACACTAAAAAGCAATGCCGGGCAAATCAGAGAGAAACGTTTGCAGGAGGTCGCTGCCGAGACGGAATCGATGCTATCGGAAGGTAAAAACCAACTCAACACAGTTCTTGCAAATATGCTGGATAAGGAGCTTAATTTAGTACTTAAGAAGCTTGCGCCGATGGTTGAAAAGGAGCAGCAAGCGGATGTAGAGCCCGCTAATGACATCGAGGCAAAGGAAATAATTGAAAAGATCGAACCTATGATAAATCGTTACAGTGCAGAATGTGTAAACTCTATAAATGATATACGCCGTTTGCCAAACTCTGAAAAGCTTGTACAACATGTGGAGGATTTTGAGTTTAAAGAAGCTCTGGCTGAACTTTCAAAAATCAAGGAAGTGTTGGGACTGGACTGATGAGCAGAGTATTGTTTGTCGATAAAAAAGGAGGAGTCCGTTATTAACAGAGTCGATGTAAATAGAATCTCAGAGAGCAGATATAGATTAGGAAGGAAAAGCAGGCTTGCGGTTCGCTTCAGAAATATCGTTGTGCTTCTAATTACTTTTATTCTTGTTGTAGTAACGGTTGTCAGTTTCATTTTTGTCGGCAACCTGACAGACAGTGTTTCCAGAGATTATGCGCGCTTTTATACGATGGATTCCGTAAATATACTTGGTGCTTATCTAAACAAGGAAATTGCCCTTACCAAACAGGCTTCAAAAACAGAAGAAATAATCAATTGGTTTTTAGATGAGGAAGACCCGGATAAAAAAGCTGCCGCACATAAAATGATGATGATATATGCCGGTTTATTGCAGATAGACGGTATCTATTTTGCTGTTCGAGAATCGCTAAATGAGTATGAGGTCAGCAGCGGTGCTCCTCTTGATAGTTTTATACCGTTTGACAGACTTGACCCGGCAACTCATTATGACAGGTGGTTCTTTGAAGCAATCGAGTCAGAGTTTGATTTTACTTTGAGTCTTGATGTTGAAAAGGTTACAAACTCCCGACGTTTATGGATCAACCACAAGGTTGAGTATAACGGAGAAGTTATCGGCATTATATGTTCGGCACTTGAGTTTGACAGAGTTTTTAATGAGTTATTTGGTGAGTACGACGGCTTGAGTGTTCTGGGATATGTTGTCGATTATAACGGTATAATTCAGATCAGCAGCAGTGAACCTGAACCTGATCTGCTCCATCCTGACACATATATCAGAGATTTCGAGGGAGACCGCTTTATATGGGAGATCTCACCCGATCCTGCTTTTACAAACGCTTTATCGAAGTTTCTCGACAACCCGACGGTTTTCGAAGAACGCCAGGAGCCTTATATAGTCAGGCTTTCTGAAGGGGCATATCAGTATTTGTCGGTCGCTCCTATTCCGAGCACAAACTGGTTAAAAATCACATTTTACAGCACCGGTGCTTTATTTGATTCAACACGTGTTTTGATACTTGTGTTGATAGTTCTGCTTACATATATCATTCACATTATTGTGCACTCTTTGATAATACAGAAAATGCTGTTTCGACCACTCGGTCTGTTTACCCGCAGTGTTTCCGTTGAGCAAAGCAGTGACAATATATACGGTCTTGACCGCGATGATGAGATCGGCGATTTGGCAAGAGAGACAAAAGATACATGGGACAGGCTCGGTGAAAGCTCTGTAACTCTCAGAAAGTCTGTCCAAATGCATGAGCGGCAGGCTAAGATATTGCAAGCTGTCAACATAATGGCTACGTCGCTTTTCAGTGCTAAGGATGATGCAGTCTTTGAGACGTCACTTCCCGCCGGTATGAAGCTTATGGCTGAATGTATGGATCTGGACCGTATTTACGTTTGGCAAAGTAACATATCAGAGAATCCCGACTCTTTTGTTCTGACCCACGAGTGGCTTGGAGACATCGACCATCCCGGAACTCCTGTTCGTGTCGGTCAGGTGTTTTCATATGAAGATGTACCTGCATGGATCGAGAAGTTCTTGCGTGAAGAATGTGTTTACGGGGCTGTTGAGCATATGCCGCCAAAAGAGAAAGCGATTTTGGAGGAAAGCGGTGTTGTATCGGTGCTTGCTGTTCCTGTTCATTTGCACGGGCAGTTTTGGGGCTTTGTCAGTTTTGATAATTGTCGTGACGGGTATGCCTTTTCACCTGAGGATGTAAATATCCTTCACTCGGGAAGCCTCATTATCGCAAGTGCAATAAATCGTAATCTGCTTATTTCAAACCTGAAAGAGATCGCCGATCAAGCGAGCTCCGCAAGCCGCTATAAATCCGAGTTTCTTGCGAATATGAGTCATGAGATCCGAACTCCCATGAATAGTATAATCGGATTTTCCGAGCTTGCTTTAGATGCCGAAGTTTCACCAAAAATCAAAGATTATCTGAATAAAATACTTGAAAACTCAGAATGGCTCCTTCAGATAATCAATGATATCCTGGATATTTCTAAAATCGAGTCCGGTAAAATGGACTTGGAGAACATACCGTTTGATATGGCTGAAATGTTTGCGGTTTGCCGTACTGTCATTATGCCCAAGGCTTTGGAGAAAGGACTGGCATTACATTTTTACGCCGAGCCGTCGGTCGGAAAGAGGCTGTATGGTGACCCAGTAAAGCTGCGTCAGGTTCTTGTCAATCTTTTATCAAATGCAGTCAAGTTTACAAACAGCGGTATGATAAAAGTACAAGCTATCATCATGAGTGTCGGCGAAAGCGATGTAACCATCTCCTTTGAGATCAAAGACAGCGGTATCGGAATCGCTGAGGAGCAAATATCCCGGATTTTCGATCCGTTCACTCAAGCGGATACAGGCACAACACGTCAATACGGCGGAAGCGGGCTTGGCCTTCCAATCACTAAAAACATAATAGAGATGATGGGTGGCGCACTTGAAGTGAGCAGTACACCAGGTGTCGAAAGCAAGTTCAGTTTCAACCTTACTTTTAACGCAAAGGATATTGAAGACAAAAGTGAGTTCAGAAATGTACCGGTATTCGACAATATTGAGAAGCCGATTTTTGACGGCGAGGTGTTGGTTTGCGAAGACAATATAATGAATCAACAGGTCATCTGTGAGCATCTTGAAAGAATCGGATTACATGCATCAGTTGCTGCAAATGGCGAGATCGGTGTTGAGATGGTCAAAAATCGTGTCAAAGACGGTCATCTTACAGCCGGTGGTAAAGTATTCGATTTAGTTTTGATGGATATTCATATGCCTGTTATGGACGGTATTGAAGCAGCTACTGAGATCTTCAACATGGAACTGGATATTCCAATTGTTGCTATGACTGCAAATGTTATGTCCAATGATATGGATATCTATCACTCTGTCGGTATGAAAGACTGTGTGGGCAAACCTTTTACTTCTCAAGAGCTTTGGCGATGCCTGATGAAGTATCTTGAGCCTGTGAAGTTGACCACCGAAAACAGTTACATACGCACTAAGGCTGACAGCAAGCTGCGCAAACGTCTTATCAGCAGTTTTGTGAGAAACAATAAGAACAAGTATGATGAGATAAAAAGCGCGATTGAATCAGATGATATCAAACTGGCTCACAGACTTACACATACTTTAAAGAGTAATGCCGCTCAACTGGGTGAAACTTTATTAAAACTGGCTGCGGAAGATGTTGAAAAGCACTTGAAAAATGGCGAAGAACTGCCTTCTCGCAAGCTAATGAAAACTCTTGAAGTTGAGCTGCGTGACGTATTAAAAGTTCTGGAGCCTATGGTGCATGCAACAAGTGTAAATATCGCTTCCGAGGACTATCTTGAGACTCCAATTGCCCGTGCTTTGCTTGCTAATCTTAAGCCGAAGCTTGAAGAGGGCGATTTGGACTGTCTTTCTTCACTTGATGATATCAGGCATATAAAAGGCAGTGAAGAGTTGGTTCGTAATATTGAGGAGTTTGAGTTTGAACCTGCACTCGAGGCACTGGAAGAGCTTTTAAAGGAACTTGATGCATAAATGGCTAAAAGCCGATGTAAACATAGTCTACAAGTTAGAGCATTAACGATGGAGAAGTTGTAACAAATGGTTGGCAGTTTGTGTAAAAAACGCATATTTCAAACAGTTCTTGTGATTGTTGTTTTGAGTATGTCTTTTTTTCTTACAGGTTGCGGACGATCCGAAAAAAACCAATCTCATGAGATCGAGCTCTTCTCCTCTTTCAGAGATATTCCCGACATCACAGACGAAGAGATCGCCGCGATCGAGGCTCTGCAGGGGTCTTATGATTACTTTATCTACGGGATGCCTCTTTCAACCGAGACTTTCATTAACAGCCGTGGTGAACTTAAAGGGTTTACGGCATTATTTACCGAGTGGCTTTCAGGGCTCTTTGAAATAGAATTTAGACCCGAACTGATGGAGTGGGCAGATCTTCTGGAGGGGCTTGAAAGTGGTGGTGCCCAATTTTCGGGTGAGCTTACACCTACTCCGGCACGCGTAGGGATTTATGACATGACAAGCCCTATAGCGATGCGTCCATTGATGGTCTATCGGCTGGAGGATAGCGAACCTGTATCCGATATTCTTGCCGTAAGACCATTTCGCACCGGATTTATCCAAGGTACCGCAACAATAAGTGCCGTTGCTTTGGAAATGCCGGACGGCGATTATGAAGTAGTGGAGCTTGAAAACTTCAGTTTTGTTTATGATGCACTCCAAAGCGGCACTATCGACGCATTTTATTACAGTGCTGTAGCAGAGCTGAGTTTCATTGAGTATGAAGATCTGGTCTCATCTGAATTTTTTCCGCTCATATTTATGCCTGTTTCTCTGACAACACAAACTCCCGAGCTTGCTCCTGTTATCACAATCATTGAAAAGGCGATGCAAAGCAATGATACCCGAAGGTACATCTCCGGATTATATAATGACGGGTATAATGAGTACCTCAGACATAAGCTGTTTGTGCAGTTAACCGAGGAGGAACGTCAGTTTATAAGTCAGCGACCCGAGATTTTATTTGCGGCTGAAAATGACAACTATCCTCTTAGTTTTTATGATACACACGGAAATGATTGGCAAGGGATCGCAATAGATGTGCTGCATGAAGTTGAATCACTGACCGGGCTTACATTCAATCGGGTAAACGACGAAAATGCAACTTTTGCCGACCTGGTAAAAGGACTTAGTGCAAATGAGTCATCACTGATCACCGATCTTATGTATACAGAGCAGCGTTCCTATAACTATCTGTGGACTGATGCCAATTTTCTGACTTCACGTTCTGCGCTTATTTCCAAAGCGGATCATAGGGATGTTACGTTAAATGATATATTGCATTTGAAAGTCGCAGTGATAGAGGGATATGCTCACACAGAGTTTTTTCACAATTGGTTTCCAAATCATCCAGGAGCCATAGAATATGAATCCATATTATCCGCTATTGACGCTTTGGATCGCGACGAAGTTGATACTGTTATGATAGGTGATTCAAGCATACTGCTCATGACACATTATCTTGAACGGCCGGGATACAAAATCATTCATTTATTTGACAATCCTTTTACTTCAACCTTTGGTTTTAATCGTAATGAAGTCGTCCTGCATTCGATCATGAATAAAGCAATTCGCCTGGTAAATACAGAGATGATAACCGAGCACTGGGTCCGCAAGACTTATGATTTTCAGAGCAGGATAGTAGATGCGCAGAGACCGTGGATATTCGGTGCCTTCGGAGCACTTTTGTTTATTGTCATTTTTATGACAGTCGCATATTACAGAGGTCTCGGTAAGAGAAGATTGATTATTGAGCAAGCGGGAACACTTAATGAGTTGTTCGCAAAACTCAATGTCGAGAGCAAAAGATTCAAGGAATCTGCTCACTGGTATATGTCTATTCTCGATGCTATACCTCTGCCCATCTCGGTCACGGATAGATATATGAACTGGACTTTTGTGAATAAAGCAGTTGAGGAGTTTTTGGATACGACACGTGAGAGTTTAATGGGTAGACCTTGCAGCGAGTGGAACGCCCATATATGCAATACGAGTGACTGTGGTATAGCCTGCGCAAAACGTGGTATATTCCGAACTTTCTTTGACAATAAAAACTCATCTTATCAAGTAGATGTCGAGATCCTCCGTGATATGGATGGAGATATATCCGGATTTATAGAAGTTGTGCAAGATATTTCAACTATCCAGCATCTTATAAAGCAAAGAACAGAAGCTGAGATCGCAAATGAAACAAAAACAACCTTCCTCGCCAATATGAGCCATGAAATAAGAACACCTATGAACAGTATAGTCGGGTTCTCCGAACTGGCACTGGATGATGCTATTTCTCCGAGAACAAAAAAATATCTAAATAATATCCTGGTAAACTCTGAAGGTCTTTTGCAGATAATCAATGATATTCTGGATATTTCAAAAATCGAATCCGGAAAGATGGAGCTTGAGCATGTACCGTTTGAACTGACCGATCTGCTTAGCTCCTGCCGTACGATCATTCTTCCTAAAGCGAAAGACAAAGGACTAAAGCTTGTTTTTTACGCAGAACCGCCTACGGGCAAACTTCCACTGGGTGATCCTACAAGAATGCGGCAGGTGCTTGTGAATCTTTTATCCAACGCAGTGAAGTTCACAGATAAAGGAACTGTAAAGCTGCACTTTGCAATAAGCGCGATGACGGAGGATTCTATTACTGTATATGTTGAAGTACAAGACAGCGGTATCGGCATGACGCAAAGTCAAATCAAAGATATCTTCACACCTTTTACACAGGCCGAATCAGAGACAACACGAAAGTACGGCGGTACGGGGCTTGGACTTGCAATCACAAAGAATCTGCTTGAAATGATGGGCACAGAGCTCATAGTTGAAAGTATTCCCGGTGAGGGCAGCACATTCTGCTTTGAGATAACCTTTGACACAATAGATATACCTGAAGAAGAGATGCTCGATAAAAAACTTGTTCAAAGCAAACTCGATAAGCCTACTTTTGAAGGCGAAGTTCTTCTGTGTGAAGACAACTCCATGAATCAGCAGGTTATTTGTGAGCATCTGGCAAGGGTCGGACTAAAAACCGTTGTTGCCGAAAACGGCAGGATAGGTGTTGACCTTGTAAGATACAGAGCCGAAGCGGATCTTAAGCAATTCGACTTGATTTTTATGGATATGCATATGCCGGAAATGGATGGTCTTGAGGCTTCCAAGATAATCAAGGATATGAATACAGGGATTCCTATAGTGGTAATGACTGCGAATATAATGTCAAGTGACAGGGACCTTTATGAAAAGAACGGTATGAGCGGGTATGTAGGCAAACCATTTACATCTCAGGAGCTTTGGCGTTGTTTGCTTAAGTATTTTGAGCCTATAAACTGGCAGGTTATAGATGAAATCCAGCAACATCAAGCAGATGCCGAACTTCGTCCGAAGTTGATCCAAAGATTTCTCGAAAATAACAGTGAGAAGTTCAGAGAGATATCTGATGCACTCGAAGCTGATGACATTACGCTTGCACACAGATTGGTCCATACATTAAAGAGCAATGCCGCTCAGCTCAGCAAGTCTGCTTTGAGACTGGTTGCCGCAGAGGTCGAGGATAACTTAAAAGACGGGATAAACCTTGTTACACCATCGCAATTGCTATCTCTTAAAATAGAACTCGCTTCAGTGATCAATGAGTTTAAAACTGTTGCTGAAGATCAAAATATTCTTGTAGACACAAAAACTGTTGATTCGGAAACTGCATATAAAACCCTGACCGATTTAGAGCCGCTGCTTAGGGATAGTGATTTAGAATGTCTGACATTTGCAAAAGACCTTATGTCAATACCCGGAAGCGAGGAGCTTGTCCGACAGATGGAAAACTTTGAGTTTATGCCTGCACTTGAAGCACTTTTGGTGTTAAAAGGCACTCTCGGAGGAGATACCAATGAGTAAAGTCCGCAATGCCGTTGAGTATATCAAGTATAAGCGTTTGCTGTTTTCGCAGATGTTATTTACTGCGCTTGCTTTTTTAGTGATGGTTATTTTAAGCTACATCTTCGTAAGCAACATCGTACATAACAGTATTGAACGTTATGCGGAAAGCGTCTTTTTAAATGCACAGGCACAGTTTGAGCACGATATGATGGAATCCGAAAACGCCATAGGGAGTTTTGGCAGAGGCATCCGAGCACTGGTTTTAGGCGGTGCAGATATTGAAGCACTCAGAGAGTACACCTATGATATGGCTGATTTTTTCCACACAAAGCGACTGAGTATCGAAGGCGCTGATGATATGGTTGAAGATTTGTTCTCTTTTATTGAGGTTTTTGATGACGGTCCTCGTGTACTGAGTGGATTCGGCTGGGTTTTCCCTGAAGACGCAAATCCCGCCGAGCGTCTTTGGTATCAAGCCGCTGAAGCAGCAAACGGAGCTGTAGCGATGACTAAGCCATATGTGAGTCTAAGATCTGAAGAGCTCGTAATAACGTTTTCGCAAGCGATCTTTGATGATGAAGGGCGTCGTATTGCAATGGTCGGTTTAAACATGCAGATCAATGAAATAGGTGCCAACATTGTCAACATTGCTTTGGACAGCGGCGGATACGGGATGCTTATTGACCCGGACTTAACAATAATCGCACATGCAAATCCGGATTTTATAGGAATGGATATTTATGATCCTGCACTTCCCCTTATGGTTTTCCTTGATGATATAGCCGCCGGGAAAGATATTGAAGCGGTAACATTTTATAACTGGATGGGTGAAGAAACAGTTGCATATATAAGGCAATTGCCCAACGGTTGGTACATCGGTTTACTTACTCCACGCGGTCCTTTCTATCAGGGTGTCAATGATATGGTCTTAATACTTTGTTTACTTGGTACCGGTCTTGCGGCTGCACTGATTCTTATACTGATACAAATCGATAAAGCAAGAGACAAAGCAAGCAAAGAAAGCAGACAAAAGAGCGCATTTCTTGCGAATATGAGCCATGAGATCCGTACACCTCTTAATGCTGTAATAGGCTTATCCGAGCTTATTCTAGCGACAAAAGAGTGGAATGAGGAAAATGAGTACAGGCTTGAGCAAATCAATAATGCTGGCAGAACCCTGCTAAGTACTGTTAATGATATTCTTGATATTTCCAAAATCGAAGCCGGCAGGTTTGAGCTGATTCCGGTTATGTACGATATTCCAAGCGTCCTTAATGATGCTTCAACACAGAGTATGATGCATCTTGGTGACAAGCCTATCGAGTTTGTGATGAATATAAGTGAAAACCTTCCGACTCAGCTATACGGCGATGAGCTCAGGATCAAACAGATACTCAACAATCTGCTGTCAAATGCTATGAAGTACACAAACTCCGGAACAGTCGAGCTTACAGTTACCTGCATACGGGAAGGTGAATCAGCCTGGCTCGGTTTCGAGGTTCGTGATACCGGAGTAGGTATAAAGCAGGAGGACATGGATATCCTGTTTGATGACTATGCTCAAACCGACATGGCTGCAAATCGCCAAATCGTAGGAACCGGGCTTGGTCTGTCTATTACCAAAAGACTTGTAGAGCTCATGGATGGTCAGATATCCGCTGAAAGTGAGTATGGAAAAGGAAGTACATTTACAGTGCGGATCCATCAGAAACATGTTACTGATGAGCGTATCGGCAGCGGGGTCGTCGAAAGTCTCAAAAGCTTCCACTATACCGAAGATAAACGCCACAAACTCGGCAATATCAACAGGATACGCCTACCTTATGCCAAGGTGCTCATCGTTGATGATGTAATCACCAATCTTGATGTGGCACAGGGGCTTATGAAGCCTTATCAAATGCATATCGATTGTGTAACGAGCGGTTGGGAAGCAGTAGAGGCCATACATAATGAAAATGTGATTTATGATGCGATTTTTATGGATCATATGATGCCCGGTATCGATGGTATCGAAGCGACACGTCTGATTCGCGAGTTAGGTACCGATTACGCCAAAAACGTTCCGATCATTGCTTTAACAGCAAATGCAATTGTCGGAAATGAAGAGATTTTCCTGAAAAAGGGCTTTCAGGCGTTTGTTTCAAAACCGATCGAAATAACCCGCCTCGATAATGTCATACGTGAATGGGTTAGGGACAAAGACAAAGAAAAACTGTATATCCGGCAAAACGGGCGGGAGCATGATGATGCTGAGGATGATATAGATCTCGATATCAAATCACTGGATGAAAAAATATCCGGTGTAAACATCGAAAAGGGTGTTAAACGTTTCAGCGGTGATGCAGGTGCTTACTTAAGTGTTTTACGTTCTTTTGCTACAAATTCCCTCCCTCTTCTTGACGCTGCAGACCAAGCATGCAAAAGCAAGCAGCGGATGGCAGAGTATGAGACGATCGTTCATGGTATCAAAGGCTCAAGCGGCAGTATCTGTGCCGATGAAACGGCTGAACTCGCAAAAGCTTTGGAAAACGCCGCACTGGCAGAAGATTTTGATTATATCCAAAAAAACAATTCAGCGTTTACGGAGCAAACACGGAATCTTATAAAAGATATTGAGAACTTACTTGATGAGGCTTTATCCGCTAAAACAACGCAAAAGAAAGATAAGCCGGATAAGAAAACGCTTGAGAGGATACGCGAAGCATGTATCAACTTTGAGATGAACAACGTCGATGATGCAATAACCGAACTTGAGGAGTTTGAATATGAATCCGGTGGTGAGCTGGTTGTTTGGCTCAGGGAAAATGCTGAACAGACTAACTTTGATGAAATGACTCAAAGACTTGAGACGGAGCTTGAAGACTGAGTTTAGAGACGGAGCTTGGAGACTAAGTTTGAAGACTAAGCAGAATGCAAAGAGGCTGACATAAATGAATCAGAAAAAAATCGCTATAGTTGATGATAATGCTGCAAACCTTGCTGTCGGCAGGAACTTGTTGAAGCCATATTATGAAGTATATCCTGTTCCTTCCGCTGCCAAGCTCTTTAGTATTCTGGAGAAATTTATTCCGGATCTGATTTTACTTGATGTCAATATGCCTGATATGAACGGATATGAGGCTATCATAAAGTTAAAGTCCAACCCGCAATATGCCGAGATACCTGTCATTTTTCTGACAGCTAAAAACGACGAGGAAAGTGAACTGGAGGGTTTTGATTTAGGAGCGGCGGACTATGTAACAAAGCCTTTTTCCGGTCCTCTGTTACTAAGGCGAATAGCGTGTCAGCTTTTGCTGGAGGAGCAGAAACGTGACATCATCAAGAGTCATGCGGCATTAAAAGACTATGCAGATAATTTAGAAATCAAAGTCAGTGAAAAGACTTCCGAGATTTTTAACCTTCAAAACGCAGTACTTTCCACGGTTGTAGATCTTGTGGAGTTTCGCGATAAGTTCACGGGCGGACATATAACCCGTACTCAGCACTATCTGAAAACTTTGGTCGAAGAGTCGATTCGTGATGGTGTTTATGCCGATCAGCTTTGTGAGTGGAACTCGGAGTTTTACCTTCCTTCATCTCAGCTTCATGATGTCGGTAAAATCGCTATATCGGACTTGATCCTTAATAAGCCGGGAAAACTCACAAATGATGAGTTTGAGGTGATGAAGACTCATGTTAGTGTGGGTGTTGAGGCAGTCAAAAGGATTATGGGTGAGACAACCGAGCATGCTTTTTTACATCACGCTTTGTTTTTTGTCGGCGCACATCATGAAAAATGGGACGGCAGCGGTTATCCTGCCGGATTAAAAGAAAATGATATCCCGCTGGAGGGGCGCTTAATGGCTATTGCAGATGTTTATGATGCCTTGATTTCGGACCGCCCGTACAAAAGAGCGTACTCTCATGAAAAGGCTTGTGAGATAATCGAAGAGGGTTCGGGAAGTCATTTTGACCCTGTGCTGGTCGAGGTATTTAAGAAAGTAAAAGATAGGTTTGATAGTTTCTCGGGAGAGCTGTAAACGATCAACACTGTAAAACGAGGTACAAGGATGCAAAGCAATCAAAAGAAGATAATTATCGTTGATGACAATGCGGCAAATCTGGCTGTCGGCAGAAATTTGCTAAAGTCTTATTATGAAGTTTTTCCTGTACCTTCGGCTGCAAAACTATTTGATGTTCTTGAGAAATTCATTCCGGATTTGATTTTACTTGATGTCAATATGCCGGAAATGAACGGATATGAGGCTATCAAACTCCTTAAGGCAAATGAGCGTTTTGCGGATATTCCCGTAATTTTCCTCACGGCAAAAAGTGACGAGGAAAGTGAGCTTGAAGGATTTGATTTAGGCGCAGCAGACTATGTTACCAAACCTTTCTCCGGTCCCCTGTTGCTAAGGCGTATAGCAAGCCAGCTTTTACTTGAGCAACAGAAGCAGGACTTGATCGTCAGCCATGATGCTTTGCAAGACTATGCGGAGAATCTGGAATTAAAAGTGCGTGAGAAAACCGCTGCAAAGACTATTTTCCTTGCGAATATGAGTCATGAGCTCAGAACACCCATGAACAGTATTGTCGGTTTTTCCGAGCTTGCTTTGGACGACGATATTTCGCTGCGAACCAGAGGTTATCTTGCAGAGATCTTAGAGAGTTCAGAGTGGCTCTTGCATATAATCAACGACATTTTAGATATTACAAGTATCGAGTCAGGCAAGATCGAGATGAATGAAGTGGTTTTTGACCTGTATGAGGTGATCGAGGACTGTAAAAAGATGTTTCTTACAAAAGCCACCGAAAAAGGGCTTATGCTCAACTTCTACTCCGATCCTTCATTAAAAAACTCGCTTATAGGTGATCCCGCAAGACTGCGTCAGGTTCTTATCAACCTTCTTTCAAATGCGGTCAAGTTTACAAGCTCGGGTGTTGTCGAATTTCAAATGGATGTCAAAGGTATTGAAGATGATACAGCTATTTTGTTTTTTGAGGTCAAAGATACCGGTATCGGTATGACCTCCGAGCAAATCTCTATAATTTATGACCCGTTTACACAAGTAGATTCCGGAAACACCAAAAAGTACGGAGGTACAGGGCTTGGTCTGACAATAACCAAAAGTATTGTCGAAATGATGGGTGGAGCAATTGATTTAGACAGCACACCCGGTGTTGGCAGTACATTCAGCTTTGAAGCAAAGTTTAAGATAGTAAAACCGGATACTGAAACCTCCGAAATCTCCGGAGTATTCTTCGGGTCAAAAAGACCAACGTTTGATGGTGAGATTTTGCTTTGTGAAGATAACTCCATGAATCAGCAGGTTGCATGCGAGCATCTTGCCAAGTTGGGATTTAAGACGGTCGTTGCCGAAAACGGAAAAATAGGTGTAGAGTTTGTTCGTGACCGTTTGGCTCATAAAGCCAAGTTGTTTGATTTGATTTTTATGGATATCCATATGCCTGTCATGGATGGCCTTGAAGCAACCGAAGAAATACTGAAGCTTACTACCGATATCCCGATACTTGCGCTGACAGCAAATATTATGCCTGATGATATAAATATGTACTTAAAAACCGGCATGAAAGAGTGTCTTGGCAAACCCTTTACGTCTCATGATCTATGGAGCTGCCTTTTGAGATATTTAGAGCCTGTATCCTGGCATTATGAGGATTTGGGCGAGACACAGAGGGCAGAGCTGGAACTGCGGCAGAAACTCATCAATAAGTTTGTCAGAAGGAACCGCGATGCAGTTACTGATATAATAAAAGCACTGGATTCCGGTGATGTAACACTTGCACACAGGATCGTTCATACATTAAAAAGCAATGCCGCTCAACTTGATAAAAAACATCTACGGCAAGCCGCCAATGATCTTGAGCATTGCCTAAAGGATGGTATGAATCTCGCTTCACCACACCATATCACAGCTCTTGATATCGAGCTAAAGACGGTAATGAAAGAATTTGAGTCACAGGTTCAGGAGACAGCCGCCTGTGCAGATCAACTTGACGATGCAGGCGCGCTGGAGTTGATGGATAAACTGGAGCCTATGATTGCCGAGGGTGATGTTGACTGTATGTCATTTGTTGATGACCTGCAATCAATACCCGGCAGCGAGGAACTGATCCGGAGCATGGAAGACTTTGACTTTAAACTTGCGTATGTATCACTTAAGAAGCTAAGGGAGAACTTTGATGGAAATGGAAACTAAGAACCGAGTTTTGATTGTGGATGATGATTCATCAACTCTTATGGAGCTGGCAAGCATACTAAAGCCGGATTATAAGATTTATGCGGTCAAGGACGGGGTCTCGGCTATTGAAAAAGCCGGTGAGGTTGCACCCGATCTGATACTGCTGGATGTTGTTATGCCGGATATGAGCGGCTTTGAGGTTCTTTATAAACTAAAAGGGTCCGAAAAAACAAAGGAGATCCCTGTAATATTTATCACAGGAGCTACTGACAGTAATGACGAAATCAAGGGTTTGTCCGCAGGTGCTGTGGATTATATGCATAAACCTCTAAATGATACCCTCGTCAAGCTTAGAGTGAAGCAGCAGATCCAACTACTCAATCAGTTCCGCAAAATCGAACATTTGAGTATGAGCGATCAACTCACTGATCTTCCCAACAGACGCAGCTTTGAAATAAGGATCAATGAGGAGTGGGACAGAGCATCACGTGAGTTGACACCGATCAGTGTCATGATGGTTGATATCGACCATTTTAAGAAATATAACGATACCTATGGTCATCAACAAGGCGATGTCGCCCTGCAAGCAGTAGCAAAGATGTTTACAGAAGCCCTTAATCGCCCCGGTGACTTTGTAGCACGGTGGGGCGGAGAGGAGTTTATTATCCTCCTGTCCAACACAGATCTTCAAGGTGCCATTGGTGTAGCAGAGAGGATCCGCAGATTCGCCGAAGAAATGATTATACCAATGCAGGATGGTCCGAAATCAAAAATCACGGTCAGCATCGGTGTCAACACACGAGAGGCGGGACATGGCGGCTCGATCGATGAGTTTATTTCAAGAGCAGACATGGCTCTTTATGACGCAAAAAATAGAGGACGAAACAGAGTTTGCTGCTTTGAACTGGTGTATGAGCCGGAGCCGAGCGGAAAACGTGCGTCTGTACAAAGCCTTATCTTTATTGTTGATGATAATGATACAAACCTCACTATGGCAGAAGATGCTTTGTCGAAACAGCATAGAGTCATCGCATTATCTTCTGCGGAAAAGATGTTTGAAGCTTTGGAGAAGTTTAAACCTGATATGATCCTTCTTGACGTTGAGATGCCGGATATGAACGGCTTTGAGGCTATGAAGAAGCTTGTAAAGAATGAGAAGCACGCTAATATCCCTGTTATATTCCTTACCGGATTATCGGATGCAAACAGTGAAGCATACGGCATAGAGTTAGGCGCTGTAGACTTTATAATGAAACCGTTTACAGAACCCGTACTTCTCAATCGTATAAAGAAACACTTAAATATCGACGAACTGGTTCGTGAGCGTACAAGACTTCTTGCTCAACGCACCGAACAACTTGCTCAGCGCACCGAACAGCTTGTACGGTTACAAAACGGGATCGTATTCACCCTTGCGGATGTTGTGGAAAATCGAGACTCAAATACCGGAGGGCATATCGACCGTACATCGGTATATATCAGGATCCTTATAAATGCGATGCTCGAACAAGGAGTTTATGCAGATGAAATGAATGGATGGGATCTGGACTCCGTGGTTTCGTCGGCACGTCTGCATGATTTAGGGAAAATCGCGATCCCCGATTCGGTTTTGAACAAACCGGGTAAACTGACTGATGAAGAGTTTGATGTCATCAAGACACATCCTGAAGCGGGAGCACGGATCATCGCACAAATGACGACCCGCACGGGAGACGCAGTCTTCCTGAACAACGCAAAGCTGTTTGCCGCATATCATCACGAAAAATGGGACGGGTCAGGTTATCCGTACGGATTGGCGGATGTCGAGATTCCTTTACACGGACGGATAATGGCTGTTATCGATGTTTATGATGCCCTGGTTTCCGACAGACCATATAAAAAAGCTTTTTCCCACGAAAAAGCTGTCAGTATCATTTTAGAAGACTCAGGAAGTCACTTCGACCCGAGTATTGCGAGTGTTTTCAATAAAGTCAACAACGATATTCTTGAAGCCCGGGATGGGATCTCTCCGAGGATAGTATACGGGAATCCGGAAAAAGTGGCAGACGGAGAGCGAGTTTAATGTTAGGGGAAACTTATGGATAAGATGAATAGTTTGCTTATAGTTGATGATGATGCTTCGAACCTTATGGAGCTTGCAAGTATCCTTAAGCCGGAGTATAAGATCTATGCTGTCAAAGACGGTGTCCCTGCGCTTGAGAAGGCGCACGAAGCACTGCCGGATCTAATACTGCTTGACGTTGTTATGCCTGATATGAACGGGTTTGAGGTTCTTGCAGAGTTGAAAAGATCTGATAAAACAAAAGACATTCCGGTCATATTCATTACCGGTGTCAATGACAGTGAGTCCGAGCATAAAGGATTGTCAATAGGCGCTGTCGATTATATACGAAAACCTTTTGATCCTATGGTCGTTAAGCACAGGGTACGCCTTCAAATACAAATCGTTAATCTTCAGCGGGATTTGGAAAATGCCGTAGTTGTCGCAGAGGCCGCAAACCAGTCAAAATCTTCTTTTCTTGCCAACATGAGCCACGAAATACGTACACCTATGAACGCAATTATGGGTATAACCGACATTCTGCTCCAGGATGAAAATACATCTACTGAAGAAATCTCCGAAGGGCTTAACAAGATATATAACTCTAGTGAAATGCTGCTTAGTCTTATAAATGACATTCTTGATTTTTCAAAAATCGAAGCAGGTAAGCTTGATATTTTGCCGGCGACATACAGCATTGCCGAAATGATCAATGAGACAATACATCTCAATGTGATGCGAATAGAGAAAAAGCCCATTGTATTTGAGCTTGATATTGACGACTATCTACCGGCGAAATTCGTAGGTGATGAGCTTCGTATCAAACAGGTCTTAAACAATATCCTTTCCAATGCGTTTAAGTATACAGAAGCCGGCAAAGTCATTTTATCTGTCAGACATGAAGAGGAATCAAATAATAACGAGACAGCACTTGTTCTAAGTGTAAAAGATACAGGCAAGGGCATGACAGATGAGCAACTTGAAAGGCTTTTTGATGAGTATTCCCGATTTGACGAACTGTACGCACGCTCAATAGAAGGTACGGGACTTGGGCTTTCGATAATGCATCGTCTTGTCACTCTTATGAACGGCAGTGTAAATGTTGAAAGCGAACCTGAGAAAGGCACCACTATAACTATCCGGCTGCCGCAAGGCACTGTAGATGAAAACATACTTGGCAAAAAGACAGCAGATGATCTGAGGAACTTCCGTCAGAGAAATGTTCTTGGAAGAGAAAGCAAAAAAATCGAACATGAGCCTATGCCATACGGAAAGGTCCTTGTTGTCGATGACGTTGACACAAATCTTTTTGTTGCAGTGAGGTTTATGAAGCCATACAAGCTGGTCATTGAAACAGCTACAAACGGGTTTGAAGCCATTGACAGGATAAAAAGCGGAAGTACGTATGATGTCATATTTATGGATCATATGATGCCGGATATGGATGGTATCGAAACAACCGGACATCTGCGGGATTTGGGTTATGCTAATCCGGTCGTTGCTCTTACTGCCAATGCGATGACCGGTCAGGCTGAAATGTTCCTGAACAACGGGTTTGACGAGTTTATATCCAAGCCTATTGATATAAAACAGCTCGACTCGATACTAAAGAAGCTCATAAGAGATAAACAGCCGCAGGAGGTTATCGATGCCGCCATTAATGAGCACAAGAGCTCAATCGAGGCTGAAGGAAATGATGATGGTAAAAAGTCAGATGAAGGCTTGGATTTTCCTGATGATGTAGATGATTTGATCATAGAATCATTTGCTCAGGATGCACGTAAAGCTGTATCTATTCTTAATGATTTATACAGCAACAATGATTGGTATAATGATGAGACGAACCTGAAAAAGTTTACCATCACTGTCCACGGTATGAAGAGCATTCTTGAGTGCATCAACGAAACTGAACTGTCTAAAATCGCACGCTCACTTGAGGTGGCGGGAAGAGGTAACGATGTTATCACTGTTAAGGCCTATGCTTCAGAGTTTTTGGACAAGTTACGGGCTTTGCTTAAAAAGATTGAACAAAGTTCCGGCGAGGTATCACATGGTATCGAAGATGATATCGATGATCTGCGCGGTAAATTTATCTCTATAAAAGAGCTATGTGCCGGATTTAATAGAAAAGGTATACAGGCTATCCTTGATGATATCAACTCTATTTCCGAAAAAACAAGAGCTGTGGTAAGCCAGACAAAAGAGCATATTTTACTTAGCGAGTTTGAAGAAGCTGAGAAGGTCGTGGACGAGTATATCGCTGCATTATCTAAAGTTTCCAGGAATGCAAAAAGCGATCCGCCGGCAGACGGTGCTTCGAGACTGATCGACAGGAAGATCGACGGGCTGGATATCGAAAAAGGTCTGGAACGATATGAAGGTGACGAGAGAGCATATCTGAGGACATTACGCTCCTATGTACTAAGCACGTCGTCAATGCTCGACACCATAAGCGAAGTCGACGAGGAAAATCTTGATAACTATAAAACAACTGTGCACGGTATAAAAGGGGCAAGCTATGATCTAAATGCAAATAAAGTCGGAAAACTCGCCGATGATCTTGAGGTTGCCGCAAATAACGGAAATTTTGAATTTATTTCAAAAAACAACCAAACGTTTATTGACTCTACAAGATCGTTTATCGGTAGTATCGAGGAGCTTCTTGCTGCAATTGCCGACGAAAACCCAAGGCCAAGGAAAGACAGACCGGAAGAAAGCGCTCTTTTAAAACTGCTTAAGGCTTGTGAGGACTACAGCATGGACGATGTCGATGCCGCTATGTCTGAAATAGAAGAGTTTAAATATGATGAAGATGACGATTTTATTGTAAGTTTACGCAAGTGCATTGATGTAATGCAGTTTCCGAAAGTCGTTAAAATTATTTCCGAGAAGATAAATAATAAGAAATGAGGAAGTGCAATGGATAGAAGAAAAATCATTATTGTTGACGATGTCAACTACGTTCTTACGACAATAAAAGAAAGATTAAAGCAGCAATACGAGATCTACCCTGCACAAACGGCGGAAATCCTGTATGAACTCCTTGAGAAGATAACTCCCGAGCTGATACTGATGGATGTTCAAATGCCTGAGTTAAACGGGTTTGATCTTATTCAGCAGCTTAAGGAAGATCCCCGTTACAGGGACATTCCTGTCATATTCATGACCGGGAATAAAACAGACAGAAAAAGCGTTTTTAAGGGCATGAGTCTTGGTGCAGTCGACTATATAACTAAACCCGTCAACAACGAAAAACTGATTGAGAGTATTGAAACACAACTTGATCCGGCAAGGAAAAACGCAAATAAGCCTATAATTCTTGCAATAGATGATAATCCGAGCATTTTGCAAGCGCTAAACAGTCTGCTCAGCGAAAAGTATAAGGTCTTTACTTTGCCGCAGCCACAGGCTATCAAGGATGTCCTCACCAGAGTTGTACCTGATTTGTTTATACTTGACTGCCAGATGCCTGTTATGCACGGATTTGAGCTTGTACCTTTGATCCGCAGCCATCCTGAGCATGAGGATACTCCAATCATGTTCCTGACATCGGAG
>Ga0123356_10000880_pt1 | contig 33335 bp, 24 predicted proteins | sample TergutEmb28metaG_2_FD_92546 | JGI IMG/M metagenome (GOLD analysis project Ga0123356, IMG submission 92546) | Embiratermes neotenicus P3 segment gut microbial communities from Petit-Saut dam, French Guiana - Emb289 P3 | ecosystem: Host-associated > Arthropoda: Insects > Digestive system > Gut ...
CACTTGCAGCGCAAGACCATCACGCGTATGGATTCTCGACACACCTAAATTGATGACGACCGAAATCGCTGCATCGGCAATGCCAAAAAACAGAAGAACAAATATAAAAACATAGAGTGCACCGGTCAGGCGCCCGGGAATCACAAAATCAAAAATCCGCTCTGCGATGATTGGGGGAATAATGCCTACTATGTTAGCTAAAAAACTGCATACAAGGATGATTATAACATCTCTGTAAACATTTTCACGTAATGTAAACCCTACAATATCCGCTGCTTTTAATGACTCTGACGGAAACACATGGAATATCGCAATCGCATCTGCTTGAATGCTTGATGCAAATCTTTTGTTAACTCTACTATATTGCATTGTTTTAGGATTATATACCTTGTATCCGTAGATGACGCAAGGAGTGAGAGCCAAAGGTGTTCCGTCTTCAAGGTAACCTATCATCACACCATTATTACTCTTCCACCAGTTTCTTCCAAGCACAACTTCTTTTTGTCTGAAACCTGAAAGATATAATGCATCATTTTCGGGATTGTTCTGGTCTTCAGACGGATTTTTTGCCGGTGCTTTCATCTCGACTTTGAAATAATCACATAAAATCCTGCAAATCTTTGTATAATCATCGTCGTCATGGTCATTCCAAACAAGTTTTGGCAACACTTTATCTATTCCGGCAATCTGCTCTATGGCATGCTCGAAAACCTTATCGTTGTAATCACTTCTTTTTTGAAGCAACTCTATTTCCGTTCTTTGCTTATCTTTCATATTCAAACCTATACCGCTGTTTTTTCGGGCTTTATGATCGAAGCATAAAATTCCGATGATTGAATTAGCTGATCATGTGTTCCCCTGTCAATGATTTTACCCTTATCCATAATGATGATTTCGTCATAATCGGTGATATGCGTGAGTATATTGGTAACGATAACGCAAGCGCATTTACGTCTGAGCAGACTGCTCTCTATTTTCTGACGATTGAGCGGGTCAACATAGCCTGTCACTTCATCAAAGAAAACAATTGACGGGTCGTGCAAGAGCGCACGCGCAATTTCCAGCCTTTGCCTCTGACCGCCACTAAGGTTTGTGCCGTTTTCATATAACTCTGAATCGTACGCACTGCCAAGAGATGCGATATACTCGTGTATACATGCATCACTTGCGGCATTGTAGATTTCAGAATCGGGCACAGAGTCATCCCAAATAGTAATATTATCACGAATAGAAGCTGCGAATATGGTGATAGATTGGTTGGCCGAACCGATTGAATTAGCATACAATTGTTTGTTTATGCGGCAGGGGTCGATACCGTCAATAGTTATTTCGCCGCTGTTTGGTTGATATAACCCCTGCAGGAGCTTTATTAGAGTTGTTTTTCCGGCACCGGAGTTACCGATGATTGCAATGCGCTGACCGGGCTCTACTGTGAGGTTGATGTTTTCCAGCACCGGTGTGCCTTCGACATAACTAAATGAAACATCCTTTATTTCGATTCTGCCTTCCAGCTTTCCCGAAGCGATATCAGCAGCATCTTCGTTTTTTTCTTCCCTAATATCGCTGCCAAAATCTTGTGTAAAATGTCCCAGTCGTTTTATAAAAAGTCCCAATGTGAACTTTGAAAATATTAATGTTTTTAAAGGGATGAAGAAAGCGACGGCATAAGCTTGAAAAGCCATATAATCACCGACTGTCAAGCTCCTATCCATGATCCTGATTGCGGAAATCAAAAGCAACAGACTGAGAAAAAGAACTTCTGTAATATTTCTGAATGGTCTGTAAGCAAACATATATTCAATTTTTCTTCTCGCATTGATGAATTCAATTTTTTTGCCGAGCAAGCGCTTAAAGAGTTGGTTTTCCGATGCTGTTGCCTTAAAGGTTTCAATATTTTCGAGTCCTGCAAATGCGATGCCTTCGTCCTGCAGAGCAAGTTCAATAGGGTCTGCGTCATTATCGTCTTCTTTAATCATTTTATTACTTATATAATCGCGGATTTTTGTCAAAAGAATATTAAAGATAACAAGACCGACAACGATTACAGTCATCAGGGGATTTAAAAGATACATTAATATAATGTAAAACACTATGCTTATAATACAGAATATATAATCCAATATGTCTTCTGTAATTGCTGTAGCTACCAGTTTTGGAGAGTTTGCCCAAAACAGCAGATGATAACTGTCTTTGCTGTCATGCAGGTTCATGGGAGCACAAAATACTCTCCAAATATAATCTGCCAAAGACGAAACCTCGATTCTGCTTGAAAGACGCATCAAGCAGTTCTTTTTCAGCCATATAATGACAGATGAGATTATCGTGGTTCCAATCATCAGAGCAAAAAGCGGAAATAGCCACTCAGTAATACCATCTATCAAAATGTAATCTGCAAACACTCGCTTGAACAATGGTGCGAGTGCTGCAGGGATTAACAATAATACATTCAAAATGAGTGCATAAATAATAGTACTTCTGTTCCTCAGAATTAATTCAATTGCGTTTTTTTGTAACACTTCACCTACCTCCCAAAGAAAAACACATCAATAGGGCGGACGGCTTCTATTAAAATCGATGCTTCGCATAAGGTAAGGTTTTCAAGCATCCTGCTTGGACCGTATGAGGTGGTCCATTTATATCCTGTTATTGTTTCCTCCGATGTGGTGAGTGTCACATCTACTTGATAAAGTGCACCGCTTTGCAAAAAATCAGATGCCAGTTCAGCACTGCCGAGTGTGTTATAAAGATATTGGAATGTGACCGGACGCTGACTTATCTGTGTAACAGTTCCAATCATATTACCGTAATTTTGCCTGTTTACCGCAGCCGGGAAAATGCTGACTTCCATCCCCTGTTCAATACTTCGTGCTTGCGTATTCGAAACAAATAATAAACACTCCCGCATCGCTCCATCGGGAGGTTCTTTAGAAATAGTGGCAAGCATTTGTCCGCGTTCAACATAATCCCCTGTATGTACGTATGTATCAACAACACGACCGGAATCGAATGTTCTGATTTGACTTGCAGCTATGAGCTGCTCACGTTTTGCTTCGATTTCAATCTCAGGATATTCCTGCAAAATCATCAGGTTGATTTCGCTTATCAACACATTTTGCTCAATCCTTGCTACAACTTGATTTCTTTCAACATATTGCTCGGGAGTCAAGGTGAAATCAATCAGGAAACCATCGCTTGATGCAAATATATTGACGATTGTTCCTCTCTTAACTAAAACTCCCGAAACATCCTCCTGCACATGCATAGTGCCGAAAAATCCCCATATCATCGCACCGCCAAGGATTGCCAAAACCAATGCAAATGCTATCCATGACTTTATTTCAATGACAGAAATCATTTTTTCCACCTTCATCGATGTGGCGGAAATGTGATTATTTTTATTCATCCTTAATATCCCCGTTTGTGTTGATTTCATGAACTATTACCCTGAAGCCTTCAAATTCGCCGGAATTTCTATCAAAGGTCAGAGCACCCGACACAGCGTTATAGCCTGATATGGAAGAAATATATGCTGCTATTGCCGATGCATCTATACTTCCGACAACTTCCATTGCACTTGCAAGCAATTGTACTGAATCATACGCTGCCACAGCACGTATATCGGGAGATTGTCCGTATGCCTCGTAGAACTTCTTTAAAAAATCTCTATCAAGCAGTGCGATATCATAAGTAGCTATGAAAATATTATCCATATAGTCTTCTAATTGATAATTGAAGCTGCTCCCTACAAAATTGTCTCCGCTCAGAATAGGGATATCCGGATTACTGTCACGAATGAGCTTAATTGGCTGAACAAAGTTTTCAACCGATGATGCTATATAAACAGCATCAACGCCAAATGCACTCCAACGTGCAGAAATATCTGCGATGTTGAAGCTTGTAATACTCGATACACGGTCGACCACTGCTATATTGTGTCTGCTCAGCTGTATTTCCATAGCTGTTGCAAAATCACGTCCATACTCATTATCATCGAAAAAGATTGCAACATGCCTATGGTTGTGGTCAGCCGAGTGATCGGCAAGTGCATGTGACATAACCTCGTGATTCGCAAACATTCGGAAAACATAGTTATTATAGTATTCTAAAAGGTTCATGCCGGTTGCAGTAGGGGTCACCATAACAACCCTGTTTTTTTCATATACAGCCGAAACGAAATAGCTGACATTAGTAGTCCAATGACCAATCACCGCTGTTATCCCCTGTTCGTGAAAGGCATCGGCTATCTGCATAGCGGAATGAACATCATTATTATCATCACGGATAGCAGCGTGCAGTGTTTTACCCAAAACACCGCCATTTTCATTTATATGTTTTATTGCAAGCTCATATCCCTCTCGAAAGAGCGAGTCCCCGTCATTTAACGCAACAGGATAGGCAATACCGATATAAATATCATCAGAATCCTGAGAATTATATGTTGCAATATCCGCTTGTACACCAACACATGCAGTAAGAAGCAATAAGCATATTACCACGACGTAAACACCATATACAGCCCTCACGCTCAATAATCTCCTTTAATCATATAAATAAACAACCAATTTAGTATTATAAAAGATAATAATCTACAATGTCAATACCTGAGCTGTATACTGCTGTATACTGCTATATATTGACATTATTCTTAACCTAGAATATAATCATACAAGAATCTTATATTTCAGGATGGAAGATTATATGGAATACATTTCAGCAAAAGAGGCAGCAATTCAATGGGGTATTTCTCAGCGCAGAGTTGCTGTATTTTGTTCCGAGGACAGGATTGAGGGTGTAAAACTAATGGGCAAGATGTGGTGGATTCCTAAAGATGCACGCAAGCCTGATGATGCAAGGAGTTTGCGGCATCAGCCAAAAACTCCGGCGAAAGTAAAACCTTTTATAAAATGGGCTGGTGGAAAAGCTCAAATACTAGAAAATATTAGATTGAAGTATCCAAAAGATTTAGGTAACAATATAAATAAATATGCTGAACCATTTATTGGTGGTGGGGCAGTCTTGTTCGATATACTCAGCAATTATAAAATGTCCAAAGTTTATATGAGCGATATAAATCACGAGTTAATACACACATATACTACCATTCGAGATAGTATTGATGAACTCATTGTTTTGTTAAAATCTATGGAGATGAAATACCTTCCTGTTAGTGTAGAAAGAAGGAAAAACCTGTATTATAGTAATCGCAGTAGATACAATAACTTAATTCATGAAAAAATAAAAACGCCGGAGTTAGCAGCATTATTTATTTTCTTAAATAGAACCTGCTTCAATGGCTTATACAGAGTCAATTCAAAAGGTGAGTTCAACGTTCCTCAAGGTGACTATAAAAATCCCTGTATATGTGATGAAGATAATTTGACTGCTGTGTCGAAAGTTCTTAAAAATGTCCAAATTAAATGTTGTGATTACAAGAAGTCTAAAAGCTTTATTGATAAAAACACTTTCGCATACTTTGATCCACCATACCGTCCATTGACTGAATCGTCCAGCTTCACCTCCTACACCCAAGACAGATTCGGAGATAAAGAACAAATAGAGCTTGCACAGTTTATAGATATTTTATCAGATACCGGCGCATTTGTTGTAGCAAGTAATAGCGACCCAACAAATATAAATAAGGAAGACTCATTCTTTGACAAGTTATATGAAAAACATAAAATACTCCGCATAAGTGCTGCAAGAAATATTAACTCCGCAGCAAATAAGCGGGGGAAAATAAATGAGCTTCTAATAGCAAGTTACTGAGAGTAAATAAATTCGTGATTTTTATTAATTGGTTATTAAAATTTTAACTAGGAATCGATGATATGGACTCCAGTGTTCTAAAAAACGTTTTTAGTTTATCTTTATGGAGGAAATAAAATGATAAAAGGTGGTAAAGGTGGAGTAAACACAAAAACCGGTCTTGAGTTTGAGGGAAAAACTGACTTATCTACATTTTTGTCCAAACAGAAAGGATATAATATAAATAATGAAAAAGTTTTTTATTTAGGAGAAGAAGTAGCAAGGGTATTAAAACCATACGGAAAGTTCTATCAATTTCTTATGGAATACGGCATAAAGTGGGACACAATAATTTCAAAACAGATTCGTCCAGACGATTGTATATATGTTATTATAAATAACACACTTTTTATAATTGAATGCAAATACCAAAACGTTGCAGGCTCAGTTGATGAAAAATTACAAACGTGCGACTTTAAGAAAAAACAATATCAAAAATTATTGTCACGTGCAAATATTGATGTCGAATATATTTATTTATTAAACGATTGGTTCAAAAAACCGGAGTATAAAGATGTCCTAGATTATATACTTAGTGTTGGTTGTCATTTTTATTTTGAATACATACCTCTTTCAAAACTAGGATTACCAATACCATCGGAGGATTGATTAGTAAGCGAAAAATTTTTCTACATTCTTTTTTCATTTTACCATCGTAATTAATAATTTTTTTATATAATCATCTATGATTTCACATTTTCATTCATCATTTTGAAGAAGTGTGATTTTTCCTATATGATGAAATGCTTGACAAGTGGGAGTATAATGTTCTTCCATACTTAAAACAAGGTGAAGAAAAGGGAATAACTTATGCTTACACACCACGAACCAGACAGTTTTGAACTGGAGGAAAATTCTTTATGGTCATTCCCTGAGCGTGGTTGCTGGGCAACGCATGATGCCAAATACAGGGGTAATTGGTCGCCATATGTACCACGTAATCTCATACTAAGATATACTACAGAAAAAGAACTTATACTAGATCAATTTGCCGGTGGCGGAACTACATTGATAGAAGCAAAACTTTTAAATAGAAATATAATTGGTGTTGATATAAATCCAACATCACTGGAACGGTGCAGGAAAAAAACTACATTTATGTGTGATAATGCGGGAAGTGTTTATATTAAAAATGGTGATGCCAGGAAACTTGACTTTATTCCTGACAAAAGCATAGATTTCATTTGCACACACCCGCCTTATGCAAACATAGTAAAGTACAGCGATGGTATTAGTGGAGATATATCTAATTTCGGTCTTTGTGATTTTTTAACAGAAATGAGACCGGTAGCCGATGAGTGTTATCGTGTTTTAAAACCTAAAAAGTATTGCGCAATTCTCATGGGAGATACAAGAAAAGGCGGGCATATTATTACTTTAAGTTTTGACGTTATGAAAATTTTTAAAGAATCTGGGTTTAATGTAAAAGAAATAGTTATTAAAGAACAGCACAATTGCAAGTATACTGACCGATGGAAGAAAAAAAGTTATATAAATAACTTTTTATTAATAGCTCATGAATATTTGTTTGTGTTTCAAAAATAAAACAACAACTTCGCAGCTTAAGATGCGATGCGAAAAGGGGATGTAGTGCAAGTTATTTACACGATTTATATAAGTTTATTTAAGTACAGCTTTTAAATTCTCGCTGTACTACCTTCAGCGACTCCTTAACTCTTCTTATTCTCATTCAACCAGCCATGCTGCCTCCTCCGGTGTGATTTCAACATCCAGTGCTTTGACCGCCGAATTGATTTCCAAAAGACTTTCCGCACCCAATAATGCATAGACATCTAACTCGCCTGCAAAGCAATATGCGATAGCAATTTCTGCAACGGTTACGCCTTTTTTCTCCGCCAGAGTATATGCCTTATCGAGCCGCTTGAAATTAACGGGATGACAATATGCATACTTACATACATCATCCAGTTTATCCGTATCGGGTGAGTAATCCGATGATGTTACCCTACCGCTGAAAAACCCGCGGGCAATACTCGAATATGCAAATACCGGCATATTATTTTCAACATACCACTTTCGTACCACGTCATTTTCCGGACCGCTTATTGAAATACATCCGTCTCCCCAAGGGTTTTCCACCTGTACGGCAAGACCGTAGTTCGGACTTGACGCAGTAAAAGGTGTAAGACCTTTTTCCAATGCATAATTATTTGCCTCGGTAAAACGCTCTACAGTCCAGTTTGACCCCCCGATTGCCTTAATAGCTCCTGAGCCGACATACCTGTTTAATGTATCCATAATATCGGAAACCGGAACAGTCAAATCATCACGGTGCAGCATATAAATATCGATATAGTCCGTCTGCAGCTGCCGAAGCGAGTTTTCGATATCTTCAGCAAGCTTGGCTGCCGGAACCCTGCTTCCGTTTTCATCCGGATGCGCTCCTTTTGTGATAATAACAACATCACTGCGATTATCCCGTTCCTTCATCCATTTACCGATATTCGGCTCACTCCCGTAAACCTTGGCGGTATCAAAGGTTGTGATTCCGTTTTCCATCGCTGAATCAAGCAGACTAAATACCCTGTCATAACTCCCGTTTTCATCAGGATGAATTATCATCGTACCAAAAATTATGCGTGAAATTTCCTTGTCAATACCGGCAATTCTCCCATACTTCATATCATCACTCTCCATACAAACTATCTGTCATCAGACGGATACTTTAGTCCCCACAAACCGCGAAGCGTATCGCTTAGCCCGGTAATTGCCAGTGTTTCAGCATGCGGCATCAGCCGGCACTCAATTTCACCTGCACGGACAGCCTCCATCACTGCCATAATTTCATAATTATACCCGTTCCCGTCCTTTTCCGAAAAAGTGACAGGCTGTTCACCGTCAATAAACAGCGTTGCACTGTCGGTATTCCAAAAGTTTTTGATGCAAATACTTCCCTTTTCTCCGAAAATATTCAAATCATGATATGTTGCAGTTCGCACACCGCACGAAAGAACAGCAATTTGCCCGCTCTTGTACCGAAGCAGCATTGCGGCCTGCTCATCAACACCTGTTTTCCCGATATCGGCAACACCGGTGATAGTCTCCGGTTCATATCCGAAAAGCATTGTCGCCATACTGAGCGTATAACATCCGACATCAAGAAGACCACCGCCGCCAAGTTCTTTTTTTAAGAGACGGGATTCAGGGTCAAAATCAATCCTAAATGAAAAATCACAATGAATCATTCGGACATCACCGATTTTGCCCTTTTCGATCCAGCTCACGGCTTCTTTAATTGCCGGTAAAAACCGGGTCCAATGAGCCTCCATGATAAACACACCTTTTTCCTGCGCAGCAGAAATCATGGTCAAGGCTTCTTTTTTATTGACGGCAAACGGTTTTTCGCACAGCACATTCAACCCGTTATTTATACAAAGCATTGCAGCATCAAAATGCATAGGATGCGGAGTGCTGATATATACACAGTCTATTTCCTTGTCCTTTACCAGCTCCTCATAACTGCCGTACGCTTTCACCGCGCTATATTTTGCCGCAAAAGCTTCTGCTCTTTCCATGCTGCGTGACCCTACCGCATAAAGCTTTGCACCCTGTGCAGATGATATCCCTTCGGCAAATTTATTGGCTATAGAACCCGGCCCAAGAATCGCCCACTTAAATTCAGACATACAACCCTCCAAAATTCATTAATTAATTACATCCCTTAAATACCCGAAGTTAACCTTGCATTAATGATACATGCCGCCGCACTTATATACAAGCGAAATTTAACAGATAAAATAATCCGGGCAAAATAATTCAGTAATTTTTCAAAAAACACTAAACTTCCCCGAAAACATTCCGATATACTATATAATGTGTAATTTCACAGCCGCCAACACAAAGTGATGACAGATAATCAAAAGGTGCGAGGTCTTAAAGAGGGAGCTAACATCAAATGAGGACTACACTGTTCAAAACAGCATCAAAAATAATTATGCTTACACTTATTGCATTTATTGCAATCAGTGTTTTCGTTGATTTCAAAGCCGGCATGTATTTTGTAGGTGGTTCCGAAGGCAAACGCTCGGAAGAACAACGCGAAAACAACCAACTGTCAGCTAACAATAAAGTTCATGTATCAAACCAAAGCAATACAGGCACTCAAATCAGCACAACCAACACAAACAATCAAACCGCTCTGTCAAACCAAACAAACGGAGCAAGCACCTCTACGGTAAACAACGGATTTGAATTTCTAAGAAATACAAGCATCAACCCGCTCACAGGCCTCCCGTCAGCAGGTGATATTGCAAAAAACAGACCTGTTGCCATATCAATAAGCAATCAACGTGACGCTCTTCCGACAAATGCAACAAACGGTATTTCCGAAGCCGATATTGTTTATGAGTTTCTTGTAGAAGGCGGCGGAACACGTTTTATAGGAATATTTCAGGATTTCACCAACGTAGGTGTTGTAGGAAGCATCCGCAGTGCAAGACATTATATGGTGGAAATAATTGAAGCATATGATGCACTCTTCATTCACGCAGGCGGCAGCCCGCTCGGGTTTGAAGAAATTGACAACCGCGGAATTACAGCTTTTGACGCAGTCAGAGGACGCAGAGCACAAATCTTCAACAGAGACGTAAACAGAATTCCCGGACATACTGTACTTAATTATCACGGGCAAACAACATCGGGCGCACTCTTTTCAAAGCATCTCCCGACATATGATATCAGACTCACACACTCCGACAGATTTATCCAAGCACTGTTCTTTTCCGATAACCCAATTCCGTCGGGTAAAAGCGCACAGAGCGTTACTGCAAGATTTTCAGCAGCAAAAAGCAGCATCTTTTCATATGACAGCACCAAGAATCTTTACTTCATGAGCCAGTACGGCAGTCAGTTTAAAGATGCAAACAACAATGCTCCGGTTGCGTTTACAAATCTGTTAATTCTCGAAACACCGGTCTCCGACCTTGTCGGGCACGGTGAAGGTGCAGGAAGACAGGACATGAGTACGGTAGGCAGAGGCACCGGATACTTTGTAAGCGCAGGCAAATACATCAATATTAACTGGTTCAGAGCAGATAAAGCATCACAATATATATACGCCGATGAAAATGGCAACATAATCGACCTCGGCCGCGGCAAAACATATATCGCAATCGTTCCCGAAGGTGCAAACACAGTAATTAATTAAACAAAGAATATACATCTCATCCTTTATCATATCTCCATAATCGCAAAAACCGCCAAAAGGCGGTTTTTGCGTTGTTCTATGAAAAGCTACGACTCCGAAATCAACCATTCCCAACACTTCGGGCAGGTTATCCGTATCTTACCTTTCCCTTTCGGCACACGCAGTTTTGTCTTACATGTCGGGCATTTATAGTACTTGTATTTTCTTTTATCATTAATCCACACGATTATGTTTTTAATCTTCATTCTTACAGGCCACCAATAACGTAAAAACTTATCGTTCTCGGCACGGCGGCGGGTTATATTGCGTGAAAGCATCCTGAAAATCACAAGACCGAATACCAAATATGAAATATACAAAAGAGGAACATGCCATAAAATAATGTTAAGAAGCGACAGAATAAACGCAATAATAATCATTGCGATACCGAGATGATCAGGCCCGTATCTGCCAATCATAAACCTGTGCAAAAAGTTTCGCATCCGAACATCCCCCTTGAATGCTGCGAGAAAGTGTTATTGCAGGTGTCGCTCAAACCAGACACGAGAACCGTCCCCTTGTCTTACAGACACGAGAACCGTCCCCGTGTCACATTAAGAGTAAATTCCGCCTCCGATAAATTCACGTAAAATGGATTCTGCGGGGACAACCGAGGAATCAATTTCCTTAAACTCCTTTAGTGCGGGCAGCAGAGCCCTAAGCTCATCAAGGCGCTCCGTTCCGTCGGGTACTTCGCTTATCGCCTTATAAGCAAGCTTCTTCATAATCGGCACCTCATATGCCATTGATGAATCAAACAGCAAATCCGCTTTATATTTAAACGGCGAAATATATTTCTTCTCACCGTCGCGCACATTTGCCCACATTTTTAAGGTTCTCGATGCACCCATTCCCCGGAAAAGCTCATCCCGCACAACCCTGCGAAGAAGCCTTGTCCACGTCCGCTTAAAACAAACCTCATGATTTTCCTCTATATCCGAGCGTGCACTTATATAGAGCTTAAACGCATTCGGATGTTCATTTGCAAGCATATCATTAAGTGCGTGAATACCTTCAAAAATAACAATTTCATCCTTTGCAAGCTTAAGAGGTTTGCATTTTGCCGGGTCTCTGTCTTGGATGTTAAAGCAAAAATACGGAATTATGACCTCCTCACCCCGGTCCAGCTTTGTATAGTGTTCATTTAATAAATCCAAATCAAGGCAATATGGGGACTCAAGGTCATGCTCACCGTCGTCGGTGCGGGGAGCCGCTTCCCTGTCACTTGAAAGAAAGTACATATCCATTGAAATCACATGCGCATAAATCCCGAGGTTTTTTATTGCGTCGCATATTTTTAAGGCAGTAGTTGTCTTGCCTGACCCAGACGGTCCGGACAAAAAAACAACACGGCTTATCTCAGCTCTTTCGGCTATTCCCGCTGCAGCTTCCATTACCTTTCTGTTGTAAATAGCTTCACACTCAAGCGCAAAATCCTTAGGGTCATCTGTAGCACGTTTATTAATTTCTTCAATATTATAAGGATACGGCATTTTCTCTTATTCTCCCTGCTTTTTCATTCATTTTTTCAGTCATATCAATGTATTCGCGAGGGTATTTTGCATTAAAAATCCTTTCGATTCTTCCGTCCGAAGTCACAAGCTTGGTTACTCCGCCTCCGCCGAGCGCAAGCACCGTGCAAAGCTCATCCATCATACACTTGTTATATATTCCCTCATGTCCGGGAAGGCTCCAGCCCGTATTTTCATATCCCCCCGAAATGTATTTCTGCCTGTATATATAATAAGGATTATACATTGACTCCCGCAGTCTTTTTAATGAATAACCGAGCATCTCTCCGACCTCTGCTCCGTCCGGGACCGACGTATTTTCAAGCATTATACGCGACCCTTTTTTAAGTGATAGCGTATGAACCGTAACATTTTCCGGCATAAGCTCAAGAATCGAATCCAGTGACTTACTAAAACCATCAACAGTGTCGGAAGGCAGTCCGGCAATCAAATCCATATTAAGAGCCGCTTTTGATTTGCGGATAAGCTTCACTGCATCATATACATCCTTCGTACTGTGTTTTCGCCCTATCGCAGATAAAACATCCTCGGACATCGACTGCGGATTTATGCAAATCCGGTCTGCACCGTGTGATATTATAGTTTCAAGTTTATCTGCCGTAATTGTATCGGGACGCCCTGCTTCAACCGTATATTCGAGTAATGAAGATAAATCAAAGGATTTTTCAAGAGCAGCCATAACGGCTTCAAGCGTTGCATCATCGAGCGAGGTTGGTGTGCCTCCGCCGATATAAACACATACGATTCGTAACCCAAGCTCAAGCACAAGCTTTGACATCGTATCGATTTCCCGCAGCAATGTTTCGGTAAACGGTTTAATCAGAGAAAAAGAACGCTCAACACTGTTACTTACAAAACTGCAATATGCACACCTTGTCGGACAAAACGGAATCCCTACATATAATGCTATATCCTTTGGTCCGAGTGATTTTTTTAGTCTTACCGCAGCCTCGGCGGTTTCGAGACAAATTCCCGCTCTGTCAGGTAAAACCAGATACTTCTGCTTTAGAATATTAAGGACAGAATCTGCACTCTCCCCCGAGATAAGCAGCTTTTCTGCAACCTTGGAAGGACGGATTCCCGTAAGTGTACCCCATGGTTTAACTTCCTGTTGCATGCTTCATATATCTGTTAAAGCTGCGCTCATAACCGAGTGTTGATGCTTCGGCATGACCGGGATAAACCTCATAATCACCGTCAAACTCTGCAAGCCTTTTAAGCGATCTCATCATTGTATCCTCATCCCCGCCTTCAAGATCTGTTCTTCCGCATTCGAGGCGGAAAAGTGTATCCCCTGTGAACAAGGCATCCTCACACTGCAGTGTAACCGACCCAAGCGAATGCCCCGGTGTTTCAAAAACTTTAAACCTTAAGCTTCCGATATCAATAACATCACCCTCGGAATAAAAAGTAAGCTTCCCGTTATCATCAAGCTTATGTCTGCTGCTACCCGCAGATATACCGCCTGCTCCTGCGGTGTTTTGACCGCTTCGGTTAACTTCGCTTTCATGAATATATGCAGCTGCTCCCGTATCTTCAAGAACCGCATCAAGTGCCATATGATGGTCATAATGCCCGTGCGTTAGAAAAACAGCAACAGGAGTTAGTCCGTTTGACTCAATATAATCGAGAATTTCATTTGAATCGGCTCCCGGGTCGATAACAGCACATTTTTTTGAATCCTCATCGGTCACAATATAACAATTCGTTTCAAGCATCCCGACAGGCAGCGTTTTAATCAGCATTTATAATAATCCTCCCTAAAGAACATTTCTTTTTTTCCTGATATCATCTCCGTAAAATGTAAGAACCTGATATTCACCTTCAAGACGTGACATTATCTGCTCCGAATATTTTCGTCTCAGCTCATCAATTGTCAGATTCGAATTAATCAAGGTTTTCCTGTTTGTTATCAGGCGTGTATTAATAATCTCGTATAAACTTGATATCGTAAACGAAGTGGTCATTTCCGTGCCCAAGTCATCTATTATGAGCAGTTCGCATTCAAGGTATCTTTTTGTTTCGTTGCGTATCCCCTCAATATCGTCCGTTCTGTTGAATTTTGCATCTTCAAACTTGGAAAATACCGAAGCGGCGGTGTCATATACAACAGAAAACCCGTTTTCCGAAACAACTCTTGCAATACAGGCCGATAAAAAAGTTTTACCGAGACCCGGAGAACCGTTAAAAAACAGATTTTTTGATTTCGCACTGAAATTTCGTGCATATTCAACACATATTTCAAAGACCATCTCCATGCTCCGGCGCGGTGAGCCTGTACCTGCGGAAACGGAATCATCGTAATATGAAAGAGAAAAGCTTTCAAAATTTTCAGTTCCGAGCTTAAAAAGGTTGCTTAGCGACACACGCTGTTCTTCCTTATAAATATCCTCAAGACAACAACACATTGAATTATTGACAAAACCCGTATCATGACATTTTGGGCACATATAATCATCGTCAAGATAATCCTTCGCAAACCCTGCTGCCGTAAGCTCGGCGATACGCTCCTCCTGCAGTTTTACGTTATTCAGGCGTATTTCCTCAAGCCCGTCAGACGACGGAGCACCCAAAGCAACACCAACAAGCTGTGCCATTGTTGCCCGTAAGCTGTTGTCAATATCCCGCACACGAGGAGCCGCCGCATAAACCTTTTCAAGCCTGCGTCCGAGCCGTTCATCCTTTTGTCTGCGTTTTTCCTCAAGTTTGTTTTTTGCCCGGGCAAGTATCCTACCGTCTATTGCCATTAATTATCTACCTTTACTCTTCTTTAATCTTATTCAAGAGCCGCTGCATACGTTCCATTTCTTCATTAGTCGGTTCACCATGCTTTTGTGAGCCGTAACTGTTTCTGCCGTAACCTTGCCCGCTGCTTTGTTTCCCGGCAGTTTTTCGCTGCTTCCCGCTGTCATTTTCATTAATCTGCTCTGCAGTATGCAAACCCTTGTTATGCCAGTTTTTAAGTATTCCGTCAATATAGGGCCATGCCATACCGCCGGTTTTTACAACAGTTCTGTCATATGCTATTGCAATTGCATCGGATTTAAAACCCATTTCTATCCAGCTGTCAACATAACGCTTTTCTGTTGCCGAAAGCTCGCGGTCTTTGATGTGCAGCGTATTTTTCATCTGCCCTCTTGCACTTTTTTTCGCTTCAAGAGCCTTTAAGTATTCCTCCGCTCTTTCAAGAGAATATATACCCTCCCGCTCCCATGTGTATGCCGCTTTTTCGATATACCTTACCGATGGAGCCCTGCCGTCACCGGTTATGCTGCATTCTTTTATACAGTGGGTTATAAGCTGCAGTATTACCTCGGGAGGAAGGCGCAGATGGTCGTAAATTCCAAATAATCTGAGCAAATCATCGGGCGAAAGAATCGTTCCGAGCCTGCGCTGTGTTTCATCAACAACCACCGAAAAATCAGACCCCGACATCAATTCATTTGTAACTTCCTGCTGTGTATGCTTACGCGGCTGCTCAAATGGTTTTCCCGCAGACTTCTCGGAATCATTCCCTGAGGTACTTACACCCATTTCTGCTTCGGCTGTACCGTCATAATCATCAAGCTGTACAAGCCCAAGGCGCGAAAGAACCGCCATGGCGGAAGCAACCCAGCCTTTGTTTTTTTGGAGTGCAACAGCCGCCTCCGATGATGTCTTATGCCCGTGTGTTTTTAGAATATACAGATACAGCAAGGCTGCATCTCCGTCACCTGCACGTATAAGCTTATCAATTGTTTGCCCGGTTAATGTAACAGTCTCGGAACCGGGCAATGTAATTTTCATGTCAGACAAATATAACCGCGCCTTTCAAATTTAGCCTTTCAAATTTAACCTTTAACTATGACCTTTCAGCCTCAACCTTAGTACAATAATTTTAGAGCAATAACCTTAGAGCAATGCCTTATCAATCTCAGCCTTTTATCTTTGCAATTAAATCCCTGAGCACATCTTCAATATCTGGATGTCCGATTTCCTGAAGGCTGTAATCAACACGGGTATTCGGTTTTTTAATGTCTATTACTCTTCCCAAATCAATCGGGGTTGCAATAATCACACTGTCGCAGTCAACACGTTCAATCGTTGCCGATAAATCACGCATCTGTTCTTCGCCGTACCCCATAGCCGGAAGCAGATTTTCAATGTGCGGATATGTGCGGTATGTTTTTGCAAGACTGCCAACAGCAAAAGGCTTCGGGTCGATAATTTCAGCCGCTCCGTAGCGTCTTGCGGCGACTATGCCCGCTCCGATTTTCATTTCACCGTGAGTTAAAGTCGGTCCGTCTTCAACTACGAGTACACGTTTTCCTTTAATAAGCTCCGGTTTTTCAACACTGATGGTTGATGCCGCATCAACTACAACAGCGCCCGGATTAACCTTTTCTATGCTCTCTCTGACCGTCAGGATATTTGCATAGTCGGCACTATCGATTTTGTTGATGACAACAACATCGGCAAGCCGGAGTGTAACTTCACCGGGATAGTATGAAAGCTCGTGCCCCGGTCTGTGAGGGTCGGTAACCGCAACCATTAAATCAGGTTTATAGAATGAAAAATCATTATTCCCGCCATCCCAGAGAATTACGTCACAACCGTCCGGGTCATTTTCGGCGGCACGTAATATTGCTTCGTAATCCACACCTGCATAAATAACATTCCCTCTTGCGATATGCGGCTCATACTCTTCCATTTCTTCTATTGTGCAATTATGCTTTTTCAAATCCTCAATGGTAGCAAAGCGTTGTACTTTTTGTGCCAAAAGGTCACCGTAAGGCATCGGATGACGCACTGCAATTACTTTTAACCCGTTAGCCATCAGCACCTCGGTAATCCTACGCGAGGTCTGGCTTTTTCCGCAGCCCGTACGTACCGCACAAACCGAAATGACCGGTTTTGTACTTTTAAGCATTGTGTTTTTATGCCCGAGCATTGTAAATGCTGCACCTGCGGCGTTCACCTTTGCCCCGAGGCTCATAACATATGAGTACGGCACATCACTGTATGAAAATACACAGGCATCTGCATCAAGTTTTTTTATCAATGTCTCAAGCTCGGACTGTTCATAAACCGAGATTCCGTTCGGGTACAGCTTCCCTGCAAGCTCTGCAGGATATTTACGGTCTGCAATATCGGGAATCTGAGCAGCAGTAAATGCAACTACCTCATAAGCAGGGTTATCCCTGTAAAATACATTAAAATTGTGAAAATCACGTCCGGCAGCGCCGATAATAATAATTTTCTTCGGTGTCATAAATGTCAAATCCTTTCAAAAATTATAAGCAAAAAACAGTTAGATAATTATATCAGCAAGGGTTGTATAATTCAATGATATAATTGAATCCTTTTATAAACTATGATACAATATTTTTTATTACTCAGCTCTGAAAGGATGAGCTTAAATGTCAGCACTTGTAGCCGATTATACGGGAAATACAGTATTTATTTACAGTACCGACGGTGTGCATCTTTTGTCAACTGTTATTAAGGAACATAACAAGAGTGCAAAGCAAATAGAATTAAACTCATATCCACCCGCTTTAAAAGTAAACGATGAGTGTAAATTGTTGATTCTTTCATCACCGACACCCTGTGAGTTTATGGGTAAGATCCAAAAAGTTGCAGGTAGCCCCTATATCGGAATGTTCCAGGGGCAGGAAAGGGAAGGCCGCGGCGCAACAAGATATACGATCGCAGCCCCGGCTCTTATTACCACACTTTTTATTGATGGTAAATCGCATCCTCTTCAAACTCCGATAGCCGTCACATTAATCAACATGAGCACAAGCGGGATACGTTTTCGTGCGCCGTTTTATACTCTTGATGTTGACGATGAGTTTGAAATGCACTTTATTATTAATAACATAAGAAAAAAAATCACGGCAAAAGTTATAAACAGCATGGATAATCAAAGCAACTCAACCGATTACGGCTGTCTCTTTATGATGGTTGAGTAGATTTTAATACCGGGAAATTTTTTAAGCACGGCAAACGCCGGAGAGTTTTATGTCTAAAAAGAAAAAACATATCAGCAGAAAACAATTGATAATCATTTACAGCCTGACAGCAGTATTGTTGTTGGGTCTGCTGTTTGTCGGATGCCGTGCAACATCACAGCCCGAAATTAACACTCCCGAAGACGAAGCTCCCGCAGACTTAAACGGTTCTGCCGCAGACAATGATGCACAGATAACAGATGATGGTGACGATATAGTTGAAGATATACCGGAAGAAGATGAAGATTTTCGCGCCGTTTGGGTAGCCTCCGTCATGAACCTTGACTTTCCGTCCCGCCGGAATCTCTCGGCAGCAGCGCTAAAACGCGAAATTGACGAAATTGTATCCCGCTCTGTACAGCTTGGTTTAAATGCAATAATATTTCAAGTCAGACCTACCGGCGACTCATTTTACAAATCGGAGATTTTTCCTTGGAGTCACTGGCTTTCGGGAACTCAAGGACAGGGTATCTCCGATTTCGACCCGCTCGAATACTGGATTGAAGCCTGCCACGAAAATGGCATAGAACTTCACGCATGGCTAAACCCGTACAGAATAATTCACACAGTACAAAACAGCTCCGACCCCGCAATTCTCTCACCCGATAACCCTGTATACAAAAACCCCGAGCTTGCAGTCGGCTGGAGCAATTCAAGCGGAAATAAAGGATTATTCCTCGACCCCGGCTTACCCGAAGCAAGGCAGCTTATAATTGACGGCATTACAGAAATTGCAACAAATTACAATGTCGACGGAATACATATTGACGATTATTTTTATCCCGGCACAAATTTTAACGACTCCGAATCCTATGGGCGGTACGGCAACGGCATGGAACTTGATGACTGGCGGCGTGACAATGTCAACACTCTGATTAAAGAAATCCAAAAAACCATCCGTGAAATCAACAACGAACACGAAAAAGAAATCCGCTGGGGAATCTCTCCATCGGCAATTTGGCAAAACACCAATAGCGACCCGCTCGGAGTGCCTGTCTCAAGCACATTCGAGTCATATAATTTACTATATGCCGATACCCGTCATTGGGTTATGGAAGAATGGATTGATTATATCTGCCCGCAGATATACTGGTACATCGGCTTTGAAACAGCCGGCTTTGAACCGATACTTGACTGGTGGGTCGATTTATGCAGGGATTATGATGTCGATTTATACATAGGTCATGCTGCATACAGGGAAAACGAAAAAGACCAGCCGCCGAACTGGGACGGAGAAATCATCCGACAGCTTGAAATGACCGAAGGCTTTGAGGAAATTACCGGCAATGTATTTTACAGGTTTCATTCACTAAAAGGAATGCTCGGCAATACTATCAGGACCTTTTTCCTCGGTGAGGACGATACCGAACGCCTGCCGGTGATGGTGCTCGATACTCTTACCGTCGGAATGCCGGAAAATGATACAATCCTGACAGCCTCCGCATCTAACGCTCCGGGTTTTAACGTTGTAGGCACAAGCGTTCCCGGTATACCGCTTTACTTAAACGGCGAGGAAGTAACAAACCGCACCCTCGAAGGATTTTTCTTTATTTTTGTTCCTCTTGAATCGGGAGAAAATGTCTTCACCTTCACTCAGGAGGGTCAGGAGGATGTAGTACGCAAAATAACCAGAAACCGGCCCGGTGGCGGCGGTGGCGGCGGCGGTGGCGGAGCAGCAACAACAGTCACTCAGGTAACATCACCGAGATATGCTGCCGTTACAACCGACGAAGCTTGGCTTCTTCCCGGAAACACATCAACGGGCGGCTCCGACTGGATGCTTTCCAAAGGTCAACGTGACCGGGTTGTTTCCGTTTCAAGTAACGGTTTCGTTAAACTCTCTTGCGGCGCATGGGTAAATGATAACAATGTATCAATACGGAGCGAAAGCGCACTAACAGAAAATGTTCTTAAAAACGGAGTGTATAAACGGGAGAAGAACCATGATATACTGGTCTGGGAAACCTCAGTCTTTTCCGCCGTTTACCCGGTATTTGACGGAAAAACCCTGACAATAAACTTCGGCATGCACACAGAAGCACCACCGTTGAATCTTTCGGGCGGCCTGTCGCAAACACTTTTTTCAAACCACAGCAGCGGTGTAAGGGACGGTGTTCCATATCATGAGTTTACCGTCAGAAATGATGTAAATCTTGAAGGTTATTTTGTCGAGTTTGAAAATAATGAGCTTCGTTTTTATCTGAAAAAGAGAAAAACCCTGGCTCAAGGCGATAAACCGCTAACAGGATTTTCCTTTGTTCTCGATGCAGGTCACGGCGGTGAACATAACGGCGCAATCGGCCCGATGGGCTCGGAATTTGCCGAAAAACACCTTACACTCATCAACGCCTTAAAGCTTGCAGAGCGTTTGGAAGACCTTGGCGCAGCAGTCTATTTGACCCGTGATGACGATTCAACCGTATCATTGCAGGAAAGGGTCAATATCAGCAACAACCATAAACCCGATTTATTCATCTCCCTTCATATAAACAGCGTTGCAGAAACCACAAACGCAACAAACATCCGCGGCTTCACCGTCTGGCACCGAAATCCCAACACAGAGGATATATCTCAAACAATGCTTGATGTTATGCATATGATAAACCCTGCAACAAACAGGCATAAAAATATTAATCAATCAAACCTGTTTGTATGCCGTCCGGCGTGGACACCATCGGTTCTGCTTGAAGCGGGCTTCATAATTAATATTGATGACTTTGTCTGGCTTATAGACCCGACTCAGCAAGATAGAATGGCAGATGCGACCGTAACGGCAATACTCGAATATTATTCGTAAAATATGCCGTCCCGGATTTCTTTAAGGAGGAATTTTCTTGAAAGAACAGGATAATAAGTGTGCAATACAATGTGAACGTATATGCCGCAGTGAGTCCATGCTGAGCAATCTGCCCGGAATGATTTATCAGTGCCTGCATGACCCGCCCGATTTTACATATACCTTTGTCAGCGAAGGCAGCACAGAGCTTATGGGTTACACCCCCGAGGAGCTTATTAATAATACCGCACCTAAAATGATTGATATGGTGCATCCCGAGGATGTCGATTCGGTACTGAAAATTAATGAAGATACCCTCTCTCACGGCAAACCCCTTGAAACATCCTTTCGTATTATTACAAAAGACGGTTCTGTCAAGTGGATTCTGGAACGCTGCCGTATTGTCGAGTTTTATCCCGATAATACACCAAAGCTGCTCGAAGGTTTTTATACCGATATAACAAATCAACGCCGCCTTGAAGCAGCCGAGCTTGCAAACCGCGCAAAATCCGAATTTCTCGCAAACATGAGCCACGAAATAAGAACTCCGATGAATGCAATCCTCGGCATGACAGCCCTCGCAAAACGCAACTATACCCGCGAGTTTGTAATGGAATACCTCGACAACATTACAAATGCCGGAAATCAGCTTCTTACAATTATTAATGATATCCTTGATTTTTCCAAAGTCGAAGCAGGCGTCGTAGATCTTATGCCCGAAACTTATGATGTCAACTCTATGATAAACGATATCGTAACAATGATACATGTCAGAATCGGGAAAAAACCCCTCGATTTCATCATTGATGACGACCCGCTTTTACCCGGCAAGCTGATCGGCGATATGGTAAGAATCAAACAGATAATAATCAATCTGCTTTCAAACGCCGTAAAATTCACAAGTGAGGGATATATAATCTTTTCAATCACCGGTGAAAAAAGCGAAGACGAAAAAACATACAAATTAAGCATATCAATAACCGACACGGGAATCGGCTTAAAAGAAGATGATATAACATCACTGTTTGACAGCTTCTCTCAGTTTGACACACGAAAAAACAGAAACATCGAAGGAACAGGGCTTGGCCTTGCAATTAGTAAAAATCTTATTGAACTGATGGGCGGTGAAATCTCCGTTAAAAGCAAATACGGTGAAGGCAGCTGCTTCTCATTCACAATAACGCAAAATATTCCCGAAGATGCGGAAACAAAACTCTATCACAGTGATGAGCACTGCAAGGTTGCGATATGGGAACGAAATAAAGTTAAATCACAGATTCTCGTTAACAAAATAAGCAAAATGGGTATTCCCTGCGAGGTTATAAATAACACCGAGTTTATTGATAATTACACACATATTTTCTTCGACTCATATAAATTTTACGATATGATAAAAAACCCCTCTCTTGGAGTAAGGCTTATTGCACTCACCCGGGGTCTTACGGATAATGAAAAAGTCCCGTCAAATATGATTATTATTAATACCCCGCTCACAACCGTTATGGCACACAGCCTGCTTCGCAACATTGAAGCCGATGGTACCGACCGGAGTGAAAACGTTGAATTTACATTAAAAATCAATAATGCAAAAATTCTTGTTGTTGACGATATCGATATCAACCTGTTTATATCCGAGGAAATACTGGTTTCTTACGGAGCTTCTGTCGAGCTTGCCGATTCGGGAGCAAAGTCCATCGAAATGATAAAAGATAACGACTATGACATCGTATTTATGGACCACATGATGCCCGAAATGGACGGAGTTGATGTAACAAAGTATATCCGCGCACTTCCCGAAGAAAAATATAAGAAGCTGCCGATAGTCGCACTTACAGCGAATGTTGTCGGTGATGTCCGGGATATATTAATTGAGAGCGGAATGAATGACTTTTTGTCAAAACCCCTTGACCCTAAAGAGATGGAAAGAGTCCTCAAGGAATTTCTGCCGAAAGAAAAATGGAGCTTTACACAACGTTTTGTTCACCACGAGGTTCTGCCCGAAAATAAAGGTTCAAAAATCCTTATAGTAGATGATTCACACTTAAATCAGGAGATACTTTCACGTATTTTAAGAGATGACTACTTTTTAACCTTTGCATCCTCCGGTATTGAAGCACTTGAAAAAATTGAAAATGAAATTCCAGATTTAATTTTGCTTGATATTGTTATGCCGGGCATGGACGGGTATGAGGTCCTGACAAAACTTAAAGAGCATGTTATTAACAGCTCAATTCCTGTAATTGTAATTACCGGAATGTCAAGAGCGGAAGACGAAGTAAAAGGATTACTGCTCGGTGCCGTGGATTATATAACAAAACCGTTCCACGAGGTTGTTGTAAAAGCAAGAGTTGATACACATATTAAAATTGCGTCCCAGCTTAGAATGATTGAACAGCTCAGCTCAGTGGATTCAATAACAAATATATTCAACAGAAGACAGTTTGTTGATTTGTTGATGCACGAGTGGGATTTTGCAATGCGCGAGAAATCCCCGATAAGCATTCTGATGGTTGATGTTGACCATTTCAAAGACTATAACAATGCATACGGAGAGAAAAAAGGAGATATTGCACTTAAAATTATCGCCGAAACAATAAAATCAATGCTGCACCTTCCCGATTATATAGCAGCACGCTGGGACGGCGAAAAATTCTCGGTGCTTCTTCCGAACACAGACTTGCTCGGAGCGGTTAAAATTGCAGAGTCCATAAGAAAAACAATTGAAACCGTCGCCGCACTCACCGAAGATGACTCAACGCACCGCCTGACGGTAAGCATAGGCGTAACCTTCATGACCCCGTCCTCCGAAAATAAAATCGAAGATATTATCAGACGGGCAGACATAGAACTCAAAAAAGCAAAGGACTCGGGACGAAACAGGATAAGCTACAGCCTAAGTCAGTAAAAAACACCATTCGTGCAATATTTTGAACATAATATACAATATATATTGTATTATATTAATTTTATGTTAGTATATTGTATACGATTGGAGTGTAACCTTAAATGATTAACAGAGAACGTTTATATGCAATTGCGGAGCTTGCCGTTTCCGAAGGGCTTGATAAACTGTCTGACAGTCTTCTCGGAATGTATATTGATTCGGTAAACTCTTTTATAGACCATTTCCCTATACAATCTCAGAAACTGCAGGATGCAGTTGATGATCAGGATAGTGCAAGCGTTATTTCAGGAATATATGTCCCGCTGTGTGATACCTTGATTAGGTTATACGCAAGCGGTCTTGTAAGTGAATACCGTCCGAAGTTCGACAAGCTAATTTCCGAACCCGATATTGATTATGACGCTCTTGAAGCAGTTGTCGAAAACTTTATTCAAGCTGTTTCAGCTCTTTCCATTGATATACAAATGGCAATTCGTCCCAACGCACCTCCGGCACACCGGCGTTATTTCCCACCGGTTGCAAATGCTACCCCCGATACGGGAAATAAACCAAAAGCAAAACAAAGTGACAACAAAACGCCAAAAAAAATACTTGCCGTCGATAATGCAATAATGTACTTAAATACATTAACCAAAATGCTCGCAAATACATCATACGAGCTTTATACAACAACTTCATGTTCGGAAGCACTGGATTTTATCAAAAACGAAAACCCTGCACTTCTTCTGCTTGACATTGAAATGCCGGAAATGAACGGCTATGAGCTTGCCCGAAAAATCAAAGACAGCGGTTGCGATGCACCGATTATATTCATAACCGCAAACTCCGCAAGATCATACGTTGACAAAGCAATCGAAGTAGGCGCAGAAGCACTCCTCATGAAACCCCTCCGCAGCAACCAGCTATTGTCGAAAATAAGCGAGTTTATATAGAATTTTTTACCAGCCATTTACGTACGTTTTCAACAAGGATTTCCGAATCCTTGATAAAATCGTCGTTTTGCTTAAGTATCGAAGAAATATCGCCGTTAAGCGCCATTCTTTCAAGTTTTTTCGCTTTTACTGAAAGGCTTTTTGCGCCGATGGTTGCACTTATGCCTTTCATTGTATGAATATCAATTGTATAGCTTTCAATATTATCTTCGTTTACATCACGAAGCTTATCCACTTCTATTAGCGTATTTTCCGCAAAAGACTGCAAAATCCCGATGTACATATCCATATCTTCTTCATACAAAGAAAGCCCAAGAGTTGCATTTACACCGGGTATATCAACATCATCCACCGTCAAACCGGTGGTTGATTCATTTTGCACGGAGACATCGGACTCCTGCTGTGTATCATAAGAATCCCGGTCACCCTTCATAATCCAGCGCCGTACAACAGTATCAAGCTTTGTTACATTAATCGGTTTTGATACGAATGCATGAAAACCTTCATCCAGAAACAGTCTTTCATTTCCTGCAACAGCGTTGGCAGTTAATGCAATTATCGGTATTTTCTCCGTATAATCATTACCGATTTTACGAATCCGGTGTGCCGTTTCAATCCCGTCCATTCCCGGCATCATATGGTCCATAAAAATCGCATCATAAACAGGCTCACCTTGTTTCATGCGGTCAATTGCATCATGCCCGTTTAGTACACAATCAACATTCATTTTATATTTCTTTAATAAACCCTTTGCAACATCAAGGTTGGTTGGAGCATCATCAACTACAAGAACATTTGCCCAACTCAAATCAGGCCGTGAAAACTGTCTTTCAGACTTGCTCTTACTGTCATCATACTTAAAACTTCTTAAATCATCCAATGTTTTGTCATCAATTATTTCACCACTTACATAACCTTGCCTGATACTGAACTTGAATGTCGAACCTTTACCGTATTCACTTTCGACTACAATGATGCCACCCATCAACTCAACAAAACCCTTTGCAATCGCAAGCCCAAGCCCCGTTCCTTCAATCATGCGGTTAGCACGTGTATCAACCTGATTGTAATTGCTGAACAGCTTTTCTAAATCCTCGGGGCGCATACCTATGCCCGTGTCATTAACCGAAAACGTCAACCACACATCGTTAAACTCTCCCCGCTCACATTTAACACTTAGTGTCACAGTACCTTTGTGCGTATACTTAAATGCATTGCTTAAAAGATTAATCAATATTTGCTTTACACGCAAATCATCTCCGCTTAAAAATGCATATACCTCACCGCTGATATCAATCGAAAATGTAATAGGCTTATCACCGCTCCACATGATACTGAGCATTATTACGTCATTAAGTAAACTCGCAAGCTCATATTGCGCAGGCAGCAATGTGAATTTACCTGCTTCAATTTTTGAAATGTCCAAAATATCGTTAATAAGACTGACCAGGGTATTTCCTGCTGTATTGATTTTTTGCAGGTAGTCTGTCTCATCAACCGAAGGGTTGTCACCCTCTAAAAGCAGTTCGGTTAAACCCACAATTACATTTATCGGAGTTCTTATTTCGTGACTCATATTTGCAAGAAAATCGCTCTTGGCACGGCTTGCGTTTTGCGCTTCATCCCTTGCTTTTTGCCTTTCCGAGCTGGATATCGCAAGAGCCATTAAATCCGATAATGATGAGACAAAGCTTTGCTCTTCAATTGTCCATTCACGGCTTTCCGGAAACTCCTCAGTGCAATCCTGATCGGCGCAAACCATTCCGATTGTTTTACCGTCAAGACGGACAGGCGCTTCAAGCATAGCACATAAGTTCTCATTATAGTCACCTTCAATTTCGTGCGATTCATGGACATTACTTGTGATAATAAGCCTTTCCGTTATAAGCATGTTTTTATAGACCTCACGGTCAATAAGGCTAAAATCCTCCTCTACGACAATATCATTTTCAACCTTGTCATAACACGACATATTTATAAGTGTATCTTCATTTTTATTTAAGCCCCAAATACTAATACGGCTTACATTCAAAACATTACACGCTTCTTTTGCAATATAATCTGCTGCAGCCTTTAAGTCTCCCGCAGAAATAGTAGGTGATTTTGTTATCTCGGCAAGAGTACTGCTCAGCTCTTTTGCTCTTTCAACGAAGTAACGCATCTTATTTTCCATTTTTACACGTTCTTCGATTTTCTTAATTAATTTTACCTGTTCTCTTAAGTCCCTTGTATAACCGACCACAACATCATCATTTCTGTATTTGGCGCGGACAAGAATAATCTCTGCAGGTATCGGTTCTAAGGTATCGGGTATTTGATGCATCCAGTTAAACTTACAATAACCTTCTTCAAACGCTTGGGAAACAAGCCTTATCGCTTTTGTATCCGATCGCTCTCCGTCCGGTTGATATTCGGGAGAGCATTCACCCAGAAAACGCATTGCATACTCACGCTTGTTCTTAAATCCGTAAAGCTTGATTCCCGCTTCATTGCAATCGATTGTATTTAGATACTTATCCCAAATCTGCGTACATAAAGGAGATGTATCAAGCATAATCGTCAAACGTTCATTCGTTTCCTGTATCAATTTTTCTCTTGAAAGGGCAATATGTAAATCAACACGTTTAACAAGCAACTCATTTGTAATTGGTTTTAATATGTAATCAACCGCTCCGAGGCTAAGTCCTATAATCTCGCTATCTCTGTCGACCTTTGCGGTCAAAAATATTACGGGAATATTTTTGGTTTTTTCATCACTTTTTAACTTCTTGATAATTTCATATCCACCCATTTCGGGCATCTCAACATCTAAAAGAATCAATGACGGGATAACCACCTCAAGAAGTTCAAACAGCTTCTCTCCCGACGGAGCAGTAAACAAACTGTACTTCTCGGATAGGTTATTCCTTGCAACAGTAAGATTCGTAATATCATCATCAACCATGATAATAGTCTCACGGTTACTTTCCATTACAACCCCCATAATTCCAGACTCTTATTCAGCTTCAAACAACTCATGAATATCAAGAAACACATCGACAATTTGCGGATCGAAATGATTGCCTTTTCCCTCAGTAATTATCTCAACCGCTCTTTCGTGTGTAAACGGCGGTTTATAAGGACGTTCCGATACAAGCGCATCGTACACATCAACAAGTGCCATGACACGGCCGTGCAAGGGAATATCCGTGCCTTTCAGACCGCGCGGATACCCTGAGCCGTCCCATTTTTCATGATGGCTGCCTGCACATAATTTCGCATTCTGCATAAATTCATCATCGCCCGATTCGGTAATAATACTTCCGATTATTGCCTCCCCCTCCAGAGCGCGCTTTTGCATATCGGAATATTCACCCTTGGTAAGCTTTCCGGGCTTGTTTAAAATAACATCCGAAACAACTATTTTTCCTATATCGTGCAGGCGTGACGATGAAACCATGACATCAATGTTCCAGTTTGACATCTCGTCGGCATATACACCGCGCTTTGTCATGGCATTTAATAAAACCTTCATGTTTTTTGATGTTTGTTCGGCATGCTTACCCGTCAGCTTGTCCCGGTTTTCCACCATGTTTGCCAGAACCGACATCATGCTGTTTTGCAGTCTGAGAAGTTTTTCCGTTCGCTCAAGCAAAGCTTCTGTTTTTTCATTGAGTGCCCGCATGTGATTAACAAGGCTCACTTGATTTCGTACTCTCAGCTTAACGATATCAGTTATAAACGGCTTCGGTATATAGTCTGCAGCGCCCAGGGTCAAACCTTTTTTCTCAGCATTTGAGCCGTCAAGTCCCGTTATAAATATAACCGGAATTGATTTTGTCGCTTCGGTTTTTTTAAGCTCCGCAATTACTTCATATCCGTCCATTTCCGGCATAAGAACGTCGAGCAATATTACATCGGGTAAATCTTCTTTTGCAACCATAATTGCATCCAAACCGTTTTTGGCAACGAAAATTTCATAATCCGGGTTCAAAATACCCGTAAGAGCAATTATGTTTGCACTTTCGTCATCTACGACAAGAACCGTATTCTTTTTATCCATCGTTTTTTTCCAAACTTTCTTTTATTCTATAGAGCTCATCAAGCGCTTTTTTAAACTCAAAATCCTCCAAATACCGTACAATATCATCCGAGTTCGGTATAGAACGGATTTCATCAAACATATTCATATATTCCGATTTTCTTTTAAGCAGTATAGGCTCAAGTCTTCCTATTATTTCCAATGTTTCTTCAAAACCGGCATTTTCACCGGTATTGTCTGATTGAACTTCGGATAGCAGCGGCTTTAATTTTTCAAGAACTGTGTGCAATGATGACTCAAGAAGCTCCATCTGTGCAAGTGTAACGAAGTTTACATTATTTCTTAAATTTCCTTCAACAACTTGCGCTGCTTCCTGAAGTGCTTTTTCACCAATTTGTCCCGCATTGCCTTTTAATGTGTGTGCCAGCCTGTGTGCAAGCTTTATATCATCGGTTTCCAGAGCTTGTTTAATGTTTGTAAAGGTAGCTTGATTGTTTTTCACAAAATAAATCTTAAGCTGTTGTAAGGTTTCTTCTTCCTGTGCAGACAGATGCCCGATATCTACAGCAACATAACTTGCAACAGGAAGATGCTTGATTAAACATCTCCACAGCTCCTGCGATGTAAACGGTTTACCGAGGTAATCACGCATCCCGCTTTGCTTGTAGAGTTCCAAATCATTGGACATAATATTTGCCGTGAGTGCAACTATCGGTGTTTTTGTTTTTAATTCTGTGATTTTAGCCGCAGCTTCCAGCCCGTCCATCACCGGCATATGTATATCCATAAAAATCAGATCAAACGGCTTTACGCCTCCCTGCATACGTTCAGTGACGATATCAACGCCCTCTTTTCCGTTTTTTGCCACTATGGTTTTTAATCCGACACGTGATAAATGTTCGCAAATTACCTGCTGATTCAAGCCGTTATCCTCGCAAATCAATATCTCACCGTTAAATATAGGTTTTTCAATATCATTTAAAAGCAGTTTCTTTGACGGTTCATCGGTAGAATCTTCAACTAAATCAAATGTCAGGTTAAAACTGAACCGGCTGCCGGCTTCAGGTTCACTTTCCACTTCCAGTGAACCGCCCATCAATTCAATGATATTTTTTGTAATGGGGAGTCCAAGTCCCGTACCGCCGAACCTACGCGTAATACTGTCGTCCGCTTGCTTGAACGGCTCAAATATCTGCGCTACCTGCTCTGCACTCATGCCTATACCGCTGTCCTTCACCTCGAAACTGATTTTTACATGTTCTTCCTCCAAATCCGTAACCGAAGTCAGAAGCTTAACCGTTCCTTTGTTTGTGAATTTTACAGCGTTTGAAAGCAGATTCATAAATACCTGACGTATCCTGACAGGATCACCAAGCAGCTTTTTTCCGGGAAACGGTTCAATATAACAATATAAAGAAAGCCCTTTTTCAATGAACTTCGGCATTATTGCCGACCGGCATTGGTCGATAACATCCTGCAGATCAAAGGGTATAGTCTCAAGCGTTATATTCCCGGACTCGATTTTTGCGCTGTCCAAAATATCATTGATTATATTCAATAACCATTTTGCATTATCGCTTATATAGTTAAGATATTGCTTTGTCTTTAGCGAAACATCGTCATCGAGTGCAAGCTCCGAAAACCCTATTATACTGTTCATCGGTGTTCTGATTTCATGGCTCATGTTGGCAAGGAATGCGGATTTTGATTTGTTCGCAGCTTCGGCTATCTCACGTTCCTGGATGACACTCTCATGTTCACTTTGAATACAATTGCTCGGTAAATCATAACCAAGTGCTATTCTGCATGCCATGGCATAACATGTTTCAGAACCGCAGGCACCGCAGTCAAACACTCTTTTATCATCTGTCAATTTATTGATAGATGCATACGCTTCTTCTATTTGTGCATCTGTCAAATCCGTGCGTACAATAGTTTTGGGAACGTATTTCCTGATAAAATCATCAAGCCGTAAGGTATTGTCAAACTCCCGATAGAATGAATCATAACTTGCCTTATCCATGCTCTGTATAACGGACTTACGGTTTTCATCCATAATACGGCCCGCTTCGTACCTGCTGTGAGTGTGAGCACATCCGGTACCGATATTACAGCCGTCGGGACAGTTAAGTACATCGAAAACGGCAGGAAGATCACTCTCTTTTTGCTTTGAAAATAAACTGAGTGCATCATAAACAACTTCTTGACCCTCTTCCCGGTCTATCCGCAGTTGTTTCCCGAAATAAAACTCAATATTTTCCTTCAATCCGCTCGGCATCGAATAAATACGTCCTAGTGCAGATTCATTATGGTCAAATCCGGAGGGTTTTGCAGGTAGCTTTATTTTGTTTTTTACTATATATTCATAGAATTTTTTCAGTGTGATGTTATAACCGACATATCCGGTATCTTCAAATTCATGTGATTTTGCAACACATGGCGATATTGCCGCAATGCTGTCATCTATATTTTTATATTCTTTCATATAAATGGCAGTACAGAGCATCGGGCTTTGTATTGGCGATAAGTATTGCAACAAGTCATTTTCATACAGCAGAATATAATTCACTATCGCCGGGCAAGGTTGGGTTATGAGTGATTTTGGCTTGTTATTCTGTATATGCCTTATATGCGCCCATGTGCATATATCTGCACCCATTGATACGTCGTATATTTTATTAACACCCATTTTGCGAAGCCATGCAAGTACCCTGCCGTACGGTAGCTCACCCGTACGTATTGCCGGTGCTACGATTATAGAAATCGGGATTCCTTTTTTAAGGTCGCGTAAAAAACGCTCTGTGTCGTCCTCATAATCCCTGACATCATGGTGACATGCATAAATACAAGCCCCGCAGGCAATACACCGCTCATGATCGATTTTTACCTTTATCTGATCATTACTCATATAAGTAATGCTTGCCCCCTCCATCGGACAAACACGCACACACTTGTTACATCCGACACAGGAAGATTCATTATTAGTAATTACTTTCTTCATATAAGCACATCCCGGTGTCTTTTCATATTTTATTTACTATACTATATTTCCCATAATATGACAAATGACAACTCTGCAATTTTAGGGAACTTTTTAAAGTTCCTTGAAATCAAGAGTTGTCATATGCTCGTTACTGTATTTTGCTATATTAAAATGCACCTCCAATAGTTAGTTTTTATGTCTAACTTTTGGGGTGCACTTCATTATCACCAAATGTGAATTATTTTCCTATTTTTAATATTGTTGCAAGCCAAATAACAAGACATGCGCCGCCAATCGATATAAGTATACTTACAATATTAAAACTAAACGCTCCGCCAAGGCTTCCGAAACCTAATAATGAAGCTATAAAACCACCGACTATCGAACCAACTATACCAAAAATAATGTTCCATAACAGGCTTTTTTTACTTTTCATTATAAGCCCCGCAACCCAACCAATAACCGCACCAAACACCAACCACAACAAAATCGTAATAATCATTATTCCCTCATCCTTTCATCGCCATTTTAATAATGGCCTTTCTTATTATATATGATAATAATTAGTTTGTAAAATTTTACAGAAAAGTAGTGAACTAAGAGTTATCATTTGTGGAGTTATGGCACGCCAATTCATGCCAAAGACGAACTATTATGTCAGCGGTAACGGGTTTGTGATAATTGCATCATTGTAAGATAATTTGCAATATTTCACAAAAATGTATTGAAATCAGTTGATATTTGTGTTATATTATCTTTGACAGGCACATATGCGGTAGACAGGCTCTGACTTCGGTTATCTTTGTCCCTTCCCATATGTGTTTGCTCTATTCATCAGCACTATCATCAAGCAAAAATATCTTGCCTTCCGGTGTAAGTATTCTATGAGTTTTATATATATTTCTACCTGCAATCTTGACCACAACAGCCATATTTCCACGTTTCCCGTTTAGTTCCACAGGTGCAGCAAAGGAAATCGTGTCAAGACTTCTATCCTTGTGATTTGTGTGATAACCAATAATTATTCCTTGTTTTATAACTTTATGAGCAACAAAAAATGCAGCAGCTTCTCCACTGTTTGTGGCATATCTCAAAGCATCGGTTAGGACTCTTGGAGTAATTATTACATCACCAAATCCTTTTCTATTAATTTTTGTGCCTATATTGTTATAGAAAGAAATA
>Ga0123356_10000881_pt1 | contig 33323 bp, 54 predicted proteins | sample TergutEmb28metaG_2_FD_92546 | JGI IMG/M metagenome (GOLD analysis project Ga0123356, IMG submission 92546) | Embiratermes neotenicus P3 segment gut microbial communities from Petit-Saut dam, French Guiana - Emb289 P3 | ecosystem: Host-associated > Arthropoda: Insects > Digestive system > Gut ...
AAAATTATACCTAAATTGACCGCAGCAAGCATTATCTGTATGCGGTAAAACACCCGATCCTGTGGGGTCGCCTACATGCGACATAGCGCCACCGCCACCTACTAATTGAACATAATTGGAGCGAATAGTATCGGCTTGCCCGTAGGCAGTGTAAGAAATTGCAGAGAACAGCCAGGTAAGCAGAAAAACTGTTAATGCTGTTCTAAAAATTGAAATTTGTAATTGGTTTTTCATAATGTATCGTTTTTTTATTGGTTTTTAATGCACCCTATTCCATAATAATAATTTTTTTTGCCGTCAGTTCCGAAACAGCGATAAATAAAATGAAGAAAGCGTTAGAACTGTAGTCTATACTTATGGTAGGGCTCTGCAAAGCCTGTAAACTAAAAAACAACAATCCCAACGCTACGTCGGTGGCCGTCTATCCCCGTTTACATTGAATTTTGCAGATTCTACCAGAGAATAAACTAAAACACTTTCCGTGTTTAAAAGCAACTGCAAAAATAGCAATTAATCTTAAACGGTCGGGATTGTTGTGTGCAAAGATATTAATTAAACCTTTTGGCTACATCGGAAAAGAGTAATGAAATTACTGCCATTCCGGAACTTTTAAAGAGCTTGATGTTAGAAAATTGCATTGTAACTATTGATGCGATGGGTTGTCAAAAAGAGATTGCAAAACAAATCCGAGCAGAGAAAGCAGATTATATTTTGGCTGTAAAAAACAAAATATCTTCAGTCATCATGCGCTCTACGTGAAACATCACCTGTTCCTCTTCACTCCACATCAAACGGTGCAGATTGTTTTTAACGGGGTGGTAGGTCATTTTAAACATTGCCGAAAGCGAAGGATACTCAATATCAATCCAATAAATACCATCTCCCTTTTTCTGAAAGCTCAATACGGCATGTTTTGAATAATCAAAAGAAAAGGGCAAAACGCTGTCCCAGCGTTGATAAACAGCTTCGGGCGTGGTCAAACGAAAATAGCCTTTCGGTTTCGGAACAGGGATTTCCGGTTTTTTCACGCAGGAAACGGCGAAGAGGCATAATAATGCTAAGATGATGAGATTATAATCGCCAAAACAAATCATCCTCTCAAATTCAAAACAAATCGTCCTTTTTAAGAGGCGCACGCACCACCGCCTATCCTTTCCTGCGCCAGCCTCACATAATCACCATTTAATTCTATACCCACGTAGTTCCTGCCAAGTTCCTGGGCCACCACCGCCGTTGTACCGGCACCCATGAACGGGTCAAGTACCACGCCACCAGGTGGACAGCCTGCTTCGATACAAGTGCGTATCAGTGCAGGCGGAAAAGTAGCGAAGTGTGCACCTTTAAATCCTTTCGTTGCCACCGTCCATACGCTACGTTTATTACGTGCCGGCAGCGTGGGTATATTGCTGCCGTGGTGCTGCTCAGAGAGACCTGTACCACCGTCTTTTGACACATACCCGCGTAGTTTGTTAGGCCAACGCTCACGCCCGCCTTTTGACGTGCTCTGCGTTGGTATTCCGGCAGCATCGTTTAGATACTTGGTACTGCCGTCGTGCGTCATTTTTTTGCGACCGCCATATTTCGCTGGCTCTAATATAGCGTTGTGGTTAAAGTAATACCGCGCTGACTTTGTCAATAAGAACACGTATTCATGTGCCTTTGTACACTGGTCGCGAATACTTTCCGGCATCGGGTTTGGCTTGTGCCAAATGATGTCCTGTCGTAAATACCAACCCGCATCACGCAGCGCAAAGGCAAGCGCCCAAGGAATACCCATCAAATCCTTATTTTTATAGCCGGAAATCCGGTAAGGCTTGCAGAACTCCCCCACAAAACTTGCTTTCTGTTGTATCCCTTTTTTGTTTACGTCGCCAATGCCACGTCCGCTCCCGGCATAGCTGTCGCCAATCACTATCCACATTGTGCCGTCTGCTTTCAATACACGCCGGCATTCCATAAATACCTCTGTAAGCCGCTTTAAAAACCGTTCCGGTGTTGGCTCAAGTCCAATTTGCCCATCTACACAATAATTTCGCAATCCGTAATACGGAGGTGATGTTATCACACAATTAACGCTTTCTGTTGGAAGCGTTTTCAGCACTTCCAAAGCATCGCCGCAATGTATAGTGTTTAATTCTATTTCAATCATTTTTAAATCTTGTTTAAAGGGTAGTTAATTTTAAATGTTGTAGTTTCGTGTTAAAACTTCTACTTTCTTTTTTCGCGTTTTGGAAGCAGTACTACGCATCACGATTTCTTCACTTATCCAACCGTGCAATTTTACGTACTCTCTCAAAATATCGCTCGGAAAAGATGACAGTAAAAACTTCCCTTTTACTTGACTAAGGGTATCAAGCAACTTTCTGTAATCATCTTCTGTGTATCCATCATAGTGCCCCTGACAGGTGTTGATGTATGGCGGATCACAATAGAAGAACGCATCTTCACAATCCCTGCTTTTTATGATATAATTGGCATCGGCGCATTCAATTTGCACATTTTGTAATCTGATAGAAATATCTTCGGTAAATTGCAACCTTTTATTTGTGGCTTTAAGTGCTGTTTTATTGCTTTTTCTCTCGTAGCCCCAGCTATTGTCAATAACGCTTTGTACGGATTGATTGGCAAGCACCCATATTGCCCACGCGCGTTTCATTTCAGAGAACATGTGCGGGTTATTATAAATAACATGCGCATCGTGATGTTGTGACCTGCTGTGCATGGTTATTCGCACTTCTTTCTCAAGGCTTGTAAAATCTAACTATGCCACTTTAAAGAAATTGATAAGTTCTCTGTTTGTGTCGTTAATTATTTCAACCGGTACCGGTTCTTTTGCGAAGAAAATTGCCGCCCCTCCGCAAAATGGCTCACAATACAAATTATGTTCAGGAATTAATCCTAAAATAATTTGACTTAGCTGTTGCTTTCCTCCATAATAAGTAATTGGAGTTTTTAATCTGATTTGTTTTGTCATCTCTTTTTTTTAGTTTTTAGTTCTTTTTATATTTTTGCACCCTCAACACAACAAAGGTGTATGCGCACCTGAACGAGGTTTAGTAGCCTCTGTTTAGTGGTGCGCATACACCTGCAATATTGCAAACAGGGTTGAGATACTGTTTACAAGCTAATGGGGGCTTTTTTATTACCCAAAATTCTTCCCCTCTACATACAACTCCCCATTAATATTAGTTACTTCAATAATTAAATCCTGCCCCTTAGAAGTGGCAAACTCCCCACAATACTTGGCATATCCGTTTAAAATAAAATCTATCTCCACCTCTAAATTGTGGTCGGTTATAAGATATGTTTGCTTTTCGCCGGTTCTGATGCCGTCAATTTTTAAAGGAAGTCTATCTATTCGTGTTTCCGGAGGATATGATACAACATGAAGCACACCATTCCATGAATTATCAATATCAGGAATTATTGCCCCTGTTGCGTCAAATATATGTTCTACAACTGTAAAATTTCTCCGCTGTTGCGGGTGCTGTCTCGTTATTTGTTCCATTATAGCCGCTTTACTCCTCTATTATCGGGATTGCGAAAACTTCTATCCTGTCGCTTGGCGTTGGCATAAACCAGCCGGATGAGAGCGTAATGCTATACACATTGTCTTCGTTTGTAATCGTATAATCCTCTTCGCGTGTAAGTACTTGCCCATTGAGCGAAACTATCTCAGCAAATGCTCTTTTATTGTTAAACCCACCTTCTTCTATATAAAATTCAAAACCGCGTGTCTTATTGTCTCCAACGAAAGATTTGCGTATAGGGGCGTCAACCAATTCTCTTTCAGGCACAAGGGTAACAACCCCGCCCACAAGTTTTAAGATTCCGTTTCCCGAAAGCGCCTTGAGCACTTTTCCTGAGGTGCCACTAAATACAGGCAGACCGCCATTAACAACATTATCCACTGCGGATGTTACGGCGCCTGTGAGGTTTGCCTGCGCAACAACCCAATCGCTCACATTGCTTAAAGAGGGACCGTTGACTTTTACAATGATTACATCCCCTACTTCTAACACGTGCCCTGTTGGTGGTGATGCCCATGTGTCATAAATTATATGGTCACCTTTTTTCAGTGCTGACAATTGCACCGTGTCCCCAATTTCGCTTGAGTTGTATATTTCTGACGACGGTACAAGGCTTGCAATTACAAGTTCATTGATTTTATCCAATATTGCTTTTGCACTCACAGCTATTGTAGTGGAAGCCCACTGCGTGGAATCCGGAGAGCTAATAAAATCGCTCTTCAAAAAACGTGCGTTTAGCTGTATCTGAATCGCCGAGGTAACGCCTTTTAAGTAGGATAATTCAGCTTCAGTAAGCGGGTTGCCGCCATCGGCAAACAATTTGATTGCTGATATGCTTGCGTTAGCCAGGATGCTGTCCATTTCGATCTTGGTCATTCCCTGTTTTAGCTTTTTCGCTATCACGGCGCCGTCGTCCAGTAAATGATCAACAATAGCTGCTGTAATCAGCTTAATCTGTCTTGGGTCAATTTTTGTTTCTGCCATACTCTTAATTTTAACTGTAAATTTCTAATGATGCACCCAAATACGGGGCAAATGATAATACTAATTCTTTTTTATTGGGGCGATAAAAGTAATCCTTATATTCTGCAAGTTTAACCCCGTTTAGATATACTAATGTTTTTTTGCGCTCTACCTCCCGCTTTACAAAAAAGCGGCAATTTTCACCGTCAATTTCGCCTTCAGTTATGGGGTTAAGTTTTAAATCGCTACCCCCCAACCCTTCTAATTGGGAGATATCTAACTGTTTCAGTTTTTTATTTTCCTCAGCGAGCACAATACTCTTTTCGTCTGCCTGCGGAAGATCGGAAACTTTTTTGATTTGGATTTTCCTTTTTCCCATTATTCACCTATTAATATTGTTTCTTTAATGGCGTCCTTAATGTATTCGGCAAGGTATGTGATCGGGCACGCATGGGGTACCATTTCCCCGCCCGGCATTTTTACATACAAAATGACTTCAGCACTGTCTTGCGGATTGGCTTTAATTTTGGGAAACTCCGAATATTTGGTTACGGTATCAAGTTTCTCTTGAACTGTTTTTTCCAATTGCGGAATTTTTATGGATTTTTCTCCGATGAAACTGTCGGTGTTCTCCGGAGTGATTTTTTCGATTTGTGTTAATTCTATTTTAGGCATTTTTTAAATGTTTTCTGTTAATAATATCTGCACATCTGTTGTTTGTTTGGGCGCATAGCCTATAAATTCTATACCCACATTGCTTGTTTCCGTGTAGTCTAAACCGGGCGTTAATTTTATTCCGTTAACCCACACCTGTGTGCTGCCGGAGATAAATGGCTTGTCAAGCGTAAAACTTGTGCGTGCTCCGTCCTTGGCTTCGGCGAGTGCAGCCGATACCCTTATATCGGGATTTGAAAGTTCAATGACTTTTAAGCGGTTGGAAATATTTAATTCCACGAGCGCGCTGACATTTTCGCTTACCTCTTGAAGTTCGGCGACTTCGCTTATAACAATATTGACGTTTCCATTCATATCCAACTCTACCAATTCACCGTTAATGGTTATGGAGCGCACTGCTTTGGTTAACCCACCGTTCTCTATGAGCTTGCGTATATCCTTGTGCGCATCTCCGGATTTGTTGTGTGTTTCGGTTGCTCCGGCAGGTTCTGCTTCTATCTCCTCTGCCCTGTAGGTTGGCTTTTCGGGTTGCTTCGCCCACGAGGGCACATCGTTTGCCGGAAGCGTGGTAGGGATTGCATCATATATGGCTAATAATATATTTGCAATTCGATCGCTTGAATTTTGTAGTGGACCGGCATTCCTGACTTGTTCGATTTCTTGTACTATATTCATAATTGCGCAATTGTTTGATGTTGAAACGATATTCTCCATGATGCACCGGAAGGTGTGGTTGTACAAACAGCTGAGATGACGTCGGCGTATTCAACAACCTGATTTAGGTGGATAAGGCTTGTTACAGCTAACCTGGTCAAACACAGTTCCCCATTAAATACAAATAGCTTATACTGGGCGTTGCCACCATCCCATACATTGGATCCGGAAAAAAACTGTTGTACAATCGTAACATACCCAAGAAATTGATTGGGCAGTTTGATTGCTCCGGGAAGCGGAATGCAAACATTTTCACTGCCCTGCTGTGTCAAAACTATATTAATATTGATAAACAAATGCTTTACGTTATGGCTAACCTGTATTATTCCTGTTTGGTAGCCATCGTTAATATTAATTGTTTTGTCTAACCCCGAAAGACGCACCGTGTTGCTGAATTTTAAGGCGTCAACAACCGTATCATTGTCCCCGGGTTGAATTGGGAACATTTTCCTTTCGATGTACGCCGGCAGATCGTCGCCCGACAGGTAAGTTGCATTGGTTACCACTTCACGGATGCAAAAGTTCACAAGGGAAGTGTAATCACCCAACATGTTAATAAAAACCGGCGTAGAAAACAAAATAGTAAACGCATCCACAAAGTAAATTTCCCCATTATAGTAAATAGCCCCAGCAGTGAACTTGATTGGCGAGTTGTCTTTTTCCAACCCATATAAAACATACGCCCTATTGTTAGGAAATAATGATTTACAAAGAGCAATGATGTTTTCAGCAGCAGCGGAATTTACAAATTCTATAAAATTGCTGTCGGCAGGAAGCCGCTGGTTTAAATGTTGTAAGTTAATTTTTTTCATTCGTAAAATATTATTGTGTATGTTGTCGAGAACAGTTTGTACATGTCAAGATAAAACCTGATTCTATTAATAGCATTTTCGTTGTTCTCATAATATGAAGGCACTAAAACCAAAAAGTCAATGTCCGCTCCAAACGGGTCAATATAGGCGAAAAAACCGCCATTGTCGAAAAAACACATATTGGAGCTTCCCGCCTCAGAAAAATAAAGCGCCGGTATTTCTATTGAGTTTGTGATGTAGATTTTTTGGTTGGTCTCATTGATTTTTTTGTTTAACAGCCTTTCCAATAGATATACCTGCGGGGTTATCCTTACATAAAAATTCAACTCCTCAAAATAGGTGTTCATTTTTGCTTTAACAGAATCCAACGCAACGGAAACGGAACGCAAAAACGACCTGATAACCTCAGATATCCTAAGGGCTAAAGGCAGGTTGTTTATCAAAAAGTCATACGTTCGTTTCATCGTTATAAGTGATAAATTATATCAATATCATTTTCATTGAAAGTCATATATCCCGATCGTGGATGGTAGGTAGAAATAATCTGTTCCCAGTTTGCGCCGGTAAGCTCCTTTTTTGCCCAACTCTCCAAAATCTGGGGGATTACCACGCCCGGAACAAGTTGTATGGCATCTGTAATGCCTGTGTTGCTGAACACACCGTCAAATGGAAAGGAAATGAAGTAGTCGCGGATCGCGTCAAGAACTGGGAATGAATTGGGGTCGCTCACTTTGCTTCCGTTAACATTCAAAACAGTGGGATCATAAAGAATATCCAGCCTGCACTTATATTTGTCGGGTGGGTTTGAAAAAATACGGCACCGAACGCCCGCGTCTTTCACGCGCTCGATATAGCTTTGAATGGAAGAAATGATGTTTTGCGGGATAACTTCCGGGTTTCCGCTGCCGTCATCCTGTGCAACCTTATACTCCAACACACCGCTTGTGTTGGTGGACAGTGAGCAATATTTAACTATCTGTTTACTTTCATCAATCGCCTCATAACCTCCCAAACTTTCGTTAAAAACATCACCGTGCTGGTATTGTTTCATCATTTTGATGTACCACTCTCTTGTGTGCGGACGCATGGCATCAACGTAGGCAGTGAGCGCATCGCTTTTAGTGTTAAATATTCGTTCGTAAATATGCAAAGCATACGCAATCACAAAAAACAATCTGTTTTCAGTGATTGCTTTGGGAAATTTGACCTCAAATGTATCAGTAGGCAAAAGTTCGTATTTTGCTCTTATGTACTCATCGCCCATCCAGGCATCGGTCATATCCTTTTTAATTTGTTCTATTGTACGTGCCATAACTAATCAAATGTTTCATCAAAAGTTTCATCAAAAGTGCCAAAATAAATTTGTGGGCTTTCAAATAGGGTAGCCGGTTTAACCTCGTTAATGGTATAATACTCAACTACTTTTTTGTTCTTTGTTAATTCCGCAGGGATTACAAGCAGCTTGCCTTCCACATTATCCGTAATATCTATATCATTTGCCAATGCAACATCATACGCCGCTTCTATCATTCCGCACGTCATCAGCGCAATGTCAAGAATGGATTGTCCCGAAAGTGGCGTTATCGTTGTCATATTATACGGCGTTTTTTTAGGAAAAGAAAAACAAAAAGCAAGAAGCCTGTACAGAGAATAATAACTGCGGCAAGTATCCAGCCCGGCGTTGTCTTTTTTACTGTGGTTTTATCTATTTTTTCAGTCTCAGTTTTTATGTTTTCCGTTGAGCTGTCCGTCTTTTGAACCTCAGTATTTATTGTTTGTTCCGTTTGGCTGCTTGCATCATACTTTACCGTTTTACCTCTGGTGATTTCACGCTCTGTAGCAACTATTTCTGTGGGGTATTGATTGTTCAAAGCGTCCGGAGCGGATAACCTAACCGTAATAATCCGTTCAATAATGCTGGTCAATTCATCGGTAAGCTGGGCGATATTGTCCGATACTTTTATTTCTTCAAACACTTTCGTTTCTTCCCGGATATCGGTAGTGGTTTCGATGTTTGTTTTTGTGGTTTCTTTTACGTTGTACCTCGTTGTTTTGCAGGAAAACAGTAGTAGCGAAAGGCTAATCAGCAATAGTGTCCGTTTCATTTTAATTTTATTTATTAGTATTCAATATTATTTATATCAAGGAGTTTGGTATATTTGTCAATTTTCCTTTTCAGCAGGGCATTTTCCTTTTTTTCGCACCGCAAACTTTCTACTTCTTCCGAGAGCTTTTTAACTTGATCTGTCAACTCTTTAATTTGTTGAGACTGCTGCTGAACCTGTTGGGCATACTCGTCATTTTTCTGTTGATATACGCCAATTTCGTTCCTCAACTGATGAATAATCTTGTTAAATGTATCGGTAGCAGCGTCTATGGTATCTATCCTTTGCCGTTTTCTGCCGAAGAACCACCCTCCCCATGCGCCGGCAGCCATGCCGACTGTTGGGGAGATGATCCACATTAAAATAGTTTCAAATACGCTCATTTCTTTTTTATTTCGTTATTAAAAATTCAAATATGGGGCGGAATCAATAAAGCATCCGCCAACATATATCCTTCCGTTCCACCTGCCTCCGGTTTTAACGCCAAAATGCAAATGGGGGCCTGTAACCTGACCTGTTTTTCCGGATTCTGCAATTTTTTGTCCTTTTCTTATCTTACTCCCCACGCTTACAACCATGTTGTTATTCAAGTGGGCGAAAGAAAAGCGCACAGTTTTGCTATTATCCGAAACGGTGAGCGTTTTACCGCCACCGTATGGACAGGGGTAGGCTTCCATAATTTCGCCATCAACAGGCGAATATACGGGAGTTCCTACTGGCGCCGCAACGTCCGTACCGTTGTGCAGTTTTCTTTCTTTGGTAATGGGGTGTACTCTATATCCAAACCTGCTTGATATGTTTCCGGTTATTACTTTCATAGTTGCTTATTTTAATTTCACAAAATAGTTATCTTCATCTACACTAATATCAGCATCAATATGTTGTGTTTTTAATTGTCTTTTCATTTCAGCGGGCCAAAATGGGTCGGGTTTTCCGTTCAACATCTTTGCCATATTACCACCCAACAACGGAACCTCTTTAAACTCCCCTTGAAAAGCGGTAATTACGTGTTCTGCCACCTGTGCGTCCACATTACCGATTTTCATCGTACCGTTTTCAATAATAATTTCGCCGTTTTCGTCTAACAGTATGCCTCTCATTAGTGTGTTATATTTTCGTTTTCATAATCATTTTTATTAAATGGCTGCGCAGCATTCGCTTGGCTTGTAGTCGGTGAAATTGCTCCCACCAGACCCACTCCTATTGTTGCTGTTGTTGTATGAATATGTGCGTTATAAGCATTTATGAATGAATTAACAGTATCCTTTAATCCGTTTAATTTATCCGTCAACTTTTGTATTATTACCAGTCCATCATTATTTCCGCCGTTTATTTCAATATTCCCGTCAACTTTTAATGTTATTTTTCAATATCTGAATACATCGAAACAAACCCTTGCACCTTGTCAATCATGGTTACCAATACATAGCTGCCCTTTTTGGGATAAATATAAGCACCCTTATCGTCTTTAATGTTGGCATTTAGTTTTATGTTTTTGTACTCAACATCAGATTTTACGGATTTTACAGTACAGGTAACATCATTGTCCACGCTTACCACCGTGCAAAGCATCGAATCAAAACCGGTCGCACCGATTAATTTTCTTAGATTTTCCGCAATGTTTCTTTCGTTACTCATGTTAGCAATTATTTGATTTCATCACCAAGTATTACAGTTTGTCTGTACCCGCCTAATCCAAATTCGTATTCTACCGCATCTGCTATAAACTTTTTATTGTCTCTCTCTGTGTTTTCGTCATCGTATAAAAGAACCTTGTCTCCTTTTTTAACAAATGGAATCCCAAATCCGGTAAGTGTTCCGCTCATTTTATCTACCCTGTAGGTGTCTAACATTTTTTGAGCATAATCGTCAAGTTCTTTTTGTGTTTTGTATTCCGGAGCGTAAAAAGTGCGCACCTCTCCTTTCGGGTCTCCTTTTTTGGATTCCAACTTTGTATTGTCAGGCAGGATGCTTTTCGCCACAATCTGAATATTCACATCTTCGGCAAGGGTGTATTTCAATGTGTCTGAAATGATGTTTAAACCCTTTTTAAATTTTACTTCTTTGGTGTTTTGCAGTTGTGAGGTAAGCATTACCGCCACCATTTTTTTGTTATCAAAAAAGGCGTTAAACGGATAGTTTTGTTTTAAGTAATCCAGCACCTTCGCCACTGTGGTTTCTTCCTGAATAATCACTTCGCCAAACTCAATACTTTCCGGCATTACCAGTTCAACATCCGGAGCGTACTCATTTAGAAAATCTTTGAGTTTAAATTTTTCGTAACGTCTCGGTTCTACCTTTGCCTGTTTGAGTTGCCACATCTCATTTTCGGCTTCAATTTTAATGGGTGTTTCGCTCGACACGCCGGTAATATAGCCGTTAAAAATATTTTCTACATACTCACCTTTATACCAAACATGAATGCTAATTTTATCCCCGCGCCCGATAAATTCATTCAATTTCTTGCCTTTCATTCTCATTCTACGCGGCACTACAATGGTTGCCGTATCCGTTAAATTGCGGATTGATGTATTTACTTTAATAGAATTTACGCTCGTAAACCTTATTTTGTTACTTTTGCCCTGAATTTCAATCAAACAGTCTAATACTAACATGGTATGAAAAAATTAGGGTTAATACTTGCTGCGCTTCTTTTCATTAGCGCCACTACCGATAAAATTACCGACTGTATGTATAATGGCAAAAAGCTATACGGTCGCGTTAAAGTGGTTTCTGCGCATGCTGATTTTAGAGTAGAAGTTGTAGATGTTGGGGAAGACCTGAGAGTGCGCCGTGTAAATGGCATAGCTTCCGCGTGCGGCGAATGGGAGTTTACCGATGGGATCGCTGACTTTACGATTGAATATGTTACTGTAGGTTCTGACTTTCGCATAAGATTTGTTGATTAGTTAGTTATCCATAATTAATCCGTACGCATTTTCAGCATCATTGTCGCTTGTGAATCGAAAATCAAAAGGCAATACATTAAAAAACTTTTGACCTTGCTGGTCAAAGTCTCCTGTTTTAAAAACAACCTTGGCGATGCCAAAAGTTCCTAAGTATGTATTTACAACATCAAACTCCTCAGGATCACTTAAAAATCTGTTTATCTCACCAATCTCAAAGGTGGGGTAACAATTTTCGCTTACCATTATATTGCCCCTGATGCCTATTTCGTAATCCCTTGCGGCAATATATTCCTTAATTGTTCCTTTTCTATTTACCAATGCCGTCTCTATAATCGTATTTTGTTTTGTAACACGTATCTTGGCATCTACAAACTCTATAAATTCGTTGTTTTTATTTTTAAGTATGAGATTGTTTACAGGTATGCCGCCCTGTAAAAAACGCATACCGGAATAGTCGCTTCCGGAATGCTCCTCTTTAAGCGTAGCTGATTTAACAGACCAGGTATGTTCCGGCAGTAAGGGATAATCCTTAGGCTGATGTCTCTTCCCCTGTTGAATGGCTAAATTAATAGCATTGGCAGCCGCGTATGCACCTGTACGGAGCATCCACGAGGCAGCGGTTTCTCCAATCTGCCTTACCGCATTTCTGCTATTATCAATTATTACTAACCCCGCCATATAATTTTTGTTTCTCTTAATTTTTAATTCTTAATTTTTAATTGATTATGCTGCTGCATAATTTACATCATTAACCACTTTTTGCAAAGTCTCCGACAACTTGCTCGTAAAATCCTGCGCCGATTGCGGATCATCTTTGCTGCTTTCAAACCTGTTTGTATTTTCTCCGATTAAACTGCCTATATTTATGTAGAAGTTTTTAACCTGTTTGCCGCCGCCGGTGATGGCGTCGGAGGCAGTAGAAGTGTAGCCGTTTGTAGAATTATTGAGGCTGTTGATACCACCGGTGTTACCCGCAATCAACTTCGAGTATGATCTCGCCTCATCTCTCCCTTCTACAAATGCTTTAACAGCCCTTACATTTTCTTTTGTGAAATCTACAACCCCCTGCGACCCTTTTGTGCGATTTTTATAGGCAACTAAGTACTGTCGTGCAATTTGTAATAATTTCTTATCTCCAAGTTCGTAGCCCACTGCTCCTCGCAATATAGCCTCTCCGGGTGCGCCTTTTTTATAAGCACTTTGCATTGCATTTTCGTGAGATTTTGCTAATGCCTTTTTTTGTATGGAGGTACTAAGCGCATCATAAGCAGCCGTAAGATTGTTGGTATTGGTAATGTCGTTCAGCGTTTGTTTGTTTAGTTCCGGATACAAACCCGCTATTTCCCTAACAAGACGCTTTCGCTCTTCTGATTTTGGATTTGTTTGCTCTAACTTGGCAAATAAAATATCAAGCTGCGTTCTTTCCTTTTCGTAAAACGATGAGTATACTTCCTTGGCCACTTTCATTGCGTCAGTGCTTTCTTTTGTTCTTTTCCGAAACAACGCAAATGCCGTAGCGGCGGCGGTAACTACTGCCAATATGGCGCCTATGCCACTTGCTTTTTGCGCCGCAGTTAAAGCTATTACAGAACCCGTTGTTGCATCTACTTGCCTTTTATATAGCCTTTTCAACACAGTTAAAGCGGCTATTCTGGCCTCGCTTGCTTTTACTAAAGCTAAATGCCCCTTTACTACAATGTTATACATCGCAAGCGAAGCGGCAGCAGACCCCGTAACCTTGGCTATTCCAACAACTGCATTTTGATGTTTATGAAGATAAACCAGCCCCTCTGTTTTTAGCTTTGTAACAAGTTCGCCCACCCGTATTTTCAACTCGTTATACTCCATTTCAATCTGTTTGGCTTTCCCCTCCGGCGTTGCCGCCAACGCCTCATTAACGCCTTTAACGCTTTGCGCTACAACCTCCATTAATACGGAAACCCGATCGCTTTCGCTACCATATTTTAAAATCTTTTCCTGAGCCTCTGTAAAGAAATATCCATTGCGTGAAAGCGCCGTTGTCTGCCCCTCTAAAACCTTTCCCATCATCTGTGCGATGCCATACGCATTTTCCTGACTTGCATTAAGCCCGTACTGATGCGCAAGCATATCGTTCATGGTTGGAATTAGGCGCTCAAGGCTGCTTTTCTTTTTGGTATAAGTACCCAACTCTTTGGCGCCGGCTAATTGAACGTCGCTACTTACTACGCCCAACTTTTGCTGTGCCTTGGTAAGAGCTACAATATCTTCAACGTCCCACTTGCCGGCGCCCATAGTGTTTTTCATTACCGCCCCAAGTTGTGTTTGTGCCACGTTCTGCTTTTGGTATGCATCCATACCGGATTTTGTAAATCCAACAAGTGCATTTTTAGCAGCTACAACACCACGCATAAGAAAATCTGCCTTGAAAACAGACTTAAATATAGACTGTGTCTCGCAGCAGGATTTATTTAACTCATCTACCTTGCTCTTCGTGTTATTAACAGCTTTATTGATAACATCAAGTGTATTATTTGAGTCCCAAACTGGTTTTATTTTCAGAATTACAGCATCTGTGCTTTTCATTTTTGGGTTATACCTTTTATTATCAAACTTTCGTTAGTTTCCACGCTCTCCTCAATCCTTATCTGTTTTAGTGCCGCAATCTTCTTCACCCACTCTTTGTCGCTGAGTTTCGATGCGTCAATGTGAAGGTAGTACTCTAATAACGTATCGTGATAGGTAATAAAGTCCACCTTGCACTTGGCAGCATCTTCTATAGCTTTTTTATTTGCGCCTCCCCAAAATCAACGATTTGTTCCAGCACAGGAGTAACCTCAAGAAAATAGAGATCGTTGGTTTTAATTTCCGGATCACCGCCAAGCCAGCAATTTTCAAGAATAATTTGGTTCGATTTCATGCCGTCCTGCTCCGAAATGTCGGTTGCCGCTTGTAGCGTATTACGGTTGGGGCGTTTCAGGTAACAAACCTTGTCGGTAGCAATTACCTCAAAAACATCACGGTGCTCTTTTTTCCACATCGCAATTTGCTCCTTAGAGGCTTGCCCGCTCAATACTTTTTCTTCTTTTTCTTTCATAAGTAATAGTCAATTTAAGGTTTTACTTTCTAATGATATGCGAGGGGAGCAAGTTTAGCTGTTTTTCGTTTTTCGTATCGCCCTCTTTGGCTTCAACGCCATCGTCAGTAAATTGGCAATCTTTAATAACGTGGTTGGCCATTTTCGCACCACCTACAGGAATAAACGCCACTACAACGTCAAACGGCGCAATGTCTTGCAGCCTTCCGGTGGGAGATGACTTGCGAATACTTTCTATCTCATCTCTCAAAAGCGTTATGCTTGCCGTGGGGGTAATACGTCCATATCCACGACCTACCGGATATTGACCGGCTCCGTGAATATTTTCAATTTCCTGTTTGTCATCATAATCAACAGCGACGATTCCGGTAACCGGTACCCCTTCAATTAAAACCTTCATTGTTGCCCATGAGTGCTGTACGCCGTTTATCATGGGTATAAATCTAAGTCCGTTCATATTATCCTAATTTAGTAGTGAAACCAATTTTAATTTTAATCTTACGCATCACACCCACAGGAACCTGTTTGATTACAAATTCTACTTCTGAGGATGCGAGCACATTTTGGTCGGGGTCTATTTCAACCACGTAGCCTGACAGTTCGCCCGCTTTTTCCATGGCCTCTAACTGGCGATTGGCAACTGCTGTTAAAAAAGCAACAGTGCCTTGATCTAATTTACCGCTTTGCGGATCCACATAAAGCGGACTGCTTAAGTGCGGCAACAAATACGTTCTGATACCGCGACAGGCTTTATCCATCGTGCGTACGCGCTCAATGGCATTGTAGTCGCTTGTGGCTTCATCCATCGTATGGGAGTCGTTGTAGAACGATCCCTGCAAGGCGCCAAAGGTGCGAAGGAAAATAAAACGTTTATCATTAAGCGTGTTTACAACGCCAATGTCAATGCTTTTTACCAAAGTGCCGTCTGCAAATGCCGGAGTGGTTACCCCAGTAGGGCATTTCGCTACCCAGGCAATAGATTCGTGTACTGCCATTTTGGAAAGCATTCCCAAAGCGTTGCCGATAATGCCAACACACTTTCCTGCGCCGGCAGTAAACAATTCCTTTGCGATGCCTGTTCCGGCTTGGCCAATAAGAACAGAAACATTTTTTTGTCCAATGGCTGCCATGGTTTGCAAAGCGGTAATATTGCCAATCTTTGGAGAATACAAACCAGAAAGCGGCATGTCGTTAGCCTCCAAATAGGTAGCAACGCCTTGTAAGGCGGTTAAATCATTTGCCTGCAAAAGATTTTCGGGAGCGTAAACGCCAATTTGCCGAATTTTACCTTCTGCGAAATTTTGCATCTCTTTAATTTCTGCAAAATCGTAATTGCCGGAAGGCTTCTCAAACAAACCCACCCAAAGCATGATGGCAGGATTGATTCTAAAAGCCTCGTTTAAATGGTAATGCAACGATTTTAAAATCCACTGTGTAGCATCGGGTTTAATGCCCAAACTTTCCGCATATTCAATCGTGGAGATTTGAATAATACGGTTTGTTTGGCTAAACCCGCCGGTAACACCACTATCGGTCTGTGGCATATCGGAAGTATCCAAATATACCAGCAGCCCGCTGTAGTGATCTTCGCCGGGGAGCGTGGCAGGCACGCCCCCGTTTTGGCGAATTATGTTAATATTAGGTACCGACATAGTTATTCCTGTTTAGATGGTTCTTTGATAAAATCGTCTCGCTTTACAACTGTCATGTTGGGTTTTGTTTGATAGAAAAACAATTCCTCTCCATCGTGATACAGCCTGTCTTGTGTAGGGTATTCTTCAAAGACTTTTTTTATCCTTTCATTCATACCGGTGCCCTTGTTTTCCTTTTTCTTTCCTTTTCCATCTTTATCTTCTTTGGGCTTCTCTTCCGTTTGGTTTGTAGTTTCGATACCGGTTCCGGCACCATCACTGCTTTCAGCTTCGCCGGCTCCTTGCTCTGCACTGGCTTGAGCAGCAGCTTCCGCCTCTGCTTTTTCTTTTGCTTCCTGTGCTGCTTTTTTAGCGGCTGCTTGCGCCGCCTTTTCTTCTGGTGTTAATTGTGTATTTGCCATTCTCTTAATTTTTTAATTCGTAATTCGTAATTTGATTATGCCACCGGAACCGCACAGGATACAATAGCACCAATTGCCTCGTTTTTAAGCGGCAAACAGATAGAGTAGGTCCGGAAGTTCACCAAACTTTGTTGCATGGTAGGGTCGGTAGAAGCCTCGCTATAATACATCTTTATGCTTCCGTTGCATCTCATCATTCTTGGTGCATAGAAGGCAACCGATGCCTGATAGTCTCCTGTAGCCGGCACTGATCCCCACGCTTTTTTAACTTTGGTAGATGCAGTAAAATAGGGGCCGTCCACATATTCGTAAACCTCAAAACCATACAAATTGGATATTTTGCCGGTAACATAATTATAATACTGCTGTGCAAACTTTTGGTCATTTTCTAACAGGTCATTTATATGGTCAGGACAGAGCACTAAAATACGACCTACTAATGGCACTTTCAACTTGTCAAATGCCTTTTTCATCGCGATAATATCTTTTCGTGTAATCATCTTTCTGCCTGCTCCGTCATCATCTCCGGTAGTTAAAATTACAGGGGTTGCTGTCGCATTTGATGCCGGCGCCAATGCGTGAAGTGCCTTAGAAAATTTAGTTTCGTCAATTTTTTCCCTGTGCCTTTCAATCACACTTCCCATTTTATCATAAGAAATAGCGTGCAGTTCATCATCGGTTACCGGAGTGGCCTCTGTTTGGAATTTGTCCAATCCTATGGGTTTATCCGTATCCCCTAATGCCACTGTCGGTATCGGGTAAGTTGTATTATTAATAAGCACTTTCGGATCGCCGCCAATCAACACAAAGTGTATCACTTCATTGTCCACCTTGTCGTCATAACTTCTAATTTTCGCGTACCATCCTATTGATTCGGCTGCGTTCCTGAATGCTTTTACCATTTCCCCTGTCCAAACTTCCGTATAAACGCCGGTGCGTAATCCCACATCACCCATTGGGCAAAGTACTGATACTACCGGTAATCCTACACCACCTACCAAGGGCGGCAATCCTGTTGCGTTACATATTGTAACTCCAATCAAACAATTGGCCGTTAAGGCCAGCATAAACAATAATTTTTTCATCTTTTTTGGTTTTTGATTTTTAACTTTTTTAATTCGTAATTCTTAATTACTTAATATCCGGTTTAAAACCGTACTCTTTTTCATAGAGGGCAATGTAGGTCTCCCTGTCATTGTCGCGTAAGTCTTCGCGTTCCTTAGCGGAAAGGTCTGCCCACTTTTTGTCTGCTGGTGCAGGGGTAGTGCGTGCTCCTCCAATCATGTCGGTTGGTTTCACAACGCCGTTCATGGAAGAAAGCGTGGCCTGCAACGCTTCAATACCCATTTTTTCGCCAATGGTTACAAAATGTGCCTTTTGGTCGGCGGTTAGTTTTTTTGCCGTAATGGCATCATCAACCATTTTGGTAATGGTTTTTTTGTCGGCTTCCAGCGCATCTGCTTTCAATGTTGCAATCTCCTCGTCCTTTGCGGTCAATTTAGTTTGCAATAATTGAAGTTCCTGCGTTTTCGCCAAAATTTCGGCTTCTGTTGCGCTTTCGCTCAAGCCAAGTGCTAATGCAATCAATTTCATGTTTTTTTGGTTTTGATTATTAATATTCAATAAGCCGATAAAACAATTATCATCGGTATTTAATTCAATCATATTTCCATAGTCATCGTAGAGCGACACGGAATTAGAGTTTGATGGGATGTCCGTTAGCGAAACCTCCCTCAAGGAGCAGCGTTTAACCGTTTCGCGTGTTTGACCAGCAACCACGTCCTCCGGCAAATTGCTTAACTCTAATTTTTCAATACCAACAGAACAGGCGCTGATAAATCCTTTTTCTACTTTGTTGGCAATACTTACTGCAAAAGTATCGTCCATATCAAAGCAGGTGTCTGCCAACAATTTTCCTCCCTCAATACGCAAGTTTTCCCAACGCCCAATGGGAAGTATAATGTCTTTTTTATCACCCCACGATCGCGTATGGTTCCAAAGCATTATCGGATTCTTATTAAATCGTTCCAGATTTATGCCTTTGGTTAGCACTCTGAAACCGTAACTGTTCACGCTTTCATCGCTTAATACAAATGTCTTTTTCGGGCTTTCCTTTGCCATTTTTCCGCTTATTTTTCGGCGAAAGTAAAAGTGAAAGATACAACCTCAAATTTTCTATTAAACCCTTTAACAACTTTATTAAACCCTTTAACAATCCTTTAAAGGTAAGCGTATTTTACGCTTACCTTTGCCGAAATTTTATCGAAAGTTTATGACAAAACTGGAACTGAATCAAAAAAGGGAACTTGCCCGAATGTATTACATGCAAGGCGATTCACAAAAAAATATTGCCGAAAAAGTGGGCGTTTCAGCGCAAACACTCGGCAAGTGGGTAGAACAGAACGATTGGGCTAAAAAAAGAGCCGCACAAAACATTACTCGCCCGGAATTAGTAAACAAGTTATTGCTGACCATAGACAAACTTATTGAACAGGTACACAATTCAGAGGATCCGAGTTTGATTGCCGGATTGGGCGACAAACTCTCAAAACTTTCTACCACCATTGAAAAGTTGGATAAAAAAGCCTCTGTAGTGGATGCCATTGAAGTATTTATGGCATTTGGCAAATGGCTGCAATACAGGGCCACTTATGATGATGAAATTACGCCGGAACTCTTAAAAGCAATTAACAAGTATCAAGATTTGTACATAACCGAGATTATGTCTAAAAAATAGTATGGAACAAAAACCACGCAATTTCGACGAATGGAAACAGTGGTGCGATACCGTACAGAATCAAACCACAGTACTGCACAGTGAAACTCCGGCAAACAAAAGAGCGCGGATAAAACACTTGCTGTCGGATTACAACGCTTTTGTATTATACTATTTTCCACATTATGTTACCAATAAGGATACCGGTAAGGTTACACCCTGTGCCAAATTCCATATTGATGCGGCAAATATGGTGTTGAAAAACAAAAATCTGAAAGGCGTTTTTAAGTGGGCGCGTGGGCATGCCAAAAGTACGCACTTCGATATTTTTATTCCCATGTGGTTAAAGGTGCTAAAACAACTCCGTGTAATGGTATTGGTGGGAAAAAGCGAAACCAACGCCAACACATTACTTTCAGATATTCAGGCGGAGTTACAATTTAACCAGCGATATATTGCCGACTTTGGCCAGCAGTACAATTTTGGAAGCTGGCAAGACGGCGAGTTTATTACAAAGGATGATGTGGCGTTCTTTGCGCGAGGACGCGGGCAGTCGCCGCGTGGTTTGCGCTACCGCTCCAACCGCCCCGATTACATCGTGATAGACGACCTCGACGACGACGAGCTTTGCGAAAACGAGGCTCGTGTTACAAAACTTTCTAACTGGGTAAAGGAAGCTCTCTTTGGCGCACTTGACGGCGGTCGGGGTCGTTTTATCATGGTGGGTAATCTCATTTCAAAAAACAGTGTGTTGGCTAAAATTGCCGCCATTAAAGCCGTACAGGTAAGCCAGGTGAATGCCTTTGACAGAAACGGCATTCCGGCATGGAAAGAGAAATGGAGCGCAGCGGAACTCAAAGATATGGAACTGATGATGGGCTACCGGTCATTCCAAAAAGAGATGATGAATAACCCCATTACCGAAGGCGCCGTATTCCGCAATGATTGGATCCGGTGGAAAAAAATATTGCCGCTTCACAAATACGATCGTATTATTGCTTACTGCGACCCAAGTTTTAAGGGCAGTACAAAAAACGACTACAAGGCAATCAAGGTGTGGGGGCAAACCGGTACGGAACTGCACAACATAGATGCTTTTTGCCGCCAGTGTTCCGTTACTGAAATGGTACGGTGGTTTTACGACTTGCACGAAAAAGTATCTGCGAGTGGCGCTATTTGCGACTACTACATTGAAGCAAATTTCCTGCAGGACATCATTTTGGATGAATTTACCAATGAGGGAAACCTGCGTGGCTACCAACTGCCTATCCGGGCGGATTATCGCAAAAAGCCGGACAAGTTCCAACGTGTCGAAGCTATAAGCCCGCTTTGGGAAAGAGGCTTTACATTCTACAATATAGATAAGCAAAACGACCCCGATATGCTGGCAGCTTTGGAACAAACCCTGTCCTTTGAAAAAGGAACACGAACGCATGACGATGCGCCCGATGCAGACGAGGGTGCTATTTATATTCTACAAAAACATACACGATTAGGAATTTTTAAACCGGTCATCGGCACACGCCCAAGACCCTCAAACGAATGGTAATATGATTAAATTTTTCAAAGCATGGCTTTTCGACTGGCGTTTTAAACGCGCCTGCAAAACAGCAGATAAATATTATAAAACAACCGGTTATAAAGCCTTAGTGCTTATGCTTGGCGGCAAACCCGTAGTGAAGTACAGAAAAGTGTTAAAGGAAGAGATGAAACGCAAAATATGGGGATGTAGCTTGGAAATCCTCGAAAAGCGCGCCTTGTATAAAACCTATTAACCACTAATCACTAACCATTAACCACTAAAATCATGTTTTTAAATATCGAAGAATTAAGAACCGTTGCATACGACTATCAGCTCAGCGAGATAGTAGAAGATGACAACACTATTATTGAAATGGCAATACAGGCGGCTATTGAAGAAGCCAGGTCGTACCTGTGCAGCCGCTACGATGTAGAAATGGCATTCTCTGCAGAAGGAAGCGAGCGTAACCCTCTCATACTGGAAATGACAAAAGACATGGCGCTGTGGCAAATTATACGCCTTTCCAATCCGGATATAATCCACGAAAGGGTGAAAGACCGTTACGACCGCGCTGTTGAATGGTTTGACAAGGTGGCTCGCGGTTTAATATCCCCAACATTACCGGCAGCTCAGGACGACAAAGGCGGCAATATATCCCCCATTAAATACGGATCAATGCCAAAACAAACTTACGATTATTAATTATGGCGAAACAACAGACAAAACAAACACATGAAAAGCGCAAACTGTTGGTTGAAATAAAGCAGGCAGCCGACAATTTGACCAAAAAGGATATAAAAACATGGCGCAACGCCTGGATGGAGGCAGCGAGACCGGATAATCCAAACCGCGTGGCTCTTTACGATGTTTATACCGATGTAATGGTGGATTTACACCTTATAGGTTGCATCCGTCAGCGAAGCGATATGGTGTTGAATAAATCGTTTAAAATTGTTTCCAAAAAAGACGGAAAGGAAAAACCGGAAATAACAGAACTTTTTGAGGCGAGTTGGTTTAAACGGTTCCTGGAACTTGCACTTGAAAGTATCTATTATGGGTATTCTCTAATTCAGTTTAACGACATAATTACCGACGGCGTGATGCGCTTTGAGAGCGTAGAACTGGTACCGAGAAAAAACGTGGTTCCGGAGTTTGGAGTGATTATAAAAAATGTTTACGATGACCCTACACGGCAAGGATACACTTACCTGGACGGCGATTTGGCAAAATGGTGTATCGGGGTAGGTGATAGAAAAAATTTAGGATTGCTTCTGAAATTAGCCCCACAAAGTTTATCCAAAAAGAATATGCTTGCTTATTGGGACGCTTTTGGAGAAATCTTTGGTATGCCTATCCGTGTGGCAAGAACCGGAAGTCGCGACGCTACAGACAGGGCAAATATTGAAAAAATGATGCAACTCATGGGTACTGCCGGTTGGGCGGTGCTGCCGGAAGGAACAGAAATAGAGCTAAAAGAAACTACGCGCGGAGATGCCTTTAATGTTTACGACAAACGTATTGAGCGCTGCAACTCTGAAGTATCGAAAGGCATTCTCGGACAAACCATGACTACTGACAACGGCGGCTCATTGGCACAATCGGAAGTCCATCTTGAAATCCTTAAAAACATTGTGTATAAAGATGCCGACTTTTTGCGTGATATAATAAACTGGGAACTGCTACCATTTATGTTAATGCACGGCTTCCCTGTGCAAGATTTGCGTTTTGATTGGGACGAGTCGGTGGACTGGACGCCGGAGCAGCAATTGTGGATTGAGCAAATGATACTTAGCAATTACGATATTGATCCCAAATATTTTGCTGAAAAATACAATATACCGGTACTGGGTGGAAAAAAGCCATCATTCTTGACAGATTGGGAAAAAGGGTTAGCAGCAAAGTTTATTGTAGAATCAGAATTATTGACAAAACAAGATAATTTTTTCGCATAACCCCCGCACCGTCGGGGGGATACGAAGTGTTTCATGCCGCACTGCAGAGCCTTTATGAAGAATCCTTAACGTCTTTAATGCCCTTAGAGACCTTAACGACCTTAGAGTCTCCCGAATTTTCCACTGAAATTTGGGAAAACTTAACCAAGTGGGTCCACTCCAAAAAAGACTACAAACCCGAATACCTTTCAGAACCCGAACCGCGCGCCGCCATTAACGAAGTTTGCCGTATTCTAAGTACACCCCTAAAAAACCTGTCCATTAAACAGGAGATACCGGCAGAACTGACCGCCGCATTGGAAAACAATATCTTCCACTTCTCAGGTTTTAAAACCCACCACGAACTTGTACAGGTATCGCAGTTACTCAAAGATGAAAACGGCAATTTTAAACCGTTTCAACAGTTTTTAAAAGATGTTGAAAAGATAGATGATACTTATAACCGCAACTACTTGAATGCCGAGTATAACTTTGCACAGGCTTCCTCGCAAATGGCGGTAAAATGGAAAGAATGGGAAGCAGACGGCGACGATTACGACTTGCAGTATCGAACCGCCGGCGACGATCGCGTGCGCGAGGAACACGCAGCGCTCAACAATACCACGCTACCGCCGTCTGATCCGTTTTGGAAGTCCTACTTGCCGCCCAACGGCTGGAACTGTCGCTGCACTACCGTTCAAGTACGCAAAGGAAAGTATCCGCGTAGCGACTCCGATAAGGCAGTTGCCAGGGGAAATGCCATGACCGATACGCCCAAAAAGCAAATATTCAGATTCAATCCGGGAGCACAGGAAAAAATATTCCCACCAAAGCATCCATATTACAAAGCGCCGGAACAGGTACAACAAACGCTGAATAAAATAGCAGAAAAAAACGCTGCCGCCATTGAACGTGAAAAATACCTCAAAGAAATGGAACCGCTACTTGATAAAAAAGTGGTGAAGAAGATTGATGACGGAAGCATTACGGTAGGCTTTACAAAAAAAGGAAACAAACACCTGTATCACGATACACTTGGACGGGCAGAAGATTTTGATAAAAAAGACCTGAAAAAACTAAATACGCTTCTAAAGAAATCTACTTTCGTTGAGTCTCAGGGATTGCATAAAACGCGCAAAGACAGTATTACAAAGTTCTACTATTTCAAAGATAAGGATAAAGAACTGTATTATAATGTAGCAGAAAAAATAAAAAGTGGTACGGTGCATAGATCTCTTTATTCCATAACGAATAAAATAAAAAAAAAATAAGCGGTAGTCAACAATTTATGCTTACGCAAGGTCAGTAACTCCTACCGCTTTGTTTCTGACCGCAAAAATATAAAAAATACAATATGAACAAAATTTTTCAGAAAGCACTCAAAGACTTGAAAATAGAACTCACCGAAAAGTTCGACAAAAACTTTTCGCAGGGTGGCTTTTTCGGCAACAGATGGAAGTCCAGAAAAGACGGATACCAAACCCATCTGAATAATACCGGCGCTTTGAGGCGATCCATTAAATCTCACATTGAAGGTGATGCTATTGTATTTACATCATCAAAGCCATACGCAGCTGCTCACAACGAGGGCGTAAATAAAAGAGTGAAGGTAAAAAGCAAAAAAGGCAAAACCTTTACCCGCAAAATGAATCTTCCCCAACGCCAATTTATCGGCGAATATCCGGGTATGGAAAAAACCGTTGAGCGTATTGCGAAACAAGTAATAGAAGCCGAAATACAAGCCTTTGTTAAAAAAGCAAACAGTTAACCACTAATCACTAACCACCAATGAAAAACATCTTTCTATCCATTCAAGAAAAGTTATCCGAAATTCCGGCGCTAAAACACATTGACAAGAACTGGGGGCAACTCCTATACGATCAGCCACCGGTTAAGTTTCCCTGTGCTCTGTTAGATATTGCCAATGTGGACTATTCACAGTTGGGCAACCTGACACAATCCGCTGAATGTATCGTTGAGATTACCATTGCCAATTTTCGTTTTACGCCAAGCTCCGGAAAAGCGCCACGCAAAGAAGATGCTTACCTGGTATTTGATGTTATCGAAAAAATACATCAAACGCTGCACGGCTACACCGATGAGCAATTTGGCCCGCTTATCCGGGTAAATTTGCAAAAATTAGATGCCTCAAAAGATTTTGAAATTTACAAGGTAAGCTACCAAACGGCATGGCAGATATTAAAAGAATATGATTTGGTTCCGGTAGAGGCAGAACCGAAAATTAAACGAAAATAAAAAAGCCCCGTGTTTCAATACGGGGCTTTTGGTTAAATGGGCTTAAACTGTCGTTTTATCTTCTTTAAATAATTCGGTTTGATTAGGATCGCCTGCTTGGGTGTTGGTGGCGGGTTTTGTCAGTCGTGCTACCTCAGTTTCAATTTGCCTGTCAATATTGGGCATATTAATGATTTTCATAAACGAGTTATAGTGCATGGGGTAAAACGGCTCAACAAAAGTGCGAAACACGCCCGCGTATGTTGTGTAGCCCGCTTTATAGTGGGCGTTCACAATGTCTATAATAATTTTGCAGTGTCTTAATCTGTTTAGCCTGTTGTATCCCATTTTATATCAATTATGGTTTTAATATCAAGTCCAATTTCTTCCTGTAAATATCATCCCTCACCCCATCCGCATAATCCAGATCCGGCCACTTGATATGCACAAGAACGCACAGCCTTCCAGACTTCAGGTTGTGATTTTCGAGTATACATTTTACCACAGTACAATTAGTGCAACCGTCGTTTACAATGCAGTTAACCAACTCTTCGCCTGTCTTGCTGCATACGTAGGATGCCTCTTGTTGCAACTCGCTGTAAAATGAAAATATAAAATCCGGCAAAAGTTCCTTTGTAATGCCTCTGAAGGCTACTTCTACCTCAATGTCGCTTTTTAATTGTCTTTCCATAATTTGTTGTTTTAAGCATTATTATACCTTTCTATCTCTTCGGTTGCCAGCTGGATGCACTCCGCTACATATTCATCATACTGAATAACCTTTGGATCCTGTGGGTTCTTTCTTGCTTTTCTTTGTAAAGAAAACTCATCGTCGGCACTGTATTTTCCTCTAATCCTGTCCACGACAATACTTTTATAATCCGGTTCCGGGGCCTTTACATAATCCCACTCCACGATAATGCGCGTCTTTGTTTCGCGGTATTTCGGGAGAGGGTTGTAAAACTCTTTTGTTCCGGGCTCGGTTATAATGAGCTCTTTGTACCCTGCTTTTTTGTACTGGGCAGGAGTTGGGTTAAAGATTACATTACCACCCAATTGCACCGAGTTTGAGGCGCAAGACAATTGTTTGTCGTTGGTTAATTTTGCGTATTTCATATAATTACGATTTTTTTGTGTTTTTATTTATGTATCCAAAATTTAAAATTTTTACCATATCCATTCATTCCACGCCCCTGTGAGCCGCCACCCAACAACGAAAATACATCATTAACTGATACATTAATTGGTGTCATGTTTGTTACATGAAATTCATGTATAATTATTCCTGTGGATTTTTCTTTTAAAACGATGTCAATTTTTCCATCGTAATGGTACATGTATAAATTAAGCCATGTATCGAGCGAAATATTTGATAGGGGTATATTTGTATAGTATCCTGCATTTGCAGCAACTCCCATAAAAAAATTAGCACCATTTCTTTGTGTGTGAATACCGCTATCTGATTTTCCTGATGCCGATCCTGTAATTATATTTGGGTAGTTTGTGGTGAATCCTATAAACCTAATGTCTAATGATAGTTTGAACTTATTTTGATAAATTGATGGATAAAAACTTTTACCATTAACGCTATATATATTAATATTGGCATATCCAACCGTCGTTGATCGTGCGACTATTTCACCATTCAAATTCACAAAAGTTGCATCAGGGTTAACCGTTCCATTGTTTCCATCAACTAAGTTAATTGCTGTTCCGTTAAGTGGCATATTAATAATTAAATCCCACTCGTCATCTTTTTCTTGAAGCCTTCTACTTAATATATAATGCATAATATTAAAATTTAACAAAAACGGCACGTTTGTTGATTATTGATAACTCGTATGATGTGTTGATGTCATCGCATTTGCCGGCAACCAGAACATCCTGTGGAAAAGATATTGTTGTTTTCGTACCTCCACTTGCAAACCAAATAACAATCGGCTGTACGCTATCCGGAACGCTCTGCAAGGTAAGAGACACAAGCGTTCCAAATTTATAATATACTCCCGGCTCAGGTATAAGTGTTTTTGAGGAAGAGCCAGTGTCCTCAATCACTTCCGGTTCAAAATCCTTCCCATCTTTCCCGTCTTTTCCTTTTTTCCCGCGAGCGCCGGGAATACCTGAGGCCGATATGCCGGTATCCTCCTCCCCAATAAACCAATTCCCATTCTCCCCAATGTGTGGTGTAACGCCATCTTCTCCTTTTGTAACCAGGCGCGGTTCTGTAATTTCAAATGTTACTTTTTCCATTTTAATTGTGTTTAATTGTTATTAAAATTCATTCTAACATGTACTGCAGTATTTATCTGCGGGGCTATTTGGTTTGTAAAGATCAGGATGCAAATTGCGCGTTCGTAGCCACCTAACGTATTCATCGCTTCGCCTACAAACCGCATAAAAACTACGGCTTCCGAAATAGTAAGACTGAAAGAGTACGCTGCCTGTAATTTCCATTTTCTGGAAGCCAACTTAGCGTCTATCTTTTCGAGTTCCTCGCGCACGTATAACGAATGGGCATCATTAACCTGAAAGGTCGAAGCCACATGCGACACTATCTTGCCAAGTGCGTCATACTGCTCTTTATCCAATTTTATCTTAATCTTTGTTGCCATAGCTGTTTTATTTAACCCAAACTTCGCTACTGAGATATGTTTCCGCAAGTTTCGGCTGCGTTCCCTCCGGGATTTGAAAGAAGTATTGCTTTATGTAGTTATACGCTGCCAATTGTTCACCTTTGGGCATATTGTTCCAACGTCTTTCTGCCGTTTTTTTGCTACTGTTGTCTTTGTGCCTGTTTTTAAAATATGCAGCCCAAAAATTAGCGAATGTAGGCTCAAAAACTACTTGCCTGAATTTACACCGCCCAAAAGTGTTTCCACCGTTAAGTGTTCCTAAAAGCATGTTGTGATTAATAGCACTTTCGTAAATCCAGTCTGCAATCCACTTATGCTGATCCACACGCATGTTGGTATTAAAAACGTCAAGCATTGGGCGCTCACCTTTCTCATCATAAGTGAGTACCACCTCGCCGGTAAAGGCTTCCGATGTAATAATGTACTTTATCATATAACTTTCAATTTAAGTTCTTGCGCTATGTGAAATTCTAACCTTGCCCCTTTGCTCTCATGCCAATCCGGAAGCAGATAAATAGCATCGCATTTTATTAGTTCTGCTATACAGGCTTTCATACACTTTTCCCAAGTCCATTTTTGAGAAACAAGCCGGAGTGGATTAACAACAGTGTGCCCATCGCGCTTTAGTATAAATTCCGCTGTGTTGAATTTCACAAAAACGTCTTGGAGGTTAAGCCCTGAAATTTTGCCGGCGAGATATACTTTCATTTGTTAGTTATTTAAAATAAAAAAGGCGATGAACCTTGATTTATCGCCTTTTGTTTTTATTAACCGGTTATCATTTTTCGAGCATCTTCCAAGTCGGGAAGCAGCTCCCTCAGAAAGGAAGCTGCCCGCCATGGATTGTGTCCGCAATCTTCGGAGTTGTGTATTATGAGATTTAAGATTTCCTCCTGTAACTCAAGCCATTCTTCTGCGGGGTTTCCGCATGTGTAAATGTCAATGCAGTAACCGTCCTCGCGAAACTTAACACTCATTGGATACCTCCTTCCTGTTTTACTGTCTCTTTCATTGTCTTAAACAAGAACTCTATTTGCATCAGTAAAGGAGCGGTAAATTCTTTCATGTCACTGCCGGCTCGTTTGTCCCAGTGTGTTTTTTTTAGCCGTTTCCATAAACGTTCGGCAAGAACATAATCAAATTCGTTAAATTTAAACTCTCTACCCATTATGGTAATGCTTCTTACTTTAATGGGGTTCTTTTTTTCGCGGCGTTTAGCATACCGATTAAGGATACCATTACTCATAATACACCTCCTTCCAATTTTCCGTTTAGCAATAATTCGATAAGATTTAGTCTGTTAATGGGGCGGCGATTAATAACCGCCATTAAATTAAGCATTTCGCTTTCTGTAAAACAATACGCCCATTTTGGAGGTGGAGCAGATTCAAGTGCACCATACATGGTTAAAATATTCCGATAGGCTTCTTTGCCCACTTCATGCCATTTTGCAATTTCAACAAAGCCGGCAAGAGACACAAACACGCGCGACTGTTTTTCGCTCACATCTACCGAGATGAAATTCTCGCTTCCAAAACGCTCACGCTGTTGCGGAGACAATCCATAATTGTAACCGCAGTATTGCATAATACGAGTAAGTGGAGCATAAATAACCCCGTCCTTCACCCATATTTGCACCATAATTTTACCAAGTGGAACGTTGATCAGTGTCTCTTCCTGATAGGGTGATGCGTTTTTCGCCAGTTGCTTGGAGTGCGACAAATTCTGAACCTCAAGTTCTTCCCATCGAATAATCAATCTGGCACGAGCCTCATCATTAAATTTGGTAGAAATGTATAAACATTCACGTAACGTGAGTTCATACATGGGTCTTTTTTCCCCTTTTGCGTCCGTGTATTCAACGAGCCGAAAATTCCGCCCGTTAACTTTTTTCCAAGCCGGCTCCATGTTTCGTATTGATTCCAATACGTGCTTGTGATTTCTTCCCGCTACTTTTGCAATTTCGCGACTTGTCATCGTGGCGCCTTTCGTCACGATAGTTTGCTCATTTATAGACTGAACTGGTCTGTTTTCAAATTTATTCATTTTAGAATGTTTTATGACGTGTGAACAGAAAAAACGGCGTCCACCTCCCGCTGTCAAAGTCCATTCCAGGGCTTGCCGGTGTTTCCATAGCCGGACACGATGTGAAACGCCGTTTGTTGTATATTTTCAGGCATAAAAAACGCCCTACACAACGTCGGGCAACATATACATTGCCCTGGAAAACTTTGACGCGGCGAAAATACACAATATCTTTTCTTATCCACATACCGGATTAATAATTTTTATTTGGCGATAATTCAAGATGTCAAAGAACTTTTTTTGTGCGGTTCCGGGACCCGAACCCTGATGTGTGCCACTACCGCTCCGGCGCGGCGTTATTCCTCTTTTTTCGGTTCCACATAAAAACTTTCATCCTGCGCCACAACAATTCCCACCTTTGTAAACATCGCTGCAGTTTCGGGAAAATCACGATCGGCAAGCAGCCTGTCTTTTGCCGGTTCCTCTGCTACGCGAACGTATGCCGGCAGGAACTCTTTTAACAGGTTCGTTACCGCTTTCCAGGTAAAGCCCTTGAGCGTTTTTAACTGTGGCGTTCCGGTTCTAAAGCCCAGCACACCGTGCACAGTCTCAAGGCTCTTTTTCTTTGTAAAGACTTCCGCCTTGTTCTCAAGCGCAAAAGCCTGTAGAATATCGAAAGACTTTTCTTTCTGCTCGCTTAGTTTGCCGAGTTCATCGGCATACTTTTCACGAATTTTTACCATCTCAATGTCCATTTGGGCATTGATTTTTTGAGTACGCGCATCGCAACGTGCGTAATCTGCAAATGCTGCTTCCATTTGCTCTGAAGTAACTCCGGTGTGAACCACCTTTTTTTCTCTTGTTTTTGCCATAATACTAAGGTTTAAATATTTAAGATTTAAGGTTTAAAGATTTTGTTTTACGATTGTGACTTGCCCATTCGAGTTTTGTTTTCCACTTCGTGTTCATTTTTGAATTAATGCCACATATTCGCACAATGGCGTTGTTAGACATGATAAGAGCTGCCGCCTTTATGTGGGCGCGGTCTCCATAAATTCCGCCGCAAGGCATGCCTTTGTCGTCGAGGAAGTCAATGCGGTCTTTCTTTGGATAGTAATCTGCTACTGTCATAATTTATTGGGTTAAAGGATTTGTAATTGTCTGATATATTTGTATTTTTCAATTAATTTTTGCAGGTAAAAGTTGCATGTATCGTATAGGGGTGGGCAGAACACAACCTTTTTGCGGGCATCAATAGTGAAGCCGGATTGTTTGGCTTTGCGGTGAAGGTAGTAGCGAGTGTATTTCTTTTCCATGGCTATATATTATTTACATATTCTCTTAATTCGCGAACATAAACCTCTCTTTCATCACCTTCTGTTTCCATCAATTCATCGTATAAATTTCTGTCGAAAAGCCCATCAATAGCATCTTCACACATTTGTTGTAGCTTTTCCGGTTTAACAGCGTCCAATTCTACCTGGCCAAGTCCGTCCCATTTGGCAGTACGACTGTCCCCTTCTTTGGCAGGCGCATGTGGCAACTTCCATGCAACAACCTGTTCGTGTAATAATGATATGCGGTGTACTTCAATACTTTCGCAGCCTAAGCGGATAATGTTTTCCCGAATGGCGCGCGGTATATCCTCGCCACTTGGATCATAATCCCCAAAATAAAGTATTACCGGTATTTTGCTATTACGCTCTGCTTCTATAAAGCGTTGGGTGGCTTCGTTTAAAAACGTCAAGGATGGGTAGCCTTTGCAGGCGCCTAATGCTACATCTTTACGTTTACACACGCTTTGAAATACACCTTGCAACGCCTTTTTTTCAATAAACACTTCGGGGTAATACGGTTGGTTTTCCCAGCGGTTTTTATAGTAGTTCTTCATCCAAAGCCCTATTTGCTTTTTGCCTTCCGAAATTTCATCCTGCAAAATGGTCTCTTTGATATTGGTTTTACCTATCATTTCGCGGTCGTGGTCGCTGAAAGCGTCAAAATCTACCAATCCACTCCAACGCGCCTGTATCATGGCTGAAACTACACGCTTGTAATGCGTAATGGTGTTTGTCATTCCATTGCTTACAAGTTGGTAATGCAGCGCACGAAGTGTTAATATACCTTTTTCATACCGCCCAATAATATCAAGGCTATTGTCAATAATCCATTGTCTGTTAAAAATATCTTTCATGACCGATTTGTTTTACATAATATAGATTCTAATTTCCGGCGCAACTGGTGTAACTCGTCAAGATGTAAGTTATACAATCGCTTTTCGCAAATTTTGGGGCTTTCCAAATAGGCGTTTACTTCTTTCCAATTTGTGGTGTCAATGCCTATCTTTTGCATTACTCGTAACACGCCACTACGGGCTTGCTTAACCGCCTCAGGATTGCTTACATCATTATCCATTGTCTCCAACATTTCTTGATATAGAGACGGACACATGGCTGCAAATTCGCTTAAAGAGGTTGTGCCGCCTTGGCTCCATTTGTAAACAATATCCTCTTTTGTTACGCCACGCATTTGGCTTAATAATGCGTAGAAGTGGCGATGATTGATGTGGGCAATAGTGTTCATTGGTAATTATTGTTTTGCGTTTTAAATGTTATAGTTACTGTCCGTTGCACAAATGTACATTTGATTAAATTTCCTTTTTCGTTACTTATGGTACAGTGATCAGTTCCAATGTGCATGCAATTATCACAGGGAAAAAACGATCTATAATCTAAGCAACTATTCATTCCTCACCTCCTGTTTCCGGCACTTGCCTTATTGAAAAATAACCGTTTCTTTTATCCTTTCGCATTCCCGCATAGCAAGGGACTATCTGTTGGTTTCCATTAAAGCATCTGACCCCGGTAATGCTTCTATGAAGAAAGCATTTTCTACAGCGATCACTGAAACTCTTTACGGGGTGAAAGTCTAACTCCATACATCCATGAATTGCCGTGTTCTGGTCTTCCGATATCAGTATCATGCTCTTAGTTATGTACGCATAAGGATATATGTCAAATTCCTGCCCGTTTAGAGTTATTTTTTTCGGTGACTTATAAATTTTTCCTAATTCCATATTTCGTAATTTTTAAATGTTACCCGTTTTTTCACCCCAAAACCTCCATTCCCCATCCTTCCATATTGTAAATTTTCCGCCGTTAGGCCCAATAAAACGCCCTTGCGATGTTGCCCTATAACCCTCAACCCAAATTTTGAGACTCGCATCAAAAAGCACGCTCTTAGCTGAGCGTCCGGATGGACGGGTGCCGTCCGCATGGCTGATAAATATGAGTAGTTTGTTCGGATATTTTTCCTTAAATTCAATATATTCTCTGTAATTTACCCCCGCATATTGAAAACTGTCTATCACTATAAAATCTGCGCTCCTTCTGCGTTCTAACCTTTCAGAAAGCACCGGTATAGGTTC
>Ga0123356_10000882_pt1 | contig 33318 bp, 24 predicted proteins | sample TergutEmb28metaG_2_FD_92546 | JGI IMG/M metagenome (GOLD analysis project Ga0123356, IMG submission 92546) | Embiratermes neotenicus P3 segment gut microbial communities from Petit-Saut dam, French Guiana - Emb289 P3 | ecosystem: Host-associated > Arthropoda: Insects > Digestive system > Gut ...
AGACACTAGTCACTACACATTATTCATTGACTTGCAGTGGTTTGCGGATAGTGATGATGAGGATGCGCCGGGGAAGACAGAGCAGCCTACTGAACATAAACTTAAACGGCTGCGGGAAGAAGGGCAGGTCGCTAAAAGTCAGGAGTTAATTGGCGCGATTGGTTTATTGCTGCCGGCTCTTGTCCTTTTATTTTTGGCGCCGGGAATGCTGCGTACCTGTGTCGAGATGGTTCGTTTCTTTTTTCTTAGGGCAGTCGAACTGGATCCAACAAAAGACGCAATTATTGCCAGAAACTTTTTTAGTTATTTTATACGGCTTGTTTTGCCTATCCTGGCTGTAGCGGTTGTTTCCGCTATTTTCTCCAACCTTGTGCAGCTTGGCGGCTGGTTATTTACAACAAAACCGATTGTTCCTAATTTTTCTAAAGCGATACCAAAGTTTGGTCAGTATTTTAAACGGATTTTTTCCGCTGAAGGACTTTTTAATCTTGGCAAGTCTTTGGCTAAGATAGTAATTATTGGAGTTGTCGCTTATTTATTTATCAGTTCAGATATAGAAAAACTGCTTAATCTGCAAAAATCAGATGTTTATACCGGATTAACTTTTGTCGCTTCAATTGCAATACGAATGGTTCTTGTTGTGGCTGTTATATTATTGGTTATTTCCATAGCGGATTTTATGTTCCAGCGCTGGCGGTTCAGGGAACGGCACAAGATGACAAGGTACGAAATAAAAGAAGAATTAAAAATGTACGAAGCGGACCCAATGATTCAAAGCAGGATTCGCAGCCGTTTCCGTGAAATGTTAAAACAGAATATTAATACAACAGTTCCGACAGCAGATGTGGTAATAACAAACCCGACGCATTATGCTGTCGCTTTAAGATATGATCAGCAATACATGAATAACGGCCCGATGGTTGTAGCTCTCGGCGCTGATGAGATGGCGGCAAAGATAAGGGAAATTGCGAAGGAACATGAAGTTCCTATTGTCGAGAACAAACCTCTCGCTCAGGCGCTTTACCGGGAAACTGATGTAGGGGATTCTGTTCCCGAAGCTTATATAAATACCGTAGCTGTTATTTTCAGCAAGGTTTGGTACATAAACGAAGAAAGAAGACGCAGGAGGAAGAGCGCATAAATGGCTGACGCAGCGGCACGTAACCCATTAAGTTTTCTCAAAGATAGTTTTCCCGCAGTCGCGGTAATTACTATTGTACTTACTATTATCCTTCCCATGCCCGCTTTTATACTTGACGCGTTAATGGCGATAAATCTTATTTTCGCTCTTATGGTACTGTTAATCGTTCTTTATACCAATAAACCTACCGAGTTCAGTCTTTTCCCCACATTATTGCTGGTTTCTACCGTATTTAGCCTCGCTTTAAATATTTCTTCTACCAAACTAATTCTGACAAAAGGCACCGGTGAGTTTCAGGTGGGAATGATTAATGCGTTTTCCAACTTTGTTGTTGGTACCAGAGGCGTTGAAGGTCTTGTTGTAGGTTTTATCATCTTTATAATAATTATCGCTGTGCAGGTAATTGTTATAACTAAAGGAGCTACGCGCGTTTCTGAAGTTGCCGCCCGATTTACCCTGGATAGTATGCAGGTAAAGATGATGGCGGTAGAAACTGAATATAGTTCCGGCGCGATTACAGAGGAAGAATCCCAAAGAAGAAAAGCTCAAATTCAAAAAGAATCTGATTTTTACGGGTCTATGGACGGTGCCAGTAAATTTATTTCCGGTAATGTAAAGGTTGGTGTCTTTATTATTGTTGTAGAAATACTGGGCGGCTTTATAATCGGTTCTACAATTTACGGTGAACAAAATGTTGTAAGCACATATATTAGTCTGGCAATCGGAGACGGACTTGTTACTCAGCTGCCGGCTCTTCTTATTTCTACTGCCATGGGTATTGTTGTAACAAGAGCTGCCGCGACAGGCGTTCTTTCTGATCAGGTAGTAGAACAAATACTGGAACGTGATTCAATTGTTTACTGGATTTGTTCCGGAGTACTCGTTATTCTTGTATTGCTTTCTATATTCTTCGATGCCGGTTTCCCCTGGCCAATATTGCTTATCATGGCGGCTTTAATCGCTTTCCACGCATACAGAAGAGGACAGCACCAGAAACGGGCGGCAAGTATCAATAAGACAATGGCAGAAACCCGGGAACAAAAAGAAGAAAGGGAAAGAGCGGCAGATTTTTCTCCTGTTGTTCCGCTGGACGCTCTTTCACTCGAACTTGGTTATGGACTTGTTCCGCTGGTAGAAAAGGAAAAAGGCGCGGAATTGCTTGACAGAGTACAAGGTGTCAGACGCCAGTCCGCTTATGATCTTGGACTTGTTATTCCCAAAGTAAGGATAATTGATAATTCAATACTGGAGCCTTCTGAATATTGCTTTAAAATAAAAGGAGTAGATTCAGGCAGGGGGAAAATCCGTTTAGGTTTTTATCTTTGCATTAATCCCGGAACAGTCTCGGTGGAAATGGAAGGCGAAAAAACAGTAGACCCAGCGTTCGGACTTCCGGCAATATGGATTGATCAAGACAAGAGGGATGAAGCGGAGCGGGCAGGATATACTGTTGTTGATCCGCCATCGATTATCGCTACGCATTTAACGGAAATTATCCGCCGTCACGCTGCGGATATTCTTGGACTGCAGGATACGCAGGCGATACTGGATACACTACGTAAAGAATTCCCGGCTGTTGTCGATGAGGTACTCAGAGTTGGAGGAGACGGCAGAAGCGGTATGCGCATAACTGATATACAGAAAATACTCCATGGCCTGTTAAGAGAAAGAGTTTCTATTCGTAATACAGTATCTATTTTGGAAGCGATCGCGGATTTCGCGTCTCATTCCAAAAATATATGGTTTCTTACAGAAAAAGCGCGGCAGGCAATCGCCAGCCAGATATGTCATCAGTATGCTGATGATGATAAAAGACTGCGGGTATTAACGATAGATCCTTCGCTTGAACAAAGGATCATTGACGCTAAATATGAAACAGCATCAGGGATTGTCTGCGCCCTTGATCCGCCTACTCAAAAAGCGTGGATTAAAGCGGTTGCAAAAGCGGTAACAGCAGTCAAAGAAAAAGGCTGGATGCCTGTAATTCTTTGTTCTGAACAGGCGCGTTACCTTGTTAAAAATTCAACCGACCGTGAACTGCCGGATTTGGCGGTATTATCTGTTCCGGAAATAGTAATGGATATAATTCCTGAAGCGGTTGGGATAATCAAAATAGAAGATATGGAGCAGTAAGATGGAAATGTACATCGAACAAGGTGAAAGCCGTATTGATTGCGAATTAAAAATTGCCTCAAAATATAAAAGGCCATTCCAGATTCTTAGTCAAAAGGAAGTCAGGGTTGGAGGTTTCTGGGGATTGTTTTCCAAACCAGGTATTCAGGTTGAATTTTTCTTTCCTTCCGGAAAGCATCCCGCTTCGGCTATTCATAATTCGCATTTAATGGGCGGTATGCCCGTTGGCGGTTACCATACAAGCGCGCCTGTTTCTCATAATGCTGGTTATACCTCTGGTATGCAACATACCTCTGGTATGCAACATACCTCTGGTATGTACCATCACCCTAACTATGATTTAACTAACCAAAAACTTGAAGAAGAAAAAAGAAAAGTGCTTATCGCAGCAAGCGGCGCCAAGAAATCCGGTTATAATCAGAAGGAAGAAATGACTGCGAGCGGCAGGGAGACATCGCAGCAGATACTGGACGCTTTAAAGGAAATTAAGGATAGGGTAGAAGTCCGCAAAAATGAAGAACATCCGGCGTTTATCCGCGCTATGGATCTTTTAAAAGGAAATGATTTTTCAGAAAACTATATAAACAATATGATAGAAAGACTGCGTAAGGAAATGTCTTTTGGACAGCTTGATGACATTGATGGTGTGCAGGATCAGCTTCTTGAGTGGATTGGAGAAAGTATTAATATTTATAAGGAAGATGAAAATATCCGCAAACCAAGAATCATGGTTCTTATTGGTCCTACAGGAGTTGGTAAAACTACTACCATTTCCAAACTTGCCGCGATTTACGGCATTGGTACGGATGATATTCCCGCGGTAGAAGTCAGAATGATAACTATTGACGCTTTCCGTATCTGCGCAAAGGAACAACTGGAACAAATCGGCAATATTATGCAGATTCCGGTTTCCTGTGTTGTTAATAAGAATGATTTACGGAAAGAGATAGCGCTTCATAACGAAGATACCGAGCTTTTCCTGGTTGATACCATAGGCAAGAGTCCGAAGGATTCATCCAAGTTAGGTGAAATGAAAGAGATTCTTGACGGATGCGGTAAAAACGCCGAATTTCATCTGGTTATCGGAGCTGGTACAAAGACAAGCGACATAGAAGATATAATGCGCCAGTTTGAACCGTTTAACTATAAATCTGTTATACTTTCCAAAATGGACGAAACATCTTCGATTGGCAATATAATTTCCGCTCTGGCGGAAAAGAGAAAAAGCGTGTCGTATATTACAGACGGACAAACAGTACCGGTAGATATAAGGAGAGCGTCTGTAGTACGTTTTCTTATTAACTTGGACGGTTTTAAAGTAAACCGCGAAAAGATCGAAAAACGTTTTCCTTCCGGGGAAGCCGATCAATTTAAATGGAGATAAGGTTATATGGAAGATCAAGCTGAAAAATTGCGGGAAATAATGAAACGGAAAAAAGAAGGAGGTTCATCCAAATCTTCATCCGCTAAATCGAATATTAAACCTGCGGATAAAGCCCGCATAATTACGGTTACTTCCGGCAAAGGCGGTGTAGGAAAAACAAATCTTTCTGTTAATATGGCTTTGGCTTTCGCGAGGCTTGGAAAAAAAGTAACTGTAATGGACGCGGACCTTGGACTTGCGAATGTCAACGTTATGCTTAATATGATCCCAAAATACAATCTGTATCATGTAATTAAAAAGCAAAAAACAATACGGGAAATACTGGTAGAAACTGAATATGGAATTTCAATTGTCGCCGGAGCTTCAGGATTTTCTCAAATTGCCAACATGGGCGAGGATGACAGAAAAGATTTTATATCTGAACTTGATACTCTTTCCAACGCTGATATAATTATTATCGATACAAGCGCCGGCGTTTCCAGTAATGTACTTGATTTTATCGCCGCGGCGGATGACGCTGTAATCATTACTACGCCTGAACCAACAGCTATTACGGACGCTTACGGGATTATCAAAATAATCGCTACAGAATATGACTCTCTTAATATGGGACTTAAGCTTGTCGTTAACCGGGCAAGGGGAGCGGCTCAGGCAAAAAATGTAGCGGACAGGATGATAAATATCGCAGGTCAGTTTTTAAACCTTAAAGTTGATTATCTTGGATTTATTTATGATGATTCATCAGTCCCTCACGCTGTTTTAAGGCAGAAGCCATTTATGGTAGTAGATCCAAAATGCAAGGCAAGTATTTGTGTTCAGCATATAGTAGAACGCATGGACAAAAACAAACCCGGTGAATCTGTCGGTTTTGGAGCGATGTTAAGAAGATTGTTTGGACATTCACCGAACGAAACGTAATATTAAGTTATTTAGAGAGGCAAGATGTGTCAAATATCAGATGGGGAATAATAGCAGCGGTTTTCGCGTTACTTATATCTATCGCTCTTGGAATGATTTCCAGTGTAAGATTGGTTAATATTATTGTCAGGGCTGTTATTTTCGCTGTTGTATTTTTTGGACTTGGCTTTGGTCTCAGGTTTGTTTTAAACAACTTTTTTCCCGAGCTTTTATATTCAGATGATTCCATCTCGCAAGGGGATTTGGACCAAACAGGTTCACGGATAAATATTACAGTTGACAGTTCCGGTGAATACGCTGTTCCGGAATTATATAAAACTTCGGACGATTCCGAAGAAATGGGTAATATAGAAGACCTGATTTCCGGTATTTTTAGGCCTCGCGGCGCGGGTGAAATTAAGGAAACAAGTGGAAAACGCTCTTTTAGTCCTGCATTGAGCGCATTGGGTATAGACGACAGTATGGAAGCAGGTTATAATGACATAGGGGCTCTTCAGGATGTATCGTTTCCGGAAGACGATGTGGAAGAAGTACCCGGTTTTAATAAGCAGCCGGTAAGTCAACCGGTTTTTTCCCCAAGTTTTGGGGACGATTCGGGATTGGGAGGTTTACCGGATTTGGATATGATGGCAAGGGCTTTTTCTTCCGCTTACAGCAGTTCTCCAACCCCTGTTCCTTCAAGTCCTGCTCCGGCTTCGTCAGCGTCTTCGGCGCCTTCGAGTCCAATGGCAGCGGCATTTACGCCAATGTCGCCGGTTGAAAGTTTTGAATCGGAAAAAAGCCGTTATAAGGGTGGAAATATTCCACAGACCCTGGAAGGTGATTTTAATCCAAAGAGCCTGGCTGAGGGTCTTAGAACGGTATTAAGTAAAGATAAATAAAAAGGATTTGGGAATGCCGGTACAAACAACAAGCCCGGAGGGTGAAGTTTCCAGGGCAGAGAAAACAGAAGAGGAACTCTGGCAGCAGTACCGAAAAAATCGGGATCCTGCGATCAGGGAAGCCTTTATTAAACAATACGCCCCGCTGGTAAAATATGTAGCCGGAAAAGTCGCTGTTGGAATGCCTAACAATGTGGAGTTTGATGATCTTGTCGGTTACGGAGTCTTTGGACTTATTGATGCGATCGATAAATATGATCCTGATAAAAATGTAAAATTTAAAACTTATGCTGTTACCCGTATCAGAGGCGCGATTTTTGATGAACTGCGTTTGATTGACTTTGTTCCACGCTCTGTCAGGCAAAAAACCCGTGAAATAGAATCTACAATTTCTTCATTGGAAGCTCATTTAGGCAGAACAGCCTCTGATCAGGAAATCGCCGGAGCGTTGGGTATTAACGAATCGGAATACATGAAGGTTATACAAAAGATTTCCGGAACAAGTATTATATCCCTGAATGATTTATGGTACTCAGGCGATGATAACGATAAAGTTTCCATTGGTGACAGCATCGAATCTCCGGCAAGCCTTAATCCCGATGTAATGGTAGTAAACGAAGAAATCCGCAGGGTTATAGTCGAAGCGATCAATGAACTGCCTGACAAAGAAAAAAAGATTCTTGTGTTATATTATTACGAAGATTTAACTTTAAATGATATTGGACGTGTGTTGCAGGTAACAGAGTCAAGGGTTTCCCAGCTTCATACAAAAGCAGTATTGCATCTTAGGTCCAAGTTAACAAATATCAGAAAAGGCATAGTCTGAGGTTAATATGAAACGAAGTTTCATGTTCGATTTATATGCGCAGCCATTCGGCTGCGTGATATGAGGTTATCATGATCGATTTTGTCCAGCTGCAGGAAATTGTAAAAAAGCATCTGGAACAGGATAGGGCAATTCGATCTGTAGATGCGTCCGGTCCTACGCTGGAAGCGGCTGTAAACGAAGCTGTCGCTTTGCTTGATACTTCCATCCGCCGTCTCGAATACGAAAATAATAGAAAGAGGTTCATCCGGTTTTATGGGAGCCGGTAAAAAAGATTGGGTAATAAGAGCGTATGAACGCGTTTCTACAAAGAAGAAAAAACAAATAGAAGAAGATTTTATAGATGAAGATCTTGATCATGTTCAAACTGTTGTAAATAAAGACGGTGACGCGTTCGCTCAATGCTGGCATGACGGTGTTTATCTCAAGGTAATACCTCCTGTTGGAAATGGCAGAAAAATATATTCAGCATATGCGGAACAGGTTCTTCATACCAGAAACGTTAATGATTTTGACAAAGATATGGTAGAAAAGCTTGTAGATGAAGCTGCCGGAATGTATGTTAAAGTAGCTGATTTTAGACATAACGCCATGAATGACAGTATGGCGTCTGTAGAAGTTGATGACGCTGAAATGCGCGTATTTATTACTGTAGTCCCTCCGGGAGAAGGCGGCACGGATTTAACTGTAGATGCGTATCGCAGTTTGCTTGCACAAAACAGGGTTTACCACGGCATTAAAGAAGATGTTCTTGTTGAGTTCGCTGACAGGCCTGTATACAGGGAAAAGGTTGAAGTCGCGGAAGGCTCAAGACCTGTTAACGGTAAAGATGCTTATATTCAATATAATTTTGAAACAGATCAAACAAAGATAAAATTAAAAGAAGGAACCAACGGCCGGGTTAATTTTAAGGAATTAAACATTGTACAGAATGTTGTGCAAAATCAGCCTCTTGCGAAAAAAATGCCTCCCGAAGACGGTGTAGACGGAAAGACTGTTACCGGTAAAATACTTCCGGCAAGATCCGGTAATGATATACCTCTTCCTGTAGGCAGTAATGTACATGTCGGCGATGACGGCGATACAATTCTTGCGGACATAAACGGCCAGGTAATTTTAGCCAGCGGTAAAATTAATGTAGAACCTGTTTTAACCGTTGAAGGTGATGTTAACCTTAAAACCGGAAATATTATTTTCCTTGGAACAGTTGTAATAACGGGTAATGTTGAAGATGGTTTTTCGGTAAAAGCCGCCGGTAATATAGAAGTAAGAGGAACTGTATCCAAAGCGGAAATGGACGCTGAAGGCGATATAATTATTTATCAGGGTATTAACGGCAAGAGCGGAGGTAAGATTCGCGCGGGCCGTTCTCTTTGGTCGCGCTTTATAGAAAACGCCAACGTAGAAGTCGGAAATATGGTTGTTGTAACTGATGGTATTATTAATTCCCATGTAGACGCTTTAAAGAGCATTATTTGCCAGGGTAAACGCGCGAATATAATGGGCGGCCGTCTGCGCGCGGGAGAAGAAATAAACGCTAAAGTTTTGGGTAATTCAACAAGCGGAACAGAAACAATTTGCGAAGTTGGTTTTGATCCTCACAGTAAAGTGGAACTTGAGCGTCTCCTCGCGATTAAAACAACATCTGAAGATGAGCTTGAAAATCTAAGGCTGGATTTACAGACATTGATCAATACAAAAAAACAACGCAAGAGTCTTCCTGAAGAAAAAGAAGCTTATATGCAGGAATTGCTGGATCGCAGGCAGGTATTAACAGAAGAATTAAAACAGGCTGTTGACGGTATTCAAAAGGTACAGGAATTCATGAACCAGATACAAGTGCGAGGGCGTGTTTCCGCTTCTACAAAAGTCTGGCCTGGTGTTAAAGTATGGATCCGTGACGTGAAAGAAGATGTACGTACTGAATACCGCGCGGTAACTTTTATTCTGGAAAATGGGCTTATAAGGGTTTCCAAGTATGAAGAGCCGGATGACCTGGCCAAGAAGGGGCTTGATGGCTATAGCTCCAATTGATCTTCAGACATTATTTACCCAGGTTGATAAAGTCGGCCGCGCTCAAGCTGCGCAGAAAGAAGGGCAGGCGCTTCAACAGGCTATTCAGGGTGTTCAGCTTCAGCGTAAAACCGAAGAACAAATTAATCAGGTAAATGAAGCGCAAAATTCCGGAGACGGCGCAGAAAAAGTTAATGATAATTCCAAGCGGCAAAATTCCGGCGAAAATAAAAATCAAAATAAAAAAGAAGATAAAGATGAAAAAAAACAGCTTTCTGTTTTAAGTAACCCTGCTCTGGGAAAAAAGATAGATATTAGTTTATAAAAACGGAATACCCTATGTACATTATACTTATTGTTTCTATATCATGTTTTACTCTTTGTTTTGTAATGTTTTTTTATTTAAATTGGCAGATAAAAAAACGGACATCCGCTTCCGGAATGAAAGAACACCGTACAGAAACCGCAAAACTAATCGCCGAACTAAATTCTGTTACAGACAGGGATTTACAGCTTATAGAAGACAGAATTGTTAAATTAAAAGAATTTCTGGAAAAAGTCGATAAACGTATCGCGATTTATGAGAACGATTTGGAAGAACATTCCCAGTCAACTAAACCTTCGGGAGAAACGCTTTACACAACCCTTGGACGCGGTATCCGTTCTGCGTTAAAAACGCCGGAGGATTCATCGTCTGTACCTCTGCGGACAGAACATCCATTTGATTCCCGGCAATTATCGCTTGCTCTTCACAGTTCCGCAGAACCTCAAACAGAACCTGTCCGTAATGACAGCAGAGCAACAGTTCAAAACGCACCTATAACTGCCGCGCCTATACCAACGCAGCCGATACCGGCTATGCCGGTTATAAATGAACCTTTACCTAAACCTCCTTCCAAAAAACAAATACGCGCTTACATTGATTCTCTGGCCAACGAAGGTTTTTCTCCGCAGGAAATAGCAACCCGCTTGGAAATTAGCGTAGCCGAAGTAAACCTCGCGATGAACCTCCGTCGTAATGTTAATTAATAATAAAGAATATACTATTGAAAAGTTATTAACTATACTTCACAATTGAATAATGACAAAGAAAATAGCGGTTTTTTTTATTTTTTTAATTATTGGTGCGTGTCTTTTCGCAGATGGTGATGAACTTACAATTAAAGTCGCGGTAGTAGGGCCAGGAGATGAACTTTATTTTTGGTGGGGGCATATCGCGCTGGTAGTCGATGACGCAAGTACAGGACAAAGTTATTTTTTTGATTATGGGCTTTTTTCATTTGATCAGGAAAATTTCTTTCTCAATTTCGCTTTAGGACGGTTATTATATAGCTGCGGAGTCTCTCTTTCAGAAAGTAACTATAGAATATATAAAAATACCAATCGCAGTGTTGTTATTTATACCCTTGATCTTCCGCCGGAGACAAGAGTTAAGGTAAGGGATTTCGCTGTAGAAAATGTTAAACCGGAAAATCGTGATTATTTTTATCATCACTTTAACGATAACTGTTCTACAAGGATAAGGGATATTATCGATTTCGCTACTGATGGACAGTTTGGTGAAAAATATAAAAATGAGATTAGCCGTTTTACATTTAGAGATCATGTTCGCCGTCATACATGGTATTCACCAACGGTAGACTGGTTTTTAAATTTTTTAATGGGGCAGGTTATAGACAGGCCAATTACTGTTTGGGATGATATGTTTTTACCGTCAGAAGTCAGTAAGTGGATAGAAGATTTTTATTATATAGACATTAATGGCGAAAGGAGAAAACTTGTTTCTGAAGAGCCAACGATAGTATTAACATCGGAAGGACGTCCTGTTGTACTGGATAAACCAAGAACGCAATGGCCTTATGAATTATTTTTTAGCCTTGTGTTATCTGTAATTTTTGGTTTTTTCTTTTTCCTGCAAGCCAGAAAAATACGCGCTGGTAAGATATTAGCGGGAATAAGTATGAGTATAACAAGTTTATTCTTTGGTTTTTCCGCTGTAATGCTTTATTTTTTGGTCTTCTTTACAAATCATGACTATACTTTTCAAAATATGAATATGATTTATTGTACTCCTTTGCTCCTTGCGGGTGTTCCATTCGGCATTGGTTACGCGATAACAAAAAAACAGGATAAACTTGTTAAATACGGAGCGTTGTTAAGACTGCTCTGGTTTTTAACAGTGCTTGGGATTTTTATTTCCATGCTTCTTAAACTTTTACCATGGTTCTATCATAAAAATCTGACAGACCAGATGTTAATGCTTCCAATAGCTCTTCTTTTTACATTTCAACCTGTTGGACTTAAAGATGTTCTTAACAAATATTTTCCGAAGAAAAAAACCTGAATTCAATGTTGAAGAATAGGAGAATATATGGCTGTTAGCGATGAATGGCGTGATATCAAATACAAAGAAATATTTGAGCAGGAAACAAGAGGCCTAACCCGCCGGCGGCAATCCGATCCAACCTGTAAAGTCGAAGATTTTGAAGGGATTCTTAATAATCTGTATATAAAGGACGGCGCTGATCATGATGGCCGCGGCAGTCTTCAGGATACTATTATCTCCGCTACAATAGCCGCTTATGAATGTTTTATTGCTGAATGGAAGGCTGAACAGGGTAATCAATAGTAATTTAAAGCTTTTTGAGGCTTTTAGCCTCAAAAAGTAATGTTTTTACATCAATCTCTAAAAACTTTTTTAGTTTTTAGAGATTACCATAATGCAAGTTTTTATTTTTTTGTACCAGCATGTTGTTTTAAATATTTTTACATATTATAGTTAATAATTGCTGTTATGTGTTGATTAATAAGGTGGTGAAAAAACGATGAGGTTATCTAAAAAAAACACTGGTGGAATTATCAGAAGCTTTCTGCTTCTGATATCTTTTTTTGTTGTAATTGGCGGGTTATATGCCCAGACAGAATTCCCAAGCGGGAATTTTTGGTCATTGGACGCTGGAATTGGAATGAGTGACATTCAGGTACAAGGGCAATCTTTCCAGTTAGTAATTGATCCAAAACTTTGGCTTTCGCCTCAATTAATGGTTGGAAGCAAGGCAGGTATTAATTACAGCACAGATAATATTTTTACCCTGGAAGGACAGGTGTATCTGCGCTGGAATTTTCTGCGTTTAGGCAATCCAGAAAATACTATTAATGTATTTCTTCAGGGCGGCTTGGGTTTGCTTGCAGCATACAGGGGAGAAAATAATCCTTTTGATAATGTAACAATGACACGCGGTTCTGTACTTGCGGATGCCGCAGTTGGAGTAACAATACCGTTGACTTCCAGGTGGCATATAGAACCTTTAGTCCGCGGCGGTTATCCGCATATCTTTGGTTTTTCCGTAACAGCGGGTTATAAATTTCCATTGCCGCGCGGAGCATCCAGAGTTGAATACAGAACAGAGTCCAGGGTTGAATCCAGAATCGAATACAGAGAAATTATCAGAACGCTTCCTTTTAATGAAATTGTCAGACACATCAATATTTTCGCGATTGAATTTGTTTTATTTGGACCTGATGTAGGAAGTTATAATGTAGGTATTGACCGTGACGCTCAGCAGCTTAATGAACTTGTACTAAATTATACTGCGCAAGTTTTAAAAGATAATCCAACTTACAGGGTCAGGCTGGAAGGTCATGCGAATCCTTATACTATACACCGCAGCGAAGCTGATGATCTTATGGCTCTTAGTGCGTTACGCGCAAATGAGGTAGCGGCACAGCTCAGGGAAAGAGGAGTAAGTGACGAACAAATGGTTATTATAGCGTTTGGCGGTACAAGGAATGCCACAAGTGAATGGGATGTTAGAAACAGAAACCGGCGTGTTGAATTGATGATAATTCAACTAGATCCCGATACAAACTAATCAGGAGGAAAACATGAAAAGATTTGTATGTTTTTTTATTATTCTTTGTCTGGCCGTATCGCTTGTTTTCGCGGGCGGCGGCAGAGAGCATAGGCCTAGAGGTAAAATTGTTATTTATACTTCTATGTATGATGAAGCAATCGTTGTTTTAAAAAGTGAACTGCAAAAGCAGTTTCCCAGATGCAATTTCGAATTTATTACGCGCGGAACCGGCATTATTCAGGGCTGGATTGAAGCGGAACGTTTAACGGGCAGATTGGGCTGCGATATATTGATGGTAGCGGAACCAGCTTACGCTTTGGAATTAAAGGAAGCGGGCTTGCTTCATGCCTTTAAAACAAGGGAAGCAGCAGCATTGGCTTTTGATTATGACCCGGATGGTTATTGGTATCCGGTTAGAGTCAGTAATATGGTATTGGCATTTAATCCGGAAAGACATACAAGGGATTCTATTCCGAATTCATTTTTTGGATTTGCCAATGACCCAAGAGTAAGAGGCGCTGTATCAATGCGTAATCCGCTTGTCTCGGGAACAACCATGGCTACAGCTTCTGCTCTAAGGGATAAATACGGGTATCAGTATTTTGAAGCTCTTGGAAGGCAAATGGTAGCGATTGACTACGGCTCTGATGAATCCATGACAAAACTGGAAACAGGTGAATGCAGCGTTGTCATGATTCTTGAAGAATCCATTCTTAGAAAACGTGAAAAAGAAAATTCGCACCTGGAAGTTATATATCCTACTGATGGCACTGTTGTAATTCCATCTCCTATAATGGTAATTAATCAACGCTGGAGCGCTAACAGAAACGCGGCGACAGCCGAAGTAATAGCCAGTTGGTTCCTGAGTCCCGCGGGGCAAAACGCTATTGTTAATAGCTGGATGCATTCAGTCAGGGAGGATATTCCCAGTGTTCCATATAACTCTATTTCTCTCCATGAAATTCGCGCTAACAATATACCTATAATTTGGGAAAATGTATTAAGGCAACGCGCAGAAATCAGACGCAGATTTGAGATTGATATCAGAAATAGATAGTTTTTATTGTCCAAAAAAAGGCTGCCTGATTTTCAGACAGCCTTTTTTTTGGATATCTAAATAAAAAAAAGCCGCCCAAAAGGACGGCTATAACTCCCCCGCGCGGATTCGCCTTCCAACCCTCGGCATCCTGCCTCAGGTTTCCAGGCCGCCTTTTTTGCTAAACGCGCGTCCCTGCGCGTTTACCTTGCGGAGCCTTTCGGCTCCTCCAGGCCGCAAAAAAGTTCCGAATCCGCATTAATTCTAAATAAAAAAAAGCTGTCTAAATTATTAATTTTTAGACAGCTTTTATATTACTCCCCCGCGCGGATTCGGACCACGGACCCAGTGGTTAACAGCCACTTGCTCTGCCAGCTGAGCTACAGGGGATACTAATGAAACAATAGTGAATTTTCAAAAAATTGTCAACTACTTAAATAATCGTGTTATTTTAAAAATCCATAAACGCATAAAAAACCCCGGAGAAAGGAGTAACTCCGGGGAAAAGGAGAATAGGAGGAACATGAAATCACATTAGTTTGCTGCCTATACAACCATACAATATGTAAAAAGTTACATAAAAAATCAGATTTTTTGTAAATTTGCTGTTATCAATATAAATAAATCAAAATACCAGGGGCTGATAGAGAAAATCTGGTGATTTTTTTAAATAAAGTTGTGTTTTTCCATTACTTCCCCTAACAATAATAATTAGTTTATATTAAGATGACTTAGAATGACTTTTTATAGGAGGATTATATGACATCTGATTTACCGAGCCGTATGCGCGGATTAAACATGGGCGGATGGCTTAGTCAAATTGACGCTATCGAGGAAAAAGACCCTGAAAAGTTTCCTGGTATAGATAAACACATGGAAACATTCATTACAAACGCCGATTTTATCAATGTAAAATCATGGGGTTTTGATCATGTGCGTGTCCCGGTCGATTCTTATGTCTTTTTTACCGATGATGAAAAGCCAATAGAAAGCCGTATTATCAATCTTGATCGGGCTGTTGATATGGCGAAAAATAACGGACTTAAGATGATACTGGATCTCCATGAATGTCCGGGGCATGATTTTTCGGAAGCGGCAAAAACTCCCGTTCAAAAATTATTTACTGATGATGATACATATATTAAAAAAACCGAAAAAATCTGGAAGTATCTGGCGGAGCGTTATGGGCAAAATGATCATGTGCTTTTTGAAACACTTAATGAACCCGTAGCTCCCACTCCGGAGATTTGGAACAATGTAAAAGACAGGCTTTGCCGCCAGATACGGCGTTATGCGCCAAAATCGACAATTATGACTGGTTCCAATATGTGGAATTCACCATCGGCGTTCAGCTCTCTTACGCCGTTTGAAGATGATAATATAATTTACAGTGTGCATTATTATGAACCTTTGCTCTTTACTCACCAAAAAGCTCCTTGGATAAATAATCCTGAAATCCAGATAGACAGGTCTTATCCCGCGGATTATGGTCCAGGTGTTACCCGCAAATACGGAATGGCAATGTCTGCAGGTGTATGGGATAAGGAACGGCTCGCTAAAGAATTTGAACCGGTTAATGAATTCAGAAAGAAATATAACACACGGGTTATATGTAATGAATTCGGCGTTTACACACCGGTAGAATTGCAGGCTCAATTACGCTGGTATAATGATCTGCTTTCCATTCTTAAGGAAATGGAAATTGGTTTTTCATACTGGAATTACAAAAATCTTGATTTTGGAATAATATCCATAGGAGAGAGCCTTCATGAAAACCTGCCTCAGTATAATAACAGCGAACGGATAAATAATCCTGTTCTTGATGTATTAAAAAAATATTAGTTAAATATACTATAAAGGAGAGAACCATGAAATATTTAAACTTTGATAAAACATTTGTTTATAAACAGCTTGCTGATTACGCTAAAAATTCGTCTTTCGATTTTAGAAAAAAACTTGACGCTAAAAGAGTAGGGCAGTGTATTGTTCCCATGGCAGGAGGCCTCAATTATTCATGGGCTGCAAAATCTGTTGACGATGAATGTATTAAGTTACTGCGGGAACTCGCGAATGAGCAGGAGTTAATCGCGAAATATAAAGCTCTTCTTAACGGCGATATTATGAATACAGGAGAAAAACGCAGGGTTTTACACCAGCTTTCGCGCGGAGAGCAGGGAAAGCCGGTCATGGAAGACGGAAAGAACATCGGTGATTTTTACCGTAAGGAATTGGACAGGTTCTGCGCTTTCGCTTCTGCTGTCCATGAAGGTAAGTTTAAAGGTTCTACAGGTAAATCATTTACTACAGTTATTCAAATAGGCATAGGCGGATCTGATCTTGGCCCGCGCGCTTTATATTTGGCTCTTAATAATTGGGCAGAAGTTAATGGTAAAAAGAAACTTAACGCTAAATTTATTTCCAATGTAGATCCGGATGACGCTTCAGAAATTATCGCTTCATCGCGATTAGACCAGTGTTTATTTATTCTTGTTTCAAAAAGCGGTACAACACAGGAAACTCTTGCCAATGAGCTTTTTGTCAAGGACAAACTGCTCAAAGCGGGATTGGACGCCAGTAAACACATGGTTGCCGTAACAAGCGAAACAAGTCCATTAGCGCGTAACAGCGCGTATCTTGATTCTTTTTATATTGATGATTATATCGGAGGCCGTTATTCGTCATCATCGGGTGTCGGCGGCTGTATTTTATCTCTAACCTTTGGTGCGGAAGTTTTTAAGGAGTTCCTTAACGGCGCCGCCGAAGCTGATAAACTGGCGCTTAATGAGGATATTCTAGAAAACGCCGCGCTTCTTGACGCGCTTATCGGCGTTTGGGAACGTAATTTTTTAAATTATCCGTATACCGCTGTACTGCCGTACAGTCAGGCTCTAAGCCGTTTTCCTGCTCATCTGCAGCAGATGGACATGGAATCAAACGGAAAGCGCGTAAGCCGTAACGGAGAACCTGTTAATTACGAAACAGGTCCGGTTATTTTCGGCGAACCCGGAACAAACGGCCAACATTCGTTTTACCAGCTTTTGCATCAGGGAACAGGTATTATTCCTCTTCAATTTATTGGATTTACCGAAAGCCAGAAAAATGATGATATAACAGTTGAAAATTCAACAAGCCAGGTAAAACTTAACGCGAATCTTGCCGCGCAAATCGTCGCTTTCGCAAAAGGACAGGACAGCGATGATCGCAACAAGGAATTTCCCGGTAACAGGCCTTCCAGTTTAATCTACGGAAAACAGCTTACCCCTGCCGCCCTGGGAAGCCTTCTTGCTCATTTTGAGAACAAGGTAATGTTTCAGGGTTTTATTTGGAATGTTAACAGTTTTGATCAGGAAGGAGTACAACTCGGAAAAATTCTGACAAAAAAAGTCCTTTCCAAAAATTTCGGAGACGATGCCTGGAAGCTTATAGTAAGATATTGGGAGTTTAATTTTTAGCAATACTATTTAATAGATGCTCTGCGGCTTTTTTTCCGGTACCCGGACTTGTATTTTCCAGCAATATATCGATCCCCGGTTTTTGTTTTATGATTATATCCAGCAGGGCAGGGTAGTTTAGTTCTCCGGTACCGGCGGGTAACATTCCGTTTTTTTTACCATTTTCCATTCTAAAATCTTTCGCGTGAATTGCAGCTATATCATTCCCGAATGAATCAAAAGCGCGTTTAAAAAAAACTTCCTGGTTTTCCGCAAGTCCTGCTTGCGGAATTAAATTAACCGGATCATATATTACTTTTAACGCAGGCGACGAAAATTTTTGTATTACCTTTTCCATTTTTTCTATACTGGATATAGTGTGTTGATCAGCAACGGCTTCTATAGCAACAATAGAACCGCATCGTTCGGCAGTGTTAACAAGTCTTTCCAGTGAGCGGCAGAAAAGATCAAAGGTTAACGGTTTGTCCGTATCGGGATGGAATGAACAATCGCCATTACATGAACCGGTTTCTGTTCCGACAAGAGCGCAGCCGAAGTCACGGGCAAAACGTAAATGTTCTTCAAAAGACTTTAGTTGTTTATCCCGTATATCAGAATCGGGATGCACCGGGTTTATATAACAGCCAAGTACAGCTATCGCTATATTCTGTTTTTCCAGTACCTGCCGTATTCGCCTTGCGTAACCTGTACTTAAAGAGCCAGATTTAGGAGCGTTGGAAAAAGATTTAACCAAAGCAAGCTGAATGGAAGCAGGCTGATACTCAGAGAGAATAATTGCCAGCTCTTCTACGGTAAGATCTTTTCCGTAGTCGTGCGCCCTAAGTCCTATCTGCAGCATTGTTTATTCTTCCTGAATTCTTACAAGACCGCTTGTATAGGCATTAAGCGCAGCCAGGAGTCCTGGCATTGGATCATCGGCGTGATTGCGATCTGATTCTGTAAATGTATAAGAAAAATCTCCTCTCCAATAACGGCCTGCCCAGGTTTCTACATTCTGCATTGCTATTTCCGGTTCATCTGCCAAATATGTGTAACCTGTAATGATTGTATCAAAGTTGCTGTAAACGGCGCCTCCTCTCTTTGCTGTTACCGAGGATGGCACAATTTGACCTGCATTGTTTACTTCGTAAGCGTCAAACTCTATTGTATTTGATATACTCCAGGGTCTGTATTCAAGTCTGGAATAGACGTCCATATAATTGTTATACGCTTTTATCATTCCGCCGTTTTCGCTGGAGAATGTTCCGCTGCTTCCGGTTATATCTGAACCCTGCATGGAGATCATCATTGGTCTTCTTGTATTGCGAAAATAATTTCTCTCTGCGAATATGGAAGAACCCAATGTCGCGCCAATACCGTATTTCGCGATGCCGTCATAAAGATTATTAAAAATATGAACCTGATGAACGCGGGTACGTGGATGCCGGCTGTCAGAATGATTAAACCAATTATGATGATAAGTTATATAACCGGCTGTTTCACTCGCGCTGTTACCCAGAAGACTTGATTTTCCCGAATCCCAGAAATGATTAAATGATATTGTAATCATATTGCTGTTTTTTATATCTAATGATCCATCGCCTTTTTTCTGGTCGCTGGCGCTTCCCGGTCTCATATAGAAAAAATCACAGTTATGTACCCATATATTTTTACTGTTTGTATTAATTTCCAACGCGTCTTTTTGATTTGTATTCGACAGCATAAATCCAAGATTTCGTATTTCTACGCCGTTTGCTCTGCTTGTTCTGATACCCCAGCCATAAGCGACGGCATCATTTCCGATACCTTCCAGGGTAATATTCATTCCATCAATATTGACAGGCCTATTAACGTTGGAATTACCTTTAATCATTAATGAACCTTCGCTGTCTGTAAACGGTAATCCCTTTTTTTCATTTATCTTTCCGATAAAACGAATAATTAAAGGGCGTGATTCATAACCGGATTCATACGCGGTCAGGATATTCTGAAGTCCTGTAAACATTGTTTCTGTAACAGCGTTTTGTCTTCTTATTCCCAATGTAACTGTTTCTTTATTTTTATCAGTAATATATAAAATACGAGCGCCGTCTTTTGGAGTTCCATCCATTTTATACGCTCCGGGTACCGCTCCATCCTTAAACGCAAAACCTGAACGGATAAACGCCATAACTTCGATATTTGATGAAGTTGCCGGAATTGTTCCTTCTATACCATTATTAGAAACAGGTAATACTTTTGTTTCGTAAATACCGGCCTTTAAACCGGGAATATCGGCGCGGAAATATGTTTCGTATTCACGGATAAGAAAGTCATCAATTTTTATCCAATCGGAAATACCTCCGCCTTTATAATATACATTATAACTTGCCGCCTGACTGAGTTTTTCCCATTTAATAAAAAGTGTTTCCAGCCAGCCGCTGGATTCAATTATTGTTACTTCTCCGGAATTATTAATTCCACCCTGCGGAGGTTCGATAACTTCAGTTCCGGAACCAGGGGTTTCTGTTTCTTCATCTGTTACAGTTACAGTTATAAAATCATATTTGCGGGTACCATCTTTGGCTTCGGCTACAATGATTGTAGTTCCTTTGGTTATAGCTTCTATTCGCCCGTCAGAATTTATTACCGCTACTTCTTCCTTGCTGCTTGACCATGTTACATTTTTATTACTTGCTTCTTCCGGCAGCACTGTTACGCTTAATGCAGCACTTAATCCTGTTTTAAGCGTTATATTCCCTATATTTATGATAATCTCTTCAACCAAAACAGGGTTATTATTTCCAGTCTCAGGACATGAGGTAACAAACAGTGATAATAAGACTGCAAATGCTGCCGCTGTAAAAAGTAAAATGTTTATTTTGTTTTTTTTTCGCATGGTCATTTCCCTGAAACTGCCTCCCTAACGGGAGGCTGTTTATAATTTAATGTTATTAAGCTAATCCGGAATTACAAAAACATCGTAAATTCTGATAGCAGCGCTGGCTTTTAAAAGTATATCCGGTGTATCAAAATTTTCGTATGAATATTGTAATACCCATAATGAATTGTTGGTAAATGTTGTAGTGCTTGTAGGTCCGGTTCCATCAACGGCATTTAGGTTTACACCTGGTGTATTGTGCTGACCGTTTAAATTAATAATAGACCCTGTACCTATTTGAATAGCTGGCCAGCGATCGTTATTATTACTGGCTGTTGTAAAGATAACTCGAACGGTAAATGGTCCCTGCATGCCAGTTATTCTCGCGAAATTTCCCGCACCCTGAACGTTAAGGTATCCATTAGTTGCGTCTGCAGGGTTTTCTGTTTTTCCGGCAGTTCGATCCGCTGAGTTTGGTTGTGGTGGTTTGTCGGTAGTTGGATAAACACCCATTGTTCTTGCGCTGCTTGCGGGAGAAGCGGAAATAGATGTACCGCCTGTTCCGGAAAGAAGTGTCATGCCTTGTCCATAATTGTAATCACTGCTTTGAGTTTGAGAACCGGTATTATTACCTGCTGTCCAGCCTGTTGGGTTAGTTTGGAAGTCCCAGTGTCTGATTTCTCGTATTTCATACGGCTTTATGGTTAGTTTATAACCTGTTGACTTTACATCAGTGCCATCTGTAGCTGTGGCAAAGATCCAGACATTTTTATCTTCAGTAAGGAAATTTACGGCAGTAAACAAACCGGTTTCTGCGTTGATGCTGCCTCCTGCTGCTGTTATTGATGTTGAATAAGAGTCTGTTTCGCTTACAGACCATGTTGCTGTTTTATTTGTGGCATTAACAGGAAGAATATTCGCGGTAAATTGCAAAGTTTGCGGTTGAATGTCTTCGTTATCTCCTGCCATAATGCTAGTTCTGTTCCCTTCTGTATTTATATTTATACCAGTTACAGGAATAATTTCGTTTATAACATTAATAGTTAATGTCGCTGTCTTGTCAGTTCCTGCCGCTGTCGCTGTTATAATTACTTCACCTGTTTGATTAAACGTCGCTATTATGCTTCCGCCTGTATTGGTGTTTAGAGACGAGCCTGTACCGTTTATTGTCCAGGTAATATTCTGCGAAGCTTCTTCCGGAAGTACTGCCGCTTCAATAACTAATGTGTTTGTGCTTATTATTGAATGTGTATAAGTATATTCAGGAGCAGATCCTTCTACAATTGGGTTAGTAATTGTTACGCTTACTGGAGAAAACGGTGTGGGAGAAGAATTACCAGTTGTAATAATTGTTTCTGTTCCATGTTTTATTTCTATTTGAGATATCTCAACATCTGCTCTCGCAATAATAAATCCAAGATACGCTGGATCTAATGAAACTACATTATTAGATGCTGCCGCTGTCTGTGTTCCTAAAGTATTACCGAATCTGTCTTTTACTGTTAGATGCGTATAATTATTTGCGGCGCTTCTGGTTACTTCCAGAATATATTCTTCATCAAAAGGTTTTTCTGTTATTGCTGGAGAATACGCATTAGATGAATTATCTCCGCCTGTTCTGGATATATACCGGCGTAAATCGCCATTTGTAGCTACCCGGATTCCGGCAAATTGTGTTACTGATGAATCCGGTTTATTCATCATGCCAATTACTACACCTCCGGAAGCGCTTCCGTCACCATGTCTTGCTATTATCCTTACTCTTGCGCTGATAGATGACGCTCCGGTTAGGGGATTGTTCAAATATACAAAAGTAGCGTTTTGAACACTTACATTAGGCGGAGTAGCGCTATCGTTATTATTGTAGAATCCTGCGCTTGCTGAACTGCTATAGGTGTTTTTTATCGTATACCGTTTTGTATCATTATTCCATGCGGTATCCAAATCAATTGTTGTCCCTGTATTTGGTGATGTTGCCTGATTATACAATAACAGTGCCGGTGCTGGTTTATCGGGGTCATCCGGCTCATCTGGGTTATCCGGGTCATCTTCTGTGTCATATACATGAACTGTACGTGTACTTGTAAAACCTCCGTCAACAGTTTCTACTTTTATGGTTGTCGGGTTGTTTGCGCCGCCAACTGCTTTGGATGTTATTACGACAGTGAGTCCGTCAGGCATTATGGTATAATCTACATAGGTGTCTGGGGTAACAGTCCATATTACTTCTTTGTTTGTAGCATTTGGCGGATTTATGGCGGCTGTTATTGTAACCTGATTTGGATAAGAATTTTCTCCTGCAAAAATATTAGTATTACTTACTCCTCCTATTGATGCAGAAAGAGAAACACCGGTAACATTTATGTCATTTCCTCCAGGCGGACAGCCGGTAAACGTGAATAGTAATGCAACAGTGATTAAAATTGGTATTATTAGACCAGTTTTTCTATTTTTCATCTTTTTCCTCCTGTAAATTCAAAGTAAAATTAAATCGTAAATACAATATATATAATTCTATAAGTGATATGTAGTAAAAAGCTGTCTGAAAATATAAATAAAACGTAAAATAACGGTATAGTACAAAATAGAATCAGTATAATTTTTAATTTTTCCCTCACAATTAAGGTAATTTCAATATTATGAGGTTTTTCGCGGGTAAAAATCCCTTTTTCGCGAACCTTATTAAGGAGTTTCCATGAAAATCAAGAAAATTATCAGTATCTTAATCCTGTCCTTATTAATTGTTCTGCCTGTAATTGCGCAGGATGATGAACATAATTCAAAGTTCAGGCTTTCCGGTGAAATTACCGGAATGTATACTCTTGGTTTAGCTGATAATGAGCAGGTAATTATTTCTACTATTCCGCCTTTTCCGCCAGGTGTTTATGATGATGAAGTTAATGGAAGAAATGGGTATTTCACATCTGTGAATATTAATTTTCTTTATAATCCATTTCCGTTTATCGATGTATACGCGAAATTCCTTGCCAGATCCCGTCCGGGATCTCCGTATATTCCTATGCAGCTTGAAGAATCCAGCGCGGAAACTTTTGGCTTATCCATTGACAGCGCATACGGCAGAGTAAATATTCTTTATCCATTTAATATTGGCATTCCCCTTGACATATACCTTAAAGCCGGTAAATTCGATACCACTCCTTCCAGTTTCCAGAACGTTACGCGCTATGGCGCTGAAAATGTTATGTCTAAACTTAGGACAAAAAATATATACGCTTTTCAGCTAACTGCTGTTTATGAACCATCTTTTGCCGATTCACTTTTATTCAGTTTTACTACAAACCAAAAGCTTAATGAAGCGATAACTCCTCTTTATGATGAAGACGGCAGTAAGGGAGCTCATGGTAAACCTTCACTGGAAGAAAAATATGATATTGCCTTTCATATGGCTCTGGAAATAAAAAATATAATGACGCCAATAGGTCCATTGTCCGCGGAATTATTATATGTCTATAACGCAGAAAATATATTTTCCGGAAGTAATTTTGGTTTTGATGTCGGAGGAGAATTAAAGCTGCCTGGTATTGATAATATGTCTTTTCCTGTTGGCCTTGGTGTAGCGATTTATGAAAAAAACATTGATCCTTTTGCGAGAACAGCGCTTGATACAACTAACCAAAATTATTTAACTGTTCTTCATGCGAATGATGCCAATTCTATCAGTTTCCGCCGTTCGCTTCGCGCGGGAATCGGATTGGGTATCCGTTATAGTCCGTTTGACGAATTGCAGACACAGTTAAATATTGGATATTCCTTTTCGCAAGTTGCTCATATTTACCGCGATACACTGACTATCAACTCAGCTTCTGTTGATTTTCTTGTTACCTATAACAATAGATTCTTTATTGGAGGCGGACTTTTCCTGGGTACATTGGCGGAAGTTGAATGGAAAACAAGCGCTGGTACGGATCTTTCATTCGAAAATGGTTATTCACATATTTTTAGACCTGGAGAAAATCTTGGATTTGAATTATTCGGCGGTATGTCATTTGGTCAATCCCGTTTTTTAATTGGTATTAACAATAATAAAGGCCTTGCTATGAACCATTCAATCGAAAGTTCTCCGGAAGCTCAGATTAAATACCGGCAAAGAGGTTCAGGTATATCCGATGGATTATTTGAAACCGGAGGTATTTTCGCCAAGTTGGTTATTTCCTGGTAATGGAGATATAATATGAAAAAATTAAAATTTATTTTTATCTTTTTATGTGTATGTTTAATTTCTTTTTCCTGTAACTTTGACATTGGTTACTGGGATATATCTAGAAGCGCGGATTCAAAAAGTAATATAAACGCCTATTTCCCGGTAGAATTTCTTGATAAAGTATATCCTTTAATATTTGGTACCAGCACAACTTCTGCTAATAATTACATCGTTGAAGGGAATGGCCTTCGCTGGAGCTTTGACGGAAGTTTACAAACAGCGGAACAAGTGCCGGAAGGCACTATAGAAATCGCTTCTGTTGGTGGCAGCGGTAAAATTGCCGGTTCCGAAGATGGAATTGTTTACTACTTTAGAGAAGTACCTACAAGTAAAAACTTTATTATGGAAGCAGATTTCCTTATAAAAAGTTTTGGCGCGAGCGGATTGCCGCGGACAAATCCAGACAGAGGAACACCGGAAGATGAAACTCTTGATGATAATGGCCAGGGAGCCTGGGGAATAATGGTTCGTGATTTTGTTCCTCAAATTCCCCGCAGCGGCAGATTAACAACAATGCCAGATTGGGATGCAGCTCCGGATAATTTACAGTACAACAGAGCATCCATGTACGCGTTAAATGCCGCGGATCACAGAGGCGACAGTAACATGATTATGGCGGGCGGAGTTAAAAGGGGAGTACGCGTCTATTGGCGGGAAGGAATAAAACATAATCCTGATATAACTCTGACAAACGGAACAAGCGGTAACCCGACTACAAGCGGGGAACAGGATTTTAGCGATTTTCGTTTTTACTATCTTCCCAGAGAAATGGGAGATTATTCGGTTTATACAAACAGTGGAGGAGAACCTACCATGGCAGCCAGACCCGATTTTCCAAATTGGGGTACAACTTACAGGGTAAGGCTGGAAAAAACCAATAATGGCTTCAGGTACAGAATGACTCCTCTTGATGATTATTTTACCGATCCCATTACCGGCCAGGAAATATTAAAACCGGAAGTAAACAGTGACATTTACGGCGAAATACCGTTATTCGATATTGTGGATTCAGTTAATAAAGATAATTATTATGTCGGTATATTCGCATCAAGAAACGCCCGTGTATGGGTAAGTAATATTAAGTATTGGGAAGCGAATGTTGATGACTGTGCGCCGGCGCTGCCGTTTGTTCCGCAGCCTATGAACGTTACTTTGGATATTATGTCACCTGACATATACGGCGGAGAAAACTATCTTTATGTTAAATCCAATGTAAGAGGAACTCTGGAAGTTTCCCAGGACGGCAGGCGTATCCCTTCTTCTCTTATCATTAATGAATGGTTTGACGGCAGTGATTACGGGTCCGCAATACCTCAATCCTTATTTACCATACCTATATATAACCCCAAAGACGGAGATAATATATTTAATTTTATATTTTATCCTGACAGGGAAATTGATAAAGCATGGAAAAATCAGGGTTATATACTTAATTCATCAGCTGCTGTAAGAAGAAACTTTATTCTGACAAAAAAAATATACGAAGGATACATTTATGTAAGTCCAGCCGGAAGTCCCAACGGGATTGGCAGTTTATCCAGTCCTTTGGATCTTAAAACCGCAGTCGCTCACTGTCAGCCGGGTCAGACAATTTTACTAATGGATGGAATCTATGTAATGGAAAGCTCTTTTGTTATTCCCCGTTATAATAACGGACGCAGGGGAGAAGAAAAGATATTACGTGCAATTAATCCCGGAAAAGTATATTTTGACTGGATGAAAGATGAATTACTCGCGCAGATGGATATTATCAGAGGGCAGGGTTTTCTTGTAAATGGAAACTATTGGATACTTGACGGTTTTCATATCCGGAATACTCCGAACAAGGTTAAAGGAATAGTAATAGGCGGTAAAAATAATGTTCTAAGCCGCCTTGCCATTTACAATAATGGAGATACAGGTCTTCAAATAAGCGGTTCAAGCAGCGAACCCAAGGCATTCTGGCCTTCCGGTAACCGGATTGAATTCTGCGAATCCTTTAATAACCGTGATCTGGCTGATACAGACGCTGACGGTTTCGCGGCAAAACTTACAACAGGAATTGATAATGAGTTCTGGTGGTGCGTCGCTCACAGTAACTGTGATGACGGATGGGATCTTTTTTCCAAAAAAGATACAGGTACAATAGGTGTTGTCAGGATTTACAATAGTATTGCTTACTTAAACGGTTATTTATTAAATGGATATCAGCCAAGAGCCGGACATAATGGGTATAAAATGGGCGGTGAAGGAATAGGAATCAGGCATGAGATACATCAAAGTCTTTCTTTTGCCAATAAAGGGCACGCGATAACCAGTAATTCCAATCCAAGTTTACTTGTTTATAATTCTACCGCTATAAATCCTGATGGCGGTCAGTTTGGTATTATTAACATTTACTCAGGTGATACCAATGTTGCGGCTAATGGCAATACATTTAATACGATAGGCAGTGTTACTATTCGCGGTATTATAAGCGGCCAAAACAGAGGCACTGTTCCCAATGTAACAAACTATTCGTCTTTATTTGTTTCCGGCGAAGAAGTAGGTTATCCATTCGGAGCGCAAATCCCGAGGTTTGACGGGAATGGCTCTATTTACGTTGACGGCAAGAAATTTATTCCGCGCAATGCCCAGGGTTTCTTTATACTAAATAATGTGTACCAGCCGGGCGGCTCAATGGGAGCAACTCAATTTTATGACAGCTCGTATGTTTATCCGCATCCAAATCCCTATACCAGAGTTTGGCCATAGACTTGTAAGGAGAAGTTAAGAATGAGACGAATAAAATTATTAATTATTTTAGCGGCAGTTCTGTTATTAACTGCGCTGTTTCTAACAGCATGTATGCCATTACTTGTACCAGATGATGGTTTTATAGGGGATCCGGGAGATATTGATCTAGAAATTCATTTAAAACGTTTATCTTTAAATAAAAATGAACTTGCCGCTATTGCTGATCAGAATCTTGAATTAATATTAACTAAAACTCCATCCTTTGCTACAAAGAATGAAGTTATCTGGCAAATCTGGCCGCCTTCTGATAATCCGCCGGATTTTATAGAGGTTGATCAGGATGGAAAATTCAAGACTTTTGATGTAAGCGAACCCAGTGAAGCCATAATCAGAGTGTCTTCTGTGGCTGATCCTTCAATATATGATGAATGTCTTGTTATAGTATACCCAAATTACGGCTCCAACAGATACTGGAACTTTTCTGGTTCAAGCGCCACTGTTAATAATGGCTGGTACGCGTTCAGCCGTGACGCGACAGGCGCTGCTCAAATACCATTTGGTACAATTAATTTATCAGCAGATGAATCATTGGGAAACGGCATGACAGTAAGAGGCGCGACCGGCAGCGGTTCATATGAATTGCCTGCCGCGGCGCCTAACGGAATGCCCCTGAGCGGCGGAACTATTCCTTCTGACGCGAACGCCTCATTATACCCTCCTTATCCCTGGGTTTACCAAATTGATCCTGATGATCCTTATATGGCAGGATTAACTCCGGCAAATGGTGTACGCAGCGGTATGAATTGGAATGCCAGTAATCCCACTGTTATTGGTTTTAGAGCCGGTAACTTGATTACCAATGGAGCGGGCAGAGTACTAAGTATAGCTGCCATTAAAGGACCGTTTTATATAGAAGTACGTTATACAAGTAATGCTGATGGCAATCCTCCCCGCTGGGCAGATATAAGAATCGGAGATAAAGAAGGTGTTCGTATCCAGGGTTCTCCTTCGGATCACCGCACTCTTGCCAGCGGACGCGGAGTAGCGTCTTATTATTATGAAGATGATGATGTTGTGCCATTCGTTTTTATAGAATCGCAAGCGTCAATACGTATATATGAAGTAATTATTACAAACACACCGCCGGCTCCGTGACAAAAAAAATAAACTGCCGGAAGGCAGTTTATTTTTACTATTTAACAAATACCAGTGTTGGTCCTGCGCGTTCAGGTATAAGAGTTGGCAGCTCAGAATTATTTTTAAGAGAATAAATATAACCAGGTATCCAGGGTTTAACAGAAGGTGAAACTCTGCCCCACCATGAAGTGTTATTATTTGCGATGTTATTTCCGTTATAATAAACAATAGCTCTGTTGGCGATGGAATCCATCCATTCAATTGTTTTACTGCCAGATTTTACTTTAGGTTCAAAATAATTATTCTCTACGATAAATTGGGCGTTTACACCAGGTCCCATGTATGAGCCGCCATTATCATCATTCCCGATATTTTTATAATAACAATTATAAATGTGCATCTGGGTTCCTCTTGTTCTGGGCATTCGCTGGGTCACACCATGGAAATAATTATGATGTAAAGTTATTTGTCTGTCTGTTGGATTAAGATATGCCGCGCCATCGCTGGAACCAACCAGCATAACTTTGTCATGATTTGTAAACTCCGTCCAGGAAACTGTAATATACCTTCCGTGTTTTATATCAAAAGCGCCGTCATGATTATAATTACGGCTTAAGTCGCTGCATGTGCCATCGGTAAATTTGCAGTGATCAACCCAAATAGAATGTCCGCCGGGATTATTTTCTATTTGTAAAGCTGTAGCGCTTGCTTTGGAATCTTCATAACCTGGTCTATTGGTATCATTATCTGTTGATCCATGAGCGTCCCAAAATGTTATATTGCGGATAATAATATTATTTTTTCCATTTCTTATTACCAGTCCGCCGAACATTAACCTCGCATTATTTATGCCAATAATAGTAGTATTGGAACCTATGTTAAAAGAAATATCTCCGTTAACACGCCTGAAAGGAGCGGTAGTCTGAAATTGATTAAAGTATTCCTTTCCGGCTCCGGGAAGTCCGCCGGGAACATCCCATATTTTTCCGTCAGAAAGATCGATATCTCCGGATACAATAATAAATTTATGCGCGTCACTATTAATCGCGTTGGTAAAAGCCTGGCGTTTTGCCAGTGTACTTGGACCTTCTATCAAAGTGAGATTAGCAGGATTCGCATAAGACATGCCCGCTCCGTCATTTGCCATATCCGCCCAGCCATAAGTTATTACTTTTTGTCCTTTTAAGGATTCAAAAATTTCCTGCGGAGTCATGATAACAGCTTCGTTCACTTCTCTAACAGTTATTAAAACATCAGCTGAAACTTCCGGATCCAAAAATGAAGAAACTGTAATGACCGCGTCTCCAGCGGAAATACCTGTAACCAATCCGCTTTGATTAACATTCGCGACATCTGTATTACTGCTTGACCATATAAAATTTTTTAAATTAACCGAAGGAGTTATAAATAGGTTATTAATAAGGCTTAAATTACTGCCTATAAAAACAGGATAATTATCATTATTAAAAACAAGACTATCCGGTATTTCTGTTATAAAATCCGGGACAATAATTTTAATACTGCCTGTAACACGGGAACCGTCTCTGGCAAAAACAGTAATTACAGCTTCTCCGGTATTAAGAGCTGTTACCAAGCCGCTCTCCGCGTCTACATCTACTATGTCTTCATTATCATCATCGTTAAACCACCATACATTTTTATTGGTGGCGTTTGGAGGATATATTTCCGCAGTAAGCGTCACACTTGAACCCTTATTAAGCCACAATTCTTCTTCTATTAATATTGACGAAACATATACTGGGTTGGCAGGATAAACACAGCCAGTAATAATAACACATAGCGCCACACCGGCTAAAAGGTATAAAAAGCTGATATTTTTCATATAATACCTCTAATTATATAATAAACAAAAACAAGTAGAATTTTCTGTTAACTTTTTTTAATTTAGCGATGTAATTGGAGTCTGATACCCCATCATCAACTTAAGAAAAATAAACCACGGAGGAACTTGCAGCGAAGCTTCCAGCACACGTAGAAACACGGAGGAAATAGTGCTTTCGTACTAAAAACTCCGTGAAACTCCGTGTCCTCTAATTCACTTACCCTTCTTCCGCTCACTCTCCGCAAAGGTTTTAATCACAGCTTTGATGGGGTTTAGGGTTTCTTGGGGGAGGATTGATATGTCGTCGAGTAGGTCTTTGAATTGCAGGTATTTGGAGATGTCTGCGGTTTGACGGTATTCTTTGCCGGTCACGAGGTATTCTACAGAAAGACCAAGAGCGGACGCTATTTTTACCGCAGTGTCAGCTGGCGGCATGGATTGTTGCGGTCCTAAATAAGCGTCTAAGGCTCGTATCTTTATATCCGCTTTTGCTGCAAATTCCTTGCGATTGAGGCCTAAATAATCAATTTCAGACTTTAGTCTCTTCGTAAAACCGGACATATACAAATAAATAACATAATTATGTCATTGTAGACTTGAAAATCACGTATTTATGTGATATTATAGTATTTACACATTATAATGCGTTAGGTATTTTATCAATATTTAAGGGTTTGTTTCTATAAACATCAATATAAAGGAGATATTAGTGCGGAAGATATTTTTTCTTGCATTGATAATATTAAACTGTGTTGGTTTTTTATTTTCTCAGGACAAACCCCGGCTTGGTATATTGCCATTTACCGGCGGTGCGGGCGGAGATGGTGAAACAATTGCCAATCTCTTTTCTATACAACCCGATATTCAAAACGCTTTTACAATAGTTCCTCGTACTAGTGCGGTGGACACAATAATTAATGAGCAAAAATTCCAATTAAGCGGGTACACAGATTCAGATACAATTGCCAATATTGGACGCTTGTTAAATGCGGATTATGTAGTTTCTGGTCATATAAGGCGTTTGGGCAGAAGTCATCTTGTCATTGTAACAATTATTAATGTAGAAACTTTTGAGCAGATTGCGGGAGATTATCATCGGTATAGAAATATAGAGGAAATCAGAAATTTATTACCAGCGATATCCAGAAAGTTGATAGCTGCTACGCATAGAAATACCGCAAGACTTCCAAAACTTGCAATCGCTCCGTTTTATATTGCTAATACTGGTGTTGATGTACAAGATGCGGAGACATTGGCACAGATACTTGCTGTGGAAATTTCCAATACAGGTAAATATGTTGTTCTGCCCAGAACTACTACAATGCAGGCGGCATTAAGAGAATTGGAATTTCAAAGGCAAGGATATACTGCAGAAGAAGGTATAAAGGCATTAGGCCGGGCGACTAATGCTGATTATGTTCTTTCCGCTGATGTAAGAAAACTTGGAAACATGAATTTGTTTACTGCTCAGATACTTAATGTAGAAGACGGCAGACAGTTATCTGGGAGCAGCCGGGAATACAGGATAATCGATGACGGATTAATATTGATGGAAGAACTTGCTTTGCTTCTTACCGATCCGGAAAGCGCTTTAATAAGAATTGACGCTCTTAATCGTGAACGTTCACGCGCGGCTTTGTTTGGAGACCCGGCAAAGTTTTGGAGTTTAGGTATTTCCGCCGGTACATCATTTTCCGCTCCCTGGGTAATTGGTACAGTACATGGAACTATCGCGCCTTTTAAATATCAATTTCTGGAATTAGGTATTGATTACGGCATGATAAGCGGAAACGAAGACGCGGAAAAATACTATTCGTTTTATCCTTATATTCATTACGCTATCTTTATACCTTTTGAAAAAAAAGGCGGTTTTTATATTGGCGCGGGATGCGGTTATATGTTAGGTGAATATACTTTCCCGGATGAAGTTATTCCATTTGGCATTTTCGCCTACGACTTTATAACAGGTATTAATATAGGGAATATTATTAATATTTCTTATACTATGCGGACAAATTTTAAAACAGCAAGTAATAAGTTATCTGTAGGTATTTCTTATCGTTTTAGGCAGAGAGAGTAAAATGAGTAAAGAAATAAATAGATTAACGATGTTAATAAAATCGATTGCATTTTTCTGTTTTATATTATTGCTTACAGCCTGTAGTCTGGAAGGTGATATTAATGCGCTCAGGAAAGGTCCTGAACCAACTATTACAACACCTGGTATGCCTGTTATAACATCTTCGGATGGCTTTTTAACCATAAGCTGGAATGCGGTTGACGGCGCTGATAATTATGAGATTTATATTAATACATCACAAACTCCGCCGGAACTCCCGGTAAAAACTGTTTCGGTTACTACTACAGTATTGGATGGGCTTATTAATAAAACTGTTTATTATGTATGGATTAAGGCAATTAACAGTACAGGTTTTAGTAATTTAAGTTCATTTGCCAGCGGTATTCCCTGGCCTGCCAACGAAATACCCGCAACTCCTGAAAGACCTGTAATAATACCCGGGATAAACCAGCTTACTGTTACATGGGAAAAAAGCGGCGGCGCTTCTTCTTATGAAGTTTTTATTAATACATCAACTGCAAGACCGCCTGCTCCGGAAATTACCAACGATAAAACAAATACTGTTATTCAGAATCTGGAAAATGATGTTATTTACTATTTGTGGATACGTGCTGTTAATAGTGTTGGTAAAAGCGATTATAGTCCTATTGAATCCGGTACTCCAAGAATACCTACTGTCGCACCAGCGGCTCCTGAAAAACCCGTTCTTGTTATTGGCAGCCGGGAATTAATTGTTTCATGGCCGGCTGTAGAATTAGCTGCGGTTTACGAAGTATGGGTAGGAACAACAGATAATCCCGGTCAAGCGCAAAAGTATGGAGGTGATCTTAATGCCACAGAAACA
>Ga0123356_10000883_pt1 | contig 33283 bp, 30 predicted proteins | sample TergutEmb28metaG_2_FD_92546 | JGI IMG/M metagenome (GOLD analysis project Ga0123356, IMG submission 92546) | Embiratermes neotenicus P3 segment gut microbial communities from Petit-Saut dam, French Guiana - Emb289 P3 | ecosystem: Host-associated > Arthropoda: Insects > Digestive system > Gut ...
GTAGACACGGTGATATAGGTATCTATGATATAATTGAGCCCGATACCCGATACCCGATACCCGATACCCGATACCCGATACCCGATACCCGATACCCGATACCCGATACCAAGGGGTACCTATGTCCGCAAGTGCTATTCGACATGGGGTTCTGTCTACTCATGGCGGATTTTTCAATCATTGGGAGTATTATGTGGGTTTCAGGTTACCTTGTCAAGGTAACAGGTTTTAGAAATTATCAAGGATTTTGGAGAGGGCGGCATTTGCTTTTTTCATAATATCACTTTTTTGTGTCGGCGCAAGTTTTCTGGAAGGCTTTGATGCTGCACCATTGACCGGCTCATTTTTGAATAAATGCCAAGACTCAATTTTCAGTGCAAGGGCAAGCCGTTCAATCATGCTTACCGATGGGAAGCGCTTGCCTGATTCTATTTCCCCAATATAACCGCTTGAAGAATCGCACAGTTCGGCCAACTGCAACTGGGAAATTTTTCGCAGTTTTCGGTATGCCTTTAAATTGGCAATAAAAAGCTCCTGTATGGTCAAATCCTTATATTCCGCCTTTTCTATGATATTAGCCTATAAACCAGCTATTGACACTGTGCTATAAGATTGTATATAATGAATACAATGCTTTTAGCCTGTATAAAAATGGGAGATTATGATGAGATTTAGGCGGATTTTGCTTCTATTTACCCTCTTTTTTCCCCTATCTATTGCGTTCTCGCAGGATGCTCCCCGCTGGATAACCAATAAGGACACCGTATTTCCGCCGGCAACGTACATAAGCGGTCTGGGGGAAGGGAAATCTGCCGCAGAAGCGCGGGACAGAGCCTTGATGCAAATATCCATGTATTTCAATACCACCATTCAAGCCCAGACCGACTTGTTGGTAACGTATCAGGAAACAACCCAAAACGGGAAAACCGGATTTACTGAAAATACCTCGGTTACCGAATCTGCGCTGATTAATACTCAGGCGGATTTTTTTGGCGTAACATTTGAAGCGCCCTATACCAATCGCAGGGGAACGGTGTATGTACTGGCAAAAATCAACCGGGCCGAGGCTCTGGCCATCTACGATTCCCGGATACAAAATGCCATGGCACTGACAAACGATATATTGGCAAAAAATGAAACCAGTTCCAACCCTTACGCAGCCGTAAAAAAACTGAGAGAAGCCCGCAGTTTGGCGGAACTTGCCGCCGGATATGCGTCCATGGCAGTACTGATTAACAGCGCTTCTGCTGCGCGTTACGCGACGATTCCTGCCATCAATTCCCGTATTACCAATGCAATCGAACATAACAGAAAAGACATGACGGTGACCATTACCCTGAATGACAAGCGTACCAATTCCCTGGCGCTTGCAACTACGCACATTCTGCGCGAAGAAGGTTTTTTGCTGATTGATTCTGGCGGCACATATGACGCTGTTATACACATTACCTTGAATGAACAAAAAACCCAAAATTATAACACCGTTCAACCTCTGGTTGATATTACATTCAGACTGCAAAACGGGCGGCCATTGGTGCGCTTCCAAAAAGAATATCCGGTTTTCAGGCATACAAACCTGAACGATGCTATTGGAAGGGCGCTTAGAAATATAGAACAGGATTTTACAGAAGATTTTATCAATCAATTGAGGAGGATTGAAGAATGAAAAAAATGATGATGGCTACCGTATTGATTTTCCTTGCGGTGTATTGTTTTGCGCAGGGTAACCCCCGGGTTGTCGTTATTCCGCTGGAAAACCGGGCAGGACAATCCCATAGGGATGACACGGAAACATTAACCGAGCTGCTGGTAAATTTTATTAACGATACACGGCGGCTGAGTGTTATTGACCGCGGCGCATTGAACGCCATGATGACGGCGCAGCGCTGGCAAATGGATGACTGGGCGGATGAAGATAAAACCGCTGAAATGGGAAGGGTATTAAACGCCCAGTTCATAGTCCGGGGTACCGTTTCCATGCTTGGCAGTAATTTAGTTATTTCTGCGCGTATACTTGATATCAATACCGCCGAAGTATTGGGATCCGCCAATGTACAAATTAGAGGCATGGATGAGGCGTATAATAAAATGGAGGAATTTGCCCGGAACCTGACCCGCACCATAGGAACAGCAGCCCAACAACGGCAACAAACAACCGCAGAGCCAAGACAGGATCGGGCATCAGATCAAAAAACCAGACCTGCCAGAGATAACACTCTGGACGAAAACGCATGGGAAAATAGATTGATTTTTCTGGGTTGGAGACTTGGTATGGGTTTGGGAGAAAAAGAAAGAGCTGATGAGACTTATGATTATTATGGTTATTATTATTATGATTATAGTTATGATTTATATTTGCCGGTGTCTTTGGGAGTTGCATTTGATTTCTGTCCGTTTCGGTGGCTAACGCTTTCGATTAATCCATCTATTGCATTTGATGTTTATTACTTTGAATTAGGATCATCTATCCCCCTGCTTGTAAGACTGGGCTATAAGTTTGATACAGTCGAATTAACCGCCAATATCGGCGCTAACATTGGACACGGTTTTGCTTTAGGCGCTACTCTAGGATTCCGTCCGAGGAGGAAAGGGGTATTTTTTCTGGAATTAGGATATATGCCATATTATTCGTTGATTGAGCTGTCCCTCGGCGTAAAATACGGAATTGGAAACAGGAAATGGTAAAACTCATTACTGTTTCTGTATTGTTTTTTGTTGCCACATGGATTCCTGCCCAGACTGTTGATCCCTTTTCCGGATCAACCTGGCAGGGCAGGATTTCCTACAGGGACGCACATAATCGCCCCCGTGCCGACAGGTATGAATTAATTCTGGTTAAAAACGGAACCTGCATTGTAACGGTTACCACAACCGTAAACAGAAAAGAACTGTTTCAGGACGGCGACGGCTTATGGTCTTTTGACCGCAATATTTTCCGGCTTGAATGTGAATTCTTCGATGCGGCAATAGAACATCTGCCGTTTATTGACTGGAAAAGCGTATATGAACTTGATGAACATCAAAACTCATTTACCGTGCTCATCAAGCCATATCCAGAGGCAAAATCGAATATCAATGTACGATTCAACCGAATTGATGACTAAATTGCGAAGGGTCCAGCCAGTATTTTTCTTTTGCAAACACTAAAGCAAAACGCCATATTTCGCCATATATAAGGTACAGGCTTGTGTGTGCATATTTTTACTGTGCACATTGCTGAAAGTCTGATATAATTATTACAGGAGATGAGCATCATGGAAACGATCGTAATCGACAGACCGCCCCCAACCGGCGAAGGCCTCACCTTTGAAAAAGTGTGGGCAATGTTCCAGGAATCCGACCGCCGAAGGGAAGAAGAGCGGCAAAAAGAGGCCGCCGAACGGCGGAAAGAATATGAAGAACGGCAGAAAGAGGCTGAAGAACGGCAGAAAGAGTATGACGAGCGGCAGAAAAAACTGGACAAGAAGTTTGATGATCTGAACCAGCAAATGGGCGGGTTGCACAACAGCTTTGGGGAGCTCGCGGAACATCTGGTGGCACCCGGTATTGCCGAAAAATTTAACGAAATGGGATGTCATTTTGACGGTATTGCCTCCGGCGGGTATGAAATTCTGGATGACCAGAAAAAAGTCATAGCAGAAGTAGATATACTGCTGGAAAACGGCGACTGCATTATGGCGGTGGAAGTAAAGTCCAAACTGAAGGAAAAAGATATTGAACACCACGAAAAACGGCTGCAAATATTACGGGATCACCGGAACAAAAAGCGCGATACCCGCAAAATATACGGCGCAATAGCCTGTGCGATATGGAGTGCCGGAGAAAAACAAGCCGCGATCGATGCCGGTTTCTACGTGCTGGAACAGACCGGCGACACCATGCAAATGGCTATCCCAGACAATTTTGTCCCCAAAGAATGGTAAGACACAAGTGCCAGAGCGTATACTGTGTCTGTTTGTGGTTAACTCCATAATTGTATAAAAAAGCATTTTTATGGTATAATAACGGTATTCTATTACTATTCAAGGAGAGTATGTATGAAAAAATGGGTTTGTTCAGTGTGTGGGTATGTACATACGGGCGATCAGCCGCCGGCACAATGCCCCCAGTGCAAGGTTCCGGCAGAAAAGTTCAAGGAACAACAGGCGGGCGCGGCGTATGCGGCTGAACATATGGTCGGCGTTGCCAAAGGCGTTGACGCAGACATTGTAAAGGATCTGCAGGCGCACTTTAACGGCGAATGCTGCGAAGTGGGAATGTATCTGGCAATGGCCCGGGTTGCCGAACGCGAAGGCTACCCCGAAATCGCCGATGCGTTTCAGCGTTATGCCCTTGAAGAAGCGGAACACGCGGCTAAATTTGCAGAATTGCTCGGCGAAGTGATCAGCGACAGCACCAAGAAAAACCTTGAACTGCGCATTGAAGCCGAATTTGGCGCCTGTGCCGGCAAAACCGACATTGCCAAGCGGGCAAAAGAAAAAGGCCTTGACGCGATCCACGACACCGTTCACGAAATGGCCCGCGACGAAGCCCGCCACTGCGCCGGTTTCAAAGGCCTGTTAAAGAGACACTTCTAGTTTCTATTCTCAATTTTTCACACGGAGAACACGGAGTTCCACGGAGACACGGAGAAAAGAGAAGAAAAGGATAATGAAAAGAGTCGCGTAATTTCAAATGCGCAACTCCTCCTTCTTTCCCTCCGTGCCTTTGTGAACCCCGTGCCTCTGTGTGCAAAAATACGAAAAAAATCCCCAGATTAATATTTTTCTTTGATTTCGACTTTTGCTACGTGGTCGGCGATTTTGAATGCTTTTGCCAGGGCGGCGACATCAAGTGATTCCGGAATACTGACAAGGAATCGAACTTTGGTTTTTTTCTTCTTGCCCGTGTTTTGTTTTACATCCGGGGACTGGGTCTGCAGCCCAAAGCTCATCAATATATCCTGCGCCGCCTTTATGTCAGGAGAAAATCCGCTTTTGTAGCGCAATTCAAGCACCTTATTCCTTACCGTGGGGAAAAACCGTTTTTCCAGGCGGTCAAGAAATATCAATGTAACCAAACCGATAACTTCCGCAGCGGCAGCAGCGATATACATTCCCGCGCCAAGCACAAGCCCCACCGCGGCAACAAGCCAGAGAGAAGCGGCAGTAGTCAAACCTTTAACGTTATTGCCCAGACGGACTATTGCGCCCGCGCCAAGAAAACCGATGCCGGAAACAACCTGCGCGGCTATTCTGCCGGGATCACCAATTCTGCCGCCAACCTGCTGCGGTATCCAAATCGAGAGCAGCATAAGCAGCGTTGCCCCCAACGCGATAAGAATATGCGTCCTGAGACCCGCCACCTGATTGCGGCTTGAACGTTCAAATCCAATAATTGCTCCGGCGGCAAAACCAAGCCCAAGCCGTATCAGCATATCAATTTCAGTAATGTGATGGTGCATCTCTCAATACTCCTTTTTTATGCTTTCCAAATCAATATAATAAACATCCTTATGTTCCCTGTTTATGTATACATCAACGGTCTCTTTGTCCAACTGTATGTTTTCTATTTCTTTTTCCTTTAGATACTCACTATGAAATATCCTTCCGTCATATTCCGCTTCCAGCAGGCGCGGATGCCTTCTCCTTATCCGAACATTTACATCTTCAACAATGCCTGTTATATTTGCCTTAACCAATCTGCCTGTATGTCTGGCCTGTTGCTGCATTTTCTTTTTGTTGGTTTGTTTAGCCATTACTGTTATTGCCGCTGCTGTCATGAGTAAACCTATAGCGGCAAAGACAGCGCAAATAATTACCAGCACCATAAGACTCCCTTCATAATCGACTTTTCCCATTATTCCTGCGCCTCCCATAAATACTGCAAACCCTGTAGATGTTATTCCTACAAGAAGCAGCATGGGCGCAACCGTTATCAGCGGGTTTTTCATGGGGTCTTTTTTGGTTTCTTCTTTTACTACACTTTTTAAATCAACATAGTATTTTTTTGCATTATTATTGTCTATGTATACATTAACGGTCTCATACTTTTCCGTTTGTCTTATATCGTCTTTTGTTATAATTTCACTAAGAAATACCATCCCGTTATGTTCCGCTTTCAGTTTATAATCTATATGCGTTCTTCCTTTACTTATCCATTTTTGTTCCGCAATGCCTGTTATTTTTGCCCTAACCAATCTGCCTGTTGTTACCAGTCTTTTACGCAGTATCTGTCTGACTCCTTCAGCGATGGTTAATATGCCCACAAGTATAAATAATCCCCCTACGCCTACAAGAGCAAACCTGTTGCTTTCCCCTTTATCCCAATCTGATATTCCTATTGCGAAAAAAAAGGTTCCCATTAACAAAAAAATAATTGCCACTACCAATCGTAATATCATTGTTTATTGCTCCTTTGTTATATAATCTCATACTTATTCGATTTTTGTCAAGCAAACGGAAAATCTTCAAATTGACGCGTTAAAACAACTCTCCCTGAACCGCCGGTGTTTTTTGAGATTTGCTTGCTGGCTGGCCATCGCCTTTCTCCGCTTTGGCAAGCAGGACCAGGAATTGCTCTTCATCAATAATAGGTATGCCCAGCTCGCGGGCTTTTTTATTTTTGCCGGAACCGGAGCCGGGATCGTTAGTGACCAGATAGGCAAGGTCTTTTACCACCGATGATTTGACCAATGCGCCCAGCAGCTTGATTTTCTCCTCGGCATGGCCGCGCTTCATGGCGGAAAGCTCGCCGGTAAAGCAAAAGGAAAGGCCGCGCAGGGGTTGGGCTCCATCAGGCGGAGGCGGGGCAATGCTGATAATGTTCGCCTTCAGTACCGCATCCATTTCGGCGGCGGTTTCCCCAAGGCCGTCAACAATGACCCTGGCGGTAATTTCTCCCAGACCGTGAATGGCGGCAAGGTCTTCAATGGAGGCGGCGCGGATTTTTTCCAGAGTATTGAATCCGGCAACGGCAACTTTTTCCATGGTGGTTTCGGCGATGCCTTCAAGATCAAAGCCGGCGATAAAAGCGGCAAGGGAAAGTTCCCGCGGTGTTTGGATATGACGCACCACTTTTGCCGCGGAAAGTTCCCCCATGCGATCATATGCGGCAAGTTCTTCCGCACCAAGTGTATACAAATCGGCTATATGCCGCACCCGCTCTTTGTCAAAAAGCTGGCGCACCAATTTTTCACCTAACTCACGAATGTCCAATACCGCAATCCATTTTTCAAGGCGATGCAACAGACGTTTGGGACAGCCGGCATTGGGGCAGTACAGGCGGGTGCCTGCGTCCACCAGATCGGTACCGCAGGCATTACATATAACGGGAATTTCGATTTCCTGTTCGTCATCGGCAATTTTGCCTGGAGCAAGGCCTTCAATTTTGGGGATAATTTCGCCGCGCTTTACCACCGAAACCGCCGAACCGATTTTCAGACCCAGAGCGCGGATCATGTCGGGATTGTTCAGGTTGGCCCGCTGCACGGTGGTTCCGGCAATGCGAACCGGATCAACAATGCCAATGGGAGTATAGGTTGCACCGGACTCGCTCCATTCCACCTGCCTGAGTATGCTAAAAGCGGTTTCAAGCTCGAACTTAAAGGCAATTTGTTTTTCGGGCCGGGCGCGGCGCAAATCGGCCATGTCGGTGGCAATATCCTTCACCACCAGGCCGTCTATATCAAAGGGAAGTTTGTCCCGCATATTTGCCACTTTGTTACGGTACGCAATAACTGCTTCCGCATCATTGCACATGGTTACCACAGTGGTCTGGAAACCCTGTTTGCCAAGCCATTCCAGTTTTTGCGTCTCATCGGAAAAATAAAAATCGTCATCGTTTGCCGCAGCGTCATAGGTAATCATGTTGAGGTCTTCACAGCCGGAGCCGTCTTTGCGGCGCATGATGCCGTTCGCGGCATTGCGGCAATTGGCCTTGGTCTCATACTTTTCCCGCCACACAGTGCGGATCATTACTACTTCGCCGCGTACACCGCCGGAAAAGGGAAGACCCAGCTTGTCAGACACGCCTATCATGCGCCGGGCATTGGCGGTAATTTCATCGCCAATAATGCCATCGCCTCTGGTCACCGCCCGAACCAAAATGCCTTTTTCATATTGCAGTTCAAGACTGGCCCCATCAAGTTTATACTGCACCAAAAATTGGGTTAGACCCTGTTTCTGCGCCCATGCGCGGAATTCTTCGGGGTTAGCAGCTTTATCCTGACTGCCCATGGGAATAATATGTTTAGCCTTGGGAAAACCATCAACACCGTGGGCGGCATCGCCGTGATGCGCAGCATCACTCCCCCCCCCCACCCTTTTGATAACCGGGCTGTCGGGGGCAAGCGCCTTCAGTTCATCCCAAAGCAGATCAAATGCTTCATCAGCAATTTCCGCCTCACCATCATAATACGATTTCTGGTACTGTGTTATCAGACGTTCAAGCGTTGTCTGCCGCCCCTCATTCCTCATTCCTCATTCCTCATTTTTACAAATAGCAATTCCTTTACCTGATGATTTTTTGCAAGTCCTTTTCGCTCAAAACTGGTGCGGGGCCGCCAGTCCTGCGGCGGAGCAAAATCAGCAGCAGAATTAACCAGACCTTCTGTTGCGCTTAACGCATCCAGCGCCCATTCGGCATATTGCTCCCAGTCGGTAGCCATATACAGATAGCCGCCCGGTTTCAGCCGGGACGCAAGGGTATCCGTAAAAGGCCGTTTGACCAGGCGCCGTTTGTGGTGCCGTTTTTTGGGCCAGGGATCGGGGAAAAAAAGATGTATCCCTTCCAGTGTATTGTGCGGAATCATTTTTTCCAAAACCGCAACCGCGTCATGTTCAATGATTCTGAGATTGACAAGCGATTGCCGTTCAATTTCCCAGAGGAGTTTGCCTATTCCCGGCCTGTGCACCTCAATGCCCAGATAATTTTTATCGGGATGCGCCGCGGCAATAATAGCCGTGGCCTCGCCCATGCCGAATCCAATCTCGATGGTAACCGGATTGTTATTGCCAAAAACCACAGAAAAATCAAGCGGCCTGTTTTCAAAGGGAATGATTAATTGCCCTGCAAGGGAATCGTAGGAACGGCGCTGGGCGGCGGTTCCCCGTCCGGCCCGCAGTACATAACTTCGAATTGCAGCGGGAAAACCGCTTTTAACGGAGGGCGGTGACATCGGTATAGGCCGACATAAAATATTCGGCGTCTTCTGCCCAAAGCGCCGCCGTCCGGGCCGGAGCCGGAATGTTCAGATCATTCACCGAGCCGCTCAGCGTATCAAGTCTTGCGGTAAAAACATATTTACCCTGTTCATCATAGCAGACCAGGCGATTCACCGGATATGATGAAGTCACCGTATAGCTGCCCCCGCTTATCTCCAGATTGGGAAAAGGAAACCGGGGTTCTTCCGGCGCGTCAAAACTAAAATTACGTTCGGATTTTTCTCCGCCCTTGTTCACCAACACAGCCCGATACTGGCCCCTTGGCAGAATCTCATCCTCACCGATTGCGATACTTCTTGATCCGATCCATGTTTTTTCTTCATGGGTATAACTTATCCAGTCATCGCTTTTGATATGCCAGCGCAGCTGTTCGCGGTCATGGTACAGGTACAGGTCTTCCAGATTTTCAAGGCCGTCATCGTCTTCGGGAATAATGAAAAAAGAAAAATACTCCTGCGGTTTATTTTTATCCTGATAATAGACCAGTTGTATAAAACCAAACGCAATTTTAGGCTCCGCCCGCGAACAGCCGGAAAACACCACCGCCAAAAAAAGCAAAACCAATAATGTTTTTTGTACTATCATGCGCATAGTGGAACCTCCTACCAGCTCATCTCTACCGTCAGGCCTTCTTCAAGGGCAAGCAGGTCTCCCAGGCCAATGACAGCCAAAACTTTTTTTCCCTGAGAAACCATTTGCGCAAACGAAACAGACGAGGGAATTGCCGTAAGGCTTGCGTTTTTGGGAGCGCTCAGGCTGACGCTTATGGTATAACCCGCGGCAATTTCCTGCAGCAGGGCAAGCAGGTCATCATCGGTAATGACGGCCGCTTCATCCAGCAGAACAAGGCGTAAGCTATTTTTTCCGTTTTCCTGCGTGAAAGACACGCCGGCGCCGGTATTGTCCAAAAAGGCCAACAGGGCGCCGGTATTATTAAATTCCAGCGTAACGTTGGTAACCAGATCTTTGCCGCCAAAGACATTCGATACACTTTTTGCAGAAAAAGCCGAAAGGCGCAGACCGGGAATTCTTGCGACACTTCGTTCAAAATCCGCCTTGCCAACAGGAATAGCCGGCCAGCGTTCATTGCCGTCCAGCCTGCCCATGGACTCCAGTACTTGCGAAACCCGGTACTCAAGGGCAATTTTTCCGGAACCATCGGCCCGTATGTGTATATCTGCCGAAACCCCAAGGCAGGAATTGAACGCTAAAGCCGCACAGAATAATAGCAACAGCCATTTAATAGTCTTCATCAAAATTCCTCCGAATGGATACTCATGTCCTGTATGCGAACCGGAACTTCATTTTCAATCATCGCAAATGCTTTTTGTAATACGGTCTCGCCAAAAACCCGCGAGTTGGAAACCAGCGCCCCGCCTATCTGGGCAAAGGACAACGAATCCTGCAAATCAACTTCGGCGGCGCTCATGTGGAAACGGCGCTGCAGCTTGTCCTTTACCGATTTGACAATGCGCCGTTTGTCCTTAAGGCTGCAAACATCGGGCAATTCAAACAGCATCTGAATCATTGATACAATCATTATTCCGTTTTTTCCTCATCGTCTGCATTGTCCGTGTCATCATCCAGCCCGGATTTATCGCTGCCGGCGGCAGTACTGAGCGTTTTGCTGACAGTGCGTCTTCCCTCGGTAACAATCGTCCGTAATGCATCTCTATTAGCGGCGCTTATACGCTCATCGACAAGCAGCGCCTCGATTGCGTCAAAGTCAGAAAAACCTTCTTCCACCGCTTCCTGCAATTCGGTTATCCCTTCGGTACTGCCGGCATCGGCGATAAGAAGCACGCGGGCAATGGTAAAATGGAGTTCCGGCTTTGTGGGATTAACACTGCTGCTGGTAAGGCTTTCAAGAGCCGCGCGGTATTCCTCCAGGGCGCGGGCGTACAATTCCTGTTCTTCAAGCAATTGGGCATATTCGTAGCGGACTTTTGCATCGTCATTGTTAATAAGCCAGTTGGCAAAGGTATCAATAGCCTCGGGCTTGTTTTGTATCTTTTGGGTGCGGGCATAGAGCAGCAGAACATCGCTGTTATCCAGCAGGGCAAATTCATGATTCTTCAGCACCTGCTCCGCCTCGGCATATTTTTCCATGGCAAACAATACAAGGGCGTAATTGTAACCGTCATCGGCGCTTTCAGGAACCAGTGCCAGCAGCCGGTCATACAGCGCCGACGCTTTTTTGAGATCGCCTAACCGTATCTGGGTATAGGCGGCGGCTTTCAGCGCCAGTACATTGCGGGGGTCGCGCTTTAGAATTGACTCAAAATGTTTTGCCGCATCTTCATAGCGATCAAGCTCAAACGCAATACGCCCCAGATTGTACTCCGACGCGCTTTTGGTTCTGTCTTTTGCCTTTGCCCGGTTCAGCCATTTTTCCGCCTCGGCAAATTTCCCTATGTCATAATACGCCATGCCAATGGCAAAATATTCTTCCGCAGAAGCCGCCCCCCTGCTCGCGCAGCCGGCGAATATAACAATCGCAAGTAAGCATAACGTTATATATTTCATTTTTTTGTGTCCAGTACCGTATCTTCTATTTTTCTAAGCTGAGAGCGGTACAGCCGCGCAATGTTGTCGCCGTAGTCCGCAATAAGCTGTATGATATTCCGGGGATGCAATTCCCCATCCCTGCCGTTGATGCGATCCCCCGCATCTCCCAGACCGGGCATAATATACGCCTGATCGTTAAGCATGGGATCCATCCAGAGAGTATACACAGTGCAGTTATCCAAAGCGCGGACAACCCGCAGCGCTCCCTTTAACGCGGCAATAACATTAAAAAACAGAATTGATCTTGGCTTTACCCCCGCATCCAGTAAATATTTCACCACTGTCACCAGGCTTCCGCCAGTGGCATTCATGGGATCGGCAAAAACCAGATCTTTGCCATCAAGCTCTTCAAGCCTGAAATAGGAACGATCCAGATCCAGAATATACTCCATGTCCAGTTCTTTTCTGGAATCATCCCGCTGTATTTTAAACATGGCAAAAGGCGTTACATAACCGTGCGAGGAATACTCCTGAATTTCCTTGCTCATAATCATTGACGGCAGCAAGGCTCCCCGCAGCATAACGCACATAACCGTATTTTCAATTTTATCGTCGATGTTGGTGATCTTGTGTACCGCATAATTGTGCACCGGAGCGGTAACCGGGGTTTGCACAATCAGATAGTTTTTATCCGATCCGGGACTGCCCCCCCAGGCCAATTTGAACAGCATTTCGTAGGCACGCTGTATATAATAAATGAATTCCTGATTCTCTGTCCGCACATCCCGCAGTTTGGCAATAAGCCGCGAAGCCTCAGGATGGCTCTCCTGAGGGCTCTGGAAGCCGTACACGTGGATATTGGGGGCCATGCGGCAAATTTCCTGCATTAATACCCCCATCTCGTTATACAGGGAGATGAGGCTGTCTTCCGCCTGCAAGCCCGAAGAAAGCCGGGTAAAACAGCGCATTGCCTGATTGTACAGATTGTCCATCCGGGCCAAATAGTCTTTATCCGCCGCGCTTAAGTACCCGTCAAGGTCCTCGGCCTTCAGAATGATTTTGCTCATTTAGGCCATTATAATAAAAGACGCAAAATACCGCAAGGTGGTGATCTCTCGAAATATATCACACAAAGATCACGGAGTCCCACGGAGCACACAAAGAAGTTTTGAATTTGCTTCTTTGTACTCCGTGTTCCTCCGTGTTTCAGCAACTAGTAGCGCAGGTCGATTACCAGGGCTTCCGGCCGGTCAGCAACCAATGTTGTTGATTGTTCCCATATATCGGAATAGCAGAAACTGTAGGTTAAACCATATGCGGATATTTCGTGCATGTATTTTGCATAGTGGTTCATCCTTATGTTGCCATTAAAGCCGGACTGATAATAGTAGTTGGATGGCACACTTGTCTGCTGCCCATGAGGAATAATTCGTCCATTCGCATCCAGCGGACCCCATGGATTGGTATTACCCGCTACGCTAGGCAGATGAGCAACACCTCTGGTAAATGCCGCGCAAATCTGCGCCTGTGCAGCCAGGCTGAATTCTCCAACGCCATTGGAGCTGTCGTCCAGCATTTCCCTGCCTTCCAGTACCGCCTGGGTGTTTGGTTTTCTGATAATAGCCTCTCCGGAGTTAAACAGAGCCGAGGAATTCGAGGTCCTTAATACCAGAACTTCTTCGGTATACGTTTGCGCACTATGATTCCTTCGTATATTATTTCTGGTTTCTATCTGCCCTCTATATAGGTGTCCCTCGCTGTTTACAATCGTTACCCCGTTAGTACCTGCGGCTCTCCACATGTCCCAAACCGCATCAATGTATGGCTGGAAATAGTTCCCATATCGCCGATCGGTGTTAAAGTCCATTTTACAGGGCGCTTCGATTCTAAGCGGCGTTTTCAGATGCCAGAATTCCGGCGGAACCCTTGCTTCCCATTGCCCGAAGATTTCGCTTCTGGGTAAAAATTCACCCGCCGTTAGATCTACCCGCTGTCCGCCTGGTGTCCTTCCAAGCACGCGGGCGATAACCGGGAAGCTGAAGAAGTCAACCCTGGTGGTATTGGCAAATAAACACCCGTCATTATCCCTTAAGGAAAACTCAAAATACTCATGATAGACATTGTAACCGGGGATAGTAGGATTGTTCAGATCCGGTCCGCCAAATCCGTTGACATTATTGCCGCTGCCATGGAATTGTACCAATATGGGCTCGCCATAACTGATAAACAATCTTCCCGAATGAACCCTGTCTATGTAGACATATCGCGCTTCCGCCAGCGTAAATGAGACATCCGCAAACCTGCCCGTTTCGGTATTGGGATGGGGCGGAATATGAATACTATTCATATTGGTATTTGCCCGAACCAGCGTACCGTTGTTTTCCGGACTCACAAAATGCCAGTTATTACCAGCGGCAGTCACTCGTCCCAAGATGACAATGTGAATCTGGTCATCCCTCCATGCTCCCTTGGTCAGGTTATTGAACTGGAAGAACAATCTGCCACGACCAGTAGGATCATCCGGAATACTGATGTCCCTTATCGGCAGCGGAAGACCATCGACAACTTCAATCAGAACAAAGGTTGAAGTAATGGTAAGATTGTTGCCGGGCATATCAAATGTTCTGGTAGCGCCGGCGTCATTACCGGTTCCGGTAAGGCCTGTTACGTTGGGACTAAACGTGATCGATTGCAGCGCATAACCGGGACTTGGGTTGATCGTTACGGTTACTGATGAACCTGCCGTTGCAGCACCCGGACCACCCACGCCGCCGTTGGCGCCGTTGGTATAGGTAATGGTATTCCCGGTGGCCGCCGCCGCTACTGAAACGGTTCTTGAAGATGTCACATTGGCGAAGCCGGATTGGGCTGACGCCGCTATTACAGTGATATTGGTTCCAATTGCAACGCTTGTATTCACGCTTAAAATACCGTTTGCATTAATGCTCGCGCCGGCAACCGCAGGATTAATCGACCAGGTAACGCCTTCCGTAGCGCCGCCGGTAGCGGCAACATCCGCAACAAAGGTCATCGTGGAACCCCGCTGTATCGAAGCACCCGCCGCCGGAGTCGTAATGGTTACACTGGATACATTCGGCCCGGTTATCTGAACAGTTCTTTCCCCCCATATAGCGGTATTAAACACGGAAGTCGCTCTAATAGTAGCATTGCCAACCGTCGCGTTATTCGCAACAGTCAAAATGCCGCTTGTCGCATTCATGGTTAAGCCGGTAACGGCGGGCGTAACCGACCATGTAACAGATTCCGAAGCGCCGCCGTTAGCGATAACGCCTGCGGCAAACGCCTGGGTTGTGCCTCGCGGTACCTGAGCATTAGCCTCCGGGAATGTAATGGTAACGTTGGTTACGCCAGGAGTCGCGCTCGACACAATCTGAACGGTTCTTTCTCCAAATACACCCTGGGAAGTTGCCCTTATAGTGGCGTTACCAAGCGTTGCGTTATTCGCAACGTTCAAAACGCCGTCCGCGTTAATGGTTACGCCGGTAACGGCAGGGTTAACCGACCAAGTTACATTTGTCGACGAAACACCGTTAATGAGCGCTATCGCGCCAAATTGCAGGGTGGTATTGCGTAATACCTGCTGCCCGTTAGCCACCGGAGTCGTAATGGTAACCGTGTTTGTGGGGGGAGTAATTATCTGAACGGTTCTTTCCCCCCATACACTGGCATTAAACGTGGAAGTCGCTCTTACCGTGAGGTTACCCAGTGTTGCGCCGGCTGTAAGGGTTACCACACCGGTTGTTGTGTCAATGGAGGCACCCGTAACGGCAGTGGGAATTGACCAGGTAACCGTTGTCGATGCGCCGCCGCTTGCGGTAACACTCGCGGTAAACTGATGGGTAGTGCCTCGCGCTATCTGCGCGCCCGCCGCATGAGAATTAATGGTGACACCGGTTACGGCGGGTGTTTCAGCCGCCACTATATTAACGATTCGTTCCCCAATTACGGTGGCAAAGCCGTCCTGGGCGGAAGCTGCTCTAATAGTAGCGTTACCCAGCGTTGCGGTATTCGAAACGGTCAAAAGACCGCTTGCGTTAATGGTTACGCCAGTAACGGCAGGCGTCACTGACCAGGTCACATTTTGCGTAGCGCCGCCGGAAGCGACAACCGTTGCCGCAAATTGCAGGGTGGTGTTTCGCGCCACCTGCTGACCATTCGCTGCCGGGGTTGTTATAGTCACGCTGGTTACTTCGGGCGTCGGCGGAGTAACACTAATAAGTTCGATGTCAGAAATAAAGAAGTTGATACCACCCCTAACGGCAACTATTCTCCAGCCGGTTATAACAACGGAGCTTTGGGCAGCCAGGTTATTGCCTCCGTTGGTGAAATTCGCCAGCGGAATCTGAATATTCGTCCAGCCGCTGTCATTATTGGCAGGCTGAGCGCCGGCTCCGCCTGCCAAAGTGCGGGTAACCGTAAATTGCGGGGCTGTCCATGCGGTAAAACCTGCAGTAGCACTGGTATGATTGCCGGTTCGCAGTTCAAAGGTAAGCGTATCCGCGCCGGTCAGCGTATCAGGACCTCGCGTATACACCCACAGCGAAACGGTTGCATGAGAATCTTTATATTGCGTAACATTATTCACAAAGCTAGCGTTATTCCAGTTGGTTCTGGCAATGCTTAAATTGTCACCGCTGCCGCCAAGCTGCGCAGCGTTTCGTACGCCGCCGTGAGTCGTCGAGTTACCGGCGCCAGGTTGATTAGGATACACACCTGCCCACCATTCGTTACCGGTCATTACAAAACCCGCGTTGGTAACTACGGCAGGCATGGCTCCGCCTCCGCCGTTATTAATTGCACCGGCATCACTGAAAGCATCAATTACTATGGATGCTGGTACCGATCCTCCCGTTACCGAAACAGTTGCGGTGCCGAATACGCCGGTAAAGCCGGCCGCGCTGGATGTCGCCCTGACGGTGATGTTGGTTCCGGCGGCAACGCCTGCCCCAACGGTCAAGAGACCGCCTGCAACACTCGTGCCGGTAACAGCGGGATTTATCGACCAGGTAACGCCCGTTCCGGCGCCGTGCACCGCGTCAACATTCGCGGTAAACTGCAAAGTGGCGCCCGCCGCTACTGTTGCAGCACTGCCCGCCGCAGTAACGGTAATGCCGTTAACCTGCGGTACGTTAATGGTTTTTTCGCCGAATACACCCGTAAAGCCGGTCACATTGGATGTCGCTCTGACGGTTATGCTGGCTTGAGTCTCATTCGAGGATATTCTTAAAAGACCGGCCGCGCTGATACTTGTTTGATTATTGGCAGGACCAGTAGTGAAATGGCCGGTACTGGAAATTGACCAGACAACCGTTTGCGCCGCGCCGCCAGTAACCGTAACATTCGCGGTGAATTGCTCGGTATTGGTACCCCGCGCTACGACGGCGTTCGGTGAAGTAACGGTGATACCGGTTACCGCCGCTGCCGCTGTTACCGAAACAGTTGCCGCGCCGAATACATCGGTAAAATCAGCCGCGCTGGATGTCGCCCTGACGGTGATATTGGTTCCGGCTGCGACGCCCGCCCCAACGGTCAACAGGCCGCTTGCGTTCACGCTCGTACCGGTAACCGCAGGATTAACCGACCAGGTAACACCGGTTCCGGCGCCGTTCACCGCGTCAACATTCGCGTTAAACTGCAAAGTGGCGCCCGGCGCTACTGTGGCGGCACCGCCCGCTGCAGTAACGGTAATGCCGTTAACTACCGGCAGCAGTACCGTAATGGTTTTCTCGCCGTATTGGGTATTGTCGGCGGTGGATGTCGCCCGTACGGTTACGCTGGGCTGAGTTTCATTCGAGGATATTCTCAAAAGACCGGTCGCGCTGATACTGGTGCGATTATTGGCAGGACCAGTAATAAAATGACCAGTACTGGAAATTGACCAGGTAACGGTTTCGACAGCGCCGCCAAACTGGGCGACAACCGCGCTAAACTGTTCGGTATTCGTACCCCGCGCCACAGTGGCGTTCGGAGAAGTTACCGTAACGCCGGTTACTCCCTGTATATTAATAACTCGTTCACCGAATACATCCGTAAAGTTCGCCACGGTTGATGTCGCCCGTACGGTTATGCTGGCTGCGGTTTCATCCGCCGCAACGGTCAACAGACCGCTGCCGTTGATGGTCGTTCCGGCGCTGGTGTGGCCGGTTCTTGTCCAGGTAACGGTTTGCGCCGCGCCGCCGGACACGTTGACATTTGCGTTAAACTGCAGGGTATTGCCCCGCAATAACGACAGAACGCCGCCGACAGCGGTAACGGTAATGTTATGTACGGTTGGCGTATTTTCTTCTGATAATACTACGGTAATGGTTCTTGTATTGGCGGTTGTAAGACCGGGCTCGGCGGTTTGTGCTCTAATGGTGAGCACCTTACCGTTGACCTCATTGGGGTCAACAATCAAGTTGCCGTTTGCATTAATGCTCGTGCCCGCTATGGGGTTGCCGTCCGAAATTGACCAGGTAACGTTCTGCGTGGCTCCGCCTGCCGCGGTGACAGCGGCGTTAAACTGCTGGGAAGAGCCTTGTTGCACCGTTGTATGGTTGCCCTCCGCAGTAATGGCAATGGCAGTTACCTGCGGTATGTTTACGGTCAATTCGCCGAATACGCCGGTAAAGCCCGCCGCGCTGGATGCCGCTCTGACAGTGATGCTGGACTGGGTTTCACTCGCCCCAACGGTTAAAAGCCCGCTCGCGCTGATGCTGGTACCAACAACATGGCCGGTACTGGTAATTGACCAGTTTACGCCTGTTCCGGCGCCGTGCACCACATCGACATTCGCATTAAACTGCAGGGTATTCGTATTTCTGGGTACAAACGCAGCGCCGCCGGCCGCAGTAACGGTAATGCCGTTAACCTGTGGTACGTTAATGGTTTTTTCGCCGTATACACCGGTAAAATCAGGCACGCTGGAAGTCGCTCTGACGGTTATACTGGCTTGGGTTTCATTCGCCCCAACGGTTAAAAGCCCGCTCGCGCTGATGCTGGTACCAACATGACCGGTACTGGAAATTGACCAGGTAACCGTTTGCGCCGCGCCGCCAGTCACGGTAACATTCGCCGTGAATTGCTCGGTATTGGTGCCCCGCGCTACGGTGGCGTTCGGTGAAGTAACGGTTATATCGGTTACTGCCGCTGCCTCTGTTACCGAAACAGTTGCCGCGCCGAATACATCGGTAAAATCAGCCTCGCTGGAAGTTGCCCTGACAGTGATAGTGGTTCCGGCTGCGACGCCCGCCCCAACGGTCAACAGGCCGCTTGCGTTCACGCTCGCGCCGGCAACCGCAGGATTAACCGACCAGGTAACGCCCGTTCCGGCGCTGCCAACAACGTCAACATCCGCGTTAAACTGCAAAGTGGTGCCCTGCACTACCGATGTGGCATCGGCGGTAACGGTAACACTGCGTACCGTTGGGGTGGGCGCTATTACCATAACGGTTTCTTCCCCAAATACATCCGTAAAACCGGACTGCAGAGAGTGCGCTTTAACAGTGATGGAGGTGCCGACCGGTACAGCCGCGCCAACACTCAAAAGACCATTATTTAAATCAATGGTTACTCCACTGACTGGAGGATCAATCGACCAGGAGACGTCTTCCGTAGCGCCGTTATCGGCGGCAACAGTCTCATAAAACTGCAAGGTATCACCCTGCATTACTTCAGTGGCATCATTATCAGCGCTCACCAAAATAGAGTGCACCACCGGACCATTGTAACTGGATGTGGATCCGACACCGTCTTTACAAGTGGTAAACAGCGCGAAGCTGCCTATCATTAACAGAAAAGTAATCGCGGCAATGCCGGATACATACGTCTTTTTCATCGTGTAATCCCCCTATAAGATACTATACCATAAATATACCATAAATTGTCAAATATTGGGTAAATTTGAATTTATTTGGCTTTGCCGCCAAATGCAAGTTACGGGAAAGAACAGCAGTTAATGCGAAAATTTCAAGGTAAACTCAAGTTCCTGCGTTTCACCCGGTTTCAGCGACAGGGAAATACACGGCATTATGCAGTAAGCCTGATATAATTCCGCGCCTGTCTGGGGATCAGGAATACAGAGCGGTAAAAGTTTGCCGTTAAAAGAACGACTCGCTGTCAGAGTAATGTGCACTTCATTTTTAAGGTCATGGATTTTCAGGCTGTCGATACCGCGTAACAGCGATTGCGTAAGCGGCGTTTCTGCCCCGGCCTTGCTGATAAAAAAGCGGGCGCAGGTATCCCCTTTTCCCGGAAGGGCAAGATCAATTTCGGGGGCAAACTGAAATGGCACCGGCGTACCACCCTGATTGGTAAAGGTATACCCTGCGGACACTGTGTCTTTTTTTACCGAATATGTTTTTACCATTTCAATATTTCCAAACGGGATGGATGCCGCGGCCGGGCGCAATACCAAACTCAACTTCCGGCGAACTTTATCCAGATTACTGATCTCATAACGCTCATTCCGGCAAAGCCGCGCAGCATCGACAGCGCCGGGCACCAGTTTTTCAGGCGTTGTTCCGGCAGGCAGCAGGCGATCGGCAAAGGCAAACCTTCCATCGCAGGTGTCAAGATAATTCCATGCTCTGGGAAGGTAGTCCAACTCAAAAATTCCCCCGCCCAATGATTGCACATAACAGTTGATTTTTGAATCCTGAAAAAGCCACTCCTCCGCGCCGTCCATATTAAAGTCAAACGGCACCAGCGATGGAACAAATTTACTCTTTTCCCTGGTTATCTGCTCCGCTCTCAGAAGCGCGCTGTAGGCCGCACTGCGCAGCAGATGGTTATGCAAACCCTGTTGTCCCGTTCTGCAGAACAGGGCGTTCCCCTGCGCCTTCCAGAGCTCTTCGTGGGCGGAAAGTTTGCGGGACTTGTCGCCCCGCAGTTGATTTATCAATACATTGGTAAAAATCATTTTTGCATAGATTCCGCCCGCCTCGGGATGCGTAATAATAAAACGGCGGGGTGACATACCCTCTGTGCAGGCTGACGAATCGGGAAAATACCGTTTGGGCAAATTCCCAAGATTTTTGCACAATTTACCGGGACTGATTGTTTCGACAAATGGTTCGCAGCGGGCAATGTCTTCAAAAAAACGGCTCCATGCGCTGTCCATTGATTCATTTTTGGCAACATTAATTTTTTGGGGAAAGATCGAAACAAGCGTTTCGGCGCCTGCCGGCTGTTTTTTGCTGAAATTTTCCAGCACAAGAGCGGCATTTTTTTCGGCAATGGCCGTTTCCAAAGATTGCAAAACAGGAAACACGGTTATCAGCTTCCCCTGGTCTTCGCAAACGCAGGCATTTGTTGCCGCGCCGTTCGCAAGCGCAAACTGCCGTTCACTAAGGAAGGTAAAACCCATGCCGCAGGCGGCAAGCGGGCTGACCAGACTTTGCTCCCAGGCAAAGGACGGTATCCAGCAGCCTTGGGGCCGTTTGCCAAACTGCTTGCGAATATAGGTAGTTAACAGTTCTATTTGACCTATCTTGTCCTGCAAAGGCAGAAGGGGCAGCATCGGATCGTAAAATCCGCCGCCCAGTATATCAATTTGTTTACGGGCAATCATCTCTTCAATCGACATAAACAAGCCCGGATGGTTACGCTCTATCCAGTGGAGCAACACTCCTGAATAATGCAGCGCTGCCGATATGCGGGGATATTTACACAGACTGGAAACAAAGGGGCGTACATGGTTCAGATATACATTTTCAAATTCGGCCGTATCCGCGCCATACGGCACATGCGCATGTGATCCCAAAATCAGGGTAATTTTTGCAGATGCCATTGTTAACGAGCCCCCAAAACCTCAAAAAGAATAATCGCGCCGGAGCTGCATATCAGTGAAAGCAGACCCATGGAAATGAGGGAAAGAGGCCCGCCCCGCAGCCAGCGGGGAACTGCCTCCATTTTGGAACGCCGGCGAATTTCGCCCACTACCACAATGGCAAGCGCTATTCCCAGCGTAAAACCCAGTGCAAGAATAATTACTTCCAGAAAATTGTTTGCGATATTCAAAGTGATAAACAACGCCGCAGCGATAGACGCGCCGCCAACAGGCGCGCCGGCCGCAAATATACCGGCAAACAACGGCTTTACGCGCCACCCGGCAGCCCTCTTCGCAATAAAATGCTGCATCAAATATTCAAGTACCGAGAACATCAGGGCGCTGACCGGAAATAAAAAGACATATTCCAAAAATCCCAAAAATAAAAACGCGCGAATAAACGCAAACACCAGCCAGAGCGCTATAACGGCGACAAAAAAGATTCCTGAAGCAACCAGAAGCCCTTCTCTGTTAATGGCTTTATTAAAGGCCGCGCCTTTCAGATCAAGGCCAAACTGTAAAATGATATTCATGGCCAAACCGGAAAAAACCGCCAGCATTACCAGCCAGGCTGCGCTTGTAACCATTAGACATCCTCCCGTGACGCATTAACGGGTCTAAAATACCGGTACAGCCCAAGGCAGTAACCCAAAAGCAGAAATGCCCCGGAAGCGCTGGCAATGACACGAATGGGTAAAAAGGATTCGGTATTAAAAGAAAACAAAAACACCATTCCCTGCGCCCCTCCGGGGAAAGAAAGCGATAAAAAGCCAAACGGCTCCCGAATGAGCGCAAAAATAATGACCAGTATTCCCAAAGACAATGCTTCAAAACAGGAAGCGGAAAAAACATCGCTGAGGCTAAAGGTTTCAAGCCGTTTGAAAATGCCCGATACCATGCAAATCATGGGAATAAGCGCAATAATAAAAAATGTTTCCAGCGCGCACAGCGGTGAAAGCAGCCAGAGCAGCAAAAGATATATGCCGGCAATAAATGAGGCGATAAAGGCAAGCAATACCGATCGCAGCCGCCAGGGAAAAGCCTTTGCCCCGGCATGAGCAGCCAATGATGACAGGCCGTACACCCACAGCAGCGCGCCTGCGGTGGTAATGGCATGGGCAAGCCGGCCCGAAGCCATGATCAAAAGCGCCGTCCCCGAAAGATAGGTAAGCGAAGAAATATTATTCCACAAAACACGATTAGGCACAGTCCGGTTCATCGATGTATTTTTCCTCCTGCAGTTTCTATGCGGCGAACATAGATCTGAATCAAATTCTGCGGTATCCTGTCCAGCGCCTGCTTTGCATGGTTACCCAGCGGGATTATGTCCACAACCTCTCCCTTGCCGGAAACTTCCGCGCCGCAGGGAACAAGGATACCTTCCCGCATGATGGTAAATACAAAAAAGAGGGAATCGGATTCATGTACACTATACCAGCAGCCCAAAATTTGCCCGGTGGAACGATGGAGCAATGGCGCGGACAAACGCCTTTCGTCATCCATTGCGACTAATGCCTTGTTCGTTACCCGCATCAGACCGGCGGCCCGCGCAGGAAAGCTGAAAGACCAGAGCAGCGAAGCAAGCAGCACCAGACCGGCAACCCAGCCCAAAAAAACAGCCCTATCCTTTAATGCCGGAATAAAATCGTTCATGCCCCCGCTCCTTTGTACAGCAGATGCCGTTCCACCCTGCACAAAAGCGGAGTAAGGACATTAACCAGAGCAACAGCAAAAAAACCGCCGTACAGCGCGGGAGCAAAAATCCGGAAGATCATACTGAACACAGCGGCAAGAACCACGATAATCGCGCTGCCCGGCGCCGATTTTGCTCCGCTGGACGGATCGGCAATCAGGATAAACGCAGTAACCAATGTACCGCCGGAAAGAAAGGTAAACAAAACATCGCCATTCCACCAGAGTCCGCCGGCCGGAAGGTCTCCGACCATTCGCACCAGAAAACCAAAAACGGCAAGGTACAAAATGGACAGCCAGGAACGGCTTATTTCAAAAGCGGCAATGACCACAACGGCAAAAACCAGCACAAATACAGCCCGGTCGGCAATAATGCCCGGAGATTGCATCATAAAAAGATCGATATACCCCGAAGGCAATTCAGCGCCCAAAAATGAAAAGAGAGTCTTGTTAAAAAAAGTTCTTACCGACTGATCTATCGCGCTGCCTATATGGGGGAAATATCCGGTTGCGCTGTTAAACGAACCGTCAAGCGCCCCGGAAAAAGCAAGCGGCCAGGAAAACCGGATAAAGAGCCAGCCTCCCAAAGCAGGATTCATCCAGTTTGAGCCCAGGCCGCCAAAACTGTGTTTGACCACAACCATCGCAAACGCCGCGCCCAGCGCCGCATACACGGGGTGAATACTGTTTGGCAGTAAAAGGACCAGCACCATGGCAGAAGCCGCGGCGCTCCCGTCCTTTATTTTCCCCAACCCATATCTGGTACTGGTAACCAGCAATTCCGCCAAAACAGCGGAAACAAGAGCGGCAACCGCAACGGCAAATGACGCGCCGGAATCACTAATAGCGGATTGTATCACCGCAATAAACGCGCAGGAAAACACCAGCCACATACGGGCAACCGTTGGACGCGCAATATTCACCTGAGGATTTAATTTGAGTTGTATTTCTCTGTCAATCATGCAGAGCTCCAGACATTGGTTTTCCCATTATAACATCCGAAAGCGGTATATGTGAAGGACATACAAGCTCGCAGCAACCGCAGCCATGACATTCCTCTGCGCCGGGATTCCGGGCAGCATGGAGAATGGTTATGCGCTTGTACAGTTCTTCGGGATCAAGCCCCACCGGACATACATTTCTGCACTCGCCGCAGGAGATGCAGTCCTGTTTCAGATAAGCGCCGGCCTGGTCTTTCAGCATGGCAAACACCGCATAGCTGGTTTTGGTAACCGGCTCGTCAAGATTCAATACTGCTTTTCCGGAAAGGGGCGAGCCGGTAGAAATACGGGAAGGAGTATCGATAAAACCGCCGCATTCCTCAAACAGATCACCCAGCCGTTTACCGACGCGAACCCGCATTACCTGAGGTCTCCGTACCGCCGATCCCCCCACCGCCACATAGCGATCAAGAATCGGGCGGCGATATTTTACCGCGTCATGCACTGCGGCAAGGGTAGCCGGACCAAGCATCAAAAGGGTGCCCAGCGTTACATTTTCTTTTTTTTCATAGTTCCGCAGCACCAGTTCCAGTTCCCTTCGGTTTCGCTGGGGGTACTTTGACCCGGTCAAAACCATGGATGATGTAATGCCATATCGCTCCGCATAGTGCGCCGCTTCGGCAAGCATGGATTCCCCTATTTCTTTTTCCCGGTGCGAGACGGCAAATACAACGTGTTTTATTTTGCCGCCATACCGGGCGATAATAAAACTCCCCTCCACTATCGCCTGCAGCCGTTCTTTGCACAATACATAATCGGCAGCCAGCCAGGGATCATCAAACACACAACGAACAACCAGGGTCGAGGCTTGCGGCTTCCCCGTGCCGCGCAGTTCTGCAAGCATATCGGCAACAGGTCTGCCGGAGCCTTCCATTTCGACAATACCGTAATCAACAAGGACCTGCTGCAATTCCTGATAATTCATGCCCATGTGAAAAAAGTTCTCTTCTTTTTTGCCCAGACACTCAAAAGCGCCTTCCATGCGGATAATCAGCGCTTCATTATGCCGGCCTGAGCCGTCTTTCCATTTGACGATACGGACCACCCTGCCCGGAACCGTGGCATGGACATTTGCCGAATCGGTATTTTCCCCCCTGCCAATAAGCATCCCTTCCCTGACCAGGTCCCCGGCAGAGACAAGAGTAGTCACCTGCCCTCCCGGATACTGTATCAGAGGTATTACTGAAAAGGCGGGCAGAAAAGCTACCACGCTGGAATTTCTGGGCGGAACGGTGGGATCTTCAAAAAAAAGTCCCCCCCGGGGAAATGAATACACTTTCATGTGAACCATTGTTAGGGTACCGAATTATGACGAAAGAATCAAGCCGGATTTTCGTAAGCCCCGCGCGAAAAAACGGGAGGGAAGTATAAACAGCAATGGTACCAGAACAAGCAGCAATTCGGGGAACAGGGAACCATGGCGGGTTGTCGCGTAAAAGGACTGGAAAAAGTCAGCAAGGGGAAAGGGAGGGATATGCGGGGGTAATTCGACTGCCGCAAAACCGGCATACACCGGAAGACCGTCGGGGGCAAACTGGTAATTGCTCATGCCGGCGCGTTCCGGCGCATACAATGATTTAACCGAGAAAACCGACTGGAACATATAGTGGGCGGCATAATCCGCTTCGGTAACAAGCGTTACACCGGGCGGCATAGCCGGCGGTATAACCGTTGTAAAATCGGCCGGGGCTGAAACAGCGATGCGGTGTATCAAAACCAGCACCAGCGCCGCGGCGGCAAACGGCAGCATAACCCATGAAAAGCAAAAACCGGAAGAACGGCGGACCAATATAGGCACCGGGGAAAAACGCCGGTGCCCCGGGCTGAAAACCGAGGCAATAAACCGGTCAAACCGGTCAGCAATGGCGGTTTTCCGGGACACATTCCACAATGAAAAAAACAAAACACTGCAAAAAAGGATAATCACCACCAGGGTAAAAACAGGGGAAAGGCCTGAAAAAAAAGCCAGTACTCCGCAGAACAACAAAAGGAAAAACGCCAGCAATTTTGGCAGCACATACCGCCGCCGGGATTCAAACCAGTTCCCCGCAAGCAGTACCGCAAAACCGGCAAGCAGGCTTGCCAGGGCAAAGCCGACGGCGCCTCCCAACGCAAGCGGGGCCAACAAAGGCAAGCAGGGTATCAGGCTGGTCAGATGAGGTTTTAGTTCCAGGCGCAAGGGACGCATAATAAAAAAAGTACAGGCAGCAAAACAAAATAAGGCTAATACATACACTGGCGGCAGCCCTGAACCGGCGCCCATGGCGTCACCGGCATGATACTCCAGAGCATAGGGAATAGCCCCCAAAGCGGCCGCAAGTTTTCGTTCCGTTTTTGCCGGATTTGCCAATGCCAAAGAACCAAGGGGAATGTATACAAAGCGCGTATCGTCCCGCACAAACAGGGAACGGAGTTTTTCCGCATAACCGTCATTGCGCGGATCAAAGGGAAGCACGCGCGTTTCGTATTCGTCCAGCGGCACTTGTTCCATGCGGGAAAAAGAATCCAATAAAACCCACTGGCCGGATTCGGAAATCAGGCCCCCAAAACCACCGTTTTCAAGCCGTTCCCGTATGTCCCGATCAGGAATGTCTCCGCTGCATATCAGTACCGCCCATCCCTTTGCCGGCATCCCGCCGGCGGGCAGCACTATACCCAGGACCCAAAGCCCCGCGGCAATTAAAACCGAAATAAAGGCAATAACCAGCCAAAACAAAGTTCCCCTTTGCAATCGCGCACCGAGGCATACCATATGGACGCTTTACAACACATTGAGGACCAGAGCGACAGCAATCCCCAAAAGCCCCCCAACAACTACTTCCAGAGGCGTATGTCCCTGAATTTCCTTGACCGCGCGGAAACTAATCCCTGTTTTTTCGGCAGTTTGTTTCCCCAGGGTATTCAAGGTTTTTGCCAAAAGACCTGCCAGCCGCCTGACCCCTATTGCGTCCCGTAATACCACCAGGGCAAACCAAAATGAAAGAATGAACAGATTTGACGCAAGACCTTCGACATAGGCGATGGAAGTGCACAGAGAACACACTATAGCCGCATGGCTGGACGGCATTCCGCCGGTACTCCAAAAGACAACCTCGGCCAGTTCCCGCTTATTTTTCTTCTGCGTATGGCGGCTCAGGTACGAAAAGACCCCTTTGAGTATCTGGGCGCTGCACAGACTCAGAAGCGATGACAAAAAAGTCTTGTTCGCAAAAAGCTCCATGATCAAATTTGACTTATGTAATTCGCCGTCAACCATTGTTTAACGATGCAATGGAGTACAGGGCTTTGTCAAGTAGGAAAGGAAGCGGAAAAAGGGTATGTATCCATCTCTTTGAGCCAAAAAAAGTCACCAATCAGGAAATAGACCAGTATAACCAGCCCAAAAAGCGCGGATATTATCTTGATTGCTTTATCGGAAACATAATCCGGGTTTGCCGCATAGAGCACCTGCCCTTCAGGTATATCGACCGTAAGAGCGACTGTCAGGCCCGTAATACGGATAAATCGTTCATTTGCCCTGCCATAGCCAAGCTGCCGCGCATATACTGATTTGGCGTCTTTATCAAACATGAGGTTATTTTTGGTTTTAAGGATGTCCTGTTTGGTGTTTTCCAGCATAGTCCGGTTTTCCAGCAACCGTAAGTACTCCGCTTCAAGATGCTTCCGCGCGTACAGCCCGTTCTGTCCAAAGAAAAGAGAAAATAAAGAATAGACCAAAAATATCGTCCAGGGAACAAAAATGTACCGCAAAAGACGTCTAAAGTCATATCGCAAGAGACGCATTGTTTACTTATCGGCAAAAAATCCCCAAAAATGTACCCGAATTTCCTTACCGGTCAATGCGGATAAGGGTTTCGGCGGCGGCGGCCTCATTTCCCATGGAACGGAAAATTTCGGCGGAACGGAGGTACGCAAAACGGGCTGATTCGTGATCGTCCGCCTTTGTATACACATCGCCAAGCGCCCGCCAGTCGCTTGCCAGACCCCAGGAATTCTCAACACGGCGGTCAAAGGCAATGGCGGATTGCAGAGCCCGCGCTGCCCCCAGATAATCGCCCGCCATTGAACGGAATGAGGCTATCATAAACCAGCTATAAGCCGCCAATTCAAAGCGGCGATCTTTTTCATATATTGCCAGACTGCGCTGGACTGCGGATTCCGCGGCAGGATAACGGCCAAGCTCCTTCTCCGCAAGGCCCACAACGGTCCAGGCAAAGGCGGTATAGAACCGGTCCGATTTGATCAGGCCCAAATCCCGGGCAACCTCATCACGCACCGACTGCGCGGCAGTTTTGCCTTCGGGGGAAAGCAGTTTTCCCCGCCCAATATGGATGCGGCACAATGCCATTAATGCCTTGTTTCCCGCTCGTTCCGCCTCGCTCAAGGCCTCGTTCCAGCCTGCCTGCGCTTCTTCCCTGCGGCCCAGCGAGAACAGCACATTACTGCGGGAAAGCATTGCGCGCACCCGCAGACCCGGCTCGTCAACAACAACGGCTAGCCGGTACGCCTCGTCAAGTATAATCAGGGCGGCATCAAGGTTGCCGTGATCGGCCTGTTTGTTGCCCAAATCAATCTGCGCTTCCGCCCGTTTCCGTATATCAAAAATATCACCCGGATCTTTAGGAGGCGTAGAGCACGCAGGGATAAAGAACAAAGAACAAAGAATAAAGCATAAAGAACAACTAATAACTCTCATTGTATTAAAACTCCATATCTCTGGCGTATGATCCGCCAACGCTTGTTTCGGCCCGCTCAGGTATACCGCGCTTCAGCAGCGGGTTGTTGGTAAGGGCAATAAGCACATCTTCCGCAACGACAAGGGTGGAATTCAGGTCGGCAAGCAGGGCGGCAATTTGGGGCAATTGAGAGGGGAAAAAGCCGGTTACTGTTTCTACGTTTTTCAAAGTACCGGCAAAACCTTCAATCGCCAGAACAAGATTGGTATATACATCGCCTTCAGCATCCAGAATGGCCGCTATCGTGCCATCGGGATTGGCAATATCGTTGGCAAGCGTATCAAGACTGGTCAGAATAGGATTAAGCAGACTCATCAGGTCGCCGGGAAGCGTGTTCGCCATGACCTGCAGTCCTGCCATAGCCCCTTCCAGTTCTCCAAAGGTTCGCCCCAGAGTGGTGCGGTCGGTTCCCTGAAAGGCGTCTTTCAGATCAGCCATAAGCACATTCAGGGTGCTTATGAGCGTTCCTACACCGTTCATTATATGGGCGATACTATCGTCCCCTCCATCAGTCTGCGTCGCAAGCCCGGCTGACACCAGCCACTTTCCTTCGGTTGAACTGGCTGAGGGAATAACATCGCCTTCGGAAAGACGCTCGCTTCCCAGGCCCGGATAAAATAAAAACTGGCTTCCCCCCAGGGCGCCAATCGGACTGACCATAACCTCAACAACCGATCCTCTCCGTACCCGGTCGATATAGGTATCGAAAATGGTAAAATTAACCTCAACGCTGTCGTCTTCGGCCAGTCTTATTGACTTGACCCGCCCAATCGTAAAGCCCTTATACGAAACCGGCATATTCTGGCTTAGACCGGTCGCCGAGCCGAAATAGGTTATAAAATTATAATCGCGGGAAAACCACCGCTGGTTTGATCCCAGCATAAATATTACAAAAACCAGCGCGCCCAAAGCCAAAATAATGAACGTGCCGACAACCTGATCTGCATAACGGATTGGAAATTTCATGATGCTATACCTCTTTCGATATACCGGATAAGATCTTCATCGGCATCCATTTGTTCTTTGGTAAGACGAAGGAACAAATGTCCTCCCAAAATCATGACCGTAACATCGGCCAGATTACGGACTATCCCCATGTTATGGGTTACCAGAATGACCGATACACCTTCGTTTTTAAGTTTTTTCACCATTTCAACCAGCCGTTGCGCGGCGTTTGGATCCAGAGACTCAGTCCATTCATCCAGATACAATAGCCGTGGACGGCACAGCAATGCCCGGGCAAACGCAAGAAGTTTTTGTTCCCCCATGGAAAGCTGGGCAGGCCGTATTCCCAGTTCTTTTTTGTATCCCACTTCAGCCACAACCGATTCTATCCTCCTTACCCGTTCTGCTCTGGTCATTGCCGGAAAATGTATCAACAGGGGAAGTTCCAGAATCTGAAACAAATTCTGATTCGCCCATAATGCGGAATCCTGAAAAACCACCGCCGCTTCACGCCTGAATGCAAGGCTGTCAAGACGCCCCATGCGGGCAATGTTTTTGCCCCGAAACAGTACTTCTCCCGCATCAGGAGGAAAAAGCCCGGCCGCAAGTTTAAGTACGGTACTTTTCCCCCCCCCGGAAGGACCCACAAGGGCTACGGCTTTTCCTTCTTCAAAGCCAAAGGAAATACCTCTGGCAAGTTTCCTGCCCTGCGCTATAAAATCAACGTTCTTCATTTCAACGATGCACGACATTGCGGTTCCTCTTCTATACCACTGCTATATAATACATGGCCGAGAGCAAAATTGCTACTAGTATACAACTGCCAAAGGCATTACTGACCGCCCTGAGCCCTGCAATGGGAACCTCGGTTCTGGCCCGTTCTACGGCAAGTCCCTCGGTTATGGCCACAACGGATATAATCATTCCAAAGGCTATACTTTTGACTATTGAAATAATGATATCCTCGATCCGTAAATGCTGCAAAAGGTTGTGGAAATAGTAATCCGCCGGCAAAGCGGTAAAGATTTGGGCAACGATGAACGAGCCGCCCAGCCCAAACAGGGAAAAATACAGGTTCAACAGGAAGACCGATATGGTTACGCCAAGAAAACGGGGAACAGCCAGATGTTCAATCGGATCAACGCCAACGGATATATATGCTTCCACTTCATGGTTGATAACCATGCCGGCGACTTCGGTGGCAATAGCGGTGGCCGAACGGGCAATGATAATAAATGCCGTCAACAGCGGCCCCAGTTCTCTGGTTATAATGGTGATCAACAGGGGATAAATAAGCTGCTGCTGGCCAATCATTTCCAGATAGGGGATGCCGATAACATTGACTGCCGCCCCTATTCCCAGGGCAAGCAGGCTGGAAATACTCATGGCCTGCACAAAGGTAAAAAATATCTGCATTACCAAAATTTTTAATGAAACGTTCCGGCGCTTGGCAAAGTGAGTTACTGCCCTTAGAGTCCGGGCAAAAAAGCCCAGTCGGTAAAAAAGCCTTTGGACGCCTGCAGATACATTCTTCATATTCTTAATTATATACCAAGATACCAGCCTGGGGAATAGCTTTTGGTTAATACTTTCGCAGCAGATCCATGGGTTTGAGCTTTCCGGCACGCCGGGCGGGAAGCCACGAAGCGGCGACTGAACAGAGCACGGTAAAACAGCCAATCAGGAAAACGGCAGTCCAGTCGATAACAATGGGAATGGCCGCAAGGTAAAAGCCCGGATCCAGTATTTTGACCTCGGCGCCGCCCCACAGGCCGGAAAAAAAGCTGAACACGGTTTCCAGCGAATAGATCAGGGGATTGATGAAATTACCCAGTAACAAGCCAAGTATGATACCGATAATCGCGCCGCACAATCCGGTAAGGAAGCCCCCCCACAAAAATATGCCGCTTATCCCCCTTGCGCCCGCGCCGGTTACCTTCAATACCGCAATGTCCCGCTGCCGTTCCAGCGCCAGCATCGAAGTGGCGGACGAAACATTCACCGCCGCGACAATAACGATCAATGCCATGATAAACAAAAGCATTTGGCGCGTTGATTCATACGAACTGTACTGGGAACGCAGCAGATCTTTCCAGGTATATACGCTGAAACCGGCGTCCAGTTCCGAGTACAGCGACCATGCCATAACATCCGCGTTTGAGTACGGATTATCGATTTTTACAATCAGGCTTGAGGAGGCCGACCCCGGAGAGAAGATACGCCGCCCGCCTTCGCGGGTAATGATGCACCAGAGCGCATCCAGTTCGTTGTATCCCGCAGAGACAATGCCCGAAACGGTAAAGGCGGTAATACGGGGTATATTTCTGCCGTCAAAGCTGGTCTGAATGGTCATAAGCCGTACCGTATCGCCTGTTTCCACACCAATGGAAGCGGCAAGGTTTTCACCTAACAGCATATCCCTATCGGTTTCGGGCCGGGCGGTTCCCGCGATCAATTCAAGGTATGCAAGACTCCCGCCATCTTCCCAAAAGGACGGATCGATGGCACGGACACTCGCGCCGGTTTTCCCTTCTTTGCCAACCAATACTCCCATGCCCCGCTGTTCAGCCCATACTCCCCGAACACCGTCAATGTCCTGTATTTGTTCCGCAACTCTTTCCAGACTATCTATTTCCGTACTAATAAAACTGAATACCTGCAAATGACCGGTTCCCAGTTCCAGATACCGGTCAATAATGCCCCGTATCATGCCATCGGCGACAATGAGGGTGACCATAATGGGAACAAGGCTGACGGCAATGCCGGCGGCAGCGCCCCGAAGGTAACGCCCCCCCTCACGGGCGCGGCCAAGCAGGTAACGGATGGCGATAAAAAAACAGGTGCGGCTTTTCATGCGCCGGTACCTCCGCCGGTGCTTCCGCCGGTGCTTCCGTACTCGACCAGCAGGCCTTTTTCCAGGGTATAGCGGCTGGAAGCCCGCGCCGCAAGTTTTGCGTCATGAGTCACGACGAGCAGGGTTTTGCCCCATTTTTCCGCGCCGGCATAGAGCAATTCGGCAACCATGGCGCTGTTGTCCGGATCAAGGTTCCCCGTCGGCTCGTCGGCAAGGATCAGGTCGGGATCGTTTACCATGGAACGGGCCACCGCCACCCGCTGCCGCTCGCCGCCGGAAAGCTGGGACGGGTAATGCCCGCTGCGCTCAGCAAGCCGCACATCGGCCAGAAGTTCCCGCGCCCGTTCAATGGCCTCTTTCTTTTTCATGCCGGCTATATAGGCGGGCAGCATAACATTTTCAAGGGCGGTAAAATCCTTGAGCAGATAATGAAACTGAAAAATAAAACCTATTTTTTTACTGCGGTATACTGCAAGACCCTTTTCCGGCAGGGCGGTAATTTCCGCATCGCCGAC
>Ga0123356_10000884_pt1 | contig 33258 bp, 28 predicted proteins | sample TergutEmb28metaG_2_FD_92546 | JGI IMG/M metagenome (GOLD analysis project Ga0123356, IMG submission 92546) | Embiratermes neotenicus P3 segment gut microbial communities from Petit-Saut dam, French Guiana - Emb289 P3 | ecosystem: Host-associated > Arthropoda: Insects > Digestive system > Gut ...
TCCCCGTCCGTGATATCGTCCGGCAGTGTTCGAGCTGCCTCCACTGCTCCTCGCCCTGGCCTTCATCCTGGTGGGACTGGCGACCTACTATCTCGGCAAGCGCACCGGTGCCGCGCGCACCGTGCGGCTGCCCCGTGACTACTACGTCGGCCTCGATCACCTGATCAACGACCGCTTCGATCATGCCGCCGAGATTTTCGCCCGCATGGCCGAAGCGGATGGCGATGCCGCCGAAATCCAGTTCGCCCTGGGAAGCCTGTTTCGCCGGCGCGGCGAGGTCGATCGCGCGATCGCGATTCACTCGCGCCTGCGCGATCACGGCGGCGGCGGACTGCGCGACAAGGCATCGCTCGCGCTCGCACTCGACTACCAGAGCGCCGGGCTGATGGATCGCGCCGAGCGGGTGCTCGAGGAGCTTGCCGCCTCGCGCGAGTATCGGCGCACCGCGCTCGATCACCTGGAGGGCATTTACGAGACCCAGGGCGACTGGGCCAAGGCGCTCAAGGTATTTCACGAGCTGCCGGCGCCGATACAACTCGAGCGCGCGCGCGTAGCGGCGCATTACCTGTGCGAGCTCGCCGAGCACGCGCTCGTGCAGGGTGACGGCGAGCGGGCACGGACGCTGCTGCGGCAGGCGCGCACCCATCAGCCGGAGCTGCCACGCGCGGACATGCTCACCGCGCGGATCGTGGAAAAAGCGGGCGACGCGGGCAGCGCGCTGCTGCTCTATCTGCACGCGCTGGAGACCTCGCCGGAGCTTGCGCTGGAGATCGTCCCTTCGGTGCTGGCCCTCGCCCGTCAGGTCCACAGCCCCGATATGCTGAACGAGCTCGGTCGGCGGCTGCGTCAGAGCGGCACCGTGACCCCGCGGCAGCTCGCCTGGCTGCTGGCCACTGCCGTGCCCCCCGAAGATGTGTCGCAGCTCCCCTGCATCACCGCGCAGCTGGGAGCGGGGGTGGACTCGGCCGCCGAGGCCACCTCGCTCAGCGCACTGCTGACGCGTATCGGGGATGCGGGCGGGCGTTATCAGTGCGATGACTGCGGACTCAACAGCGTGCGCTGGTACTGGCGCTGCCCGAAGTGCCACACGTGGGACACCATGCGCCCGGCGGTCTTCAAGTGGGCCGAGCGCGCCGATCACGCCGTGCGCGCGTCCTGAGGACACGCCGACCACACCTGACCTCGCGAGGGCCTGGAGAGTGCGATGACGACGAGTGTGAGATCGGCCATCCGTACCGCGGTCTTCCCGGTAGCCGGACGCGGTACGCGCTTTCTGCCGGCGACCAAGGCGAGCCCGAAGGAGATGCTGCCGGTCGTCGACAAGCCGCTCATCCAGTACGCGGTCGAGGAGGCGCTCGCCGCCGGCGCGCAGCGCCTGGTATTCATCACCGGCGCCTCCAAGCGCGCCATCGAGGATCATTTCGATTCCGACCCGGAGCTCGAACTGATGCTCGAGAGCCAAGGCAAGAGCGATCTGCTCAACCAGGTGCGCAGCGTGCTGCCGTCCTACGCCTCGTGCATCTACATACGCCAGCCCGCCCCTCTCGGGCTGGGCCACGCAGTGTTGTGTGCACAGCCCGCGGTGGGTGCCGAGCCGTTCTTCGTGCACCTCGCGGACGATCTCATTCGCAGCGAGGTCGCGTGTCTTGCGCAGATGGCGCAGGTCTACGAGTCCAAGCGCGCCAGCATCCTCGGCGTCCAGGTGGTGCCGCGGAACGACAGCGACAAATACGGCATCGTCGAGGTCGAGGCAGACCGCTCGGCCACCAGCCGCGTGCGCAGCATCGTCGAGAAGCCGAAACCGGCAGTGGCGCCCTCGAACCTCGCGGTCGTGGGGCGCTACGTGCTCTCGCCCGCGATCTTCGGGCACCTCGAGAAGATCGGTCGGGGGGCGGGCGGCGAGATTCAGCTCACCGACGGCATCGGCGCGCTGATGCGCGAGGAGGCCGTTTATGCGTACCGCTTCAAGGGCAAGCGCTACGACTGCGGCAGCAAGCTCGGCTACCTGCAGGCGACCGTCGAGTATGCCCTCGGTCATGCAGCTCTCGGGCGCGAGTTTCGCAAGTACCTGCTGGGGCTTGATGTCGCTGTCGCGGGTAACGCTCGCGACGACAACGGCGGTGGTGCGCGCCGCGCGCTGCGCAACGCGAAGCATGCGGGGCGCGGGAGCGCACGGCGCACCGGCGAGGCTCCCAAGGCGCCGGCGCGCGCCGCCGCGCGCCGCCGCGCCGTCGCCGGCACGCGCTCGCCCTGACTTGCTGACAGCAGCGTCCGTCGCAAAGTCCCGACACGACCGAGCTTCTGTCCACGGTCGCGCGTCCTGCGCCGCCCGGGTCCGGCACGGACGCGTATGATCAAGTTTGTTCCAAACCGTGGAAGGGAGCACCGGCATGAAGGTCACCGTCTCTGCTTTAGTCCTGCGCTCCCTGGCCCTGGCCGGGGCGTGCGCGCTGCTCGTGGCTGCCAGCCCGACCCGCGCTCAAGTCGTGCCCGTACCGCCGAACCCGCAGATCGGCTCGTCGAACCCGGTGACCGCCGAGCCACCTGTCCCCCGGCCACGTACGCAGCCGTGCGTCGTGCCGCTGTTCCAGAACCTCGCATTTGCCGACTTCACGCCCAAGGCCTTCAGCTACGCGCCGCCGGCCGGCTGCCCCGGGCCGTGGGCGAAGGTGGTATTCACCGCGGATTTAACGGTAACGGCCGGGCGGCAGTTCGACCGCACTGCTGCCTTCTATCTGGGGCACGCCAACATCTACTACGGCACTACCGCCGAGCCGCGGGCGAGCCTGAGTCCCTCATGGCACGTCGAGCGGGACGTCACCGACCTGAGCGCGATGTTCGGCTCGCCGCAGACCGGTGAAGCCAACCTCGGCAACTTCGTCGGCGTATCCGGTGGCGTGACCTACAACGGCATCATCTACGCGAATGCGGCGCTGGAGTTCTATCCTGCCTCGGCCCGCGACCCGGCAGCGCGCGTGCCGGACGTAGTCGTGCCGGTGAACGGTGGGGGAGGCGATGCCGGCACCCTCAACACCACCACAGACCAGATCACCCAGACGCTGAACCTGCCGCGCAACACCGAGCGCGTGTATCTCGACGTGATCGCCCAGAGCCAGTCCAACGACGAGTTCTGGTACTTCTGCGTGCCGAACGACCAGGCGGCCAGCCTCGAGAGCTGCGGCAACACCGCCTTCCGCGAGACTGAGGTGACCCTCGACGGCCAACCCGCGGGGGTGGCACCCGTGTACCCGTGGATCTACACCGGCGGTATCGATCCGTTCCTGTGGGAGCCCGTTCCGGGGGTGCAGACGCTCGACTTCCGCCCATACCGCGTCGATCTCACTCCGTTCGCCGGCGTGCTGGCAGACGGCAATCCGCACGTCGTGGGCATCAGTGTCTTCAACGCCAACAGTTGCTTCCTCGCCACCGCCAACTTGCTCGCCTACACCGACCGCGGCACACAGCGCGTTACGGGGGGCCTCTTGAGCAATACGCTCGGGGCGGCACCGGCTCCGGCGGTCACCGAGAACATCCAGACCAACCCGAGCGGCCCGACCTTTACCGGCAGTGTCCTGGTGACTGCCAACCGTGGATTCGCCATCAGCGGCTATGTGGACACCTCGCATGGCCGGGTGCTCACGACGCTCGAGCAGAGCGTGAGCTTCGTCAGCCGGCAGCAATTCGACGTCAGCCCCACCACCGACATTCAGAACGCCCAGCAGACGACCCGCGTGGATGCGCTCGTCACCACGCGTGCCGACGGGGAGGAGAGCGTGAGCGAGCAGCATTTCAGCTACCCGCTGACGCTGAACTATTCGTTCGTCGCCAATGCCGACGGCAGCGCGACCCAGGTCGTCACCAGTGACCAGCGCGACAGCGAGAGTGCGGCGGGGAGCGATGCCTGGGGCGGCCGCAGCCGCACGCTCGACAACCACGTGCACGCGACCGATACGCTGCAGTTCCCCGCAACCAGTGGCCCGGCCGTCAACTCCGGCAGTCAGACGACCCAGAGCTTCCGTGCCACGGATGCGAGCGGCTACTGCTTCAGCCGCACGCTGACCGCGCAGGCGCAGAAGCTGGTGTCGGTGCTGGACGGCCAGGGCTGTGCCGGGCAGCGCTGAGCGGCGCTGCCCGCGCGGTTCATAATCATGGCAGCCAGACGGTGACCAGGGCGCCGCCGCCCGGGCGGTTGGCGAGGCTCAGCCGCCCGCCGTGTGCTTCGATGATCTCGCGGCACAGGGTGAGCCCGAGCCCGGTGCCTGCGGGCTTGGTGGAGTAGAACGGCAGCAACGCATCGCGCAGCGCGGATTCGCTGAGCCCGGTGCCGCGATCGCCGACCTCGACGCGAAATCCGGGCGCACTCGGGTGCACGCCGACGCTGATGTCCTCGGGCGCCGAGCCGGACTCGGCGGCGTTCTTCAGCAGATTGATCATGACCTGCTCGAGCTGACTCGCATCGAAGCTCGCTGCCGCCTCAGGGACCGGAGCGGCGAGGCGAAAGGGCATCGCCCCTTCCAGGCGCGCGAGAAACTGCGGCCACGACACCGGGGCCGGCCGCGGCCGCGGCAGCTTGGCGAAGCGGGCGTAGCCATCGATGAAGGTCGCCAGGTGCGCGGCGCGCTCGGCGATGGTCTCGAACACGCGGGCGAGCTGCGCCGGCTCAGGCTCGCGGGCCAGCAGGCGTCCGGAGTGGGCCAGCGAGCTGATCGGCGCGAGCGAGTTGTTGAGCTCGTGCGCGATGACGCGGATCACTTTCTTCCACACGGTCACTTCCTGCGCCGCCAGCTCGCGGGTGAGCTGCTTCAGCAGCACCAGGCGATGCGGCCGGGCATTGAGCAGGAAGCCGCGCTGCGAGAGGTGATACACCTGCGCCTCGCCGTCCACGTCCATGGTGAAGAGCGTGTCACCGCCCCCGGCGAGCGCTTCGCGCAGCGGTGCCGGGGAGCCGCTCAGCACGGCGGTGAAATCCAGACCCTCGAGCTTGCGTCCGCCACGCAGCAGCTGGCGCGCCGCCACGTTGCTGTAGACGACACGCTCGCCGGCGTCCGTCAGTACCAGGGCGAGCGGCGTGGTCTGGATCACGGTATCGAGCAACAGCTCGCGCTGGTAGAGGTCGAGGCGCTCGCGCCGCAACAGATCACCGAGTGAGTTGTAGGCGTTGGTGAGAGCGGCCAGCTCGACATCGGGCGTGGGGCCGATGCTCATGCTGAAGTCATGATCGCGCAGGCTCGAGATGCCGTCGCACACCGCCCGCAGCACCTGTAGCCACGGCCGCGTGAGGCGTCGTGCCAGCCACAGCGACAGCGGCACCGCCGCCAGCGCTCCGGCGAACGCCGCTGCCAGCGGGCCAAGCAACCGCGCGGCGAGCGCGGTAACGGCGGCGGCGAGCGCAGCGGCGAGCATCAGCGCCGCAGCGGCGCGGCCGGAGAGCGACCAACGCGCCATCAGGGCGTTGGGGGCGGGCGCGTCGATTCCGCCTTGAGGCCGAGCTTCTCCATGCGCCGATAGAGTGCCTGACGGGACAGCCCGAGGTCACGCGCGGCGTGCGCGATCACCCCGCGGGCGCGCTCGAGGGCCTGCTCGATGCTCGGGCGGTCGGGCTCCGGGTCCTCGGCTGCCGCGGGCGCGGCCTGCGGCAGGTTGAGGGCGGCGACGCCGATGGTGCGCTCGCCGGACAACAGGCAGGCGCGGCGGATGACGTTCTGCAGCTCGCGCACGTTACCGGGCCACCTGTAGCGCGCGAGCGCCTCGGCGGCCACGGGCGCGAGCCCGAAGCCGGGCTCGAGGAAGTGCGTGGCCAGCGGCAGGATATCTGCACGGCGCTCGGCGAGCGGCGGTACTTCCAGCTCGATGACGTTCAGCCGGTAGAAGAGGTCCTCGCGGAAGGTGCCGGCGCGGATGGCCTGCCGCAGGTTGGTGTTGGTGGCGGCGATGACGCGCACCCGGGTGCGGCGCGTTCGGTTGGACCCGAGGCGCTCGAACTCACCGGTCTGCAGCACGCGCAGGAGCTTCGCCTGTCCAGGGGCGGCGAGCGCGCCGAGCTCATCGAGAAACAGCGTGCCACCGTCGGCAGCTTCGAAGCGTCCGGCACGGGCGCGGGCACCGGTGAAGGCGCCCGCTTCGGTACCGAACAGCTCCGCCTCGATGAGCTCGTTCGGCAGTGCGCCGAGGTTTACCTTGAAGTACGGACCATCGGCGCGCTCGGAGTTGACATGGACGATATCGGCCAGCACTTCCTTGCCGGCGCCGTTGGGGCCGGTGATCAGCACCGGCACGTCGGCGTGTGCGACCTGGGTGGCCATGCTGACCACGGCATGCATCGCCTCGCTCTCGTAGACGATGCCGCGCAGCTCGAAGCGCCGGGCGAGCGCGGCACGCGCTTCGCGCCGCCCGCGGCGCAGCGCCTCGGCCTCGGCTCGGGCGCTGCGCAGATCGAGGAGGTTGCGCACGCTGGTGAGCAGGCGCGCGTCATCCCACGGCTTGCCGATGTAGTCGGCCGCCCCCGCCTTCACCAGCTCGACGGCCGTCTCCAGATGTGTCCAGGCGGTGAGCAGGATGATCGGCACCTGCGGGAAGCGGACGCGGATCTCGCGAAACAGGGCGATGCCTTCCTCACCGCTGGTGGCTTCGCGGCGAAAGTTCATGTCCTGGATCACCAGGTCGACCGGCTCGCCCTCGAGCAGCGCGAGTCCTGCCGCTGGCGTCGCGGCGGCGAGCACGCGCGCGCCGTGCAGGGCGAACAGCACATCGAAGGCGGTATGCACCGCCTCGCTGTCGTCGATGACCAGGATGCTGCGCCCGGCGAGGCTCGAACGCAGCGACGGGTGCAGCTCCGGGCTCATGAAGGCGATGCTAGCATCAGGCCGCCCCTGCACTGCGCACCTCGGGCGGCTGTCACACCGTGCGGGTGGCGACCGACGGCGGCACCGCTGCCGCGCGGCGCGCCGGCTGCCAGGCGGCGAGCTGACCCGCGGTCCACAGGGCCAGTACCCCGCCGACGAGGTAATAAAGGTTCAGCCGCGGCAGCGCATATTGCAGCGACAGCCAGTAGCCCGCGGCAAGCGCCAGTGTGCAGCCGAGCACCACTCCGACACTGGTGATCAGGCCGTTCTCGACCAGGAAGTACCGCACGATATCGCGGCGGCGGGCACCGACGGCGCGGCGCGTGCCGATCTGCTTGGTGCGCGTGCTGACGTTGAAGGTGGCCAGCGCGAAAACGCCGAGCGAGGTCACCGCGATCACGAGCGCCGTGACGGTGAGGAGATAGATCTCCATGGCGTTGTCCCCCTGATAGCTCAGGTTCTTGAAGTAGGTGAGCGGCCGGACGAACTCGACGACGCGGTCGGGATTGGACTTCGCCAGATGTGACTCGACGGTGCGCATGACGGCGTCGCGCTGCCCCGCGCGGCAGCGCACCAGATAGTTGACGCCGCCGAAAAACTCGATCGGCAGGCGTGGCAGGAAATAGACCCAGTCCGCATGCTCGCTCTGCGGGAAATTTCCCATGACCGGGTCGACCACGCCGATGATCGTCGCCGCGTGGTGGAAGGCGTCGTACACCTGCCGGCCGAGCGGACTCTGCTGCGGGAACAGGTGCTCGCCGAGTGCGCGGCTCACGATGACCACCGGCACGAAGCGCGCGGCGTCGGTCTTGGTGAGGGGCGGCTGGATCTCGTCGTGCCGGAAGTCGCGGCCGGCGATCAGACGAACGCCGAGCGCCTGCAGTCCCTGCTCGTCGACCTCGAGGCCGTTGTACATGTCGTTGCGCTGCGCGTCCGGGCGGGTCACGAGCTGATCGTTGCTGCCGCCGCTCGAGAGCGGGATCGAGCTCATGGGGGTCGCGGCGAACACGCCGTCCACCCCGCGCAGCCAGGCCAGATCCTCCTGCACCGCGGGCACCTCCTGGTAGCGGGCGGTGAAGCCGCGGCTCGCCACGACCAGGATGTTCTGCTCGTCGAGACCGCTCGGTCGGCGGACCTTCTCGAAGCGCTGCACGACGATGTAGAGCGCATTCACCAGCACGGCGAGCGCGATCGCCACCTGCAGGGCGACCAGCACGGCGCCGCTGCGGTTGCGCAGCAGCGCTGACAGGATGGGGCGGACGTTGAGGTTCATGGGTTGCATCCTCACTGGCTCTTCAGGTACACGGCCGGCGGCAGCAGTCCGACGCGCCATGCCGGATACAGGCCGGCCGCGAGCGTCGCCGCCATCGCCAGCAGCAGCGCCCAGACGACACCGACCACGTCGAAATGCGTGAGCTCCTGGTAGCCGCCGCGGTGTCCCGGGTGGGCGGCCGCGTACATGTGATGGACGGCCGCCAGCCCGAGCGCCGCCAGCACCAGCCCGAGCAGGGCGCCGAGCAGCGATATGGCGGCGACTTCGATCAGGTGCTGAATGAACACCTCGCGGCGGCTCGCCCCGAGCGCGCGCCGGATGCCGGTGACGGCCGCACCGTTCAGGAACTTGGCGAGCAGCAATCCCACGGTGTTGATGAGGCAGAGCGCGAGGAAGGCAAACGCGAGACCCACCAGCACGCGATTGTCGTTGTCGACCACCTTCTGGTCGCGCAGCCACTGCGCGACATTGGTCAGGCGATTGTCCTGCGGGCGCTGAAACCGCCCCGCCTTGCGCTGCTCGCCCCAGTAGCCGTCCATCAACGACTGAAAGCGCCCGCGGCTCGCAGCATCGGGCAGCTCGACCCACATCTGCAGCCAGACACAATCCGAGCCGAGGTAGTCCTTGAAGGTCTCGAGCTTCTCGGGCATCCAGCAATCGTTCTCCTCGTTGTTGGTGAGCTCCAGCTCCGTCCCCCAGCCGTAAGGGATGTAGGCCTGGTCGGGTGTGTCGAAATTGCCGCCGTTGAGGTCGTAATAGCGCGGCTGCGGGAACCAGTCATCCAGCACGCCGATGACGCGGAACTCGTGATCGTTCCAGCGGAGCGTGCGGCCGACGCTGTTGGCGCCACCGAACAGCTTGTCGTTCTGCTCGCGGGACAGCACGATCACGGGTTGCGGCGGCTTGTCGGCGACGCCACTCCAGCCGCCGCCGAAACGGAACGGCACGTCGAACATGGCGAAGAAATCGGCGGTCGTGACCCGCGTACTGAGGCGCTGCGGCGCGGCCGTGCCGACGCCGCTGATGACGCTGTCGGTGCTGTACATCACGACCTTGCGCACGGGGATGTTGGAGGCGAACAGGAACTGCGTGTCCTTGTAGGTCATCTCCGGCGGCGGTAGCTTCGCTGTGGGGCGGAAGGCCCGGTTGGGATCCCAGTTGTCCATGGTGACGGTGTACAGCCGGTCGTTCTTCCACCAGATGGGGTTGCCGGACATGGCGTGATAGACGGTGAGGGTCATGACGCACACCGCGATGCCGAGGGCGATCGCGAGCACCATGAGCGCCGTGAGCCCGGGGTTGCGGCCGAAGCTGCGGATCGCGAGACGGGTGTAGTAGCCGAGCATGGTGGCGGTCTCCGCTGTCGGGACTCAAACGAGCGAGGCGCCGGCGCCGCCGGCAGCCGGGGCGGCGGCACGCGGCTCGTAGGCGCGGAAGTCCGAGATCTGCCCGTCGACCAGGTGCACGTTGCGTTGCGCGCGGCGCGCGAGCTCCGGGTCGTGGGTGACCAGCAGTATCGTGGTACCCATTTCGTTGATCTGTTCCAGCAGATCCATGACCTGCCGCGACATGAGCGAATCGAGGTTACCGGTCGGCTCGTCCGCCAGCAGGAACGCCGGGTCGCCGGCGATGGCACGCGCGATCGCCACGCGCTGCTGCTGGCCGCCGGACAGCTGCGCGGGCAGGTGTTTCATGCGGGAGGCCAGGCCGACCAGCTCGAGTGCGCTGCTGATGCGCTCGTTCCGGTCGCGCGCCGTCAGTCGCCGGTAGCGCAGCGGTACGTCGACGTTGTCGTAGACGTTGAGATCCGGGATGAGATTGAAGCTCTGGAAGATGAAGCCGATGCGCTCGTTGCGCAGCCGCGAGCGCGCGTCGTCCGAGAGCGCGCGGACGTTGGTGCCGTCGAGCTGATAGCTGCCGGAGTCGAAGTCTTCGAGCAGCCCCGCGACGTTGAGAAAAGTGGTCTTGCCGGAGCCCGAAGGTCCGGTCACCGCCACGAATTCTCCGGCCGCCACCGCGAGCGAGAAGTTGCGCAGCGCGTAGGTCTCGATGAGATCGGTGCGATAGATCTTGCTGATGTCGTGCATTGTGAGCATGGTGAGTTTCCTCGACGCTTTCCGGAGGCCTCAGTGGGTGATGGCGACTTCGGGAGCCTGGTTGGCATCCCGCATGTCGGAGATGATGACCTGGTCGCCGGCGGCGAGGCCGCGGAGCACCTCGATCTCGCTGACCGAGGCCGCGCCCAGCGCCACCGGCACGCGCACGGCTTGCGAGCCGCGTACCACGTACAGCGCGCGCGTCGTGTCGTCGATGAACGACCCACGCTCGAACTTCAGCACCGCGTCGCGCTCATCGAGCACAATGCGCACCGCGTTGCGTTCGTTCTGGCGCAGACCCGGCGGCTGCGCGCCGCTGAACTTGACCCGCCCCGTGACCTGGCTCTGCCGCACCTCGGGCGAGATCGCGGTGACGGCGCCGGGAACGGTGCGGCCCTCGAGGGTGATGTCGGCGTGCATACCGGGCTTGATCTCGCCGGCGTACGTCTCGGCGACCTGGAACTCGATCTCGAAGGCCGACAGGTCCACCACCGTAAGGAGTGGGGCGTCGGCGGCCACGCGCGTCTTCTGCGGCTGGGCGAGATTCGCCACCATGCCCGCCACGGGCGAACGTACGCTGAGCGCGGCAGCGCGCTGTTCGAGAGATTCGACCAGCAGCGCCTGGCGGTCGCGCTCGAGGCGCTTGGTGCGCAGATCGAACGCGAGGCTCTCGCGCTCGATGCCGGCGGTGTCGCGCGCGTGATCGAAGTTCAGCCGCGCGGTCGACACCTCATCGATCGCACGGGTGTAGTCGCGCTCGCTGATGACCCGCTGATCCCAGGCCCACTGTGAGCGCTTCAGCTCGCGCTCGGCCGCCTTGATGGCCACCTGAGCGAGATCCGCCTGCTGCTGCGCCGTGAGGATCTCGCGGCGGATCTCGAGCTGCTGCCGGGCGAGAGCGGCGTTGAGGCTGTCGAGGGTCGCCTGCTCGCGCGCGAGCTCGTTGGTGAGCTCGGGGCTGTCGAGCGTGGCGAGCAACTCGCCTTTGCTGACCGCATCACCCGCGTGCACTGTGTAGCTCACCGTGCCCGGCGCGACCGCGAACAACGTAGGGCTGACGGAGGCCACCACGGTGCCCTCGGCGGCCACGTCGCGCACGAAGTGCCCGCGCCGGACCTCGGCGAGACGCACGCGCTCGCGGGAGATCACCTGCCCGGTGGCGAGCCAGCCGTGGATCAGCCAGGCAAGAACGAACACGGCCAGCGCTGCGGCGGCGAGCATCAGCCGCATGCGGTAATGCCGCCAGAGCGGCGGTGGCGTGGACAGCGGGGCGTCCTGGGCTTGCGTGCCGCGCATGCGCACCTCGTCCGCCGCGGGAGCGGGGGAGGAGGAGTCCGTGATCCTCTTGAGGTGCGCGAGCTTCATGCCCCCCAGTGGTGCATCTGCCGTGCCAGAGCCGTCCTTGCCGGCCAACTCCTCATCAAACGATTGACTGTCATCGAAATCCCGCGCCAACGGTCGGCTGCACCAGAACCGGGCGCTGTCCGCGCGCCGGACAGCGGACACTCGCGGACACGAGTGGTGGACACGCAGTCACGTGTCGGGAGGCTTGCATCGACGAGTGCGGCACGTGCAAAGTGGAGTCGAGTCTCACAAGGAGGAGCCGATGGCCAATCGTCGTTTGCCTGATGCCGCGAAACCCGCCGATCCCGTTCGAGTCACCGATCCCGCCGCCACGCCGCGTCCGGCACGGACGCGCAAATTACTCGCAGAGACGCCGGCCCGCGTGCGCGTGACACCCGAGGCGCGTCGCGCCCTGATCGCCGAGTCCGCTTACCTGCGCGCCGAGCGGCGCGGCTTTGCGCCCGGCCGCGAGACCGAGGATTGGCTGGCCGCGGAGGCTGAGGTCGACGCGCTGCTCAAGGAAGGGGGTTCCCCGCAGTAGGTGCCGGCGCCGCCGGCGGTGCGCCCGGCGGCCGCGGCGCGGCCGGGCGCAGGCCGTTCGAGTACAGCACCTTGCCGCTGGGCAGGACGAATACCGCGTCGTACTCCGGCATCCGGTTGATGATCTCGAGCGCCTTCTCCGCCCCGAGCACGAATGCCGTCTTGGACATACCGTCGGTCTGCGTCGCCGTCGGGCCGATGATGGTGGCGCTGCGCACCTTGCTGGCCGAGTGGCCGGTGCGCGGATCGATAATGTGGTGGTAGCGCACTCCGCCCTCGTCGAAGTAGCGCTCATAGTCGCCCGAGGTGGACACGGCCGTATCCGACAACGGAATGCGGGTGACCACCTTGTTGGGGTTGTCCGGATGACGGATGGCGACCAGCCACGGCCTGCCGAAGCGATCGCCGATGATGCGGCTGTCGCCGCCCGCGGTGACCAGCGCGCGCTGGATGCCGCGCGTCTTGAGGATGTCGATGCCACGATCGACCGCATAGCCCTTGCCGATTCCGCCGAGGTCGATGCGCATGCCGGGATGCTCGAAGCGCACCGTGTGGTGCGCTTCATCGAGCAGCATGTTGCGCCAGTTGACCGCCGGCAGCGCCTGCCTGATCTGCCGTTCGGTGGGATGGACGTGCTGGGGGTAGTTGTACAGGTAGCCGACGCTCGCGTAAGTGATGTCGAAAGCGCCCGCGGTGATCTGCGAGTAGTGCGTGGAAAGCTTGATCAGGTCGAATAACTCCTTGTCCACCTGCACCGGACGCTCGTTGGCGAACCGGTTGATCTGCGACAGCTGGCTGTCGGGCTTGTAGTGACTCATGAGGTTGTCGATGCGCCGCAGCTCCGCCATGACCGCGTCGATGGCATCGTTCCCCTTCAGCGGATCCTCCGCCCACAGCTCCACGTAACAGCGCGTGCCCATGATGGCTTCGGTGCGCTCCATCCAGTCGGCCCGCGCCAGCGGGGCGCAGGCGGCGGCGGACAGGGCAAGACTCAGCAGCCAGGCACAACGCGCGGTCATCGGGCGGGTTCCTCGTCAAGCTTCAGCCTGAAATGTACTACGTTCGCACGGCGGTGCCTGAACACGGCGGTACCTGTAACAGGGCAATTGAGGTATTCTCGCTGGCGTAAGAACAAGCGGTACCTCGCGAGGAGAACTGCTATGAATTGGGTCAAACTCAGCGGCTTGATATGTGGCGCGGTGCTCGCCACCGCCCTGGTTGCTACGCCCGCGGTCGTATGCGCGCAAAGCACAGCCAGCAACCCCGTAGTCTGTAACGACGGTACGACCTACCCGCACGGCGGCCGTGGGGCCTGCAAGGGTCACGGCGGCGTGAACAAAGCCGCTTCCGCGGGCGGGTCGGAAAGCTCGGCGGCCCCGGCGGCCGCGAGCGCCTCCTCCGGCAGCGGGTCGTCCAGCAGCAGCGGACCGGTGATCTGCAACGACGGCACGACCTACCCGCATGGCGGCCGTGGGGCGTGCAAAGGCCACGGCGGCATCAACAAGTCTGCCTCCGCCGGGACGGCGGCTCCCGCAGCGGCTTCCGCGGCGGCAGCCCCTGCGGCCGCGAGCGCCTCTTCCGGCAGCGGGTCGTCCAGCAGCGGACCGGTGATCTGCAACGACGGCACGACCTACCCGCACGGCGGCCGTGGGGCCTGCAGGGGTCACGGCGGCATCAACAAGTCCGCGTCCGGCGGCGCCGCCAACACCGCGGGCACGGCAGCGCCCGCGGCGGCACCAGCGGCACCGGCGGCGGCTGCGGCCGCTCCGGCGACTGCGGCGGCCTCGAGGTCGATGTCGAGATCGACGTCGACTCCGCCCGCGGAGGCTGCGCCGGGCGGCGGTCCGGGACAGGTGTGGGTGAACACCGAGAGCAAGGTGTATCACTGCCCGGGCGACCGGTGGTACGGCAAGACCAAGCATGGCGAGTACATGACCGAGGCGGCCGCGAAAGCCGCCGGGGCTCGTCCTGATCACGGCAAGGCCTGCTCCTGATCGCACGCGGTCGTTCGCGCTGGCGCGCGTGGGCGGCAGCGCGCCGAGCGCGAGGCGTGGGGCGCGGCGCGCCGGAGTCGACGGCTGCCAGCCGGCGCGGTCGCAGCTCTCCAGCGGCGCTCCGGGGGACGTGAGTTGCTGACGCGCCGCGACCTGTTACTTGCCGGTGCCGGAAGCTGGCTGGCGAGCGGTGCGCATGCGGAGCAACCCTCCGCAGCCGCGGGCGGCGCCGACGCGGCGGTGCTCGCGGCACTACCCGGCAAGCAACCGCTGATCCAGCACGCCTGGCGGCCGCCGAACTTCGAGACCCCACTCGCGGACCTCGCGCCGCCGTTCACACGCAACGACGCATTCTTCGTTCGCTACCACCTTGCCGTCATTCCGCGGGTGGATCCACGCACGTGGCGGCTGAGCGTGGGTGGAGCGAGCGCGCAGCGACCGCTCACGCTGTCGTTGCAGGAGCTGCGCAGCCGCTTCCCGCCCGTGAGTCTCGCGGCTGTGAATCAATGCTCGGGCAACCGGCGTGGACTCTTCTCGCCGCGCGTGCCGGGCGTCCAGTGGGGCGATGGCGCAATAGGCAACGCGCTGTGGACGGGCGTGCGGCTGCGCGACGTGCTGCATCAGGCAGGCGTGGCGGCGGGTGCACTGGAAGTGGTGTTCAACGGCGCGGATTCGCCGGTGCTGCCGGGGACGCCCGACTTCGTGAAGAGCCTGCCCATCGACCGGGCACTCGATGAGAGCACGCTCATCGCCTTCGAGATGAACGGCGCGCCGCTGCCGCACTGGAACGGCGCGCCGGCACGCCTCGTCGTGCCGGGATGGACCGGGACTTACTGGATGAAACACCTCACCGACATCCGCATCGAGCCCAAGGCCTTCGATGGCTACTGGATGAAGAGCGCCTACCGGCTGCCGACGGGAGCTTTTCCAGGCGTGCGCTTCCTCACCCAGGAAACCCCCGAGACCACACCGATCACAGAGATGCTGGTGAACTCGCTCATCGTCAGCCCGCTGTCCGGAGCACGCCTCAGGCGCGGTCAGCGCGCAGAGCTTTCCGGTAAGGCGTGGGACAATGGCGCCGGAATCGCGGCCGTCGAGGTCTCGTTTGACGGCCGCCGCAGCTGGCGGGAAGCCGCCCTCGGCAAGGACCTTGGGCGTTTCGCATGGCGCGAGTTTCGCTTGGCTCTCGACACTTCCACACCCGGGTCGCTCGGGATCGCCGTACGCGCGCGCAGCCGCAACGGCGCGCGGCAACCGGACACGCTGACGGTCAACCCGTCGGGCTATCACGACAACATCGTGCAGACCGTCTCCCTGGAGGTCGCATGAAAGGGCCCGCGGCGCGCAGGGGCGCAACGCGGTCCGCCGGCACGCTGCTCGCGCTGGTGTTCGCCGGCGCTGCCCCGTGGGCGGCGGCAGCGGAGATCACACAGCTCAGAGACGGAGCGGGACGCGATCTCACCGCAGGCCTCTGCGGTGTCTGTCACAGTGTCGAGTACATCCCGAGCAATGCGCCGGCCATGAATCGCGCCGGGTGGGAGAAGACCACTCAGAAGATGAAAGATCGCTTCGGCGCGCCGATCAGCGACCAGGACGCGAAGCAGATTCTCGACTACCTGGACGCGAACTACTCCGGCAAGGGATCGTGACCCAGGCGCTGCGGGCCTGGGGACGTGCCGAGGTGTGCAGCCGGCGTGCGTGGCCGCCAGGCAGCGGCCTGCCCGCGAACGGGCCCCTGAGGGCAGCTCAGCTGCCTGCCGCGAAGGTGTCGCAGCTCTCGATCGTTCCGCCGCTCAGGCCGCGCTTGAACCAGTAGACGCGTTGCGCCGCGCTGCCGTGCGTGAAGGACTCGGGCACGACATAGCCCTGCATGCGTTTCTGCAGGGTGTCGTCGCCCACGGCTGAGGCGGCGCGGATGGCGGACTCGACGTCACCCTGCTCGAGGATGTGCTTGGTCTGGTCGGCGTTGCGCGCCCACACGCCGGCGAAGCAGTCCGCCTGCAGCTCGAGTTTGACCGACAGCTGGTTGGCCTGCGCCTCGGAGGCGCGCTCCTGCGCGGCGCGCACCTTGTCCGCGATACCGAGCAGGTTCTGCACGTGGTGGCCGACCTCGTGCGCCAGCACGTAGGCCTGGGCGAATTGCCCGGGTGCCTGGAACTCATCCGAGAGCTGCTGAAAGAAGCCGAGATCGAGATAGACCTTGCGGTCTAGCGGGCAATAAAAGGGACCGGCGGCCGCACTGCCCGTACCGCAGGCGGTCGGCATTGCGTTGCGGTAAAGCACCAGCGTCGGCGGCACGTAGGTGAGGCCGCGCGCCCGGAATACTGCGCTCCACGCATCCTCGGTCTCACCGAGGACCGCCGCGATGAAACGCCCCTGCTCATCCTGCGGAGTTCCGTATTGCGCGGCGGGTGCGGACTGCTGCGTCGGCACCCCGTTCATGACCCCGAGGATCAGGCGCGGGTCTATCCCTAAAAAATACGACGCCGCGAGGGCCAGCAACGTGCCACCGAGGCCGAGGCGCAGCCCCATGGGCCCGCCGGTACTGGCGCGCACGTCCTCAATATTGGTGCTCTGACGAAGATCGTCCCAGCGCATGTCCGTCTCCCGCTGGCGCTCCGCCGCGCCACGCTATACCAGCAGATGGCGCGAATGCAAGTCGTTGCCGAGGCAGCCTCAGCGCGGCACCGGACCGTGCCGCGCAGTGTGACCTCTCAGGGAATTGTAGAGCGTCTCGGTGAAAGCGTCCGTGTCCACGAACGCCTTGGGCGGCGAGTAGCGCTCGCTCCAGGCGCCGAGGATCCGCGCACTCTTCATCTGGGCGAGCGTCTTGCCGGACTTGAGTGCGCCCGCGACCGCAGCGCTCGTGTCCTGCAGCATCTTCACATAGGTGCGCAGCTCAGCGACGTTGGACAGCTCGCCGTGTCCCGGCACGATTTTCGCGTCCGCCGGTACGATTTTGAGCACGTCCTCGCAGGCGGCGATCATGCCCTGCACGCTGCCGCCGGCGTTGATGTCGATGAACGGGAACCCGTAACGCACGTAAATGTCGCCCATCGCCACCACCGAGGCGTGCGGAAAGAACACGATCGCATCGCCGTCGGTGTGGGCGTTGGGGTAGTGCACGGCGCGTGCGTCCTCGCCGTTGACATGCACTGTCAGCACGTGATCGAAGCTCACCTGCGGAAGCGCGCCGGGCTCGACCGGCTTCATCTCGTGGCTGATCGAGCCGCCGTTGCCGGCGGTGCCGCCGGTCATGAGGCGCGCCCGCAGATTGTCCGGCCCGATAACCGTGGCACCCGCCTGCGCGAACGACAGGTTGCCGCCGGTGTGATCGTAGTGGTAGTGCGTGTTGATGACATAGCGCACCGGCTTGTCGGCGCCCAGACCCTAGAGCGAGGCACGGATCTTGTCCGCCAGCGGCGCGAACTGCGTGTCGACCAGCAGCACGCCGTCCGCCCCCACCGAGGCGGTGATGTTGCCGCCTGCGCCCTGCAGCAGGTAGAGGTGTGGCGCCAGCTGCGTGGTCTTGATCTCGACCTTGCTGAAGTCCTGCTGCTGCGCAGGCGCGATCGAGGTGGCGGCGAGTAGAATCGCTGTGTAAAACAGACGCTGAAGCATGAGCGGCAACCCTCCGCGCAGTGACCGTGCGATCCTAACACACGGCGGCGCGGGTTCCCGCGTGCGGTAAGCCGACGCCAGCGGCGAGGACCTGTCAGATGCCCACTCATCCGTTCGCCATCCGGGGTATCGACCACATCGTGCTGCGGGTGCGCGCCCTGCCGCCGGCGTTGGAGTTCTACCGTGACGTGCTCGGCTGCACGCTGGAACGGCAGCAGCCCGAGCTGGGACTGACACAGCTGCGCGCCGGCCGCAGCCTCATCGACCTGGTCACCCTCGACGGACCACTCGGCGCCGGCGAGCCGCCGGGCGCGCCGAACGTCGAGCATTTCTGCCTGACGGTGGCGCCGTTCGATGAGGTGCGCCTCACCGCCTGGCTGGCCGCGCGCGGCGTGCCCGTGCATGCGCCGGCCTCGCGCTACGGCGCTGAGGGCGAGGGGCGCTCGTTCTACGTCGATGACCCCGACGGCAACCACATCGAGCTCAAGGCCGCGGGGCCGCAGGGCTGAGGCGGGCCGCGCCGCGGTACACTGGCGCACCCACGCGCAACCGAAGCGATGGCACCATGAGTCTCGCGGGCAAGACGCTGTTCATCACCGGCGCGAGCCGTGGCATCGGACTGGCGATTGCGCTGCGGGCGGCGCGCGATGGCGCCAACATCGCGATCGCTGCCAAGACCGCCGCACCGCACCCGAAGCTGCCGGGGACCATTTACACGGCCGCGCGCGACATCGAGCTTGCCGGAGGCAAAGCGCTGGCGCTCAGCGTGGACGTGCGCGATGAGGCCAGCGTGACCGCCGCGGTGAGCCAGTGCGCCGAGCGGTTCGGCGGCATCGACGTGTGCATCAACAACGCCTCGGCGATCAATCTTGCGTCGACCGGGCAGATCGACCTGCGCCGCTACGATCTGCTGCAGCAGATCAACACCCGCGGCACTTTCGTCACCTCGCGCGCCTGCCTGCCGCACCTGTGCCGGGCGCCGAACCCGCACATCCTGACCCTGTCCCCGCCGCTCGACCTGCGGCCGAAGTGGTTCGCCCCCCACCTGGCCTATTCGCTCTCCAAGTACGGCATGTCGCTGTGCGTACTGGGGCTGGCGGAGGAGTACCGTGCTGCGGGCATCGCCTGCAACGCGCTGTGGCCGCGCACGACCATTGCCACCGCGGCCGTGGAATTCGCGCTCGGCGGTGCGCAGATGAAGCGCCGCTCGCGCACGCCGCAGATCGTCGCCGATGCCGCGCACGTGATCCTCAATCGGCCCGCGCGCGAGTGCACCGGCCAGTTCTTCATCGACGACAGCGTGCTGTACGAGGCCGGGGTGCGCGACTTCGAACCCTACAGCGTGGAGCCCGGCGGCACGCTGCTCGGGGATCTGTTCATCGATGCGACAGCGCGCCCGCCACCGGGGGTGCGGGTGGAGTTTCTGCGCTGAGGTCGGAGCCTGACGGCGGAGGTGGATCGATGAGTGCCGTGAACCGTCGAATCGTGCTCGCGCGCCGGCCGCAGGGGGCGCCGACCGCGGGCGATTTCCGTCTGGAGACCCATCCTGTGCCCACGGCGGGCCCCGGCCAGGTGCTGCTGCGGACCCGCTACCTGTCCCTCGACCCCTACATGCGCGGTCGCATGAACGAGGGGCCCTCGTACGCCCCGCCGGTGGCCCTCGGGGCGACCATGACCGGCCAGACCGTCAGCGTCGTGGAAGCCTCCCATGCACCGGGCTTCGAGACGGGGGAGCTGGTGGTGGCTAACGTGGGCTGGCAGGACTACGGCCTTTCCGACGGACGCGATCTCATGAAGGTCGATGCTGCGATCCCGCAGCCGTCGTACGCGCTCGGAGTGCTGGGGATGCCGGGGCTGACCGCCTACGTGGGTCTGCTCGATATCGGTCAACCCAAAGCGGGAGAGACGGTGGTCGTGGGCGCTGCGACCGGTGCGGTCGGCTCGGTCGTCGGGCAGATCGCGAAGCTCAAGGGGTGCCGCGTGGTGGGTGTCGCCGGCGGACGCGAGAAGTGCGCCTACGCACGCGACACACTCGGCTTCGACGCGTGCCTCGATCACCGCGAGGCCGACCTGCCGCAGCGCCTGGCTGCGGCCTGTCCCGCGGGTGTGGACGTGTATTTCGAGAGCGTCGGCGGCGCGGTGCTGGCGGCCGTGGTGCCGCTGCTCAATCGTGGCGCACGCGTGCCGCTGTGCGGACTCATTGCCTGGTACAACCTCGCGAAGCTGCCGGCGGGTGTCGACCACACGCCGCAGCTGCTGTTCATGGTGCTGCGCCAGCGCGTGAAGGTGCAGGGGTTCATCATCTTCGACCACTACCAGCGCCTGCCGGCGTTCCGGCAGGACATGAGCGGCTGGCTGCGGGAGGGCCGCGTCAAGTACCGCGAAGAGGTGATCGTGGGGCTCGAGAGGGCGCCGCAGGGGTTGATGGGGCTGCTGCAGGGGGATAACTTCGGCAAGCTCATGGTGCGCGTGGCAGACGTGTGACGCACATGCAACCCACCGTCCGGGTGTCCTGGGTCTTCGACGTCATCTCTCCCTTCGCTTATCTGGCGTTTCCGCGCCTCGCGCAGTTGCCCGGGCACGCGCAGCTCGAGTTGGTGCCGGTACTGCTGGCGGGCCTGCTGACGCATTTCGGCCAGCTCGGACCGGCAGAAATCCCTGCCAAGCGCCGCTTCACCTATCGCTTCGTGCTGTGGCGCGCGCGCGAGCTGGGTATGCCCATGCGCATGCCTCCGACGCATCCCTTCAATCCGCTCGCGGCGCTGCGGCTGATCATCGCCGCTGGGAACGATCGGCGGGCCGCGGGCGCGGTGCTCGCGGCGGTGTTTCGGGATGGACGGGACGTGAGCGATCCAGCCGTCGTCACCGGGCTGGCACGCGAGCTGGGTGTCAGCGATGCGCAGTCCGCGCTCAGTGATCCGGCCGTCAAGCAGCGCCTGCGCGACAACACGAACTGGGCCAGCTCACGCGGAGTGTTCGGCGTGCCGACGCTGGTGATCGGCGATGAGCTCTTCTGGGGTCACGACGCCGTGGACATGGCGTTCGACTACCTGCGCCGACCGGAAGACTTTCAGAGTCCCGATATGCGGGCGGCAGACACTCTGCCGGTCGGAGCCGCGCGCTTACAGCGACCGCCGCAATGATGACCGCGCCGGTGCCGTTCTGAAAAATCAGCCGCTTGCCACGGCGGCAGCGGCGCACCACGTCGCTTCGGCGCAGCAATAGCGTGACCCCGCGAGCCTGCCCGGAAATGCCGCCGGCGCGCGGCTTTCCGAGCACACATTCACGCTGAACTGCCTCAGGGGTGTTGCGGGCGCCACAAGCTCTATATATTATCGAGAACATAATATTAAGTGGGTGCCGGCGCATGTCAGCGAGCTGCGGGGCGAACCTTCTCAGGGCTGCCCGCTACAAGGTCCTGCAGCATTCGGTACTGGTGCTGCTGTTAGTGCTCCTGAGCCGCACGGCAGTGGCTGCCGCACCCGCGAAGGTCGACCTCGACGCCTTCGACGCTCTGAAGAAAACCATCGCACTGCCGGACGGCGAGACGCTCGCCTACATCTCCATGGGCGACCCGGCGGGCGCTCCGGTGGTGCTGATACACGGCTACACCGACAGCGCGCGCGACTGGGTGCCGCTGCTGCCGTACCTGTCGCCGCGCTTGCACCTGATCCTGGTCGATCTCCGCGGCCACGGCCGCTCGGCCAAACCCGAATGCTGCTACACCCGCTGGGACTTCGCCTACGACATCAAGCTGCTGCTCGATGCACTGGCGATCACGCGCGCAGACCTCGTCGGGCATTCCCTCGGCAGCTTCGTGGCGCAGACCTTCGCCGAGAACTGGCCCGCACGAACCGGGCGCGTGGTTCTGATCGCCTCGAGCGGCGGGCCACCCACGGGTGCGCCGCCGCGCCGCAAGCCGGCGTACGACTACGCAGCGCAGATACGGCAGTTGCACGAGCCGCTCGATCCGGACTCGCCGTTCATGATCGAGTGGTGGTCATCGCCGACGCCCGTCGATCCGGAGTTCCTGCGGCGGCAGCGCCGGGATGCGGCCGCGATCCCGCTGCGCGTATGGCTGGCGGTGCTCGAGCAGGGGGCCGTCGATGATGATCTGCAGCGCACGTTGCCCCGGCTGACGGCGCCGACGCTGCTCATCTGGGGCAGCAAGGATCCGATCATGGACGAGCCGGTCCGGCAGACGCTGCGCCAGGGGCTGCCGCATGCGCAGGTCAGGATATTCGCGGGCCTGGGACACAACCCGTTCTGGGAAGACCCGCGGGCCTGTGCCGATGCCATTAATGCATTTCTCACGGCCACCCCCCAGGGGGTGAGCGGATCCTCAGGCAGCGGGAGCCGCGTATCGAGGTAGCCCGGGCAGACTCGATGAACAGCGTTTCGGGGAGGTTACATTATGAGATCGATAATATTTTCTACCGGCCTGCGGTACGCCGCGCTGCTGCTGCTGGTGACGGACCTGAGCGGCTCACCGCCCGCGCGTGCCCAGGAGAACACGGCCGCCACCACCAGCAGCGGCGAGATTCAGACTGTCATGGTGAGCGCCCGCAAGCGCGAGGAGTCCCTCGCCGAGGTCCCGACCAGCATCACCGCCTTCACCGCCGAAACGCTCAAGGACTTCAATGTACAGTCCTTCCGCGACTACGCCGCCAAAACCCCGAACCTGTCCTTCACCTATGGCGGCGGCCCGACCGGCATCGCCGATGCGCGCACCGTCGCGATCCGCGGCATCACCGGTCAGAACCTGTTCGGCACCGCCGGCGCCACCGGTTTTTACATCGATGACACGCCGGTCCCCGGCTCGCTCGATCCGCGCGTGGTGGACCTCGCCAGCATCGAGGTGCTCAAGGGTCCACAGGGCACGCTGTACGGGGAGAGCTCCCTCGGCGGCAACGTGCGCCTGATCACCCGTCAGCCCGATCTCAACAAATCCGGCTTCGGCTACATGGCCAACGTCGGCATCACCTCCGGCGGCGGCAGTGCCGACGGCGGCGCCAACTTCATCGGCAACCTGGTGCTGTCGGAAGGCACCGCGGCGCTGCGGGTGGTGCTGTTCGCGAACCACGATGCCGGGTACCTGACCCGCACCTATCCGACCGACCCCAAGAGCCCGGGCGGTGGCGATCCCTTCCTGTCCGTGCCGCGCAGCAGCGTCGGCGACCAGGGCGCGGTCACGACCGGCGGCGGCTCGGCGGCGCTGCTGCTCCGAGCCACCGACAACCTCGACATCAGGCTGCGGGTCCTGGTGCAGGATTCCAAGGATCACGGCTTCCCGGCGACCTTCGCGCCGCTGCCGGAGTTCACGCCCAACTACACGCTCGACCGGGCGTTCAACGTGCAGTCCTACGCCACCGATACCTGGACCCTGCCGACACTGGATCTCAAGTACAGCGGCTCGGGCTGGAGCGTCGTGTGGGCGAACAGCTATTTCTACCGCCACACGCATGACGTCGAGGATTCCAGTTACGGCACGCAGCAGATCCTCACCGGACCGGTCTACCTCGTGACCGGCCTGCCGGCGCAACCGTACCTGTGGGTCGGTGACCGGCACCACGACCAGGTGTCGAGCGAACTGCGTCTGTCGTTCGATCCGATCCACAACGTCAGCGGCACTTTCGGGCTCTTTTACTCGAATACGCACACACGCTTCACTATCCCGCCGACCTACGCCAACGGCCTCGCTTCGCCCGGCACCAGCGCCTGTCCGTTCGGGAGTCCACAGGCTCCCTGCACGGTGGTCTCACCGGCCTGGCCGAACGACGAGATCTGGCAGCAGACCAATCCCGGCACCGAGGAAGACAAGTCGATCTTCGGCGAGGTCTACTGGAAGTTCCTGCCGAAGTGGACACTGACGCTCGGCGGCCGGCAGTACTGGCTGAATCAGACCACCGACTACACCGCCGACGGTTTCCTGAACGGTGGTCCGACGCCGAGTCAGCCGGAGGCCAACAGCGAGTCCGGCTTCAATCCGAAGGCCGCGCTGGCCTTGCAGGCGACGGCTTCGACCATGGTGTATGCCTCGGCGTCCAAGGGCTTCCGGGCCGGTGGCGCGCAAGCCAATTTCCCGGGCTGCACGTTGCCGAGCCTGTCGGTGGACGCCATTACCCACATCAAGTCGGATACGCTCTGGACGTACGAGGTGGGTGCGAAGGCGCAGCTGCCGGACGTCTTGATCTCCGCGGCGGCTTACGACATCGAATGGAGCAATCTGCAGCAGCAGGTCGCACTGTTGTGTGGGTTCTATGCGCAGGTGAACGGCAACAAGGCGCGCATCAGGGGCGGAGAAGTCGAGGCCAGCGGGCGTCTCGCTCCGGGGTTGCAGTTCCGGCTGGGGCTCGGCTATGAGGACACGGACATCACCGACCCCGGCAACCTCGCGCTCTTTGGCGTGCTGCCGGGTTCGCGGGTCGAGGGGGTTCCGGCATTCAACGCCTCGGCAGGCGCGGTGTACACCCACCCGCTGGGTGCGGGCACCGACGGGTTCGTAGCCGCCGACTATAGCTATCAGGGCAACGCCATCTCGCTGCTGGTGGGCGGCGGCGGTTCCCAGGCCACGCGCCCGGGATTCTCGCTGGTCAATCTGCGCTTTGGCATCGACCGCGGTCAGTCCGAGCTCTCGCTCAACATTCGCAATCTGTTCAACGCCAAGCCGAATCTGGGGGACATCGGCTACATCGGCTACGCCCAGTTGAACGCCGCGGGGGGCGTCATTCCACAGGTCGCGACGCTGCAGCCGCTGACGGCGTCGCTGCAATACACGAAGTCGTTCTAGTTGGTGGGGAAAAGTCGCCTGCGGCGCTTTTGCCGGCGTAGGCCGCGGGCGCTACGCGCCTGCCGCCTGTTGCGCGCCCGGGGCGCCGCTGGCGCCCAGCGCCCAGGCGCGCAGCAGCTGCAACTGCAGCCGCAGCTGCGCGATCTGCTTCTGCGGCGGCCAGTCGCCCGGATTCGCCACCGCGCTGGCGGTGAGGCCGTTGATGAACGTCACGAGCGAGCGCAGCACCTGCTCGCGGGTGGCCGCAGGCCACTGCGGCCATTCCGCCCACGACCCCTCGAGGCAGCGCTCGAACAGCCGCATGTACTCGCGGTGCACCCAGGCGTTGATGCGCTTCAGGCGTTTGTCGGCGGTCACCTGACCCCAGAACGTGATCCAGAAGGCGCATTCGACGTGTCGATGCGCATCCAGCGGCAGCGCCTCGAGCAGCAACCCGAGCAGGTCGGGCCGCGCGGGCTTGTCTGCCGGGCGGGTGAGGCGCTCGTCGATCCGGCGCAGGATCAGTCGCAGCGCCGCGACGATGATCTCCTGCCTGCTGTCGAAGTAGTGGGCCAGCATGCCGGTGGTGTAGCCGGCGGCGCGCGCTATGCGCACCATGCTGGCCCGATCGAAGCCGTGCTCGGCCACGACGCGGCAGGCGACGAGCGCGATCTCGTCCCGGCGCCTGGCATGATCGACGATCTTGGGCATTGGAGGAAGTTACCTCACCCCGGCTGTTGCGCCTGCGGCAGCATCAGCGGGATCGAGGCCAACGTCCGCAAGCGCCGCACGCCGCCGGTCGTACTCGAGATCGATCGAGCGGCAGGTGAGGAGATAAACGCCCGCGGCCACCGGCAGGCCCACCAGCATGGCGATGTCCGCGCCGCCGAGCGCGCGCGCCACCGGGCCGGTGTACAGGCTGGTGCTGAAGAACGGAATCATCACGACGAAGCCGACGATGTAGGCAACGAGGCCGCGCCAGTTCCACCGCCCATACATGCCCGCCGGGTTGAAAATCTCGCGGATCGAGTAGTGACCCTTGCGCACTACGTAGAAGTCGACCAGGTTGATCGCCGTCCAGGGAGTGAACAGGTACAGCAGCAGCGCCAGATAGTCCGTGAAGCGGTTGACGAAGTCGCCGGAGGAACTCAGCGCGATGATGCAGCTCGCGACGAAGGTCGCCAGCAGGCTCACCAGGCGCTTGCCGACCGTGCATACCAGCGGCTTCACGGTGTCGGCGACGCTCAGCAGCGTGAGCGAGGCGCCGTAGAAATTCAACGCCGTGATCGTGAGCAGGCCGAGCAGGGCGCTGCACAGCAGCACTTTGCCGAGACCGGGGCGCACCGCGTCGGCGGCGTGCTCCATCGCCGCCGCCACGTTGAGTTTCGGCGCCGCCGCCGCGGCGAGTGAGCCGACCAGCATCATCCAGGCGCCGCCGATGAAGGCTCCGAGGTAGGTCCACCAGAACGACTCGCGTACGCCGACGTCGCGCGGCAGGTAGCGCGAGTAGTCCGATACATAGATCGACCAGCTCAGCTGGTAGGAGGCGGCGGCGAAGGTCTGCGCGAGGAACGGCACCGCCCGAAATCCGCCCACGTCCCACTGCGCGGCCGGCAGCCGCAGCAGGAACAGTGCGCCGGCCGAGAACAGCGTCAGTATCGCGATCATCAGGTAAGCGAAGCCGCGCTGCGCCAGGTGAATCTTGTCGTACCCCACGACCGCAAGCGCCAGCGCGGTCAGCGCGAACAGCACCATCGCGGTAGTGGAAGTCGGCGAGATCACAGGACTCAGCTGGTGCAGCGCCTGTGCGGCCAGCACCTGGTTGAAGGCGTTGTAGCCGACGTAGGCCACCAGCGCCACGCCCCACACCACCAGCGCGCCGGCATAGCCGAACTGCGGCCGCGACTGAATCATCTGCGGCAGCCCGAGCTGCGGTCCCTGGGTGGAGTGAAAGGCCATGAAGAACGTGCCGAGCAGGCAGCCGAGCACCACGGCGATGGCGGTCCAGAGGAAGTTCCCGCCGAGGGTGATGCCGACCACCCCGACGGCCAGCGTGGCGAGATGCGCATCACCCGAGAACCACACCGGCCACAGGTGCCAGACCTTGCCGTGCCGCTCGGCGAGCGGCACGTAGTCGATCGAGCGCGTTTCGATGAGCGTGCCGCGTGCCATGTGCCTGCCGGGGTCGCCGCCGTCAGTTATTATATTATGATGTCAACATTATAATTGCGAGCGCTGCAGTCGCTTGGCGCCGGCTGGCCGGCGAGGTGGCTACAGATGTGCCAGCACCTGCACCTCGCCGCGGCCCTGCTTTGCCGGCAGGACGACCACTTCGGAGCCGACGCGCCGGAATTCGACGTCGATGGAGCCGGCGGCGATCTCCAGGCCGCGCATGCGGAGCGATTCGATGCCGTTGGGCAGTTGCGGCCGTTCGATGTGCAGCTGCCTGCGACGCCCGTCGATGCGTATGCCCAGACAGGCCTGCAACAACATGAAGATCGAGCCCGTGGCCCAGGCCTGCGGCAGACAGGCAACCGGGTAGGGCGTCGGCCCCTCGCCGGCGACGCGCGGAAAGCCGCAGTACAGCTCCGGCAGACGCATGGAGAATTGATTGGCCGCTTCGAAGATCTCGTTGAGGATCCGCACCACCCGCGTGCGGTCGCCGTAGCGGGCGATGCCCGCGGCGCACAGCGAGGTATCGTGCGGCCAGATGGAGCCGTTGTGATACGACATGGGGTTGTAGCGTGCTTCGTCCTCGGCCAGGGTGCGGATGCCCCAGCCATTGCAAAAGCGCGCTGACAGCAGCTGCCCGGCGACCGCCGCTGCACGTTCCGGCGCCGGCACGCCGCAGAACAGCAGGTGCCCGGCGTTCGAGGCGCGCACCTGACACGGCCGGCTCTCACCGTCGATGGCGAGCGCGTAGAACCTCAGCGGCTCGATCCAGAAGCGCTGCTCGATCGCGGTCCGCAGCGCCTCGGCCCGTGCGCCCCAGGCCGCACTCTTCTCAGACTGGCCGCGCGCGGCAGCGAGCGCCGACATCGCCGTCAGCGCCGCATACGCGTAACCCTGTACCTCGACCACCGCCACCGGGCCCTCGGGCAGCCGCCCGTCGGCGTGGGAAATCGAATCGTGACTGTCTTTCCAGCCCTGGTTGACCAGACCGGAATCCGCGCCGCGGGCGTAGTCGAGAAAGCCGCTGGCGCTGTGCTCGAGCCGGCGCTCGATCCAGGCGGTGGCCGCCAGCAGGTTCTCCCAGATCTCATCGACCAGCGCCCCGTCACCGGTGCGCTCCTCATAGGCACCGGCAAGCATGACAAACAGCGGCGTGGTATCGACGCCGCCGTAGTACCGGCGGAACGGCACTTCATCCAGCATGGCCATCTCGCCGCGGCGGGTCTCGTGCATGATCTTGCCGCACTCGGAGTCGCGGAAGGCAGATTCCTCGCGCGCCTGCGTCGATGCCAGAAACCGCAGCACTCCTGCCGCGAGTCCCGGGTCGAGCCAGAGCGTCTGCAGGGACGTGATGATCGCATCACGCCCGAACTGCGTAGCGAACCAGGGGATCCCGGCGTACGGATAGGGGCCGGTGGGCAGCGGGGTCGTCAGCAACGCCAGATCGGAGCGCGACTTCTCGAGCCACTCGTCGAACAGGCGCGCCGAGCTGCTGAGGGAGGCACCCTCCCGCAGACGTTGCTGCATGCTGCCTGACAGCCGGTGCTGCGCCTCCTCGAAGCGCGCACGCGACGGGCGCGGCGCCTCGTCCGCACCGATCTCGAGGAACATCTCGGCAGTCCCGGCCCGCGGCAGATCGAGCGAAAAGCGCGCGTCGGCGGAGGACAGCGACTCCGGAGACAGCGAGAAGCCGATTGTGGCAGAGCGCACGCGCCCATCGAGGCCGCGGTAGGCGAGGCGCACCGCAGCCTCGCTCACCTCGGGCGGGAGTTGTTCCCCGCGGCGCTCGCGCCGGTGTCCCTGCACCTCGAAGATGTCGGCGAAATCCGCGGCAAAGCACAGCCTGAGCGGCAGATGCGCGCTCTGGCCGCTGAAGTTGACGAGCCTCAGCCGCTCGTACAGCCGGCCTCCCCACAGGAAGCGGCTGCGCTCGATGTGAATGACCCCCTTGGGTATCGCGAGCTCACCCAGGGCGGGCAGAGGCCGGTTGGTGAGATGCGCCGTGAACAGGGTGTTGTCCCGCGAAATGGCGGCCCCAAGCAGGGACGGCCGCCTGTCGGCCACCTCCAGCTCGAAGCGCGACAACAGGCGCGTATCGCTGCTGAACAGGCCCTGGTCGCCCGGCTGAATGTCGCCGCGGGCATCGGCGAGCACGAAGGTGTCGCCGTCTTTCAGCGTGAATCGCGGCAGCAGGCCACGGCGGTCGTCGCTTTGCGCCTCATCCGCCGCGCTCACAAGCGGCTCGCGAGTATCTGGCTCGGGTGGCCGTGACGGTCCGCGCCCCGGTGCGCCAGCGGCAGCCGCGCGTAGACCTCGAGGTAAGCATTGGCCATGACGGTTGCGGTGAAGCGCCGCTCGAACGTGCGGCGCACGCCGTGACGGTCGAGCTGCGGCAGGCGCGCGATGGCCTCGAGGGCCTGCTCTTCCGAATCGACGATGAAGCCAGTCACGCCCTCGTCGATGACCTCGCGTACCGAGCCGTAATTCCAGGCGATTACCGGCGTGCCGCAACCCATCGCTTCGATCATGACCAGGCCGAAGGGCTCTGGCCAGTTGATGGGAAACAGCAGCGCCTGCGCACCGCCGAGAAACGCCGCCTTCTCCTCATCGCCGATTTCGCCGATGTACTCGACCAGGGGATCCGCGAGCAGCGGGCGAATGACGGCCTCGAAATACGCCACGTCGACCGCATCGACCTTGGCGGCGATCCGCAGCGGCATACCCGCCCGCTGCGCCAGGCGAATGGCCACATCGGGCCGCTTTTCCGGCGATATGCGGCCGAGAAACGCGAGATACCCCGCGCTGACACGCTCCCTGAAGCGGCACACGCCTGTCGGCACGCCGTGGCTGACGGTCGCCAGCCAGTTGGCGTGCGGCAGGGGCTTGCGTTGCGCATTGGAGATGGACACCAGGCCGAAATTCGGCCAGCGCGTGTAGACGGACAGCAGGTCTTCCATGTCCAGGCGGCCGTGGAGCGTCGTCACGCAGCGGTGCGCGTGCTGTTCGAACATGCCGAAGTGCAGCATGTCGACATGGAAATGCAGCACGTCGAACTGCGGTGCGCGGCGGCGCACCTCGTACAGCATGCTGAGGTGCGCGGCGAGATCGGACTTCAGCGGCGCGCTGTCGAGGCGGATCGCCTGATCGCGGACCGGGACGAGACGCGCCCCGGTGCGCGCGTCGGCGGTCGCAAACAGGGTAACCTCGTGGCCGAGCTCTACCAGCGCGTCGCACAGGTATGCCACCACCCTCTCCGTGCCGCCATACAAGCGCGGCGGCACCGCCTCGTAGAGCGGCGCGACCTGTGCGATTCTCATAGATTCTCCACGAGGGAACCCGCGACTTCAGTCGCGGGTTGTTTACGCGCCGGCATCCCTTCGCTGGCGCGTGCCCCTGGATCTTCTCATACTGTCCGCACCTGGGGCGCCTGAGGGCGGTGCCAGCGGCCGGCGGCGAGCGGTCAGGCTGACGCTGCCGCCGCGCTCGTGCGAGAGCGAGCCCTCAGGCCGGTGTGCGGAGCTCGAGCGCGGCGTTGATCTCTGCGCCGACCACGACGATGTAGCTGAGCAGATAGAACCACATCAGCAGTACGACCACGCCGCCGAGCGCGCCGTAGAGCCGGTCGTAGTCAGGAAATGCACGGACGTAGAGGCCAAACAAACCGCTGACGATCAGCCAGCAGGTGGCGGCCAGAGCGGACCCCCACGTCACCCAGCGCCAGCGAGCCGGCCTGCGCGCCGGCGCGAAGTGATACACCACGGACAGACCGAGCAGCGCAAAGACCCACAGCAACAGCCAGCGCATCACGGTCACGGTGAGCTGCATCCACGGCGCGGTGCCGAGCACGGCGAGCGCCAGCGGCACGATCACGCCGATCAGCAGCATCAGCAGAAAGCCGACGATCACCCCCAGGGTCAGCAGCAGGGACACCATGATCTGGAAGAGGAAACCGCGCCGTTCGGGCTGATCGTAGGCGATGTTGGTGGCGGTCATGAGCGCGCTCATGGTGAGCCGCGCGCTCCACAGCGCGATCAGCAGCGCGATGACTGCGGCCGCGGTGAGGGTGCCATGACCATAGGCAACGACGTTCTGCAGCTGCGCGTTGAAGATGCTCCACACCTCCGCGGGCAGAATGCCGGAGAAGACGCTCATGAGCGCCAGGACACCGGCGGGCGTGGCGAACAGCCCGTAGATGGACACCGCCGCCGCCAGCCCCGGAAACACCGAGAGCAAGCCGTACATGGCGACGCCGCCCGCGAGCAGCGCCACGTTGTGGCTGTTCAGCTGCTTCCATACCTGCATGGCGACCTGCCACCAGCGGGGCGTGCTGCGGGATTGCGCTTTGGCGATGAGCCGTCGGGCGGTGAACGGTGCTCTCAAGGTTGTCTCCGGCACTCACCCGAATGCCCAGCCTCGCCGTATGCGCTCATCGGGCGCTGTCGGCAAGCGCCGATTATCGGCTCAGCGTGTTGGAGTTGCACCGCCGACTGGAGCGGTGCTGTTTGGGACAATGCTACAGATCGAAGGTGCGCCAGATGCGCAGCACCGCCCGCTGCGATATCCCGAGTGCCGTGGCGAGGCGCCGGCTGCTCCAGCGCGCGGCGTCCGGCGGTTGCTCGTGCAGCGTCTTGGCGAGCACGGTCTCGACGATCGCGTCGCTGATCGAGCGCGGTGCGCCCGAGCGTGGCTGATCGAGCAGCCCGTGCAGCCGTTGCGACAGGAACCGTCCGCGCCACTTGCCCACCGTCTGGATCGTCACGCCGGTGCGCCGCGCGACCTCGCGATTGGAGTGGCCGTCGCGGCAGCTCAGCACGATGCGCGCCCTGAGAGCCAGTGCCCGTTCCGTGCCGCGCTGGCGCGACCACGCTTCGAGCTGTCGCTGCTCCTCCTCATTGACCGCAATCGGCGGCAGTCGAGAACCACCCGGCATGTTCAGGCTCCATGTTCGCGCGGCCGGTGACTGTTCTTTTTCTTCGGGTCCCGGCGTGACCGGTGTGGGAACGTGCCACTCGAGCGCGCAAAGCGCAAGTCGTTCAATGAACTTCTGACTCACACAACCTGCGCACCCGCCAGGAAAAGGCTTGTTTTCAGCCTGATTACGCACAACCGCCAGCTGCAGCGGCGCGTCTCGATGCCGCGACACATCGACAGACGCACGACAGGGTGCGTACAACACGCCCGCAACTGCAAGGGCTCGCTCGCGCTACGCACCGCCTCGGGCTGCCCACCGCACAGGTCACGTTAACCGCACAGACACGGAGGGAGGGGAGCCATGTGGACGTCTCGCACTGCAACCTGCCGCTTGATGATGGGAGTGCTGCTGGGGGCAGCAGCGTTCGGCCCGATGGTTGCCCTGGCGCAGGTCCAGGATCCGGGCGTGCGCCATGCGGCCACCGACGGCGGCCCGCCGGTGCCGCTGCCAGGACTCACCTCCGATGAGCTCACGTTCTTTCAGGACGGCGTGCGACGCTTTCAGACGGTCGAGGTGGTCTCCGGAGCCACGGCGACCCAGGGCAACGGCCTCGGGCCACGGTTTAACTCGAACCAGTGCTCATCCTGCCATCTGCAGCCCTTCGCAGGCGGCTCGAGTCCGGCCACGAATCCGCAGGTCGCCGTGGCGCACGCCGAAGGCGCGACGAACCAGATTCCGTGGTTCATCGTGCCCAACGGACCGGTGCGCGAGGCGCGCTTCAAGACATCAAATGGTGCGCCCGACGGCGGTGTGCACAACACGTTCGTCATCACCGGCAGGACCGATGCGGGCAGCTGTACCATTTCGCAGCCTTCGTTCACGCCGGCCGGCAATGGTCTCACGGGACAGGGTGGCAACCCCAACATCATTTTCCGCATTCCGACGCCAACGCTGGGTGGAGGCCTGATCGAGAGCATTAACGACTCGACCATTCTCGCCAGCGCGCGCAGCAACGCCGAGGCCAAGGAGCAGATGGGCATACGCGGTAGCGCGAACCGCAGCGGCAACGATGGCACCATCACGCGTTTCGGCTGGAAGGCGCAGAACAAGTCGTTGCTGATGTTTGCCGGGGAGGCGTACAACGTCGAGATGGGCATCTCGAATCAGCTCTTCCAGCAGGAGCGCGACGAAACGCCGGGCTGCCAGGGAGGGTTCGCGACGCCGAATGACACCGTCAACTTCTCGTCGGCCGGAGCGGCCGTGCTCTCGGACATCGAGGCGTTTGCCGACTTCATGCGCATGCTCGCGCCCCCGACCCCTGCCCCGGCGAATGCATCGACGACCCATGGCAGCCAGCTGTTCGCCAGCACCGGGTGCGCGCTGTGTCATACGCCCACGCTCACGACCGGCAACGCGATTGCGAGCGGCTCCGCCACCTCACCGAGTGGCGCGCTGTCGCACAAGCCGGCGAACCTGTTCTCGGATCTGCTCGTGCATCACATGGGCAGCGGCCTGGCGGACGGGATCAGCCAGGGCGGGGCGGGTCCGGATCAATTCCGCACCGCGCCACTTTGGGGTGTGGGGCAGCGGGTATTCTTCCTGCACGACGGCAGGACGAGCAACATCATCACCGCGATCATCGACCATGCCAGCACGGGAAGCGAAGCGAACCGGGTAGTGGCGAACTACCAGGCA
>Ga0123356_10000885_pt1 | contig 33204 bp, 25 predicted proteins | sample TergutEmb28metaG_2_FD_92546 | JGI IMG/M metagenome (GOLD analysis project Ga0123356, IMG submission 92546) | Embiratermes neotenicus P3 segment gut microbial communities from Petit-Saut dam, French Guiana - Emb289 P3 | ecosystem: Host-associated > Arthropoda: Insects > Digestive system > Gut ...
ACCCTGTTCATCATCTCCTCGAAGACGTTCACGACGCTCGAGACGATGACCAACGCCCGCTCGGCCCGCGACTGGGCGCTCGCCAAACTCGGCGACGAGGCGGCGATCGCCAGGCACTTCGTCGCCGTCTCGACAAACGCCGACAAGGTCCGCGAGTTCGGGATCGACACCGACAACATGTTCGGCTTCTGGGACTGGGTCGGCGGCCGCTACTCGATGGACTCGGCGATCGGGCTGTCGACGATGATCGCGATCGGCCCGCACGCATTCGCCGACATGCTGGCCGGCTTCCACGAGATCGACGAGCACTTCCGCAACACGCCGTTCGAGCGCAACCTGCCTGTCCTGATGGGACTGCTGGCCGTCTGGTACGGGGATTTCTTCAAGGCCCAGACGATCGGGGTGATGCCCTACAGCCAGTACCTGAAGCGGTTCCCCGCCTACCTCCAGCAGCTGACGATGGAGTCCAACGGCAAGACCGTCCGGCTCGACGGCACGCGGGTCGACTACCCGACCGGCGCCGTCTACTGGGGCGAGCCGGGGACCAACGGGCAGCACAGCTTCTACCAGCTGATCCACCAGGGCAACAAGCTGATCCCGGTCGACTTCATCGGTTTCGCGAAGGCGCTCAATCCGCTCGGCGACCACCACGACCTGCTGATGTCCAACGTGTTCGCGCAGGCCGAGGCGCTGGCGTTCGGCAAGACCGCGGACCAGGTCCGCGCCGAAGGCACGCCCGAGGAGATCGTGCCGCACCGCGTGTTCGAGGGTAACCGGCCGACCAACACGATCCTGGCCGAGCAGCTGACCCCGCGGAGCCTCGGGACGCTGGTGGCGCTGTACGAGCACAGCGTGTTCACCCAGGGGACGATCTGGGCGATCGACTCCTTCGACCAATGGGGGGTCGAGCTCGGCAAGGCGCTGGCGCAGCGGATCATCCCCGAGCTGAAGGCCGCGGATGAGCCCCCGCTTGACCACGACAGCTCGACCAACGCACTGATCAGGCGCTACCGGGGGATGCGGTGATGACCGGGTTCCCGTTCCCCGAGGGTCTGCGGTTCGGCATCCACGGCGGCCAGCAGTACTCGGACTTCCCGTCGCACGTCGAGCAGTGGCAGACGGTCGAGCAGCTCGGGCTCGACTGGGCCTCCATCTTCGACCACTTCATGCCGATCCAGGCCGACCCGACCGGTCCGTGCTTCGAGGGGCCGACGCTGCTGGCCGCCCTCGCCGCCCATACCCAGCGGCTGCGGATCGGGATCATCGTCGTCGGCGTCACCTACCGCTGGCCGGCTGTGCTCGCCAACATCGCGACGACGATCGACCACGTCTCCGGCGGGCGGCTCGAGTTCGGGATCGGCGGCGCCTGGTACGAACTCGAGCACGACCAGTACGGGATCCCGTTCCCGCCGATCGGCCAGCGCCTGGCGATGATGGGCGAGGCGGCTGTGATCCTGAAGTCGCTGTGGACCGAGCAGACGACGACGTTCGACGGCCGCTACTACCAGCTGAAGGACGCGTGGTGCGAGCCCAAGCCGCTGCAGTCGCCGCGGATCCCGCTGTGGATCGGTGGATCCGGCGAGCGGGTGACGCTGCGCCACGTCGCCAGGGAGGCCGACGGCTGGAACACCTTCCTGACGCCGCTCGACGAGTTCGACCACAAGCTCGAGGCGCTCGACGGCCACTGCCGCGACGTCGGCCGCGACCGCTCCGAGATCCGGATCCAGGTGGTCGCCCAGGTGGTTCTCGGCGAGGACGAACGCGAGGCCGAGGAGCAGCTCCACGTCCGCGCCGCGGCGCTGCATCTGGAGCCCGAGGCGCTGCTCCAGCACGGGCTGCTGGCGACCACGCCCGAGCAGTTCGCCGAGCATCTGCGGCCCTACGCCGATCGCGGCGTCGGCGACTTCCTGGTCTCGGCGCGGCCGCCGATGGACCGGCGCACGCTGGAGCTGTTCGCGGGTCAGGTCGCGCCGGCGCTGCGCGCGTCGGCCGCCGCCGCCTAAGCCTGCGCCTGATCAGCCGCCGTCGGGAAATCCGCCCAGCAGCTCCTGCAGGTCCTGCGCCCCCTGCCGTGCGGCGCGAGTCGCGGCATCAGAGATCCACGGCAGCCTCGCGTAGGCGTGCGCGAGGCTCGGCCACCGGCGCAGGGTGACGGCGACGCCCGCCTCCTGCAGGCGGCGCGCGTACGCCTCGCCCTCGTCGCGGAGCGGGTCGAGGTCGGCGACGTGGACGATCGCGGGGGCAACCCCGGTGAGATCGTCGGCGTCGATCGGTGACGCGCGCCAGTCGGCGGCCGCCTGGTATTCGCGGGCGAACCGCTGCATCTCCTCCAGGGTCAATCCATAGCCCGTCGCGTTCTCGAGCCGCGACGGATACCGTCCGCCCGTCTCGTCCGCATAGCCGCCGCGGAGGTCGATCGCCGGGACGATCAGCAGCTGGGCGGCGAGCGGCACCCCCTCATCACGGCAGGCGATCGCGACCGACGCGGCGAGCTGGCCGCCGGCGCTGTCGCCGGCGACGACGATTGCGCCGGGGTCGTCGCCGAACCGGCCGATCTCCCCGGCGGCCGCGACCGTCGCCGCCAGGCAGTCGTCGAACGCCGCCGGGAACCTGTGCTCCGGCGCGAGCCGGTAGGAGATGGTGACGACGGTCATCTGCGCCCAGGCGCTGAGCCACTTCGCCTGCAGGTCGTGCGTGTCGAGGTCGCCGAGGATCCAGCCGCCGCCGTGGAAGTAGACGATCGTCGGCAGCGGCGTTGCGGTCAGCGGCTGATAGACGCGCACGGCCAGCGGGCCGTGCGCGGTCTCGAGCGTCTCCTCCGAGGGAACGATCGGCGGCGACGGCTCGCCCGCCAGCGCGGCGATCTGCTCGCTTTCGGCGCGCGTATGGGCGCGCATTCCCGGGATGCTCGTGTCCGCGGCGGTCGGGTCCTGCTCGCGCGCGTCGATCCATTCCCGCATCTCTGCGTCCAGCGCCGGCATCGATGCGTCAACTACTACCACTTTTAGGTGTCGACCACGGATGCCACGGCCACCGCGAAGGCCGTAGGATCGCACCCATGAACGGCGACAAGTGGGTGTACGACTTCGCCGAAGGGTCTCGCGAGATGCGGGAGTTGCTCGGCGGCAAGGGCGCGGGCGTGGCGGAGATGACGCGGGTGCTGGGCGAGGACCGGGTGCCGGCGGGGTTCACGATCACGACCGAGGCGTGCGTGCAGTACATGAACGGCGGCCGGGTCGAGCCCGAGGGGATGGCCGAGCAGGTCGCGGCGGCGCTCGCGCGACTCGAGGAACACGCGGGCAAGCGCCTCGGCGACAGCGAGGATCCGCTGCTGGTGTCGGTCCGGTCGGGCGCGCGCGAGTCGATGCCGGGGATGCTCGACACGGTCCTGAACCTCGGCCTCAACGACGAGTCGGTCCAGGGCCTCGCCGCCACGACTGGGAACGAGCGGTTCGCATGGGATTCCTACCGGCGGTTCGTGCAGATGCTGGGAAACGTCTCGCGCGGGATCCCTGGGGAGCTGTTCGAGGACGCGATCGCGGCCGCGAAGGCCGCGCGCAATGTGACCGAGGACACGGAGCTCGACGCCGACGCGCTGAAGGAGCTCACCGAAACCTTCAAGGGGATCTTCAAAGAGCGGACCGGCGAGGAGTTCCCGCAGGATCCCCGCGAGCAGTTGAGCCAGGCGATCCACGCGGTGTTCGATTCGTGGCTGGGCGATCGCGCGATCGCCTACCGGCGGCTGAACCACATCCCAGATGACTGGGGGACGGCGGTCAACGTGCAGCAGATGGTCTACGGCAACAAGGGCCCGACGTCGGGCTCGGGGGTCGCGTTCTCCCGCGATGAGATCACCGGCGCCCCGGAGCCGAGCGGCGACTTCCTGCCGGACGCCCAGGGCGAGGACGTCGTCTCCGGAGTCAGGACCCCGCGTGATATCAGCGAGATGGAGCAGTGGCAACCCGCCGCCCACGGGCAGCTGATGGAGATCCTGCGGGCGCTCGAGCACCACTACAAGAACATGCAGGACACCGAGTTCACGGTCGAGGACGGCAGGCTGTTCATGCTCCAGACCCGCAACGCCAAGCGCCCGGCGCAGGCGGCGGTGCGGTTCGCGGTCGACGCCGTCGCCGAGGGGCTGCTGTCCAAGCGGGAGGCGATCAGCACGATCGATGTCTCCACGCTCGACGCGCTGCTGCATCCGTCGTTCGACAGCTCGGAGCACTTCGACGTGCTGGTCACGGGCGTCAACGCCTCGCCCGGCGCGGCGAAGGGCGGGATTGTATTCAGCGCCGACGACGCGGTCGCGGCCGCCGGCGAGGGCCGCGACGTGATCCTCGTGAGGCCGTTCACCGACGCCGACGACGTCGCCGGGTTCCACGCGGCGAAGGGGATCCTGACCAGCGAGGGCGGCAAGGCCTCGCACGCGGCGCTGGTCGCGAGGGGGATGGGGCGCCCGGCGGTCGTCGGCGCGCAGGGGCTGTCGATCGATCTGAAGGCCAGGACCGTCTCGGCCAACGGCACCACGCTGCACGAGGGCGACGTGATCGCGCTCGACGGCGGCACCGGGATGGTGACCGCTGACGACGTGACGCTGATCCCGCCGGGGGTCAACGAGGACTTCGAGCGGGTGCTCGAGTGGTCCGACGAGATCCGCGACCTCGGGGTGCGGACCAACGCCGACACCCCAGAGGACGCCCGCCGGGCGCGCGAGCTCGGCGCCGAGGGGATCGGCCTGTGCCGCACCGAGCACATGTTCATGGCCGCCGACCGCCAGCCGAAGATGCGGGCGATGATCATGGCCACCGACCGCGCGGCGCGCCAGGCCGCGCTGGCGGAGCTGCTGCCGCTGCAACAACAGGACTTCGAGGGGATCTTCGAGGCGATGGCGGGCCTGCCGATCACGATCCGGTTGCTGGACCCGCCGCTACACGAGTTCCTGCCCAACGCCGAGGACCTCGCCGCCCAGGTCGAGCGGGCCCGGATCGAACACAGCCCCGAGCTGCCTGGCCTCGAGCGGTTGCTCGAGCGCGTGCACGAGATCCACGAGGAGAACCCGATGCTCGGCACCCGCGGCTGCCGGCTCGGGATCATGTACCCCGAGATCTACGAGATGCAGGTCCACGCGATCCTCCGCGCCGCCAAGGCCGCCCCGCGACGGCCGCACCCGGAGATCATGATCCCGCTGGTCGGCTACGAGCACGAGCTCGAGCTGATGCGCGAGCTGGTGACCCGCGTCGCTGAGCAGGAGGGGATGGCGGTCGGCACCGACTACACCGTCGGGACGATGATCGAGCTGCCCCGCGCCTGCTTCATCGCCGACCGGATCGCCAGGCACGCCGACTTCTTCAGCTTCGGCACCAACGACCTCACCCAGACCGCGCTCGGCTTCTCCCGCGACGACGTCGAGTCCGCCTTTGTTCCCACGTACCTCGACCGCAAGATCATCGACCGCAGCCCGTTCGAGACGATCGATGCCCCCGGCGTCGGCTGGTTGGTCCGCCTCGCCGCCTGGGTCGGCCGCGAATCCCACCCCGGCCTCAAGCTCGGCATCTGCGGCGAGCACGGCGGCGACCCGACCTCGATCCACTTCTTCCACCAGGCGTGGCTCGACTACGTCTCCTGCTCCCCGTTCCGGATCCCGATCGCCCGGATCGCCGCCGCCCAGGCCGCGATCGACCATCCGCGCGTCAGCTTCTGAGGGCGCTGGCCTAGCGGGGCCAGCGCCCTTTCTCAGACCGCGCTGAGGGCCGGCTCCCACAGCGCGTCGATGTCACGCTCCGCCGCCGCCAGGCTCTGATCCGCGAGCTCGGTCAGGTGCGCCATCGCCGGATTGACCCGTGCGAACGTCAGCTCGGTCGTGATGAAGCGCGGCTCCAGGCCGGTCAGCGACAGCCCGTGCGGAAGCCACGCCTCGGCGTGGTCCCAGCCCTCGCGAGGGGTGCCGGGTGCGTAGCCGCCGCCGCGGCTGCCGATCACGATCAGGTCGGTGTCGCCCAGCATGCCCTCGTGGGTGGCGGGGTCGAACGTGACGCCGGGTACGACGATGTGGTCCACCCACGCCTTGATCGAGCTCGGTACGCCGAAGTTGTAGAGCGGCATGCCGAGGATCACCGTGTCCGCGCGCTTGATCTCCTCGACGAGCTCGAGGCTGAGCGCGTACGAGGCGGCCTGCTCCGGGGTGTGCGTCTCGGGCGGGACGATTCGCGCGGTCCCGCCGGCACTGTCCAGGTGCGGGAGCGGGTTGGCGCCGAAGTCGCGGTAGGCGACGGTGCCGCCGGGGTGGGCGTCCAGCCAGTTCTGGGCGGCTCGCGCCGTCAGCCGCCGGGTGACCGATCTGTCGCCCTGGATGCTCGCGTCCAAATGCAGTAGGTGTGCCATGTGTGGTCTACCTCCCATAGATACTTTGTGGATCACCAAGGATTTATAGCACACAGATGACTGGCAGGCCTCGTGTAGACTTCGTCTGGAATGAGCGCGCTTCCCGTCATCGCCCAACCCCAGCGCCGATCGGCGGCGCTGCTCGACCGGCTCTCAAGGCGGATGCGGCTGCGTTCCGAGTCGGTGCTGGCGCCGCTGGGTCTGCGGCCGCGCCACCTGGTCGCGTTGACGGTGCTGAATGACCACGCGGAGATCACGCAGCAGGCGCTGGCGTGCGCTCTCCAGCTCGACAGCACCAACGTGGTCGGGCTGCTGAACGAGCTGGAGGACGCGGGCCTGGTGATCAGGCGCCGCTCGCCGCAGGACCGGCGCCGCCACATCGTCGAGCTGACCGACGCCGGCCGCGAGCGGCTGGCGAAGGCCGGTTTTGCGCTCACGGCCGTCGAGGACGACGTCCTGTCGGCGCTCAGCGACGAGCAGCGCGGGCAGTTCTTCGAGCTGCTGCAGGCCGCCCTCGGGGACCCGGAGGACGCCTACGTCCCCGAGATCCCCGACAGCTCCGACGTCTGTTAGGCGGGCCGCTCCAGGATCGTCACGACGGCCGCGGCGTTGTCGCCCTCGACGAAGCCGCCGGCGTTGTGGGCCAGCGCCAGCCGCGGTACCGGATCGACCTGGCGGCCGTCGGCGCGGCCGCGCAGCTGGTCGATCAGCTCGGCGATCTGGAGGACGCCGGTGGCGCCGACAGGGTGCCCGCGGGCCAGCAGCCCGCCGCCGGTGTTGACCGGGAGCGAGCCGCCAATCTCGGTCGTGCCCTCGACGATCAGCCGGTTGCCCTCGCCCTTGCGCGCCAGCCCGAGGTGCTCGTAGGCCTCGAGCTCGGCCGACGCGGTCGCGTCGTGGATCTCGATCACGCCGACCTCGCTGGCGTCCAGCCCGGCCTGCTCGCGGGCCCTGGCGGCGGCGCGTTCGGCGACGCTGCCGGGGGCCGGGCCGCCGGTGGCGCTGAGCGCGCTGGCGCGAACCCGGATCGCGTCGCGCCCGCCATTGGGCGAGCCGGTCAGCACCAGCGCGGCGGCGCCGTCGCCGATCGGTGAGCACATCGGCAGCGTCAGCGGCTCGGCGATCATCCGGCTGGCGAGCACCTGCTCGACCGTCAGCTGCTGGCGGTACTGGGCACCCGGGTTGTTTGCCGCGTGGCGGCGGTTCTTGACCGAAACGCGGGCGAAGTCCGAGGGCTGCCAGCCCTGCTCGGCGATCCGCCGGCGGGCGCGCTCGGCGTAGCTGTCCATGAACACGCTGTGGCTCGAGTCGGTCTTCTCGAGCAGCGCCACGTCGGCGGCGCCGGCCAGCGCCCGGATCGCCACCGTGCGATCGGGGTCGGACATCTTCTCCGAGCCGACGACCGCGACCGTCTCGTAGGACCCCGAGTCGATCGCCAGGCACGCCATGTTCAGCGCCGTCGAACCGCTCGCGCACGCGTTCTCGACATTGACGACCGGAATCCCCCCGTACCTCGTCGTACGCAGCGCGACCTGGCCGCGGACGCACTCCTGACCGGTGATCAAACCTGCGAGCGCGTTCGCGAAGAAGATCGCCTCAACCCACTCGGGGTCGACGCCGGCGTCGGCCAGCGCGGCGTCGAGCGCCTCGACCGCCAGACTCGCGACCGACGCGTCAGGGAACTTCCCGCACCGGGTCTGACCCGAGCCGATGATGTGCGCAGAACCGCTCACGAGTCCTCACTCTCTACTGGGGGTCAGCGCAAGGTATCGCGCGACGGCCTCCGCCCGGTTGGCGACCTGGAGCTTGCGCAGGATGCTGTTGACGTGGAACTTGACGGTCGTCTCGGAGAGCACCAGCGAGTCGGCGATCCCACGGTTGGTACCGCCCTCGGCGAGTAACCGCAGGACGTCTCGCTCCCGCCGCGTGAGGATTTCGGACAGCGGGTCGAATTGGTCAAACAGTGGTTGACTTATTCGGCCAGCAACGCTCAGGGTGATGGGGCCGTCGGCGAGCGCGACGGAGCGCGCGTTGAGCCATTCCAAGAAGCCTCTCAGCTCGTCGCGCTCGCGCCGCAGCGTCCGCCGCAGTACGGCGCTCTCGTGCGCCTGCGAGAGCGCGCTCGCGAACTCCCAGAGAACGTCGCGGTCGAGCGGCTCCGCGGGGCGGTCGCGGTCGGCGTGGATGATCCCCACGACCCTCGCGCCCGCCAGCAGCGGGGCTGCGACGAAGGTGTCCCAGCCGATCAGCGACGCCCGTGCCTCGGTGACGAGCATCGCCCGGCGGCGTCGCAGGACCTCGACCTCGATCAGAGGGTGCTCGAGCCGCAGCGGCTCGGCGAGGAGGGCAGCCTCCTGATCAGGATTGCTCGCCATGGGCACCATCGCGCCCTCGCGGATAGTGCTCAGCAGCGCCCGCCGAAATCCGACGGCCTCGCATAGCGCCGCCGGCGCCCGCGCCAGGATCGTGTCGGGCGAGGTCAGCTCCCGCAGCCCGGTCGCCGCCGCATGCGCTCGCGCCAGCGCGTCCCAGCGCGCCTCGAACCTCGCGTCGAGCGCCGCGATCTCGCGGGCGTGGCGCTCGGCGGCGGCGGTGCCGCCGCCGGCGGCCGCCAGCCGGGCGTCGACCTCTGCCAGCTCCGCGCGAACCTGCTCGAGGCTCATGGGGTCGTCGCCCGCACGTATCTGGCCACCGCGTCGGCGCGGCTGCGCGCGCCCGTCTTGCGCAGGACGTTCTTGACGTGGTACTTGACAGTTCCCTCCTGCACCACCAGCGCCTTCGCGATCGCGGCGTTGGTCTGACCGCGGGCCATCAGCGCCAGCACCTCGAGTTCGCGAGCGGTCAGTGCCGAGACGGCGTCGCCGCCGGCCAGCTGGGCGTCGGCCGCCAGCGACCCCAGCCGGCCGCCGATCCACTGCGCCGCCGACTGCAGCTCGGCGCGATGGCGCTGCAGCGTGTCGCGCAGCGTCGCCCGATCGAACACCTCGCCGAGCCCGTCGCAGGCGATCGCGATCAGCTCGAGATCGAACGCGCCGGCGGGGCGCTCCCCAGGGTCGGCGTGCAGCAGCCCGATCGTCTGGCCCTCGACGACGATCGGACCGACGGCGTACGAGGTCCATCCGAGCAGCTCCCGCAGACGCGCCGGAGTACGTGACCCCGCCGCGGCGACATCGACCAGCTCCGGCCGGCGCCCGCGCGCGACCTCGTGCTCGACCAGCGGGTACTCGAGCGCGATCGCCGCCGCCTCGATCTCGGCGGCCTCCAGGTCGCGCCGCCACAGCGAGTGCGGCGCCAGCGTGCCACCGCGTGCCTCGCTGATCAGGATCTGGGCGAAGTCGGTCGCCGCCCCCAGCTCGCCGGCGGCGCGCTCGAGGACGCCATCCGGGGAGCCCAGCTCCCCGAGCCGCCGGACCGCCTCACGAACGCGTTCGAGCGCGTCGGTGCGGCGCACGTACTCCTGCTCGACCAGCTCGCGTTCGAGCTGCTGCAACTCCCTCTGAAGCCGCTCCAGGGCGTTCAACGAGCGATTGAGTATAGGAGCGGGCTACGATCGAGCGGTGGCGAGAGCAGTGGCCGACCGGTATGCGCGACTCACGTCGCTGATCGCGAGCGACCGCTGCGTGATGCTCGACGGCGCCACCGGCTCGCACCTGATCGAGGTCGGCGGGCACCGCCCCGAGCTGGAGGACCACCTGTGGGGCGTGACCGCCGTCGTCGACGCCCCCGAGCAGGTCCTGGCGCTGCACCGCAGCTACGCCGAGGTCGGCTGCGACGTCCTCTCGACCGACACGTGGGGCCTGGCGACCGCGCTGCGCCAGGGGGGTCCGCGGGCGTGGGATCCGTCGCGTCCGGTGCACTGGATGGACGTCGCGCGCAGCGCGATCGCGCTGGCGCGGGCGGCGGCCGAGGAGGCCGGCCGCGGCGACGAGGTCGCGGTCGCGTTCAGCGTCAACGGCGACGTCGACACCCCCGACGGCGGTGAGACGATCCGGCTGCTGGCGCGGGCGTTCGAACAGGAGCCGCCCGATCTGATCCTGCTCGAGACGATGTCGCTGGTGCGCAGCTCCACCTACGCGACCGTCGAGGCGCTGCTGGCGACGGGGCTGCCGGTGTGGCTCAGCTTCCGCCGCTGCCGGCACGGCGTCTGCGGCGTCTACGGCGAGCATTGGGGGGGACCCGAGGGCGATGCGTTCGGCCGCGCCGCGCGCCGCTTCGAGGAGATCGGCGTCGGCGCGCTGGCGATCAACTGCATCCCGCCCGACCACGTCACCGGAATGATCTCGTGGCTGCGCGACTTCACCGACATCCCGCTCGGCGCCTACCCCAACCTCGGCTACCTGTCATCGGCGGGCTGGCGCTACGAGCCGTCGATCACCGGCGAGCAGTACGCCGAGCTGGCGCTGCAGTGGCGCGAGGAGGGCGCCCAGATCGTCGGCGGCTGCTGCGGGGTCGGCCCCGAGCACCTGCAGGCGGCGGTGACTGCGCTCGAGGGCACACTGCCCGGGCACGCCCGCCCGGCCGTCCGGACGACCGCGGCGCCCGTCGACGGCGCCGGTCCCGCTAGACCCGCGCCGGAATGGACAGACGCACGTGGCCGCTCCCTGTACCCGCTCGACTTCCCGGAGCTGTCGGTCGACCCCGGGGTCGCGGCGCCGACCCAGGCGAGCTTCGCGATCTGGAAGTACCTGTACCGGGAGGGCGTCGGCGCCCACCGTCGCTGCGCCGAGGTCGGCTGCGGCACGGGGCTGCTGGCGGTGCAGCTCGCCCGCAACGGCGCCGCCCACGTGCACGCGATCGACATCGCGCCCGCGGCGGTCAAGAACACGCTGTCCAACGCCTTCCGCAACGGCGTCGCCGACCGCGTCAGCGCCGCCTGCATCGACCTATTCCCGTGGGTCCCCGAGGAGCGCTACGACCTGATCGTCGCCTCCCTGCACCAGCTGCCCGTCGACCCGTTCGAGCCCGTCGCCGGCCACTGGCCGCGTGACTTCTGGGGCCGCAACCAGGTCGACCACCTGATCCAGATCCTGCCGCGGGCGCTGGCCGACGACGGCGTCGCCTACGTGCTGCAGCTGTCGATCCTCAGCGAGCGTCGCACGACCGCGCTGCTGGCGCGGGCGGGTCTGCGCGCCAGGGTCGTCGACTTCGCATTCCTCGAGTTCGGCGAAGCGGGCGCCGTCGAGGAGCGGGAGCAGATCGAGCGGGTCGAGGATCGCTCGGACGCCTACCACCTGCGGGTCGGCGATCGCGACGTGATCGCCGCCTATCTGCTGGAGATCACGCGGGCGGGCGGGGACGGCCCGTAGCGCCCGGCAGGCAAGAGAGGCCGCGGCAGCGGGGGGCACCACCCCCCCGCTTGCGAGACGAACCAGAATCTCAACCGCAGACTCGGTCGCCGGCGTCCGGAACACCGCCGGCTGACCTGATGGATACTGCGAAGAAGGGAAATCTACGCGGGCTGGCGCCGAACGTCAATCGTCAGCCCCGGACGGACCCTTCCTGCCCTTTCGGACGGGGATTCTCCCCCTTCCGACCCGTTGTAGGGCCTGGGTACCCGCCATATCGTCCTCTTAAGGCCAGTGAGCGAGAGGATGGAGAGGGATGCCTGAGGTCAAGACGCGCGAACCGGCGTGGGCTGGCGCCCCGTCGCCCGAGCCCGAGCAGCAGCAGGGCAGCGGCGACGTCGTCGCGGTTGGGGCCCACCTGACCGGCAGCGTGCCGCTGTCGGGCGCCGAGGATGTCTTCAGGCACGTGGCCGCCAAGCTCGGCGACCGGCTCCGCCGGCTCCCCGATGGCGAGACGGGTCCGCGCTCGGACTGGATCCTGTGGCAGTACCCGGTGTTCAGCGCGTTGCCGCAGTTCGTCGTCGGTCCTCCCGGCGACGCGACCTACCGGACGCTCCCGAAGCTGCGACTGCGGGCCGGAGTGTCGGCCTCCGAGGTGAGTTTCAGCGACCTCGGGTTCGCCGAGACGGCGCTGGCGTCGTACCGGCTGTTCGCGCGGCTCAAGCGCGACGGCGAGCTGCCCCACCACCTGCGCTTCCAGGTCTGCCTGCCGACGCCGCTGGCGCCGATCAGCGCGTTCGTCGACCCCGAGCACCAGGCGGTGATCGAGCCGATCTACGAGCGGCGGATGCTCGACGAGCTGGCGCAGTTGCTGGCGTCGATCCCCGCCGACCAGCTCGCGGTCCAGTGGGACGCCCGGGTCGAGTTCGCGATGCTCGAGGGCGAGGTTCCGGCCTGGTTCTCCGAGGTCCGCGCCGGGGTGCTCGAGCGGCTGCTGCGGCTCGCCCGGCATGTGCCCGCGGAGGTCCAGCTCGGCTTCCACCTCTGCTACGGCGACGAGGCCCACGGCCACTTCGCCCCCGAGGTCGACGTCCGCAAGCTGGTCGAGGTCGCGAGCGCGCTCGCGGTCAGCCTGTCGCGGCCGCTGAACTGGATCCACATGCCGCTCCCCCGCGACCCGGGGGATGAGCGGTACTCGCCGCTCGCGGCGCTGACCCTGCAGCCCGAGACCGAGCTGTTCCTGGGTCTCGTGCACCTCGACGACGGGGTCCCCGGCGCCAGCGGGCGGATCGCTGCCGCCCGCCGCTACGTCCCGGCGTTCGGCGTCGCCACCGACTGCGGCTGGGGGCGGGGCGGCTCGGAGAAGGTCGAGGGTCTGCTGGACCTGCACCGGGCCGTGTCGAACCCGCTGCCCGCCCACCTGCGCGGCGGCGAGTCGCAGTCGTTCGCCTGGCCCGAGGGGTTCGTCCGGGTCCCCGACGACGACTGGACCCATCAGCCGATCGACGACACCGCGCTCGCCTACGACCACGTCGACCAGCACGGCTGGTACAGCAACCTCAACCCGACCGTCGACGAGATCGCGCAGGCGGTGCAGGACGGCGACATCGTGCTCGACTACTCGGGCGGCACCGGCATCCTCCTGGACCGGCTCCGGCTGCGGCTGTTCGAGCGCCCGGTCGGCTGGCTGATCGTCGACGCCTCCGCCAAGTTCCTGCGGGTCGCGGTCGAGAAGTATCGCGAGGACCCGCGGTTCGCGGTCCGGCTGCTGCACTACCTGCGCGAGCAGAAGCGCCTCGAGAGCCTCGACGAGGTGCTCGGCGAGGTGCTGTTGACCCGTGGCATCGACGTCGTCGTCGCGGTCAACGCGATCCACCTCTACCCAGACCTCGACGCGGTTGCGCGCGCGTGGTTCCGGGCGCTGAAGCCCGGCGGCAAGGTGTTCATCAACTCCGGCAACCTCCGCAACCCGCGCGCCGCCGCCGGCGAGTGGATCCTCGACGAGACCGTCTGGGTGATCAACGACATCGCCGAAGGGATCGTGACCTCGGAGCCCGAGTACGCGAAGTACCGGCCGGTGCTCGACAACGCCGAGCGGATGCGCCAGCACGCCGAGCAGCGCGACCGCGTGTTCCTGAAGCCGCGGCCGCTCGACTACTACACGACCGCGCTGACCGGCGCCGGCCTGAGCGTCACCGAGGTCCGCGAGAAGACGATCGTCGCCAACGTCGGCGAGTGGTTCGAGCTGATGACCGCCTACCACGAGAGCGTGCTCGGGTGGGTCGGCGGCACCAGGAAGCTCGACGGCGAGGCCGCGACGCCGGAGGCGCTCGAGGACCGCCTGACGATCATGCGCCGGGCGATGGAGACGATCTTCGCCGGGCGCGAGACGTTCGACGCGTGCTGGACCTACATCACCTGCGAGAAACCGACCGGTTAGCCTGTCCGTCATCAAGCGGGTCGCGGTAACCGGCGGGAGCGGTAAGGCTGGGCGAGGCGTCACCCGGGATCTCGCCGAGCACGGCTACGAGGTGCTCAACATCGACGTGCGGCCGTCGCCGGAGTCATCCGGTCCGAACTCGCCAGTCCCGTTGCTGACGGCCGACCTGACCGACTACGGGCAGGCGCTGGAGGCGCTCAGCGCCGGCGACTGGGGTCCGCCGCCCGACGCCGTCGTGCACCTGGCGGCGATCCCCTCGCCTGTGCACGCGACTCCCGACCTGGTGTTCCGGACGAACATGGCCAGCACCTACGGGGTCTTCTCCGCCGCGGCACGGCTGGGGATAGGCCGGGTCGTGTGGGCGTCGAGCGAGACGACCCTGGGGCTGCCGTTCGAACGGGCGCCTGATTACGCGCCGATCGATGAGGCTCACATCTACCCGGAGTCGAGCTACGCGCTGTCGAAGGTGCTCGGCGAGGAGATGGCCAGGCAGTTCAGCCGCTGGTTCGGGATGACGATCCTGGGGCTGCGCTTCTCCAACATCATGGTCCGCGCCGACTACGAGCAGTTCCCGGCCTTCTGGGATGACCCGCACCTGCGGAAGTGGAACCTCTGGGGGTACGTCGACGAGAGCCACGTCAACCAGAGCGTGCGGCTGGCGCTCGAGGCCGAGATCTCGGGAGCCGACTCCTTCATCATCGCCGCCGCCGACACCGTGATGAAGCGGCCCAGCCGGGAGCTGATGTCCGAGGTGTTCCCGGGCGTCAAGGTCGCTGACGGCGTCACCGGGTTCGACACGCTGCTCGGCATCGACAAGGCCCGCGCCGCGCTGGGCTACTCGCCCGAGTTCAGCTGGCGCCAGCTCCATTGACGGCGGGTGCGCAGGCGCACGGGAGGACGCGGCGCAGTAATGTTCGCGCTAACAGAGGGAGGGGTTGTGGACGGAGACGTTGTCGATGACGGTCGCGAGCGATGACCGCGAGTGCTGGTTCCTGACAGGCAGCCAGCATCTCTACGGACAGGAGGCACTCGAGCAGGTGCAGAGGCAGTCGGCCGAGGTCGTCGCTGAGCTGAATGCGGCGGCCGAGGTCGGGGCGCGCGTGATCGCCAAGCCGGTCCTGACCAGCGCCGACGCGATCCGGCGCGCCTGCCTGGAGGCCAACAGCGATGACAACTGCATCGGCGTGTTCGCGTGGATGCACACATTCTCGCCTGCCAAGGCGTGGATTCCGGGCCTGAAGGCCCTGGGCAAACCGTTGCTCCACTTCCATACGCAGGCGAACCGGTCGCTGCCGTGGGACGCGATCGACATGGACTTCATGAACCTCAACCAGGCGGCCCATGGCGACCGTGAGTTCGGGTACATCGCGACCCGGATGGGAATTCGCCGCAAGACCGTCGTCGGCCACGTCAGCGACCCGCGCGTGCGCGAGCGGATCGGTGCCTGGGTGCGGGCGGCCGCCGGATGGCGTGAGGCCCAGCGTCTCCGGGTTGTCCGTTTTGGGGACAACATGCGCGATGTCGCGGTCACCGACGGTGACCGGGTGGAGGCTCAGATCCGCTTTGGCTGGTCGGTTCAGACCTACGGGATCAACGACCTGGCCTCCGCCGTCGACGCCGCAGCGCAGTCCGAGATCGCGCGGACCGCAGCCGCCTACCAGCGGGAGTACCGGATCGATCCGGTACTCGCCGCCGGCGGGGCGCGCCATCAGTCACTGCTGGAGGCGGCGAAGATCGAGGTGGGCCTGCGCAGCTTCCTGGAGCAGGGCGACTTCGGCGCGTTCACAACCAACTTCCAGGACCTCGGCGGGCTCTCGCAGCTGCCCGGGATCGCGGCGCAGCGACTGATGGCCGACGGCTATGGATTCGGGGCGGAGGGGGATTGGAAGACGGCCGCGCTGCTGCGCGTCATCAAGGTGATGGCCGCCGGGCGGCTCGGGGGGACCTCCTTCATGGAGGACTACACCTACGACTTCGGTCCGGATGACCCGGTCGTGCTGGGCGCGCACATGCTCGAGGTCTGCCCGAGCATCGCCGCCGAGCAGCCGAGTTGCGAGATCCACCCGCTCGGAATCGGAGACCGCGACGATCCGGTGCGACTGGTGTTCACGGCGGCGCCGGCGGCGGCGATCGTGATCGGCATCCTCGACCTCGGCGACCGCTTCCGGCTGGTCGCGAACGAGATCGAGGTGGTCGCGCCGGCCGCGCCGCTGCCGAAGCTGCCGGTGGCGAGAGCCATCTGGAAGCCGGCGCCAGATCTGGCGACGTCGGCCGAGTGCTGGATCACGGCCGGCGGCCCGCACCACTCGGTGCTCACTTCGGCGATTGACCGGGAGTCGCTCGACGACCTGGCGAGCATCGCCGACGTGGAACTCGTCTGGATCGATCAGACAACGACGGCCGGCGAGTTCCGGCACCGGCTGGACTGGAACGACGCCCACTACCGAACCAAACCGCGATGAGACCTCGCGTCAGTGGCGGCATAGGATTCCTTCGGTGAACGCCCAGTCTGAAACCAGCGCCGCCCGCCTGCCCGCGATGACCGACGTCGCGAAGGCGGCGGCCGTGTCCCACCAGACGGTGTCGCGGGTTCTGCACGGCCATCCAAACGTCCGGCCGGCAACGCGCGAGCGCGTCCTGGCGGCGATCGAGGAGCTCGGCTACCGGCCGAACCTGGCCGCCCGCACGCTCGTCACCGGGCGCTCGAACGCGATCGGACTGGTGACGCTGAGGACAACCCTGTTCGGGCCCGTCGCGACGCTGTATGCGGTCGAGCAGGCGGCGTGGGCTTCGGGGTACTCGGTGTCGGTCTCAAGTGTCAGCTCGATCGACCGGCGCAGCCTCAGCGAATCGGTGGCGCGGCTGGTCCAGCAGGCCGTCTCCGGGATGATCATCATCGCCCCGATCGCGAGCTCGGAGCCGGCGCTGGATGCGCTCCCGGATGACATTCCGGCAGTCGTGGTCGAGGCGACCCCCGATTCCGACGTGGCGGCGGTGGCCGTGGACCAGATCGCGGGGGCGCGGATCGCCACCCAGCATCTGCTCGACCTCGGGCACCGCACGGTCGCCCACATCTCCGGCCCGCCAGACTGGACCGAGGCGCGGCGGCGGGTGGAAGGATGGCGCTCGACGCTCGAGCAGGCGGGGGCCGAGGTGCCGGCGGTCCTCGTCGGCGACTGGTCGGCCCGTTCGGGCTATGACGCGGGCTGCGTGCTCGCCGAGCTGCCGGAGATCACGGCGGTGTTTGCGGCAAACGACAACACGGCGCTGGGCCTGCTGCGCGCGATGAGCGAACGCGGCCGCTCCGTGCCCGAGCACCTGAGCGTGGTCGGCTACGACGACATCGCCGAAGCGGCGTTCTTCACGCCGCCGCTGACGTCGATCCGGCAGAACTTCGCCGAGATGGGCAGACGCAGCGTCGAGCTGATCCTGCGCCAGATGGAAACCGGCAACCGCAGCGCCGAGCGGATCGAGCTCACCCCCGAGCTGGTTCTGAGGGAGAGCACCGCCGCCCCCGCTGCAGCCTAAGTACGAACGGGCGCAGGGGTCGCCGACGCCAGCGATTGCCCGGTCTGCGGATCGAAGAAGTGCAGGTGCTCGGTGTCGACGGTCAACGTCACGTGCTCGCCGCGTGCGACCTGCAGGCGCGGGTCGACCCGGGCAACGCCCATGCCTGAGCCGATCTGCCTCGTCGGCTCGCCCTCGTCACTGGTGAGCGGCTCGGCATCGGCGACCTTCATGTCGCCCGAGAAGTGAACCAGCAGCTCGTTGCCGAGTTCCTCCACCAGCTGGACATCGCCCTGCAGGGTGCTTCCATCGGCCGCGGACCCATCCTCCGCTCCGATCGTCAGATGTTCCGGCCGGACCCCGACGATCAGCTCGCGGCCCGCGTAGGAGGCGAGCTCCGAGCGCGTCGCGCGCTGCCTGTCCGAGATCGCCAGCCGCTGTGTCCCGAGCTGCAGCGACTCAGCGCCCGGGGCCACCTCGGCCGTGTACAGATTCATCGACGGCGAGCCCATGAACGCGGCCACGAACATGTTGGCCGGCGCGGCGTAGATCTCGCGCGGCGGCGCAATCTGCTGCAGGACGCCCTCGCGCATCACCGCCACCCGATCGCCCATCGTCATCGCCTCGGTCTGGTCGTGGGTGACGTATAGCGTCGCGACGCCGACCCGGCGCTGGATCTGCATCACCTCGGTGCGCATCTGGACGCGCAACCGGGCGTCGAGGTTGGACAGCGGCTCATCCATCAGGAACACGGCGGGCTCGCGAACGAGTGCACGGCCCATCGCCACCCGCTGCCGCTGGCCTCCGGAAAGCTGACGCGGCTTGGCCGACAGCAGATCGCTCATCCCCAGGAGCGCGGCCGCCTCCCGCACGCGCCGGTCCTGCTCGCCCTTGGGCACATGGCGCATCGACAGCGAGAAGGCGATGTTCTGGTGGACGCTCAGGTGCGGGTAGAGCGCATAGTTCTGGAAGACCATCGCGACGTCTCGGTCGCGCGGGCTCGAATCGGTGACGAGCTTGCCGTCGAGCAGGATCTCGCCGTCGGTGATGTCCTCGAGCCCGGCGACCATCCGCAGGATCGTCGTCTTTCCACACCCGGACGGGCCGACCAGGACGACGAACTCACCGTCGGCGACGAACATGTCGACCGACTTGACCGCCTCGACGCCGTTGTCGTACGTCTTGCTGACGTACTGCAGGGTGAGCGTCGCCAACTCTCCTCCTAACCCATCTGCGGGATCCAGACCCGCATCGCGCCGGTGCCGCGGTTGGCCCAGGCGAAGTACGGGACCGCGACCAGGTCGATCTCGCGCTGGCGCTCGGACCCCGGGAGGACCTCGCGAGCGTCGCGGTATTCGTGTTGCCGCCAGCCGTCGAGCTCGGCCAGCGACGCCTCGCCGAGGACCGACGGCATCCCCTCCAGGCCGGGCCGCTCCGGCCCGTCGCTGAGCGCCGCATCTGCGGCCAGGCGCAGGTCGGCGAGCTCCACGTCGGCTTCGATGTCGGCCTGCTCCACGCAGTAGACGAGCGGCCCACGCTCGATCGCAACACATCCGCGCACCGCGTCGATGCGGGGATTTGGGACGGTCAGGCGCGGTTTGACGTCGAGCTCGAGGGTGACGCGGTCGCCGGGTTGCCAGTCCCGGGAGATCCGTGCATAACCGCCGGCGGTGACGGGTTCGCCGTCGACGGTCGCACCGGTCGCCCAATCCGGGATCCGCAGCGACAGCGTCCAGGTGCCCCTGCCGAGCACCTCGATCTCGACCCGCCCGTCCCACGGGTACCGGGTGGCGACGCGCAGCTCCAGCGGCGTCCCATCGGGCGCCGCGGTCGCGATCGTCGCATCGGTGAACTGCTGCAGCTGGATCCCGTGCTCGTCGCGGGTGGCGACGTACTGGTCGATCGCCGCGAGCGTGCGCATGATGTTCGGCGGGCAGCAGGCGACCGGATCCCACGGATGCCGATCTGGATGCCCGTCCGGCGCCTGCAGCGGATTGACGTAGAAGAACGCACGCCCGTCCAGCGAATACCCCGACAGGAAGCCGTTGTAGAGCGTGCGCTCGATCAGGTCGGCGAAGCGGCTCTCACCCGTGACCAGCAGCATCCGCCAGCTCCACATGACGCTTGAGATGGCGGCGCAGGTTTCGCAGTAGCCGCGGTCCGGCGGCAGCTCGTAGGGCTCGCCGAAGGCCTCCCCGGTGTACCGCGAGCCGATGCCTCCGGTCAGGTAGGTCTTGCCCGAGGTCATGTCCTGCCACTGCGCGAGCATCGCCGCCAGCAGCTGCTCGTCGCCCGTCTCCGCATACAGGTCCGTCGCGCCCGCGGCCAGGTAGGTGGCGCGTATGGCGTGCCCGCGGATCGTCTGCGAGCCCCGCAGCGGCTCGTCGTCCTGGTAGTACTCGGGCGGGAAATGGTGATGGAACCGCCTGGTCCCGCGCCGCGAGATGAGCACGTCCGCCAGCTCGAGGTAGCGCTGCTCGCCCGTCTCGCGGTACAGCTCGACGAGCGCGACCTCGACCTCCGGGTGGCCGTCGGTGCTGCCGTCCAGCTGCCCGCCGCGGAAGACCGCGTCGATCAGGTCCGCAAAGCGCCGTCCGACCGCGAGCAGCCGATCGTCGTCGAGCGCCCGCGCCCAGGCGATGCCGGCCTGGATCAGATGGCCCGCGCAATACAGCTCATGACCCATCTCGAGGTCCGTCCAGCGCCACGCCGGATCGATCTGCCCGCGCGTGTCGATATAGCCGTCGTCCTCCTGAACCGCCGCGATCAGCGCGAGCGCCGTCTCGGCGTGCCGGCGCAGCTCCGGTGAGTCCTGGCGGCGCAGCTCCCAGGCCGCGCCCTCGAGCCACTTGTACAGATCGGTGTCGCTGAACTGGTAGCCACGGCGCTCACCCTCGATCTCTCCCGCCGCGATCCGGAAGTTGTCGATGTTGCCGACCCGCTCGAGCTCGGCCCACCCGTGGGCCAGGGTCGCGTCCGCGTTGAGCCGCTGCTTGTCGCCCAGCAGGCCGGCCCCGAGCGTGACGCTCCCGGCCACGAGCGGGCGCAGCGCGACGCGCGCCGACGTGCTCGGCGCCACCGTGGCGGCATGCTCCTCGGCGCGGGCCACCGCTCGCCTCAGCCCTTGACCGCGCCGGACATCAGGCCCTGCACGTAGTAGCGCTGCAGGGCGAGGTAGAGCAGGATGCAGGGCACCATCGCGATCACGATCCCGGCCGACAGGAAGCCGTTGTTGATCGCGCCGTAGGTGCCCGTGGCGACGTCGAACAGCTTGACCGGCAGGGTCAGCTTGTCGTTCGTGGCCAGGAACGTGAGCGCCTGCAGGAACTCGGTCCACGAGTACAGGAACGCGTAGGTGGCCGTGGTCGCGAGCCCGGGCAGGATCATCGGCCGCAGAATCCGCACGAGCGTCTTGAACACGCCGGCGCCGTCGACCGCCGCCGACTCGATCAGCTCGCGTGGAATCGAGGCAAACGTGTTCCGCATCACGAACACCCCGAACGGCAGGTTGAACGTCGAGTAGATCAGCATCAGCCCGAACAGGTTGTTGGTCAGATGCAGGTCGGTGAGCTCGATGAACAACGGTGTCAGCACGGCCTGGAACGGGATCATCAGCGCCAGCAGGATCAGCGCGAACACGACCCCGGAGCCGCGGAACCGGTAGCGCGCCAGGCCGTATCCGGCCAGCGTCGCGACGACGGTCGTGATCACGACGGTGCCGAACGCGGCGATGAAGCTGTTGGCGAGGTTGACGCCGATCCCGTCGGTGCCGAAGATGCCGCGGTAATTCTCGAACGTGAAGTGGGTGAAATCCCCCGACTGTGGGGCTGAGCTGGCCAGCACAGCCGGCTGGAACGAGCGCAGCACCGACCACACCAGCGGCGCGATGAACACGATCGCGAGCATGATCGCGACGATCAGGTAGACCCAGAAGCCGGCGCCGCGGTCGCGCTTGCGGCGTCGCCTGGTCGTGCGAATCGGAGTTGCGGCGGAGACCGTGCTCATGCTTCGGTGGTGTCCCGCAGCGCGATGAACTGGATGATGGTCACGAGACCGATCACCAGCACGAGCACCATCGCCATCGCCGTCGCGTAGCCGAGCTGGTTGTTCTCGAATCCCGTCTGGTAGATCCACTCGACGATGCTCTCGAGCCCGACGTTGTTCTGGGCGAGGATGAAGAACTGGTTGAACGCCAGGAACGAGCCGATCATCGAGATGATCAGGCTGAGGGCGATCGAGCGGCGGAGCAGCGGCAGCGTGATCCGCAGCTCCTTCTTCCACCATGACGCGCCGTCGACGTCGGCGGCCTCGTACAGCTCGCGAGGGATGCTCTGCATTCCCCCCGTGAGGATCAGCATCGTCAGGCCCGAGGCGAACCAGACGACGATCACGCTGATCGCCACCAGGGCGCTGCCGTAGGTGAACGTCCAGATGTGCTGGTCGCCGACGATCCCCAGCTTCGACAGCAGGAAATCGACGCCGCCCGAGCCCGGCTGCAGCTCGATCGAGAAGATGAAGCTGACGGCCGTCAGACCGACCACGAACGGCAGGAAATAGAGCGTCCGGAAGACCGACGCCCCGAACCGGTTTGAGCGCAGCAGCGCCGCCAGCCCGTACCCGACGAGGAAGATCGGCGGCGTCACGATCGCCGTGTACAGCGCGGTGAACCTGAGCGCGTGCCAGAACTGAGGATCGTGCAGGAGCCGGCTGTAGTTGGCGGTGCCGACGTAGTGGTAGGCCCCGATCAGCGGCCAGTCGGTCAGCGAGATGTAGACCGCGTAGCCGAGCGGGAACAGCACGAACGCGACCACCAGAACGCAGGCGGGCGTTACGAGCGCACGACCGATCCGGGCCGAGCGCCGGCGCTGCGCATTGCGCGAACGCCGGCGCACGGTGACCGGGCTGTCAATGGCCACGGTCTGACTAGCGTTGGCCATCCAGTTGGAGCCCCTCAGGTCTCACTCGTGCTCGTGACCCGCTTGCCAGTCGTGGTCTGATCCTAATCCGTCGTGCCGCTCACGTGTTGTGCACCACCGCGAGGGCGTTCTGGAACCCCTGCTGCCCAGTCTGCAGCCCTCCGGTCAGGTCGTTGTGGTACACGGCCTGCGTGAACATCTGAAACCACGGCGAGTTCGGCACATTGATCGCCGAGTTGTAGATCAGCGTTACCGGCGCAGCCCCGTACTTGAGGGCCTTCAACGCGACTGCATCCTGAGGGTTCGCCTTCGTGAATCCGGGCGCGCTGATCACGTCGGTCCGCACCGGTGTCTCGCCGAGTGACGGGTACTGCTCCTGCACCGACTTCTGGAGCATCCACTTGATGAACTCCCAGGCGCCCGACGCATTCTTGGCGCCCTTGGGGATGACGAAGTCATCGCCGCCGTCGAATGTGGAGTACTTCCCGTTCGCCCCGGGCAGCGGCGCGATGCCGACGTCGCCGAGGATTCCGGCCTTCTTGATCGCCGCGACGAAGCCATAGTCGCCCGGCAGGATCCCGATCTTGCCCGCCTCGAAGTCAGCGCCCCAGGTCGTGCCCGAGTCCGTCAGGTCGTTCGCTGGCGTGTCGTGATCGTTGTACAGCGTCTGGTACATCTGCAGCTCGGCCTTCAGGTCCGAGTTGTGCGCGATGTTGACCTTCTGGCTCCCGATCGGCCCGGTGAGCAGGTCGTTGTGATCGGCGAACAGCGCCGGCAGCATCACGAAGCCGAGGCACCCCTGGCAGTCGCCGGCGAACGAGAAGCCGCTGATGCCGTTGCCCAGCTTGTTGACGGCCTGAGCGTCCTTGATGATGTCGGCGAAGTTCGCGGGCGCGGCGTTGGGGTTCAGGCCCGCCTGCCGGAAGAGCTTCTTGTTGTACCAGAGCACCGACAGGTCGCCGAGGTACGGCAGCCCGTACTCCTGGCCCTTGTATACGCCGAGCGCGAGGTGTCCCGGGCTCAGGGCGCTCTTGAACGGGAGCGCATTGATGTACTTCGTCAGGTTCATCAGCGCACCCTCGCTCGTGAACTCCGGCACGTCGATGTCGTTGAGCCCGACAACGTCGGGCGGGTGGCCGGCCCGGATCGCCGTTGCCAGCGTGGACGTGTCGCAGTTCGGACACGTCTCTGTGACCGTGACGTGCAGGTTCGGGTGCGCCTTGTTGAACTCGGGGACAAGCTTGGCCGCCGCGAGATCGGTTGCGGACCGCTGGTAGAACACGACGGTGCCGGTCGCATTGACGCCGAACGCGGACCTCGCCGCTCGTTTATGGCCGGCCGACAGCGCCGACCCAACGAACACGAGGCCGACAAGCGCGGCCAGACCGGCGCTCAGCGCCAGCCGCTTAGCTGCTCTGGAGCCCATCTCTCCTCCTCCAATTGTTGTTCCTCCCTCGCGGACCTCGGTTTATCAAGATCCGTTGCCTCCTCGCACCGTTTCCAAGCGCTTCGTGAGGCCCTCCGACCCTAACATGGACCTGGGACCGTTATTGTTGACGCTAACATCCGGCGCTGTCAAGCCGTTCGCGGCGTCCACGGCCCGCCGCCCACCGCCCACCGTTTCTGGCCGTCCGACGGCGGCGGGAGCGGGTCCGGCGGGCGCTGTCGGGCGCCCGCCGCACCGCTGATTGCTCGCCGTTTGCAGGTCAGCCGCTGGTCGGAATGCTCGGAACTATCCACTGGATGGCCCCGACGCCGCTCGCCGGCGGGTTGCTGGATGTGACCATCGAGACCCGGAGCTTGGTGGTCGTCACCGGGTCGAACGTGACGGTGTTGAACACGTTGTCGGCTTCGGGGTAGCTGCTCGTCGGGGTCACATCCACCCAGGCGCTCCCGTTCCAGTACTGGACCACCCACGAGGCCGGCAGTTGCAGGCCGCCACCGTCGTCGGCGAAGTAGACCGACGAGCTGTTGGTCGTGATCGGCTGAGTCCAGTCGAGCTCCATGTACTGAGTGCCGGCCATCGGCCAGGTGCCCCAGTACGGGGTCAGGTCGGAGTCGTCACTGGACTGGATCGGATAGATCCCGTTGTTGATCGCCGTGATCGTCGTCCACGGCGATGCGTACGACGCCGACGCGGTGGCGGTCAGGGCCAGGTCCGTCGCTCCGGGTGGCAGTGGCAGCGGCCTCTGCGCCGACACCCACTGCTCGGCGCTGGCCGACTGCGCCGAGCCGAAGCCATTCGAGTAGCTCGCCGAGACGACGACGCCGGCGCCTCCGTTGGCGGCGGCCGGTGGGGTAACCGAGTAGGTCACCGTCTCGGTGTCACCCGGAGCGATCGAGGCGAAGCTGCTCGGGCTCATTGCCTGGACGGTCCAGCCTGACTGCACGTTGGGAGTGAGGTTGACACCGGTCAGCGCGCTATCGCCTGTGTTGGTGATCGTGGCCGTCGCGGTGGCCGGCTCGCCGGAGGTCAGAACCGGCTGGGCGTGCTGGCCTGGCACGGTGCTGGCTACCTGGACGCTCATGGTCGGTCGGCCGGCATTCCCGAGCCGGATAACGGAGGAATGGCCGTCCATCGTCACCGTCTGGGTCGAGGCGTCGTACCTGCCGCCGTCGACCGACTGCACGCCCGCGTCCGCGAACACGGGCAGCTGGATCTCGACGTTCCTTGACGGCAAGCGTCCGGAAACGGTGACGTGCACCGTCGTCGACCGACCCTCCCTGGCGGTGCTGATTCGCACGCCATAGGTCTGCCGGCGTCCGCTCGACTCGTCGAACGACGAGGTCAGGTTGCCGACCGAGATCGTCCGGCCGGGAGTGACCCACGCGTCAGGCACACCGCGGCCGATGTACACGACGGGGTGGAAGGAAGGCGTCCCCGCCGAGTCGACGCGGCTCGTCATTCCCTGCGCCACCAGTGACTGCAGCAATGTCTGTGTCTGTCCGGCCATCGGCCAGACATACGGGTCGGCGCCGAACTCCGGCGGGGCGTGATTGCCCTGCCACGGGTTGTTCGGGTCAGGTGTCGAGCCGTTGGCCTCCCACCACGAGTTGGGGCCGCCGGTCGTCGAGGCGATCTGCCACGCGTAGCTGGTGATCGGCAGGTCGCGATAGGCGTTGCCGAACAGCGCGTCGGCGGAGTACGCGGTGTTCAGCGCCACGCTGTAGCCGGTGTACGCGCCGAACGATGGGTAGGGCACGCCGGTGCCCTGCAGCCGGGCGAAGCCCAGCTCGTACATGTTGTCGCTCTGGGAGGGGTCGCCGAGGATGCCGTTCAGTTGCCCACCCTGCAGGACGATCGTCCACTGGTTCTCACCCCACAGCAGCTGTGAGGCCCAGTTGGCGTCCATCGCGCTGCCACAGCGATCCTGCGTGATTGGGATGTCGACCTCGCACGGCAGGAAGTTCGTGCCGCTGGCCTGCTCGTTCGCGGCGAGCCCGGCGTTGGTCGCGCCCAGCAGGCTGGTGTACTCACCCTGCGCCCACGTTGCCTCCGCCGTATCGCCGATCCGGTCAGCGATGTAGGCATACGCCATCAGCCCCGCCAGCGCGGTCTCGTCATCGAACAGCCAGTGGCCACCGGAGTCGTTGTCGAACGAGAACCTCAGATACCCGGTGCTCGAGTTGATCTGCGACAGCAGGTCCGTGTGCATCATCGTGTACAGGCTCGGTCCCCACTGGCTCGGCCCGTTGGCGTCGTCGTCGAAGTACGTCTTGACAAAGGCGACGTCATTGGTTGCTTGCAGGTACTGAGCCCATGCGATCGGTGTGCGCCAGACCCCGTCCCAGTACCAGTTCGCGCCAAACTCGTTGAAGTTGGGGTCCTCGGAGATGCGTCCGGTCAGCAGCAGGTTCTGCGCGTCGGTGAAGTCTCCGAGCTCGAAGCGGTTGTCGAGGATCCCGGGCAGGTCGTGGTTCAGTAGCCAGTCATAGTTGTTGGCGCCGGAGAACGGTGACTTGTCGACCTGGACGATCCGGGTGTAGACGAACGCCGCCCTGTAACCGTTGTCGATGGCGGTGCCCGGGTCCGCCAGGCCGCCTGTGTTGGGCAGCGGGGCGTCGGGCAGCGACAGGGTCGGGATCGACGACAGCCGCTGGTTCCAGAACGACGCCATATGACGGAATGCACGATCGTAGGATGCCGCGCCCGAGTCACCCGGGCCCGGTGTCAGCTGCGCAACGGTGGGCAGGGTGCCACCGACCGTGAACGTGTCGACGGCCGAGACGAAGTCGTGGTGCACGGTCTGGCCCGGCTGAACCGTCTCCGGATCGTTGTTCAACGTCACCAGGTTCGGCCCCGAGGGATCCGACGGCACATCGACCGCGGCGGAGCTCTGGTTCGTCACGCGGATCCTGGTGTACACCAGCTCGGCAGGGCTGCCGGCGATGGTCTGCTTGTCGGCGAAATCAGTGATCGAGATCCTGACGTTGTCCCGAGTGAACGACGTCGTCATCGCGGGCAGATAGCCGTCGGCCATGGTCCACTGCACCGAACCGGGTGCGGGCGCCTGCCCGGGGGCGAGGCCCCAGGTGTAGGCGCCGAAGGAGTACATGGCGCCGCAGAATTGCTCACCGAACCGGCTGGTGAACGTCGTCGGCACGCCGCGGGCGAAATACGAGCCGGACAGGTACTCGAACGGTGCGTAGATGTTGCCCTCCCAGCCGATCGCGGTCTGGTTGGCGAAACCGAACCCATACGGATCCGACGGTGTCGGGAAGTTCGTGCCGAAGTCCTGCGGCAGCGAGCTGTTGTTGCACGCATTGACGGGCAGGTTCGGCAGCGGGTCGAAGGTGGCGGCAGTGGCGGTCTGTGCCGCCAGCGCAACGGTGGTCGCGATCGCGCCGGCCGCAGCGGCCAGCGCCCTAACAACGCTCCGTCTTCTCATGGTCCCTCTTCTCTCTCCAGCGTTTCAGCGGTCCGGCCGGCCGGACACCCTTCAGGAGCTGGTAGTTAGCGCTAACATCTCCGCGCGCCCAACCCCTGATTGCGGCATTCCGGCAGGCGCTTCCCAGCACTTTCGCGAACCATTGTTGACGCTAACATCCGGCGATGTCAAGCTGGCGCCAGTGCTCGGGATCCTGGTCTAGCGGGACCAGGATCCCGGAACAGAGCGGAGCCGAGCGCCGATGTGGTCCGCGGTCCGGGTCGCCAGCGACATGATCGTCAGCGACGGGTTGACCGACAGCGTCCGCGGGATCACCGAGCCGTCGCCGATGAACAGCCGGCGTATGTCGTGGGATTCGCAGTGGGCGTCGACGACGGAGCGTTCGGGGTCCGAGCCCATCCGGCAGCCGCCCTGGACGTGGGTCGACAGGACGCCGGTCTGGAACACGCGGCTGGCGCCCGCGGTCCGCAGCACGTCGCGGGCGAACGCGAGCGACTCGTCGATCCGCCGCTGCTCGCGTTCGTTGAAGGCGATCGTGTAGCGGTCGTTGCCGTGCTCGTCGACCCAGGCGGCACCGGTGTTCTCGTCGTTGACCAGCGTCAGCAGGCCGTTGCAGTAGCGGTAGCGCTTCATGATCTCGACGAGTTCCTCGCCCCAGAGCGCGTTCCCGTCCTCGTCCTGGAGCGCGGTGGCGAACCCGATCGGATCCTGCACCGTGGCCGCCTCGACCACGTAGCCGCCGTCCTCGTCGCGCTGGAACGCCATCGCGTGGGCGGTGATCGGGTAGACCATGTGCGCGTCCTGGGGCTCGTCGAACAGACCCTCGACGAGGCGGGCGACGTGGAACCCGAGCTTGCGGCCGATCAGCAGGCTGCTGGGGGAGTCTCCGGCGGCCTCGCGGACGCCGGAGCGCAGCAGCAGGCCGGGGGTCGCGAGCGCACCGGCCGCGACGACGACCACGTCGGCGTCGATCCGATGCTGGTCGCCGCCTGAATCGAGGTACTCGACACCGGTCGCCTCCGGCCCGTCGCCGCGATCCCCGATCAGCACGCGCCTGACCTCGCAGTCGGCGCGCAGCTCGAGGCCGTTGAACACCCGGGCCGGTTGGATGTAGCTGTTGAGCGTCGACTTGCCGGCGTTGGTCGGACACCCCTGCAGGCAGGAGCCGCACAGCATGCAGTTGGCGTCGGTGTACGAGTCGACCGACTCGAGCTCGGCGCCGAGCTGTTTGAACGCGGGCGCGACCGTGTGGACGCAGTGCTGCCAGTCGTCGCGGCGGCGGACGCCGAGCCGCCGCTCGACCCGCTCGATGTACGGGAGCAGGTCGGCCTCGCCGAACGGGTCGCCCGCGTCGCCGGTGAGCCCGGCCGCCGCGTGCCACTTTTCGTAGTCCTCGGCGCCCGGACGCAGCGCGACCTTGGTGTTGATGGTGGTGGTGCCGCCGACGCAGCGGCCGCGGAACATCGGCATCGGCGCCTTGACCGTCGACTCGGGGGCGGGCTCGGCCCACGCGATCGGCCACCACATCTGGTGGGTCGCCCGCGCCTCCCAGCGCATGTGGTCGGCGGCGGCGACGTGAGGGCCGGTCTCGAGCAGCAGCACCCGGCGGCCGCGCTCCGCCAGTTCCGAGGCGATGATCCCGCCGCCGGCGCCGGAGCCGACGACGACGACCTCGAACTGCTCGCTCACGCGCCGATCCCGGATTCGGCCTGGGGGCCCGCCTCCGGCGGCCACGTGGCCGCCGGAGTCACCCCTAGATATGACCAATCCTTCTCGATCCGGGCGGCGAGCGGCGGCGCGAAGTCGATCTCCGACCAGGCGCCCGGACCCGGGGCCCCGGGAGCGACGAAGTCGCTGTAGAAGGCCTCGCAGGCGAGCGCCCTGATCAGCGCGAACTCGGCGGTCTGCGCGTGCTCGGCGAGGTTGCCTTCGGCGAGCGTTGTGATCGCGGCGAGCGCGAAGCTGCGGTCGCCGTCGGGCATCCGGCTCAGCAGCGCGTCGATGTACACCTCGGGCCAGACCCGGGCCGAGCCGGGGACGAACCCATCGCACAGCGCTCTCAGCGTCGTGGCGGCCTGGTCGTCCAGAATCTGCAGCATCGCGTGAGCCTACTTATGATCCGTTCGCTGAGAGGAGAACCTTGAGCGAACGTCCATCCGATCGCGCCCGCGAGCTGGTCCGCGGCGGGTTCGACACCCACGTGCACATCGCGCCTGACACGGTCGAGCGCAGCGTCGACGACCTGACGCTGGCGCGCCGGTTCGCGGAGCTCGGTGTCGCCGGGGTGCAGTTGAAGTCGCACTACACCTGCACGGCGGAGCGTGCGTCGGTGGTGAGTGCGGCGGTGCCGGGGGTGCTGACGCTGGGGGCGATCTGCCTGAACCGGGCGGTCGGCGGGATCAACCCGCTGGCGGTCGAGATCGCCGCCCGGGAGGGGGCGCGGACGGTGTGGATGCCGACGGTCGATGCCGCCAACGAGTCCGGCGAGCGCGAGGCGCCGCCGGGGGTGCGGGTGCCGGTGTGGGTCAAGCTGCAGCTGGAACTGCGCGAGCAGGGGATCGAGATCGAGCCGGTTCCGGTCGTCGATGGTGGCGGCGCGGTGCTGCCCGAGGTGCGGACCGTGCTCGAGATGGTCGCGGGGCACGGGATGGTGCTCGCGACCGGACACCTCGGGCGCGACGAGATCTTCGCGGTGGTCGACGCGGCGGTCGCGGCCGGGGTCGGCCGCGACGGCGGCGAGATCGTGATCACCCACCCCGAATTTCCGGCCCAGAGCCTGTCGGTGGAGGACCAGCTGGCGCTGCTGGAGCGCGGGGCGCTGCTGGAGCGCTGCTTCACGACGCCGCACACGGGCAAGATCTCGTGGGAGCAGTGGCTCGGGAACATCCGCGCGACCGGGCCCGAGCACTCGCTGCTGTCGACCGACCTCGGGCAGGTTTTCAACCCGCCGGTCGAGGACGGGATGGCGCTGATGGTCGACCGGTTGCTGGCCGCCGGGTTCAGCGACGACGAGATCCACACGATGGCCGTCGTCAACACGCGCCGGGTGGCGGGGGTGGAGCCGCTGTGAGCCGGAGGATCATGGTGATCGGGGCGCACTCGGCCGACTTCGTCTGGCGCTCGGGGGGCGCGATCGCGGTCGCGACCGCCGGCGGCGGGGTGGCGCGGGTGATCGCTCTGTCCTACGGAGAGCGCGGCGAGTCCGGCGAGCTGTGGAAGGAGGAGGGCCAGACCGTCGAGCGGGTCAAGGAGATCCGCCACGGGGAGGCCGAGCGCGCCGCCGCGCTGCTCGGCGCCGACTTCCGCTGTCTCGATCTGGGGGATTACCCATTGGAGATCGACGCCGTCGCGCTGACCCGGATCTCGGACGAGATCCGCGAGTTCGCGCCGGAGGTGCTGGTGACGCACACCGACACCGACCCGTTCAACCCCGATCACCCGGTCGCGTACCGGGCGGTCGACCGGGCCCGGAGCCTGGCGGCCGGCGCCGGGGTCGCGAGTGCGTTTCAGACGATCAGGCCGCCGGCGCTGTTCCTGTTCGAGCCCCACCAGCCCGAGCTGTGCAACTTCACCCCGACGACGTTCGTCGACATCACCTCGGTGTACGAGCGTAAAGTCGAGGCGATGGCGGAGATGCGGGCTCAGCAGTACCTGCAGAGCTACTACGCCGAGCGGGCTGGGCATCGCGGCAACCACGCCCGGCGGGCCTCGGGCAACCAGGAGGTTCGCTACGCCGAGGCGTTCCAGCGGATGATCCCGCAGGTGGTCAGCGGGCTGTGAGCGCGGTCTGGGAGGAGCTCGCGGCGCTGGGCTCGGCGACGGTCTACGAGGCCGGCGGGCGCCGCGGGTACGTGGACGCCGACCTCGTTCAGGTGATAGCGGGGTCGCGGGTCTGCGGCCCGGCGCGGACGGTGCGCTGCGGCCAGGACGACAACCTGATGGTGCACGCGGTGATGGGGACGCTCGAGCGCGGCGAGGTGCTGGTCCTGACGATGCCCGAGCCGCGGCCGGTGGCGCTGGTCGGCGACCTGCTCGCGACCCAGGCCAAGGCCCACGGCGCCGCGGCGGTGCTGGTCGACGCGTCGGTCCGCGATCTCGAGGAGCTGGCCGAGATCGGGCTGCCGATCTGGGCTCGGTGGGTGCGGGTGCGCGGGGCAGGCAAGGAGCTGGCGGGCGAGATCGGCGAGCCGGTGAGCGTCGGCGGCGCCGCGATCAGGCAGGGCGACCTGCTGGTGCTGGACGCCGACGGGGTCGCGGTCGTCGAGGCGCAGCGCGTCGATCAGGTGCTCGCCGCTTCACGCGAGCGCGCGCAGCGGGAGGAGGTCAAGCGGAACAAGCTGCGCGACGGGGCGCTGTCGTTCGAGCTCGACGGTCTGGCCGCCAACCTGGAGGCGGCGCGCCGGTGACCGGCGACCCGATCCACGATCTCGCGCAGATCGACCACTGCGAGCTGCTGACGCCGTTCCCGGAGGAGAGCCTGCGGTTCTTCACCGACCTGTTCGGGATGGAGATCGAGCACCGCGAGGGCCAGTCCGTGTTCCTGCGCGGCTGGGGCGAGTACCAGCCCTACGGGCTGAAGCTGACCGAGGCGCCGCTGCCGGGGGTCGGGCACGTCTCGATCCGCGCCTGGAGCCCGGAGGCGCTCGAGCGGCGGGTGGAGGCGATCGAGGCGGCCGGGCTCGGGCGCGGCTGGAGCGCCGGCGACCACGGCCACGGCGCCGCCTTCCAGTTCGCCGACCCGGACGGCCATCCGTTCGAGCTGTTCTACGAGCAGGAGCGCTACGTGCCGCCCGAGCACCTGCGGCCGCGGCTCAAGAACGTCCCCCAGCGCCACGTCGACCGCGGCGCCGCGGTCAAACGCTTCGACCACGTCAACCTGCTGGCGCGGGACGTGACCGCCGTCCGCCGGTTCGCCGTCGAGAAGCTGGGCTTTCGCCTGTACGAGCAGGTGGTCCTCGACGACGGCGAGGAGACCGGCGCCTGGATGAGCCTGACGATCGCCGCCCACGAGCTGATCTACGTCGCCGACCACGCGGGCGCCAGCGGCCGGCTGCACCATCTGGCGTGGTTCGTCGACACGCGCGAGGAGCTGCTCCGCGCGGCCGACCTGTTCCTCGACGCCGACGTCCCGATCGAGGCGGCGCCGTCCAAGCATGCGGTCGCCCAGGGGATGTTCCTGTACGTCTACGAGCCGGGCGGCAACCGGGTCGAGGTGACGACCGGCACCCACTTCATCTACGCACCAGACTACGAGACCGTCGTCTGGAGTCAGGCCGAGCGCGCCCGCGGACAGGCGTGGGGTGTGAAGACGATCGACACCTTCCACACCTACGGCACCCCTGACCCGGGCGGGATCGTCGGGCCGCCGATCCCGGCGACGAGCCGGATCCCGCAACTCGACATCCACGCGTGAGTGTCGCCGCCGCGGTCGAGGCGCCGTCTAAGCCGCGCCTCTCCCTGATCGTCGTCCTCGGGGCGCTGTCGTCGTTCGGCCCGCTGTCGCTGGACATGTATCTGCCGAGTCTCCCGTCGCTGACGCGAGACCTGCACACCAGCGCGTCGGCGGCGCAGCTGACGCTCACCAGCTGCGTGCTGGGGATCGCGCTCGGACAGCTGGTCGCCGGGCCCGTCAGCGACGCGCTCGGCCGGCGGCGGCCGTTGCTGGCCGGGCTGATCGGCTACATGGTGGCGTCGCTCGCGTGCGCGTTCATGCCGTCGATCTGGCCGCTGATCGTGGTCAGGTTCATCCAGGGCCTGGCCGGCGGCGTCGGGATCGTGATCGCCCG
>Ga0123356_10000886_pt1 | contig 33189 bp, 32 predicted proteins | sample TergutEmb28metaG_2_FD_92546 | JGI IMG/M metagenome (GOLD analysis project Ga0123356, IMG submission 92546) | Embiratermes neotenicus P3 segment gut microbial communities from Petit-Saut dam, French Guiana - Emb289 P3 | ecosystem: Host-associated > Arthropoda: Insects > Digestive system > Gut ...
CAGAACCAGATCGTGTTCGTGCTGGGCGAGGTGATTCTGTCGTCGCGGTTGATCGACGGGCAGTTCCCGAACGATCGCCAACTCGTCCCCGAGAGCTTCGAGCATGAACTGCGGATCTCCGGCGGGGAGTTGCGCGACGTCGTCCGGCGGATCAGCCTGCTTGCTCAGAAGAACGCGCCGCTGCGGCTCGCGTTCGCGCCGGGAGAGCTGACCGTGTCCGCTCAGACCCCGGATATCGGGGAGGCGCGCGAGGCGCTGCCGATCGCTTTCCAGGGTGAGCCGCTCGAGATCGGTTTCAACCCGGACTTTCTCCGCGACGGACTCGACGCGATCGAGGACGGCGACGTGCTCGTCAAGCTGATCAGCCCATTGCGCCCGGGGCTGCTGGAGGCGGGTGACGGCAGCGGCTTTCTGTACCTGATCATGCCGATCAGGCTCAACGTCTGAGGAGGAGAGAGCGCGAGGGGACGATGCGGGTCGTGTCCGTGACGCTCCGAGACTTCCGGGGCTACGAGGCGGCCGCCGCCCCGCTGGGCGGCGGCCTGACGGTGATCGCAGGGAGCAACGGTGCCGGCAAGACCAACCTCCTGGAAGCGGTGTACTTCGGTTGCACCGGGCGCTCGTGCCGGACAGCGAGCGATCGCGAACTCGTTCGCTTCGGGTGCCCGACCACGCGCGTCGCGGTCGCCGTCGAGGGCGACGACGGGATGCACGAGCTCGCCGTCGGATTCACCCCCGGCGAGCCCAAGCGGATGAGCGTCGACGGGGCGACCGTCGAGCGGTTGCTCGATTCTCCTCATCGACCCCTGGTCAGCGTCTTTCTGCCGGACCGGCTGGAGCTGATCAAGGGGGTGCCGGCGCTGCGCAGAGCCCACCTCGACCAGTTCGTCGCCGCCCTGTGGCCGGCGCGTGAGGCCAGCCGTCGCGCGTACGCGCAGGCGCTGGCGCAACGCAACGCGCTGCTCGCGCGGATCCGCGACGGACGGGGGTCACGCGCGGCTCTCGAGGCCTGGGATATGCAACTGGCCCGGCACGCGATCGCGCTGATGGCGAACCGCCGGCAGGCGGTCGACCTCGCCGCGGAGCCGTTCGCCGAGCTGTGCGAGAGGCTCGGGCTCGATGGCGACCCGGCGATCGCCTTCCGCCCGCGATCCCGGGCTGTTGACGAGGCCGGCTTCGTGGCGGAACTCGCCGAGCGCCTCGACGGCGATCTGGAACGAGGCTTCAGTGGGCACGGCCCCCATCGCGATGACCTGTTCGTCTCACGTGAGGGCCGGGAGTTGCGCGTTTACGGGTCACAGGGACAGCAACGGCTGGGTTTGCTCGCACTGTTGCTCGCCGAGCGTGCCGCGATCGCGCGCCTGCGGCCGGCGGTCCCGCTGCTGCTGCTCGACGACGTGATGAGCGAACTCGACGCCGATCGTCGGGCGGCGCTGATCGCTTTCCTTCGGGAGAATGGGGGCCAGGCGCTGATCACGACGACCGATCTCGACCAGATACCCGGGGCGGACCAGCCGGGGATCGCCCGCTTGGCGGTCCTCGACGGCGAGCTCCACGAGGAGATCCTCGTCGGAGAACGGGCCCGGTGACCCTGCATCGCCGTTCCCCTCGGCCGCTGTCGGCGGCGCTGGGGCCGCTGCGGAAGGCGTGGACGCCCGAGACGCTGCTGGGGGAGATCCAGGCGGTCTGGAGCGATGCCGTCGGCGCGGTGATCGCGGCCGAGGCGCGGCCGGTCAGCGAGCGTGCCGGCGTGGTCACGGTCGCCTGCTCGGCGGCCGTCTGGGCACAGGAGCTGGACCTCATGTCGGCGGCGCTGGTGGAGCGGTTGAACGGGTGTCTGCGCGGTGGTGGGGTGACCGGTCTGCGGTGCACTGCGAGGGCCGCGGAGTGACGCTGATTTTAGCCCGGTTTGCAGGCAAATCGCAAGCGCTGACGGGCGTCTTTGAGGGCCTCTTTGTGCTATTCTTCTGTACACCAGCTTTCGACGCCCCGGCGCGCGGAGGGATGCGCGGCACCGGGGCGTCTCAACGTCAATCGGAGGATCGTTGACGAACGACGACGGCGCGCAGGACAGCGCCAACCCACAAGAGAGTTACGACGCCCGGGACATCACGGTCCTCGAGGGACTGGAAGCCGTCCGCAAGCGCCCCGGCATGTACATCGGGTCGACCGGGCTCCGCGGGCTTCATCACCTTGTCTACGAGATTGTCGACAACGCTGTCGACGAGGCGCTCGCAGGACGCAACGACGTCGTCGACGTCGTGATCCACCCCGACAACTCGGTGACCGTCACCGACGAGGGCGCCGGGATCCCGGTCGGGATCATGGAGAAGGAGGGCCGGCCGGCGGTCGAGGTGGTGCTCACGGTCCTGCACGCCGGCGGGAAGTTCGGCGACGGCGGTGGCTACAAGGTCTCGGGCGGTCTCCACGGCGTCGGCGCCTCGGTCGTCAACGCGCTGTCGGAGCGTCTCGACATCGAGGTGCGGCGCGACGGGTACCGATGGACCCAGTCCTACGAGCGCGGCGTTCCGCTCGCCCCCCTTGAGCGCGGCGAGGCCACCCGCGAGACCGGCACGACGATCACGTTCCTACCCGACGAGGACATCTTCGAGTCGCTCGACTTCGACTTCAAGGTCCTGGAGGAGCGCATGCGCGAGACCGCGTTCCTGACCAGGGGCCTGCGGATCTCGTTGGTCGACGAGCGCGGCGATGGTCACAAGGCCTCGTTTCACTACGAGGGCGGAATCGTCGACTTCGTCGCGTACCTCAACGAGAACAAGGAGCCGATCCACCCCAAGGTGATCTTCTTCTCGGGCGAGTCCGAGGAGGGCTCGGTCGAGGTCGCGATGCAGTGGAACGCCTCCTATCAGGAGTCGGTCTTCTCGTTCGCCAACAACATCAACACGATCGAGGGTGGTTCCCACCTGAGCGGCTTCCGCTCGGCCCTCACCCGCGTGCTCAACAGGTACGCGCGCGACAAGGGCGAGCTCAAGGAGAAGGACGAGAACCTGACCGGCGAAGACGTCCGCGAGGGGCTGACCGCGGTGATCTCGGCGAAGCTGTCCGAGCCCCAGTTCGAGGGCCAGACGAAGACCAAGCTCGGCAACCCCGGGATGGACGGCTTCGTCCAGACGATCGTCAACGCCAGGCTGGCGGAGTACCTCGAGGAGAACCCGCAGGAGGCCCGCCGGGTGATCCGCAAGGCGGTCGGCGCCGCCCAGGCGCGGGCGGCGGCGCGCAAGGCCCGCGACCTGACGCGGCGCAAGTCGGCGCTCGAGAACTCGACCTTGCCCGGCAAGCTCTCCGACTGTTCGGTGAAGGATCCGGCGCTCGCCGAGCTGTTCATCGTCGAGGGCGATTCCGCGGGCGGCTCCGCGGTCGACGCCCGCGACCGGAACACCCAGGCGATCCTGCCGCTGCGCGGAAAGATCCTCAACGTCGAGAAGAGCCGGATCGACAAGGTGCTCAGCAACACCGAGATCCAGGCGCTGATCACCGCGATCGGGACCGGCGTCCGCGACGAGTTCGACATCACCAGGGCCCGGTACCACAAGGTCGTGCTGCTGACCGACGCCGACGTCGACGGCGCCCACATCCGGACGCTGGCGCTGACGCTGCTGTTCCGTGAGATGCAGCCGCTGATCGAGGCGGGCTACGTGTACATCGCGAAGCCGCCGCTGTACCGGCTGACCCGTGGCCAGAAGCACCGCTACATCGAGCGCGACCAGGACCTCGAGAACATCCTGCTCGGCGACAAGCTCGAGCGGATCGACGTCACCGATCATGACGGCAAGCCGTTCCGGCTGACCGAGGCCCGCTGGACCAAGTTGACCCGGCTCGTCAAGCAGTATCTGGGCTGGGCAAGCGCGCTCCGCGCCGCCCATGGACACGGGATCGTCACGTTCCTGCAGCAGGCGCGGCTGCTGGAGGAGGGGATCGCGGACGCCGACTCCTTGCTGCGGCACCTGCGGGCGACCGAGTCGAACGGCCACGCGTATACGACCGAGCTGATCTCCGAAGGGCCCGAGGAGGTCGTCGTCAGAACAATCGAAGCGAAGACCGGCCTGGCCACGACCCACCGCGTCAGGCGCGCCGCGGTCGACGCCAATGAGTACCGCCGGCTCGCCCGCGTCCACGACGAGCTCGTCGAACTGGTCGGGACGCCTCCGTTCACGATCAAGCTCAGCGACTCGACGATTGACGCGCTGACGTTCGAGGAGCTTCGCAGCGGGATCCTCGAGATCGCGCAGAAGGGTGTCACCTACTCCCGCTTCAAGGGCCTCGGCGAGATGGATCCCGAGGAGCTGCGCGAGACGACGATGGACCCGGCCACGCGCACGCTCGTCCAGGTGACGATGGAGGACGCGAGCGCCGCCGACCGCGTGTTCTCGATGCTGATGGGCGACCAGGTGGAGCCGCGCCGCGCGTTCATCGAGGAGAACGCCCGCGCCGTCACCAACCTGGACATCTGACCGTGCACACCGCGACCCCAGTCACTGACTGATGGCGACGATCGACACCATCGGCGGCGGCAACATCGAGCCGCGCGGCCTCGAGGAGGAGATGCGCTCTGCGTACCTCGACTACGCGATGTCGGTCATCGTCGGGCGGGCGCTGCCCGACGTCCGCGACGGCCTGAAGCCGGTCCACCGCCGGGTCCTGTTCGCGATGAGCGAGATGGGGCTCGGACCGGGGCCGAACCGGACTCCGAAGCACGTCAAGTGCGCGTCGATCGTCGGCGAGGTGATGGGCAAGTACCACCCGCACGGGGACACCGCGATCTACGACACGCTCGTCAGGCTCGCACAGTCGTTTTCGATGCGCTACCCGCTGGTCGACGGGCACGGGAACTTCGGGAACATCGACGGCTTCAGCGCTGCGGCGATGAGGTATACCGAGGCGCGGCTGGCGCGGCTCGCGACCGAGATGCTCCGGGATATCGACCAGGACACGGTCGACTTCGACCCGACCTACGACGGCGAGCGACAGGAGCCGCTGGTGCTGCCGGCGCGGTTCCCCAATCTGCTCGTCAACGGCGGCTCGGGGATCGCCGTCGGGATGGCGACCAACATCCCGCCGCACAACCTGCGCGAGGTGGTCGCCGCCACGATCGCCTTCATCGACGACCCGACGATCGACGTCGACGGCCTGATGAAGCACATCAAGGGGCCCGACTTCCCGACGGCGGGCACGATCCTCGGCCGCGACGGGATCCGCGACGCCTACGCCACCGGACGCGGGCGGATCCGGGTCCAGGGCAAGGCCCACATCGAGCCGATCGGACAGGGCAAGGAGGCGATCATCGTCACCGAGCTGCCCTACATGGTCCGCAAGGGCGGCGACACCGGGCTGCTGGTGAAGATCAAGGACCTCGTCAACGACAAGAAGATCCCCGAGATCACCGATCTGCGGGACGAGTCCGACCGCAACGGCATGCGGATCGTGATCGAGCTCAAGCGCGACGCGATCCCGAAGGTCGTCCTCAACAAGCTCTACAAGCACACGCCGATCCAGGCGACGTTCGGCGTCAACATGGTCGCGCTGGTCGACAACGTCCCGAGGACTCTGTCGCTGCGCGAGGTGATCGGCTACTACGTCGAGCACCAGCGCGAGGTGATCGTGCGGCGGACCAAGTACGAGCTGCGCCGCGCCGAGGAACGCGCGCACGTGCTCGAGGGCCTGCTGATCGCGCTCGCGAACCTCGACGAGGTGATCGCGCTGATCCGGGGCTCCCGCGACCCGGAGGCGGCACGCACCGGCCTGATCGAGCGGTTCGAGCTGACGCTGGCGCAGGCGCAGGCGATCCTGCAGCTGACGCTGAGCCGTCTGACCGCGCTCGAGGCCGACAAGATCAAGCAGGAACACTCCGACCTGAACGAGCGGATCAAGGAGCTGCGCGAGATCCTCGGGGACGAGCAGAAGGTCTACGGGCTGATCAAGGAGGAACTGGGCGAGATCGCGTCGGCGTACGGCGACGAGCGGCGGACGGAGATCACCCACGCCGAGGGCGAGATCGACATCGAGGACCTGATCGCCGACCAGCAGATGGTGATCTCGATCACCCATTCCGGCTACATCAAGTCGCTGCCGCTGGCGACCTACCGACAGCAGAATCGCGGCGGCGTCGGGATCACCGGGATGGAGATGAAGGAGGACGACTACATCGAGCACCTGTTCGTCTGCTCGACGCACGACTATCTCCTGTTCTTCACCAACCGCGGCAAGGTCTACCGGCTGAAGGTCTACGACCTGCCGGAGCAGTCACGCACAGCCAGGGGCCGCGCGCTCGTCAACCTGCTGCCGCTGCGCGAGGACGAGCGGGTCCAGTCGGTGCTGTCAACCCGCGACTTCAGCGAAGGCAAGTACCTCGTGTTCGCGACCCGCAAGGGCGTCGTCAAGAAGACCGAGTTCCTCGCCTACAACACCCCGATCAAGGCCGACGGGATCATCGCGATCAACATCCGCGACGACGACGAGCTGATCGCCGTCCGCCGGACCAGCGGCCACGACGACATCATCATGGTCTCGCGCTCGGGCCAGGCGGCGCGATTCAGTGAGGACAGGGTTCGGGCGATGGGCCGCGACACCAGCGGAGTCCAGGGCATGAACGTTCGCCAGCCCGGTAACTCCGTGCTGGCGATGGACGTCGCCCGGGACGATCAGGAGCTGCTGGTCGTCACCGAGAACGGCTATGGCAAGCGCACGCCGATCTCCGACTACCCCGCCAAGGGTCGCGGGACGATGGGCGTCAAGACGATCCAGCTGACCGAGAACAAGGGGGCGCTCGCCGGCGCGCTCGTCGTCCGTGAGCACCAGGAGCTCGTGTTCATCTCCCAGAACGGAATGGTGCAGCGCACCTCGGTCCGCGGCATCAGCCGCTACGGCCGCGCCTCCCAGGGCGTCAAGCTGATGAACATCCGCGACGACGACCAGGTCTCAGCGGTCGCCCTCGTCGTCGAGTCGGATGCCCCGACCGCGGCCGCCGTCGCTGAGGATCCCGAGCCGCCGGTGGCCGATGAGGCCGACGACATGTTGGCCGAGGACGACGCCGACGACTTGTTGGACGAGGACGAGGACGAGGACGCGCCGGACGAGAGCTGAGCGGCGCCGCGGACCGCTCACCGATGGGCAGTGATCGCGCCCGGCTCGACGAGGCCCTCCTCGTAGGCGAGCACGATCGCCTGGACGCGGTCCCGCAGGTCGAGCTTCGCGAGGATTCTGCTGACGTGCGTCTTCACCGTCGCCTCGGTCAGGAACAGCTCACCGGCGATCTCGGCGTTGCTCTGACCTCGGGCGACCGAGATCAGGACCTGGCGCTCGCGCGGGGTCAACTCTGAGAGCTTGCCGGTCGCGCGCACATCCGCCGGCGCGAACCGCTCGATCAGCCGGCGCGTGATCGCGGGGTCGAGCAGCGCGTCCCCGTCGCCCGCGGTGCGCACGAACGTGAGCAGGCGCTCGGGCGGCGCGTCCTTGCGCAGAAACCCACTCGCGCCGGCCTTCAGTGCGTGGTAGACGTACTCGTCGAGATCGAACGTGGTCAGCATGATCACGCGCGCGCGGTTGGCGCTGTGGCCGAGGATCCGGCGCGCGGCCTCAAGCCCGTCAAGCCCCGGCATGCGGATGTCGAGCAGCACGACATCGGGATGCAGCCGGTCTGCCGAGGCGACCGCGTCGGCGCCATCGCAGGCCTCGCCAACGAGTTCGAGGTCGTCCTGGGCGTCAAGGATCGCCCGCAGCGCCGCCCGCGCGAGCGCATCGTCGTCCGCGATCAGCACGCGCCGAGTCATACGCCGGCTCGCTCCAACGGGATCCGAGCCCGAACCACGAACCCGCGCTCGGGGACCGGTTCCGCCTCGAGCGTGCCGCCGTACATGGCCGCCCGCTCGCGCATCCCGGCAAGCCCGCGGCCGTCCCCCGCCTCGCTCTCAGTTCCGGACCCGCGATCCACGATCTCGAGCTCGAGCGCTCCGTCCCCCCAACGCAGCACGACCCGCGATTCCGCGCCGCCCGCGTGCTTGACCACGTTCGTCAGCGCCTCCTGCACGATCCGGTAGGCCGCGATCGCGACCCCCCCCGACACCTCCTGCGGCTGGCCCTCCACCCGCAGCTCGACCGCGAGTCCAGCGGCGCGGACCTGTTCGACCAGGACCGGGATCTCGGTCAGGCCCGGCTGCGGCGCCAGCGGCGCGTCGGCGTCCTCGTCGCTCAACAGCCCGAGCATCCGCCGCAGCTCCTCGAGCGCCGAGCGACCGCTCGCTTCGACCGACTCGAGCATCGCGCGGGCGCGGGACTCGTCGTGCTCCATGATCTGCCGCGCGGCACCGGTCTGAAGCACCATCAGGCTCACCGAGTGGGTCACGACATCGTGCAGCTCGCGGGCGATCCGCGCCCGCTCGGCGCGCAACGCGTCCTCCCGCTCGTATTCGAGGCGATCGGCCCGCTGCTGGCGCCGGCGCATCGCGCTTCCCGCCAGCCACACGGGCGCGACCAATAGGACCGGCACGAGACCACTGGGGATCGTCGCCTGCGTGCCGAACGCCTGCAGGAAGACGGCGGCCACAATCAGCAGCCCGGCGACGACCAGACGCCGGTCGCTGTAGAAGGCGGCCGAATAAGCCGCGAACAGCACAGCGACCCCCTGCGGCAGTTGGAGGTGGTTGGGCACGGCCATAATGCCCGCGACCTCCGCGGACAGAACCGCGACCGGGGCACGTCGATACCAGGCGATCACCACCGTCATCGCCAGAAGCACCGCCGCTCGTCCGCCGCCGCCCCACACGTCCGCTGTGCCGAGTGCCCAGCCGGTCAGCACCAGCGCCAGCGCCGCGTCCAATACCCAGCGTGCTCGAATCCAGGGCACGGGCCGAATGTACGCCGATCACCCCGACCCGTCGTCAGCCCTGCGAACGACCCGGGTACGCCTCGGGGCGGACTCGTCGGCCGCGGGGAGGAGCAGATTCGCGCCCGACGCCGACGACGGGAGGCCGGGCGGCGCGTAGCTTCGCGCCCCATGAACCGTTCACTTCGCCTGATCCCAACAGTCGCCGTCTCCGCGATCGCACTCGCGGCGTGCGGCGGACACACCTCGACTCACCCAAGCGCCGACTCGAACAACCTCGCGACGTGGCGCGCGGCGATCACCTGCGCGCGCCATCACGGGATGCCGAACATTCCCGATCCCGTCATGGGCATCAACGGGCACGTCACGATTCCCGGCGGCACGCCCACGCCGACCCCGGTCGTCGCGTCCGCGTGCGCGAGGCAGATCCGCGCGGTCGACCCGACGTTCGGTCAGCAACCAGCCGCGCCGGCACCGGACATGAGAGCCCTCGTAGCGGCGGCGGACTGCATGCGGGCACACGGGTACCCGAGCTGGCCCGACCCCAACCCGCAGGGCGTTTTCCACGTCAAGAGCGCGGTCGCGGGCAGCCAGGCGCGCATGTCGCGGGCGGTCTATGCGTGCCGGTCGCTGTTCCCGAACGGATGGTCACTCGACATAACACCGAGCGGGCAATGACCGGACACGGCACAAACGGGACTCGCGGCGCACGCGACAGCCCGCTTGCCGGGCTCGGCGCCGCTGTCGAGGGCGAGCGGCGCTTCGTCGCCACCGCGTCGCACGAACTGCGCACGGCGCTGACGCTCCAGCGCGTGCTGCTCGAGTCCGCGCTAGCCGACCCGAACGCCGACGAGGAGTCGTTGCGCGTGGTGTGCGGGAAGCTGCTCGTGGCCGGCGGCGAGCAGGAGCGGCTGCTCGACTCGCTGCTTGCGCTCGCCACCAGCGAGCGCAAGCTCGAACGCGTCGAACCGGTCGATCTCGGGCAGCTTGCCGACCGCGCACTGGCCGCACATCGCGGAGACTTCGACCGCCGGTGGGTGACCGTCAACCGCACGCTCGCGGCGGCCCCGACCAGGGGCGATGCGGCGCTCCTCGAACGCCTCGTCGGGAATCTGATCGGCAACGCCGTGCAGCACAACATCCCCGGCGGCTGCCTCGCGGTCGCGACCACGACCAAGGCAGAGCGAGCGATCCTCACGGTGGCAAACAGCGGCGACGTGATCCCGGCCGATCAACTCGACCGACTGCTGGAACCCTTCCAGCGCCTGGGGCGCCACCGCTGTGGCGGACACCACGGCCTCGGGCTGTCGATCGTGCGCGCGATCGCCGCCGCCCACGACTCGACGCTGACACTGGCCTGCCGCGAAGGTGGCGGGCTGATCGTGACGGTCGCGTTCAAGGCGGCAACCGCCGTGCCTGAAACGTTTGCACCTGCGCCTGCGTCCGCTCCTTCAGGCGGCGCGCCAGCGCCACGAGTGCTGGCGTAGCGGGAATCCCACGCAAACCCCTTGCGCTCGTTCCATCGTCCCGCGCCGCTTCGGGCTCCGGCGCGCCGGGGGTTGCGGGTGATCCCCGCGACGGCGGCAAACAAACCGCTGGCTCATCCGCCGCCCCCTCCGTTCACCGCCCGCTCGATGTCGGCCCGGGTGAGCAGGCCGTGGGTGACGCTGGTGCAGGCGAGGCCGGCGTGGAGCACCGCGGGCTGGTGGAGGTTGATCCCGGCGGCGGTGACCATCTCCGGCGTCAGCTGGCCGTGGGCGGTCGGATCGGGGAAGTTGGGGAAGCCGCGGTCGCGCATGCAGCGCGAGAACGCGAGCCCAGCCTGGGTCTGGCGCTGCAGCGCGGCGGCGCTGAGCTCCTGCCCCTGCGGGCCGTTGCCGAGGTACTTCGAACATGTCTGCTGGGCTGACTTGAATGCAGGCGAGCTGACGATGCTCGAGGTCAGGTGAATCATGACGCTGACGTGCTGGCCATCCTGGTGGATCTGCGGGTCCGGGAAGTTGGAGACGCCGTGGGAGCGCATGCAGTCCGAGAAGCGGTACGCCAGCGCGCCCGGCCTCCCGGCCCCGGTCGTGTGGTTCGTTCTCGGCGGCGATGAGCCGCCGCAGGCGGCGAGGGATCCCGCGGCCGCCAGCGCGGCTGCGGCCGCGGGGAGGTGAATCCGCGCGCGAGGGAACATGGCGCAGGTTGTAACGATCCGCCGGTCACGTGGGCGTTACAGCGCGCGTGACCTCGCTGTAACCCCCGAACCCCGAGACTGCGTGGACCGCCCGCGACGTGGTCGCGGGCGGTCCAATTCCGCCTCATGCCAGGCGATCGGTCATCCGCCGCCGCCAGGGCCCTGACCGGCGGAAGAGGTCTGGCTGCCCTGGCCGCCGGTACCGTTGACGGCCTGCTCGACGGCGGCACGGGTGATGTCGCCGTGTGTCACCCCGATGCAGGCGAGGCCCGCGTGCAGCACCGCGGGCTGATGCAGGTTGATACCCGCTGCGGTGACCATCGACGCGCTCAGCTGACCCTGAGCGGTCGGGTCGGGGAAGTTCGGGAAGCCGTGAGCTCGCACACAACGGGCGAAGGCGAGCATCGCCGCGGCATGGGCCTGCTCTTGAGCCGCGGTCGGGGCGTTGCCGCCGTTCGGCAGGTAGTGCGCGCATGCGTGCTGGGCGGAATTGAATGCGGGTGAGCTTGAGACGCTCGGGCCGACCTGGATCGAGAGCCCGTGGCCGTGGACCTGGGGGTCGGGGAAGCCGGAGACGCCGTGGGAGCGCATGCAGTCCGAGTACTTGTAGGCCTGGGCGACGAAGCTGCTTGCGCCGGCCGGGGGGTGGGAGCCGGTCGAGCCCGACGGCGGGTTGGAGCCACCGCAGGCGGCGAGCGCCGCCGCCGTCGTGATCGCGACCGCTGAAACGAGCAGCCGGTTGCGGCTGAGGCGGAGAGTGTGCTGGTTGTATATGCGGAGCATGCGCCGGTTGTAGTCCCCGCCCGGTGCCATGACGGTGTCGGCGCCTGTCACCCACTTGTAACCGAGAGGCGCGATCCTTTGCGGCGATGCGAGTACTAGTCGTCGAGGACCATCACCGCCTGGCCGAGGCGATCGCCGACGGGCTGCGGCGGGAGGGAATGGCGGTTGATGTGAGCTTCGACGGCAGCGACGCGCTCGCGCATGTAACGATCACCGACTACGACGTGGTCGTCCTCGACCGCGACCTCCCCGGCGTCCACGGCGACCAGGTCTGCCGCACGCTCGTCTCGCGGGGCAGCCCGACGCGGGTGCTGATGCTGACCGCGTCGAGCGCCATCCGCGATCGCGTCGAGGGGCTCGAGCTCGGCGCCGACGACTACCTCCCCAAACCGTTCGAGTTCGCCGAGCTGGTAGCGCGGATCCGGGCGCTGGCGCGCCGCGCCGTCGAGCGGCTGCCGACGCAGTACGTCCGTGGCGACCTGACGCTCGATCCATCGCGCCGGACGGCGTTCCGGGCGGATCACCGGCTGACGCTGACTCCCAAGGAGTTCGCGGTGCTCGAGCACCTGCTGGCCGCCGACGGCCGGGTCGTGTCGGCCGAGGAGCTGCTCTACCGGGTCTGGGACGAGGCCGCCAACCCGTTCACGACGACTGTCAAGACGACCGTAGCCCGCCTGCGGGCAAAGCTCGGAGAGCCGCCCCTGATCGAAACCGTCCGCGAAGCCGGCTACCGGATATGAGCCGGCTGCTGTCCAGACGGACCGTACGGGTCCGTCTCGCCCTGATCTATGCCGGGCTGTTCCTGCTGCTCGGCACGGTCTTGATCGCCGTGATCCTGCTGGTGGCCAACTCCCCCACGACGGTGGCGGTTTCGAGTTCGGCGCACCCCACGCCGCTACAGCGGATCGTGGTCAATCCGCGACCGCACGGGCAGGCCATCCGCGTCGAACCCCTGGTCCCGAACGTGGCGGTGCAGCAGCACGCCGCGGATCGAAGCAGGCTGCTGCTGGTCGTGTGGATCGTGCTGGCGCTGACGGCGCTCGTGTCGATTCCGCTCGGCTGGTTCGCGGCCGGGCGGATGCTGCGGCCCGTCAGAGAGATCACCGGACGGGCGCGGCTGATCTCCGCCGGCAACCTCCACGAGCGGCTCGAGCTCGAGGGCCCGTCCGATGAATTCACAGAACTGGGCGACACGCTCGACGACCTCCTCGCCCGCCTGCAGGCGTCGTTCGACGCCCAGCGCCGGTTCGTCGCCAACGCGTCGCACGAACTGCGGACCCCCTTGACGGTCGAGCGGACGCTGCTCCAGGTCGCGCTCGCCGACCCGAACGCGAGCGCGGCGACGCTCCGCGCGACCTGCGAGGAACTGCTCGCCGCCGGCCGCGATCAGGAGCGCCTGCTCGACGCGATGCTCACCTTGACCGCCAGCGAAAGCGGCATCGCGCGACGAGTGCCCGTCGACCTTGCCACCGTCGCCGCCCGCGTCCTTGCCAAACCGCGGCCGGAGGTCGATGCCGGCGGCCTGCACGTCGGCGGCGAGTTGGCTCCAGCCGCGACCAGCGGCGATCCCGACCTGCTCGAGCGGATGATCGCCAACCTGGTCGACAACGCCGTCCACCACAACCTCTCTGGCGGGGCCGTCGACGTTCACACCGGGGTCGACGAATGGGGGTGGCCGTTCGTCGAGGTTTCGAACTCAGGTGTCGTGATCGCACCCGTTGAGGTGCCTGGCCTGTTCGAACCGTTCCGGCGCCTCGGGCAGCAGCGCGTCGGCGGCGACAACGGCCGGCAGGGCCTGGGGTTGTCGATCGTCCGGGCGATCGCCGACGCTCACGACGCCACCATCCAGGCGGAACCCGGGCCGAACGGCGGACTCACCATTTTGATCAGGTTTCCGGCGCCGGCCCGCGCTGCCAAGTTGCCAGGCGAGGAGGGGTCCGCCGCGATCTGAGTTCCCGGGGCTGGCGTTTTCATACCTTGGGTCAGTTGTTCCGGCGGGCGGGTCGCGGGACCCTGGAGAGGCTTCGGAGCACCCGGTCACGCTGATGTTGTGACCGGTCGATTGTGGTTTGGAGGTTGCAGGTTGTCTTCGTTTTCCGTGTCGGCGAACGCGTTGCAGGATGCGTCGGTGGCGGTGTCCGGCGTCTCCTGCCAGGTGACGTTGTCGGGGCAGGGTGGTGCGGCGTCGGGGACGCCCATGGCCGGGGCGTGGTCTGAGTTCGTCGGCGCAGCCGATGGCATCGGCTCGGGGTTGGATAGCGCGGCGGAGGATTTGAGCCGGGCGTTGGCGGTGGCGGCGCATGCCTACTGGTTGGCGGATCAGTCGGTCGCCGGCTCGTTTGGGGGCGGCGAGTGAGCCTTTTGGGGTTTTCCGGGTCGCCGTTTGCGGCGGTGGGGTCGGAGTTTGGGTTTGAGGTTCCGCAGGGCGATCCCGGCGAGTTGAACGGGGCTGCGCGGCAGGCGGGTTTGGTCGCGAACGGGTGGGACTCAGACGCCGGGACCTTGCGCGGAGCGGCCGGCGCCGCGTCGGCGGCGTGGACGGGCGCGGCCCAATCGGCGTTTGGCTCCTACGCGGCGGTGCTGGTCGCGGTGTTTGATCGGAACTCGGGGGTGCTCTCCGATGTCAGCGGGGTACTCTCGGGGCTCGCTTCGGAGCTCGAGAGCGCGCAGCGGGCGACCCGACAGGCCTACGACCAGTGCACTCACTACCAGGGTGTGGTCCAGTCTCAAACCCAGGCCCAGCAGCAGTACGCGCAGAACGCCAACCAGCTCTCGATGTCGGCGAGCCTGGCGCCTCACCCGCACGCGCGCGCTGATCTGCAAAGCAGAGCCGACGGCCAGCAGCGGCTCGCCGATCAGGCTGCGGGCCAGGTCAAACAGGCAAGCGGCGAGCTGGATTACTGGAAGCAACAGGGCGCCAACGCCTGCAGCGCCTACCAGCAGCACGCCGAGGCCGCCAGCCGCAGGATCGTCTCGCTACAAGGGCAGCTACAGCATCCTCGGCATCTGCACGCCGACGCGCCGATCCCGATCCCGGTGAGCGCCGCCGACGTCAAGTTCATCGAATCCAAGCTGCCGGCGATCGCCAAGATTCCTGCGTCCGACTGGGGCCGCGACGCGGGCGCAGCGCTGCGCCGGCTGACAGGCGGCAGACCCCTCACCCCCGCCGAGGCGCTGTTGCTCTCCCAGGTCATTGCGGCAGCGCAGACCCGAGCAAAACATCAGCACTCGGGCGGCGGCTCGATCTTCGACGACGTGTGGTCCGGACTGAAGGACGGCTGGCACGACGTGGAGGGCGGCGCGAACTGGTTTTACGAGAACGTGATCAAGCCCGGTGCCGACGGCGTCGCCAGCCTCGCCGGCGCGCTTGTCCACGACCCCAAAGACACGCTCAACGTGCTCGAGGGAGCGCTTCTGACCGCCGCCGGCGCCGGCGGGGAATTCGGCGGCGGGTTGCTCGACGCGACCGGGATCGGCGCCCCGGTCGGTGTCAGCCTCAACGTCGCCAGCGCCGGCGCGATCGCTGCCGGCGGCACCCTGGCCACCAAAGGCGCGATCGGGCTCGGCTCGTACGCCGCTCAACACCCCGTACAAGTCCTCAACCAGGCATCCAGCGCGCCCTCCGAAACGGCCCAGCAGATCCAGAAGGTGTACGACACCAGCGATGTCGACGGGATCCTGGAGCACACGACCGACCGCGACCTTCAGGCTGCCCAGCGGGAGCTGAATGGCGAGACCGTTGCCACCAAGAGCGACGGCACGCCGTACGATCACGTCCAAGAGGTCCGGGATGCCCAGAACGGCCTGATGAACCGGATCGATACGTTGAAGAAGATGATCGGCAGCGGAAAGCTCACTCCAGGCGCGTCGGAAGTCGCCCAGCAGCGCCTCGGGTACCTCAGCAAGCTCCTCGACCGCACCGAGAAGTATGTGCCCCGCTCCTCTCGCTAGCGGTGAGCTGTCGGCCCTCCTGGAGCGGGCCAAGGATGGCGAGAAGCTCCCCCCGGAAGCCGTGGACGAGGCAGCGGCGACAGTCGCGGTCGATGAAACGACCGACCGAGATCGGTACACCGGGTTGCACATCCTCGGCGTGGCCCAGGCACGCCAGTATCGCTCGCTGCTAGAGCAGTACCTTGAAGATCCCAGCGACCCGATGCTCGCCCGGATCGCGATTCTCGGGCTCGCCCGCTACTGGAACGAGCCCGAGCCCTATCTCGACTACATAGCTCGAGCCGTCGACGGGCAGGAGTGGGACTACCTGGACGACGTGCAGCTGGCCGCGATCTCGATCGCGGGCGACTATCTACGCGACCACGACAATCCCGAACTGCTGCGGACACTGATCGGCAAGGCGGAGGCGGCACCGCGCGGCACGGGCATACGCAACGCAACACTCGACGCGCTCGCGCGGGCGCTGGGCCTTGCCTGGCCGGAGATCGCGCGGCGGGAGCAGGACCCGGACTACGGGCCGAAACTGATCGCGGAAGCCGCGGCGCGACTGCCCGTCTAGGCGGCTCGGGCGGCGACACAAGTGACAATGGCATTGCCTAGTGATGATCGTTCTCTCGCGCCACCGATTACCGACATTGCGATGACATATAGGGCTACACCCGTGTCGTTGCTCGTGGACGAGGTCAACGGACTGCTCTCCGCCAGCAGCGTGGGGCTATACGAGTTTGTCTGGCTCCTTCGCTCGTCGATGCCCTCCATCTCGGATGAGCAGCGCCGCGAGTACGCTCGCGAGGCGCTGCGTCTGATACTTGCTCAGGGCGGGCGTCGTCTGATCTTGCTGGAATGGCCGGGAGAGGCAGAACTCGGTGAAGCCACGTTTGACGACCTCGCGGACCAAGCTTGGGAGGACCCGACCGACGGAACACCGTACGCGGCCGTTGTTCGTTGCTGACGCCCTGCAGAGACGACTGCAGATCCCGTGACAACGCGGTCAACTCCGGCCAGCCAGCGACCGCCAAACTCGACGGCAAGACGATCAAGATCACTGACGTCGTTGTCCAGGAGGTGCCGTGATGGTTAGTACGCACGTCTGGTCGACGAACGGCCGAGCCAACACAGAGCTGAGGGCATGGGACCAGAACCCTGAGCGAGAGCTGGCCGATCTTCTCAGTCGACTGAACGGCACGGACCGGTACTCATTCCTGATCTGGAGGCTGCCCGAGGGCAGGGGATTGTTCGACGTCGAGCCCGACGATCCCGCGCGTCGGCAGTACATGCAGTGCGCGGGGGATTTCAACGGTCGGATGACCTGCGAGGTCCGCGAGTTGGTCGACGGCGAGCCGCATCAGTACGTTTTGGGCCGATCAGCCGACACAGCCGCCGACCCGCGACGCGCGTCCGATCAGGTCGTGCCATGGAACAAACACGAGGCGAAGGTGCGACCGAACGAGGTTCTGACGGGCTCTGAGGTGGCCGGACTGTTCGTCCACTACTACCGAACGGGAAACTCGGCTCCGGGCTACAGCCGACGCGAACTCAACCTTTGACGAGTCGCTGCCTCAGGTGGCCGCGAACGCGAACATCTGCTCGGCGTCGATCCGCGCGTAAACGGGCCCCGAGTCGAGGAACTCGGTCCACTCGGTCCCGTACCGCGGCGTGTAGATATCCAGCAGCAGCTGGCGGAAGCCATCGCCCCGCTCGGGATCGATTGGCACCGGAACCGCCCGGCCGTGGACGGTGATCGCGAGCGATTCGCTCGGGACGTGGGTCGCGCTGACCTGGGGTCGCGCGACCAGATGACGCCAGCGCAGCGCGTCGGGACTCGTGCCGAAATGAAAGGCGCCACGGTAGAAGATGCCGTCGACTGGGTTCGAGCGCGGCAGGCCATCGCCGGTGACGGTCGCGAGCGACAGCAGGCAGACTCCCTGCAGCCGCTCGGCCACCTGGTCGGCGCGCAGCCGCCGCTCAGGGGTGTGGATCTCGAGCAACTGCCGGCCGGCGCCCGCGTAGCTGCGGTCGATCAGCCGCTGTAGCTCCTCGAGGTCGGCGGCCGACTCCCGCATGCCGGCGCTCAGGCCGCGCGGGGCCCGAACCGCCGCTCGCCCGCCGCCCGCCGCTTGGCCGCCTCGGCCTCGCGGTCCTTCGGCGGGGCGTTCGTCTCGAGCTCGGCCAGCAGACGCGATGAGATCGCGGCGACGTCGGCGACGGCGCGGTTGAACGCGTCCTCATTCGCCTGCGAGGGCTTGCTGAAGCCGCTGATCTTGCGGACGTACTGCAGCGCGGCCGCCTCGATCTCCTGCTCGGTCGCGGGCGGCTCGAAGTTGTAGAGGGTGCGGATGTTTCGACACATGCCCTCCAGGTTATTGCTCCGAGCGCTCCGACCTGAGACGCACGAGGGGCGCCGCCGTCGCGGCGCCCCTCGTGGAACAGCAGTGCTGGCATGACCGCGCTGGACGAGCTACGTCGCCGGAGGGACCAAGTCGGCACCAGCGCGGCGGTGTCGCGGGTGGACTCCGCCAGGAAGTCAGCCTCCGACCTAGCGGCCGGACACCTCCAGGGTCCCGCAAGTACTGTCAGACAGGTGGACCACCTCCTTTCTCTGGTCCCGCCAGCTTATCGAACGTCGGCGACGGTGAGCACGCGGCCTGGCCGCCGAACCCTCCCCCCGGCGGCGGCCGAACTCAGGCGGGCAGGTACTGGCGCCAGGCTGCCGGAATCGTCGGGCTGGCCACCTGGATGAAGACGTTCGGCGACGGCGTTCGGGGCGCCCTGCGCAGATGCATGCCGGCCTGGCGCGGGAGGGAATCGCCCTTGCGGCGATTGCAGGGGGCGCACGAAGCGACGATGTTCTCCCACGTCGAGCCGCCGCCCTTGGAGCGCGGGATCACGTGGTCGACGGTCAGCTGGGTGCGAGAGCCGCAGTACTGACAGGTCCAGTCGTCGCGGGCGAACACCGCGCGGCGGGTGATCTTCCGCCGGTGGGTGTCGCGCGGGATCCGGACGTAGCTGACCAGCCGGATCACCGCCGGTCTGGTCATCGTCGCGGTCGCCGAGTGCAGCTCGCGCTCGGCGTGCTCGATCACCTCCGCCTTCTCCTTGAGGAGCAGCACGACGGCGCGCCGAACCGTGCAGACGTTGATCGGCTCATACGTTGCGTTCAATACGAGCACCCGCCCACTCTCAGGCCCGCGCCGCATGTGCTCAGAGGGCGGCGCGGACCACTTTGGCGCGGGTATCGTATTCCCCATCGGCGCAAAATTGTACCGATGGAACGGACGACCCCCGGCAGGTAGCAGCGAGCGCAGGACCGGCTCTGACACCGGCTCGGTGCAGGCAAATGTGCGACGCAAGCCGCCTGCGTCCGGCGATTTAAGGGCCCGTCAGCCCCGTCAGGCAGCGGGGTAGGAGCCGAGCGTGCGCAATACCTCGACGTGCTCGTGGAGCCCCGTCAGCCCCTGGGCGACGTGCGACTCGGTCTCCCGCCCGTCGAGGTCGGCGAAGAACATATACCGCCCCAGCCCCAGTTTTCGCGGCCGCGACTCGATTCTCGTCATGTTGACGCCGCGCCCCGACAGCTCGGACAGGCAGGCCACCAGCCAGCCCGGTGACTCGGTGCCCGCTCCCCAGAACACGATCGCCGTCTTCCAGGGGGCGTGCTCGTCGACGGTGTCCCCGGGAATCCCCGGCGGCGCGCCATCGGGCCCGAGCCACACGAACCTGGTCTGGTTGCCGGTCACGTCCTCGATCCCGGCCTCGAGCACCAGGCATCCGTACAGCTGCGCCGCCAGGCGGGTGCCGATCGCCGCCCAGCGGTGACGGATCCGCTCCGACACCAGCCGCACCGCCTCCGCGGTCGAGGCACTGGTCATGACCCTCGCCTGGGGCATCCGCGCGCGGATGTATTCGCGGCACTGCGCGGTGGCCTGCGGATGCGAGACCACCACCTCGATCTCGTCGAGCGGCAGCGCCTGCTGGACGATCAGGCACTGCTCGACCGCGATCACGGTCTCGCCGACGATGCACACGCCCTCGGCGGACACGAGCGCGTCGAGGGTCACATTCACGGCTCCTTCGAGTGAGTTCTCGATCGGCACGGTCGCGCGCTCGACGCTCCCGTCGGCCACCGCCAGCACCGTGTCCTGGATCGTCTCGATCGCCACCAGCTCGAGCGCGTCCGCCCCTGGCGCGGTCAGTGCCACGGCCTGTGAGAAGGTCCCCTCGGGCCCTAGGTAGCCGACGCGCATCGCGGTCACCCGGCGCCTGCGGCCGTCACTGGGCGCCGGGGGCGGGGCCGTTTTCACCGCCGCCCTCGAGCGCGATCCGGATCGCCTCGCCCTCCTCGGGCGAGAGCTCCAGTTCCGGCTGTCCGCCGACTACCTGCTTCGCGTACAGGCGAGCGGTCTCCCGGTGGTGGATCGACGACAGGACGATCCCGGAGCGGTTGGCGTCGAGCAGGGCGATCGAAGTCGATTGGCGCCCGGACATCTCCCCGTAGGCGTCGTAGCGGATCAACGAGCGGTAGGTGACGGCGCCGTCGAGTCGCCTCTCGGCGTCGCTGACGCGCGCGTCGAGGCGGGCGGCGGCGTCCTCGACGTACGACGACAGCGCCTCGAACGCCGATTGCAGCGACGCCGCGTGGCTGACGAGATCCTGCTGCTCGTCGCCCAGCAGAGCCCGCTGGGCGGACCGCAGCCGACGCAGCGCGAGCGCTAGGCCGAGCGACGTCCCGAGCGCCACCACCGCGACGGCACCCGACGCCACGGCGACGATTCCGGCGGTGCTCGAGAGGTTGTTCACCTCGGGAAGAATATGCGGCAGCCCGACGACGTGCGGCCCCAAGTGGCATCGCTGCGAGGTCCGCCGGCGACGCCCGGGAATCCCCGGTTCAGCGCAGCTTGAGCGTCTGCCCGACTGCCAACGCGTTGGGGTTTATCCCCGGGTTCAGCGACAGAAGCGTCGCCAGCGGCACGTGCGTCTTGGCCGCGATCCCAGACAGCGTGTCGCCGGCCTGAACGGTGTAGGTGCCGGCGGTGGTGGGGGACTGATTCTGAGCGGTGGTGGTCGACTCGGCGCCGATCTTGACGCCGATGCTGCTCGGATTGAGCCACAGCAGGTCAGGCACGACCTGGCCGCCGTAGATCATGGTTGGGCCGATCGCGATCCCGGCGTGCGTGAAAGCCCCCGCGATCGCCGGAACCGCAAAGTTCTTGTAGACGATGTCCGACGAATAGAGCTCCGACGTCCCCTGCTGGAGCGCCTGGAGGCCGGTCCGGCTGGTGCTTCTGGACATCGCTGACTGGATGTTGTTGGCGATCTGCTCGATTCCGTCGCGGCGCATCGTCAGCGCCAGGACGACGTTCCGGTGGGCGGCCTGCATCTGGCTCGGCACACTCAGGTGCTGGGCTCTGGTCAACTGCGACCTCGCGTTCCCGAGGTCCGTATCAAGGTCTGTCACCAGGCCGGGGAGGTTCGTCCTGGCGGCGCCGCTCGACAGGCGCGTAAACATGTTCGTTCCGTTCGCGACGGAGTCGCGCATCAGGTTGTAGACCGAGTTGTTGTAGTCCCGCAGGGCGCTGTTGGTCGAGCTGACGGCGCAGCTATTCACGAGGAGCGCGATCACGAGGATGACAGCGACGATCACCACGGCTGCGACGATGCGCCGCGTCTGGATCACCTGCTGTTCGCTGGCCGACCGCCGCGGCCGCCGCGGTTCTCGCTCTGGGCTCTGCGGCTCGTCGACGTCGTCGAAGAACGACAAGTTTTTTCGCTCCTTGCGGGGTCTTTGGAGGGTGAGTATTACCGGGATTCCGGCTGGTACGGCAAATTCGCAACTTGTCGTGCATCGGGACCCGCGAGCAGGAACCACACCGGCGACGACGAAGGGCGTGAGTCGGTGGGCGTGAGCGAGACCCCGACGGCTGACTCGGGCGAGGATCCGACGCGCGCCGACGCCTTGCCGGATTCCGACGTTCCCACGCGCGCCGCCGCCGACGATCACAGCGACGACTCCCGGCTGCTGATCCTGGGCCGCTACCGCCTGCGAAAGCAGCTCGGAAGCGGCGCATTCGGGACCGTCTGGTCGGCCCGTGACGAGCGCCTGGAGCGCGATGTCGCGCTCAAGATGCTGCCCCGCGAGCGGGTGGTCCCCGCCCGCTTCGAGCGCGAAGCGCGTGCCGCCGCGCGGCTCCAGCATCCAGCGATCGTCACCCTGTACGAGGCGGCGGTGGACGACGAGGGCGCTTACCTCGTCTCCGAGCTTGTCCGCGGCAAGACCCTCGACCGGCTGCTGAGGGACGGCAAGCTGTCCGACCGCGAGATCCTCGACGTGGTCGTGTCGCTCTGCGGCGCCCTCGAGCACGCCCACGCCCAGGGCGTGATCCACCGCGACGTCAAGCCGTCGAATGTCCTGGTGCTGTCTCGTGCGACGACCCCGGAGCACCCGGCCAAGCTGACCGACTTCGGCGTCGCCCACGTGGTCGGCGGCGAGACCCTGACCCGCACGGGCGACGTGATCGGAACACTCGCCTACATGGCCCCCGAGCAGGCGCGGGGCCGGCGGGGGGTGGGCCGCCTGGGGCCGGATTCCGACGCCGCCACCCCGGCCGCCGACCTGTACTCGCTGGCGGTCGTCACCTACGAGGCGCTGACCGGGGTCAACCCGCTGGCCACCCGAGGTGGCCACCGGCCGCAGGGCACCCACGTGCCGCCGGTTCGGCGTCAGCGCCGCGATCTGCCGCGCCCGCTCGGCGCCGCGCTCGACCGCGCGCTCAGCCCGCGCCCAGCGGACCGGGGCACGATCGTCGACCTGCGGGCAGCCGTCGCCGAGTCGCTGCCGGAGGCGGGCGAGGGGCGCGGGGTGGTCGCTCCGCGATGGCGCGACCCCGCGCGGGTGGCCCCGCGATGGCGCGACCCCGTGGATCCCCCGCGACGGCGCGAGCGGGACGTTGCTGTGGAACTTAAGCCGCCCAGGACCGGCTTAAGTTCCCAACCAGCGGTCTACCGCGCCGCGCCCCCCGCGGGTGCCCCGACCCCTGCCTGGCTCGAGCGCGCGGTTCTGGCGACCGCGACCGGATTGTCGGTCGGCTGGTTATCCGCCCACCTGCACCACACCCACTCCCCGCTGGCACCGGTCACGATCGCGCTGGTGGCGGCGCTGGCGACGCTGCTGCTGCAGAACCTCGGCGGAATCCTCCGGCTGCTGATGCTCGTGACGGCGCTGCCGGTCGGGGCCGTGATCCTGGGGCCGCTCGGCCTCGCCGGAGCCTGGCCGGCGCTCGTCGGGCGCACGGTCGAGGGATGGGTCAGGCGCGCGATCATCGCCGGCGGGGGGCTGCTGTGGCTGGCCGAGGCGGGGGCACTCACCGGTCGCGACCTCTACTGGCGCGCCGGCCCGCTCGACACCGCAATCAGACGGGGCTCGCTCGCCGCCGCCCTTGTCTGGGCCGCCGCGGCGGCGCTCACGCCGGTGCTGATCAGCGCTCGACGGCCGCGGCTCGGGCTGGTGGTGGCCGTGGTTGGGTCGGCGACCGTGGTGGCGGGCGTGCAGGCCCTCGGCGCCCGCCCGCTGCGTGATGCCGCGCTCGGCGCCGCACTCGGCGGGGCGATCGCCGCCTGGCCGTCGCTGCGCGCATTGGGTGGCCAGCTTCGCCGCGATGCCGGGATCGGCGCCCCAGGGGTGACTCTGGCGACCAGGTGGTCGCCAAAGTCGGGCCCCCAGGGTGGGTCTGGGAGGAGGCCGGGTCACTGACCCGGCCTCCTACTCCCGTAGCATGGCTGCCAGAGCGTGACCCATGCCAGTTCTCAGAACCCTGGAGAGCAAAATTCAAGGCCTTGTCGAGGGCACGTTCAGTCGTGTCTTTCGGTCCGAGGTGCGCCCGGTCGAGATCGCCCGCAAGCTCGCGCGCGAGATGGAGGAGCACCGGTCGTTCTCGCTGTCCAGGACCTACGTGCCCAACGAATACCGCGTGTATCTGTCGCCGCGCGACCGTGATCGGTTTGCCGAGTACGAGGACGCGCTGGCTGACGAACTCGCCGGTTACCTGTTGGAGCACGCCCGCCGCGAGCGGTTCGCGCTGCTGTCGAGGCCGGTGATCGAGTTCGAGACCGACGCGCGGCTCGGTCTCGGCCGATTCGGAATCCAGACGCGAGTCGTCACACCTGAGGAGGCTGCGGCGGACCCCGCGGCGGACGCCGCCGGCGGCGGCGTCCCGGTGCCGCCGCCGCCCGCGCGCGACGACGCCGGCAAGACGATGGTGTACAGCACCGCGGCCCGGATCGCCGAACCGCTTCAGGAGCCGGCGATCGTCCGCGCCCAGCGGGCGCTGCTGCTGTTCGAGGGCCGGCGTCTGGTGATCGGACCGACCGGCGCGACGATCGGCCGCAGCCGCCAGTGCGAAATCGTCATCGATGACCCGAACGTCTCGCGACAGCACGCCGAGGTGCGTCCGCGCGGAGGCGCCTGGGTGCTGACCGACCTCGGATCCACCAATGGTTCCCGACTCAACGGCCGCCGGATCACTCATCCTGAGGTGATTGCACCCGGCGACGAAATCGAGGTCGGGACCTCGGTGATCACCTTCGAGCTCGAATAACGCTCTCAAGCAGATGCTCCAGCCAGTCTCCGTCGGACTCAAGTTCGGCTTCCTGATCGTCCTCTACCTGTTCCTGTTCTGGGTCGCCACGAGCGCCATGTTCGACCTGCGCCGCCGCAGCCGGAGTGGTGGTGGCCCCGTCCGCGGCGAGGGCCGCTCCGACGAGACGGGCCTTTACTCGACCGCCGATCCGCTGGCCGAGCTGGACGGCGAGTTCGAGCCGCGACTCCTGATCGAGCGCGCGGCCGGGCACCGCTCGGGCATGGCGTATGACCTGACCGACGGCGCCACGCTCGGCCGCGGCGACGTCGAGATCCGCCTCGACGATCCGTTCGCGTCGACGCGACACGCGCGGATCAGTCGTCAGGGGCGTACGGTCGTGCTCGAGGATCTCGGCTCCACCAACGGCACCTACCTCAACGACGAGCCGCTGAACGGGCCGCAGCCGTTGCACGACGGCGACCACATCAGGATCGGCGACTCCGAGTTCTCCTACTACCAATAGCCCATGCTCCGCGCCGCCGAGACGATCCAACGCACCGACACGGGCCGCCAGCGCCGCGGCAACGAGGACTCCGCGTACGCGCGCGCGCCGGTGTTCGTGATCGCCGACGGGATGGGCGGCGCCCAGGCGGGCGAGGTCGCCTCGAAGATCGCGGTCGAGACATTCGCGGAGGGGCTGCCCGAGCGCGGCACCGCCGAGGAGCGGCTCGCGATCGTCGTCCAGCGCGCGAACCGCGAGATCTACGAGCGCTCGCAGACCGAGCGCTCCCGCGCCGGGATGGGGACGACGCTGACCGCCGCGTATCTCGACGGCGACCACGTCGCGATCGCGCACGTCGGCGACAGCCGCGCGTACCTGCTCAGGGATGGCGAACTGTCCCGGCTGACCGAGGACCACTCACTCGTCGAGGAGCTGCTGCGCGGCGGCAAGCTGACCGAACAGGAGGCGCTCGACCACCCGCAGCGCTCGATCATCACCCGCGCGCTCGGGCCCGAACCGATCGTCGAGGTCGACACCTGGAGCTATCCGCTGCGCCCCGGCGACGTCGTCCTGCTGTGCAGCGACGGGCTCACCTCGATGATCCCCGAGCAGCAGGTCCAGGCCGCGCTGATCGACACCGCGAACCTGCGGAAGGCCGCCGATCGGCTGATCGACGAGGCCAACGCCGCCGGCGGCCGCGACAACATCACCGTGATCCTGTTCCGTGTCGAGGATGCCGGCGGCAAGAGCGTCGACCAACCGACCGTGATCAGCTCCACTACTGGCCCGCTGGCCAGTAGTGGAGAGGACGGCGCCGGCGGCACGTCCCGGCATGAGTCGGCGGTCGTCACCGCCGCGCCGCCCGACGCCCCCGCCCGCCCGGCTCCGCTGGCCCGGACGCAGGGCTGGACGCGTCAATCGGATCGCCGCGAGCGCCACTTCGGCAAGCTCGGCAAGACAGTCGCGGGGCTGCTGGCGCTGGCCGCGGTCATCTTCCTGGTGGGCGGCGGCGGGTACCTCGCGACCAGGCAGCTCTACTTCCTCGGCACCAACGGCCAGGGGATGGTCGTTGTCTACCGCGGCCTGCCGTACGTGCTGCCGTTTGGGATCCCGCTGTACGAGACCTACTACGTGTCCGGCGTGCCGGCCTCGATGATCCCGGCCGACCGGCGTGGGACCCTGCTCGGGCACGACCTGCGCTCGCAGACCGACGCGCAGAACCTGATCAACGACCTGGAGCTCGGCAAGATCACCGGATGAGGGCGCGCAACCGAGAGTTGTTCGGCCTGATCCCGGCCTCGCTGCTGCTCACCGCCGGGTTGGCGGCGATCTTCATCCAGCGCTCAAACCAGCTGTCCACGCTGTCGCTGACCTACGGCGCGGTGTTCCTCGGCCTGTGCCTGGCCGGCCACATCTTCATCCGCGTGACGCTGCCGTACGCCGACCCCTACATCTTCCCGCTGGTCGCGGTGCTGGCCTGCTTCGGACTGGTGATGGTCTACCGGATCTACGGCCAGACGTACGCCCGGCAGCAGGCGCAGTGGTTCGTGCTCGGGCTGGTGCTGTTCGCCGGCACCGTGATCGTCTTCCGCGACTATCGCAAGCTCGAAAACTACCGCTACCTGATCGTGATCGCGTCGCTCGGGTTGCTGATCCTGCCGCGCTTCTTCCCTCCGGTCAACGGCGCCTATCTGTCGATCAACCTGGGCCCGATCAACTTCCAGCCGACCGAGTTCGCCAAGGTCGGGCTCGTGATCTTCCTCGCCAGCTACCTGCGCGATACGCGGCAGGCGCTCGTTTCCGGGCGCAGCTTTCTGGGGTTGCGGCTGCCGCCGCTGAAGCACCTCGGCCCGGTGCTGCTGCTGTGGGGGATGGCGATGGTGATCCTGATCCTGCTGCACGACATCGGTTCCTCGCTGATGTTCTATGGCGGCCTGCTGGCGATCCTGTACGTCGCCACCGGCCGCGTTTCGTTCGTCGTGATCGGGTGCATCGCGTTCGGTCTCGGCGCCTGGTACTTCTCGACCCATATCCCGCACATCGACTCGCGCGTCGATGCCTGGCTGCACCCGTTCAACGCCGCCGAGTACAACGCCCTGGGCGGCAGCCAGCAGCTCGCCAACGCCCAGTTCCTGCAGGCCGCCGGCGGGCTGTTCGGACTCGGCTTCGACCAGGCCACGATCATGGTCCCCGGCTCCAACCCGCCGCTGTACTGGCTGCCGGCCCCCGGCACCGACATGATCTACGCGGTCATCACCGGCGAGCTGGGGCTGTTCGGCGCCACCGGACTGCTGGCCACCTACCTGATATTCGTCTGGCGCGGGTTCAAGGTCGCGACGCTCGCGCGGGACTCGTTCTCGAAGCTGATGGCCACCGGGCTCAGCGCCGTCGTCGCCCTGCAGGTGTTCGTGATCGTCGGCGGCGTCACCCGGGTGATCCCGCTGACCGGCGTAACGTTGCCGTTCGTCTCCTACGGCGGCTCCTCGATCATCGCCAACTTCGTCCTGGTGGCGCTGCTGCTGCTGGTCTCCGACCGCGCTCGCCGCCAGCTCGCGAGGAGCACGAACACATGAACCAGTCGATCGCCAGGCTGTTCACGGTCGTGATCATCCTGTTCGCGGCGCTGATCGCGTGGACCTCGCGGTGGACCGTGTTCGAAGCCACCCGGCTGCAGAACGATCCGCTCAACAAGCTGGCGTACTTCGCGTCGCTGAAGGTCAAGCGCGGCCGGATCCTGGCCGACAACGGCCAGGTGCTCGCCGAGTCCGTCCCCGGCGGCGACGGTACCTGGAATCGGAAGTACCCCACCGGCTCGCTGTTCTCGCAGGCGATCGGCTACTCGATCCTCGACGAGCACCAGCACGCCGGTCTCGAGCAGTACCACGCCGGGCTGATCGGCGGCACCCAGCGGACGGGGCTGAGCTCGGTGTTCGGACCGCTCAGCACGCAGACGGTCGGCGATGACGTCGACACGACGCTCGACCCCAAGGCCCAGGAGCTCGCCCGGACCGAGCTCGCCGGCCGGGTCGGTTCGGTCGTCGCGATCGTCCCGCGGACCGGCGCGATCAGGGTGCTGTACTCGAACCCGACCTACGACAACAACGACCCGTTCGCGCCGTGCCACGGCTGCAGCCAGTTCACCGGCGCCACCCAGGGGCTGTATCCGGCCGGGTCGACGTTCAAGGTGGTGACGGCCACGGCGGCGCTCGATTCCGGCGCCTACACCCCGGACTCGACGATCGTCGGCAACTCGCCGCTGACCGTCTCCGGCGTGCCGCTGCAGAACGACGGCAATCAGAGCTTTGGCCCGATCTCGTTGACGAAGGCGCTGACCTACTCGGTCAACACCGTGTTCGCCCAGGTCGCACAGCGGCTCGGCCGCCAGACGCTGCAGACATACATGAAGCGGTTCGGCTTCTTCTCAACGCCACCGGTCGACTACCCCGCAAACCAGATGAGCGTCAGCGGCAACTGGCTACTCGGGCGGCACAACAAGCTGCTGCCGGTGACCAGCGACCAGGTCGACCTCGGCCGGCTGGCGATCGGCCAGGACAAGCTGCTGGTGACGCCGTTGCAGATGGCGATGGTCGCCGCCGGGGTCGCCAACGGCGGCCGGCTGATGGCGCCACGGCTGACCACCAGGATCGTCAACCAGAACGGTCAGATTGTGCAGAACTTCCCGCCCAAGCTATATAGCCAGGTGATGAAGCCCTCGACCGCGCACGAGCTGACGGGAATGATGACCGACGTGGTCGAGGAGGGGACCGGCCAGGCGGCTCAACTCGACGGAGTCAAGGTCGCCGGCAAGACCGGGACCGCCTCGACCGGCGGCTTCGTCAACGGGCAGCCGGAGGACGACGCGTGGTTCATCGGCTTTGCGCCCGTGCAGGACCCTAAGATCGCGGTTGCAGTAACGCTTAAGAACATTCCCAACGGATTCGGTGGGACGTACGCGGCGCCGATCGCGGCGCAGGTGATAAGGACGCTGCTGGCGGAGACGCAATGAGTGAGTTCGATCCCGGGGCGGTGGTCGACGGCCGTTACCGAGTGCTCTCGCGACTCGGCACCGGCGGGATGGCCGACGTGTACCTCGCCGAGGATCAACAGCTCGGCCGCCAGGTCGCACTGAAGCTGCTGCATCGCCGCTTCGCCGAGGACCCCGGCTTCGTCGAGCGTTTTCGCCGCGAGGCGCAGTCCGCCGCCTCGCTGCAGCATCCGAACGTCGTCAGCGTGTTCGACCGGGGCGCGTTCGACGGCACCTACTACATCGCGATGGAGTACCTGCCGGGCCGCTCGCTCAAGCAGCTGATCCGGCAGGAGGCGCCGCTGGACCCGTTGCGATCGATCGACCTGACCGTCCAGATCCTGAAGGCGGCCCGGTTCGCGCACCGCCGCGGCGTGATCCACCGCGACCTCAAGCCCCATAACGTGATCGTCGACGACAACGACCACGTCAAGGTGACCGACTTCGGGATCGCCCGGGCCGGCGCCTCCGACATGACCGAGACCGGCTCGATCATGGGCACCGCCCAGTACCTGTCTCCCGAGCAGGCGCAGGGCCACGCCGTCAGCGCGCCGTCCGATCTGTACTCGGTCGGGATCGTGCTCTACGAGATGCTCACCGGACGGGTGCCGTTCGACGCCGAGTCGGCGGTGACGATCGCGCTCAAACACGTCTCCGAGGGGCCGATCCCACCAAGCCAGATCAACTCCGCGGTCCCGTCGGGGCTCGAGCAGGTGGTGATGTGGTCGCTCAACAAGCGCCCCGCCGACCGTCCCGCCGACGCCGACGAGTTCATCGCCGCGCTCGAGCACGTCCGCGAGTCGCTGCTGATCGGCGGCACCGGCGAGATCACGGCCAACATGGCGGTCGTCCCGGTCGGCGTCGCCGCGGCCGGTCAGCCGGGGGCGATGGCGCTGCTGCCGAGCGCCGAGGTGGCGAGCGCCTACGTGCCCTCCCAGCAGCCGACCAACGGCGCCGGCGGCGACCTCGAGAAGCACGACGATGATCACGACGATCACAGAGGCGGCAGGATCTGGCCCTGGCTGCTGGGTTTGCTGGCGCTGCTGCTGATCGGCGGAGGCGTCGCCGCCTACCTGCTGACGCGCCCGGCCAAGGTGTCGGTGCCGTTCGTCGTCAACCTGACGCAATCGGTCGCCCAGGCCAAGATCGAGAGCGCCGGGCTCAATCCGAACGTGATCTACCAGACGAGCCCCGACCAGCAGGGCACGGTGATCGATCAGAGTCCGCTCGGACAGACCCAGGTCAACAAGGGCACAGACGTAACCCTGACCGTCTCCAACGGGCCGGGCAACGTCGACATCCCGTCGATCGTGCAGCTCCCGAGGGCCGAGGCCGAGAAGCAACTCCAGGCCGCCGGACTGAAGGTCGCGCGCGTCCTCAGCGAGAGCTCGCCGCAGGTGCCGACCAACTACGCGACCCGCACCGATCCCCCGGCCGGCACTCCGGTCGTGTCGGGCAGCGGCGTCACTCTGTACATCAGCTCCGGCAAGGCGCCGATTAGCGTCCCCTACGTCACGGGCGATCAACTCGGGTCGGCGCAGGCGGTGCTCGGCGACTTCGACGTACGGGTGGTCACACAGCCGTCGAGTACGTCCCCGGCCGGAACGGTGATCAGCCAGACGCCGGCCGGCAACTCGCAGGCGCTGCCCGGCTCGCGGGTCACGCTCGTCGTCGCGGGCACACCGACGACCGCACGAGTCCCGTCGGTGGTCGGCGACACCGAGTCCGGGGCGTCGGGCACGCTGCTGCTGGCGAACTTCAAGGTCACCGTCAACCACCAGGCGGTGACGTCCGCCAGCCAGGCCGGGACCGTCATCAGCCAGTCGCCCGCGGCCCACACGACCGCACCCAAGGGCGCGACCGTGACGATCGTCGTCGGCCGCTACCAGGCGGCCACGACCACGCCGTCGCACGCGACGACCACGCATCCGCTGCTGCCGCCGACCACGACGTCGTCGTTCCCGGGAGTGACGACCACCGCCACCAGCACCACCCCCACCAGCACCCACACCAACACGACCGCGGCGATCCCGCCGACGACCGCCCCGCACACCACGACGACCCCGGCGGCGCCGCCGACGACCGCGCCCCGCACGACCACCCCGACGGCGCCCGCAACCACCACCGCGCCGACGACGACGACCCCGACAACCCCAGCGACGACCCCCGCGACGACCCCGACGACCCCGGCGACGACCCCAACGGCGACCACGCCGACCACGACCACCCCGACGACCACGACATGACCCCGCTGTCGGTGGCGGTGCTCGGCGGAGGCCGCTCCTCCGAGCACGAGGTATCGCTCGCGTCGGCCGCGTCGGTCGCGTCAGGTCTCGAGCAGGCGGGCCACGACGTGGTCCGGATCGAGATCGGCCGCGATGGCGTCTGGCGCCTCGACGGCGCCGAGCTGTCGCTGACGCCGGGGCGCGGCCTGGCCGGCGCCGATGTCGTGTTCCCGGCGTTGCACGGCCCGTTCGGAGAGGACGGCACGATTCAGGGGCTGCTCGAGTGCCTCGGCGTCGCCTACGTCGGCGCCGGCGTCCCGGCGAGCGCCCTCTGCATGGACAAGCTCCTGTCCAAGGAGCTGATGGCGCGCGCCGGGATCCCGCAGGTCGAGTACCGCGCCGTCGCGGTGGCGCGGTTCGACGACCGCCCGAAGGCGGTGCTGGCCGAGCTCGCTGAGCTGGGGCTGCCCGTGTTCGTCAAGCCGGCCCGGCTCGGGTCGTCGGTCGGGATCACGCGCGTGGCCGACGAGAGCGCGCTGCCGGCGGCGCTCGAGGACGCCTTCCGGCATGACCCGCTGGCGATCGTCGAGGCGTCGGCGACCGGCCGTGAGGTCGAGTGCTCGGTGATCGGCAACGGCAGTCCGTTCGCGTCGGAGCCTGGGGAAATTCTGCTCGCAGCCGGCGAACAGGGCTGGTACGACTACGCGGCCAAGTACGAGCCGGGCGGGATGCAGCTCGAGGTGCCGGCCCGGATCTCGGAGACCGCCCGGGAGCGGGTCCGGCAGCTCGCGGTCGAGGTCTTCGAGCGATCCGGCTGTACCGGTCTGGCCCGCGTCGACTTCTTCGTCGACGGCGAGCGGGTTCTCGTCAACGAGCTCAACACGATGCCGGGATTCACCGAGACGAGCGTGTTCGCCGCGCTGTTCGCGGCCTCCGGGGTGCCGTTCCCGGAGCTGGTCGACCAGCTCGTGCAGCTGGCGCTCGAGCGCCACGCGGCCGACCGCGCCCACACTCACTAGGCTGCCGACCTTATGACTGAGATTGCATCCGTTGCGGTCGTCGGCGCTGGCTTCATGGGCTCTGGGATCGCCGAGGCGGTGGCGGTGGCGGGCATCCAGGTGGTGGTCCGCGACGTCGATCGGGCCGCGGTCGAGAGGGCACGTGAGCGGATCTCCGCGTCGCTGTCGCGGGCCGTGGACCGCGGCAAGCTGTCAGGCGAGGAGGCGTTCGCGGTCGAGGGGCGGATCGAGCTGACGACCGAGCTCGAGCGGATCGCGGGCGCCGACCTGGTGGTCGAGGCGGTGCCCGAGGACGAGCGGCTGAAGCTCGAGGTGCTGACCGCGATCGGCGAGGCGGCCGGCGAGCAGGCGATCGTCGCGTCGAACACCTCCTCGATCCCGATCACGCAGCTGGCGCAGGCGCTGCCGCGGCCGGAGCGGGTGATCGGGATGCATTTCTTCTCGCCGGTGCCGGTGATGGCGCTGGTCGAGCTGGTGGTCGCGCTCGACACCAGCCCGGAGACGCTCGCCGCCGCGCGGGCGTTCGCCGAGCGGATCGGCAAGACGCCGATCGAGACCCGGGACCGGGCCGGGTTCGTCGTCAACATGCTGTTGGTTCCCTACCTGATGGCGGCGGTGCGGATGTTCGAGGACGGGTTCGCCGGCCGCGAGGACATCGATACGGGGATGAAGCTCGGGTGCGGGCACCCGATGGGGCCGCTGACGCTATGCGACTTCATCGGGCTGGACGTGCTGCAGGCGGTCTGCGACTCGTTGTATGAGGAGTTCAAGCGCGACGAGTACGCCGCCCCGCCGCTGCTCAAGCGGATGGTCGCGGCCGGGCGGCTGGGCCGGAAGTCCGGCCGCGGCTTCTACGAGTACTGATCTTGGGGTGACTTTGGCGGCCACGTGGCCGCCAAAGTCGGGCCCCCAGGGAGAGTCGTGTCCTACCGGTGGGGCGCGAGCAGCTCGACCTTGTTGATCGTCACGGACAGTGAGGTGGGCGGCAGCTCGGTGATCCACACGAGGTAGTAGTCATATTTGGTTCGGTTGGCTGCGCCGCCCGAGTCGGTCAGCTCGAATTGCTGAGTCTTGGCGGCCGACGCGGTCGACGC